>Ga0193732_1000013_pt1 | contig 178277 bp, 134 predicted proteins | sample U1s1metaG_FD_145077 | JGI IMG/M metagenome (GOLD analysis project Ga0193732, IMG submission 145077) | Soil microbial communities from a riparian zone of the East river system, Colorado, United States - U1s1 | ecosystem: Environmental > Terrestrial > Soil > Riparian zone | place: USA: East...
AAGTACAAGGCGGCTCGGCGGGACAGAGCAGCGACATCTTCTACAGCTATACAAACAACAGGCGCGATGGCTTCAGTTACGACACGGCTGGTAACCTGACCAATGATCTGGTGCAGTCATATTCGTATGACGCGACCGGGCAGCAGACCACAGCCAGTGCGAGCAGTTACTTCTTGCAACAAGGTTATGACGGCGATGGACTGCGCGGGCAGAAGACTGAGAATGGCGCGGTAACTTACTACGTGAGAAGCAGCGTCCTCGGTGGTTCAGCTGTGGCCGAGATTGACGTGAACGGCGGATGGCAGCGTGGGTATGTTTATGCGGGCGGCGATCTTCTGGCTGTGCAACAGGGCGGAGTCTACTGGGTGCATGAAGACTCAGTGACGAAGAGTAAGCGCACCACGGACATCTCTGGAAACATCGTAAGCACGGTTGAGCTTGATCCCTGGGGAGCGGACACGAATCGATCGAGCAACGCCGCCTTTATGCCGCAGAGCTTTACTACCTACATTCGAGACGCCAATGGCTCACAGGATGCCATGGCGCGCCGGTATTCTCCATCATCGCGCTTCTCTCAGCCTGATCCTTACGGTGGGAGCTACGACTACACTAACCCGCAGAGTTTTAATCGTTATGCTTATGTGCAGAATGATCCGGTGAATTACGCGGACTCGACCGGGTTGAATATGGATGGGTCGGAGGGTGAGGGATATTGCGTTCGGTATCACTACTCAAATCCCGCGACGGGCGAAGGCTTCTGGGGATCTTGGAATTGTTTCGGCAGCGGTGGTCGCGATCCCGGCATCGGCGGTGGTGGGCCGCAGAACTCCGGTATCAAAGCCCCACTCAACGCGAAAAACGCCAAGCTCTACGACGAACAACGATTGGGTGCTCTTGGGCGATTGGCGTTCTCACCTAATTGCAGGAGGTTTCTTGCAGACCACGGTATTGACGTTAAAGCGCTCATAGGTGCTGTAGGAAGCCAAAATCCGTTCGATGGAACAAAGTCCACAATAACGCGCTTGGCTGCGGGAGTCGTTGATCCTAGCAACCCCACAGACGTTAGATATGGAGGTCTATCGGTACGATCTGATTTCAACCCGCGTGGTGGAACTATGGCTGAAACGGGCGTATTTCCTGGGGGCGCGCTTGGGGGAACTGTGCTCGATCGCAGCGATGTCTATTTTCGGCGCGGTGGGATAAATACAGCTACGATCATACACGAGGCTTTGCACTCGCTCTTGGGGGAAACCGACCCCCAAATTCAAACACGATTCGGTATTAGTACAGGCAGCGTCAGCGACAACATAACTCAGGAACTGCGCAAACACGATTGTGCGGAGTGAGGGAAAGCTATGTCTCTTCATTGGTTTTTTGCGTTGCCATTGCTTGCTGTTGGCTTTTTGACAATTGGACAAAAGCCAATCAAATGTAAGCATCAAAATCCGAAGGCAGTACCAAGCTATAAGGTCGGGTGGCACGACTACAACGTTGAAGGTCCTAAGACACTCTTTCTCGCTGTTAGCGTTCGACCCCGGCATTTTTCCAAGGATGAAATGGTGGCATTGGCGCATCGACTCAACCAAGACTTTTGTCACGAGCAGAGATTGAACGCCGCCCTATTAGATGATTACAAGGCGGCTCGCGCTTTCTCTCCTACGAATGAAAGGCAATGGTTTTATGCGCATTGGCGGGGACAATATCTTCTTGATCGAGATTCCGGTAAAGAAGAGATCACGTTCTCGACCGCAGCGAACAAACCGAGGGACGAGGTGCGGCTGAATTTGAGTTCAAGAGGCGAGAAATAGCAGCTCTAAATTGCTTTAATTGCGGCAAGGGTTCCGCAGAAGACTGACAAAGCCATTACCTCTGCAGTCGCCAGCGTTCGGACAATCTTATCCACCAAAAACCCTTGCAGCGACTATTTTGGATCCAACGCTATTAAGGCACTCAATGCATTGGAACAAATACTGACGCGAGGTTATCCGAATGGCCCGAACGACACGAGACTGGGGATAAAACAGTGGGGGGCCCCAAACCATGCACCAGCAGCCTACAGAATTTCGAACGTTCCAAAACGCTGTTATTAACAATGCCGGCCCATTCTTCAACTTATTATCAAAGACGCGATTCGAAGGCTACAACCCAGCCAGCCACCAGTCTCAGGATCTCCAGATTCTCCATGAGCTGGCTCACTTGGTTTTCTTCGGTGGCGCCCCTTTGATCCCTGATGACGGTGGTGAAGGCAATCAAAACAAGAGTGAGGACAATACGAAAGAAGTCTTAAAGCACTGCAAAGGGGAGCTCGATAAAAGTAAAGAACTAATGAAGCACGTCAAACTGTCTCTACGAGGTTCGTCTATGTTTAAGGCGGTCGAGAAATTTCTAATCTGTATTGTCATTACCATGCAGATCCTCCCTGCTGCCGGAAGGACTGCTCAAGTTCGAAAGCGCCTAATATGCGGCAAGGTAGTTTTGAACCCTACCGCCGCCGTTGCTCAAACTGTGGTTAGTGTGTCCTTCGGGCTTGATCAATTGCTTCCGGGAGCTGTTGCAGAACAGGACGGTACGTTTTGTATCGAGAATTACGTTAGCGATGTGAATAAGAGCACGTCGGCTCGACTGTATGTAACGTCATTTTGTCATCCCGAGGATGTGACACTAGTGGATATCCCATTCTGGCCGCACCTGCGGAGACGTACGGGGTTCGCTGGTAAACGCATCCTCATCGGGCCAGGCACCCGCACCAGCGTCGGCGATGTCCATGTTCAGATTACCTATGGGCACGTGAGTTTGAGAATTCTTGACGAGCGGCTCCGGCCACTATTAACTAATCCGAGTGACTGGTCCCCAGTATGGATAAGGGTGCGCGACCAAAATGGCGTTATCGTTCACGAAAGTGGTTTGTCCGCTGCAGAGATTGAGCGATGGATAGATTTGAAAGAGTCCCGCATCAATCTTGCCCTTCCCGAGGGACAGTGGCGTCTTGAAGTGGCGCTCGCCGGTGTGCCTCCAGGTACGTCAATCAACAGTCGCGCGGTGCCTTGGCGACACGTACCGGGAAAACTCAGAATTGAATCGTGTCGCCAGCCCGTAGAAGCAAATCTGTCGGTCACGCGAAAGAAAAGCCCTAAGGTATAGAAGTGCTTAGTAGGGGTCCGACGAATCCCACACTCAACGTGGGTGACCTCCGCAATCGGATTGTGAACTTCTTGAAAAAACTCGAACCCTGAGAGTTACTGAACCATGCTAGGAGGCGATCAGGCGTGAGCGCGCGGGACCAGACAGTGACGGAAATTCTTCATAGCATCGCTGGATTATGCTCTGAGCGACCAACCGCGCACGATATCCCAATCCGACTTGACTCCCCAGATTCCAGCGCAAAGTTAAGCCGGGCAATATATCAAGAGCTTGGCGTCGTGATGACTCCGGCGGAAGTTGAATCGTCGGTTTATGGGCGCGCCTTGCAACTCTAGCTGAGTCGCGATTACCTAACAATCGTTTGGGCAAGACTATAAAAGACATTTACGAAGAGGTCGCTGCGCTCGCCCACGACGAATATCATCCTAAGATACCCTTTAACTGGTGCACCAAGTGGAATGACTTCCTTAAAGTGGGCAACTGGTTCACTCGACCGGAGGGTCTTGATGCAGTAGAAATAGTTATTCGGATGGAAGAGAAGTACGGTATCCGAATCTCAGATCAAGACGCTGAAGCAATGGAGACCGTGGGACAAACGGTTCGTTATCTTTGGGCGAAAACGAACCAACCTCGGCCGGTGGTGTGAGAAAAAGCCCGTTTTGAAATTCTCGATAAAGAAGATCGTTTACAACGGGCTCCTTACAAATGTGTTTAGGCGCGGCGACCTCACTTTAGCTGCGCAAGAATATTGACTTCTTAATCGGAAGATAGTTTGAATGGGTTGCGCCCTTTTGTGGAAGCGATACTTAAATACCGGCCTGAAAGTTATTGACATTAGGAACGATCCCGCCTACGCTCTGGTTCCGTACTGGTTACCGCACCGTTCTCGGCCTAAAACCGATACCTGTCTGGGTGCTGTAGCAACCAGTTAATTCGCTGAACTCAGTAATCCAAAAGCAGAAATGAAAGTTAGTTTTCCCTCCCTCGCGCTGTCTCTTTCGATAGTTTTTGTCTGTTCTTTGGTTCCGAAACCGCACTGCACGAGTGCGCAGACCAGGCCAAAAATCGAGTCGCAAGAGCGCCAGCTTCACCGCGACGAAGAAATCAAAGTGCTGCCGAGCAAGAGTAAGCGTTGGGCGTTGGTTATTGGCGTCGATGATTACAGCGAAGCGCAAATAACGAAATTGAGCGGCGCCTCCAATGATGCACACAGGGTAGCCGAGGCCTTAACAAAGTACGCAGGTTTCCCAGAAGATCAGGTTATCTTGCTCGCATCCGACCAACCATTGGGATTGCAACCTAGGCGTAGCACGGTTCTTCGTTTTCTTTCCAATCTCCGCGGCACCGTTCCCAAGGATGGACTGCTGCTCGTGTCGTTCGCAGGACATGGCATCGAACGCGGTGGTCGAGCATTCCTCTTGCCATCCGACGCGATCGGAGTCAACGACATGGTCCTGCTGGAGGATACTGCTGTAAGCGTAGACAGAATAAAGGAATCGATTCGCGCTACAGGTGTTGGGCAGGTGATTCTTATTCTCGATGCCTGTCGAAGTGACCCAACATCAGGACGTAGCGGTGGCAATAATTTGATGACCTCTGACTTCCGCAAGAGTTTCAATTTCGACCAGCGGAACCAAGACATTCGGGCCTTTGCCACGTTGTACGCCACTGCTGTCGGAGAGAGGTCCTATGAGTACGATGTAAAAAAGCAAGGATACTTTACCTGGGCGCTGGTTGAAGGCTTGCGCGGCGCCGCGGCCAATGAGCGAGGCGAAGTGACTCTGCAACGATTGGTCGACTATTTGCAGAACAACGTGCCGAGGCTCGTGCAAAGAGACCTCGGGAGCGACAAGCGGCAACAGCCGTTCGCAAACATCGAGGGCTACTTAGCCGCCGACCTGATAATAGCAGTCGCACCACCCGCCTCGGCCGCGCTTTGCGCTTATGTGGTGAGCCCGAGCATTCAAAGCTTCGGAGCATCAGGTGGCGGCTTCTCATTTAGTGTGACGACTTCGACCGGTTGCGCCTGGTCAGCCGTTAGCAACGCAAGCTGGCTTAAGACCGCAAATAGCGGATATGGCAGTGGCACGGTAAATTTTGTCGTTGCAGTCAACAACGGGGCTGCCCGCACGGGAGCGATTACTGTCGGTGGCCAGACCCTTACAGTAAACCAAAGCGCCAGTGGTGAAGGATCGACTCGAAACTCAAAGGCCGGCAAAATCCTATTGAATGTCACGCTAAAGCAGGAAGGTGGGAGTGCGGCCTACGATGCGGATCTCACGGCGACGTTCCTTGAGGTCTTAAGCAGTGTGAATTTGGACGCTACCGATATTTCTTCGGTGGACACTAGAACGCGCACGCGGCTCCTTAGCAATATAGAGAGTCTGAGAGGAAACTATGGTGCGGTCATATCGCGTTATGAGCTGATAATTGATGCAGAGCTGGTCATTAACCAGCGCGTTGCATCGGGAGCCGACGGAATGTTCATAGCAAACGTAAGTGGGCTGCTAAGAGTATTCGATTGCTCCATAGGTCGCGCAGTAATCACCAAGAATCTTTCTCTCAGAGGCTTTGGCTTAAATCCAACCCAGGCGATCGCAAACGCCAAGCGAAATGTTCGCGAAGGCTTGACGGAAGAAGTCCTCGCAAAAATAGCAGATTATGCCAAGTGAAGGTGTCGTCGCCGGGATCGTGTCGCTCAGACCTTACCTCAAGAAGGCGTGAAGAATGATCAAATATCCTATAGGTTTGGTGACTGCGGTCTTGCTCTTGGCAATCAACGCGCCAGCCCAGCGACGAAATAGTTCCAACCCGCCTACCTCGGGCAAAAGTGAATCAGCCGTTCAGAATCCAACTGCAAACTCTTATGAAGCCGGCCTTAACGATCTCGCTACGAAAATCATTATCAGGTTCAGAGGCAATCAAAAGAAGTCCTTAGCGATTCTTGATTTCCGCGACATGGATGGCAAACAAACCAAACTTGGGATCTTCCTGGCCGAGGAACTGACAACCAAGCTGTTTGAGTCAGGAAAGTTTGAAAAGATCGTGGAGAGAGCGCAGCTTCAGCGAATCATTGAGAATAACAAGCTGGACATCACGGACATGATGGATCCTTCCGGAGCCTCAAAACTCGGTAAGCTCGCCGGGGTCTCGAATATTCTCATCGGCTCGATCACTAACCTCGGAAGTGTGATCAAGATCAATGGCCGCATCGTGGACACCCAAGCAGGGGAGATCGTTTCCGCAGCATCCGGCGAAGTTGCCGCCGATCAACGAATCAAGGCACTGATGACCGAAGTTACTCCAATCGGCCCATCACGTGGTAGTGACTCTCAGACATCGAGCCAGCCAAAGCGCCTTACGTCGGGCCGAATCTATCGCACGCAAGTTGGTGATTTGAGCTTCATCGTAACGCGGTGCGTTCTTGCAGTTTCCAAGGTTACTTGCCACATGACGATCACAAATAGTTCCGCGGAAATTGACTTCTATGTAAATGGTGATTTGAATTACATCGTTGATAATCAAGGAAAGCAATATGGCGTCACAGGTGGCAATGTTAGTAGTCGCACATTGGTCACAAATGTCGCTACTCCCATCGACTTGGTCTTCGACAAAGTAGACCCCAGGTCAACTCAGATCTCGCTGCTTAGCGTTCAGATAAGAGTGCCTTCACCCGTCTGGCATGTCGAGGCAAAAATCAAGAACATTCCGCTGCTCGATGAAGAAGGAAATCAATTAGCTGGAGGTGGCGGGGCTGTCGCCGCGTTGAGTGATAACCAAGCTTCTTTTCAAGTACCCGCTAATCAAGCATGGACGGAATCCGAGATCGATGTGTCGCCTGGCATGCAGGTTAGGATCCAAGCGAGCGGAACGATCACTCTTTCGAGCGGCCCTTCAGCAGGTAACAAAATCCTGGGGAGTATTATCAACACAGCGAAAAACGGAGGAAACCCGACAGGCTCAGCCAAGACTGGAGGAACTGACCGCCTGCTCCTCAAGATTCGTTATTCGGACGGAACCGAGTCCAAACCAATCAAGATTGGTAGCAGCTACACGCTGAACGCAACCAAGGCCGGTAGATTAATCTTTGGCATTGATGACACGAAGCTCGACGACAACAGTGGAGCCTTCGACGTTACTGTGACGTGGTGATTGCGCGCTGACAACACTTCTTGATCGACAATGACTTCCATATGCCGAAAAAATATTTAACAAGACCACGGGTTATCAAGTAGATAGATCCGACTTAACGCAAGCAGGACTGCTGCGCCTGAAGAAAAGATCGCAGTACGGTCGAACAAGATGAGAAATCTAACCTTAGGCTGCTTAGTTTGTTCTTTGCTCTTATTGGGCGGTTTGCCGGCGTCTGTCTGCGGTCAAAGCGACCTTGAGAGGGGAATCATCGACCTGAGCAGACAAATTTCCGACGGCCTAACAGAGAGTCAAAAGAAAACGATTGCTGTCGTCGAGTTCGGTGATCTAAAAGGCAGGGTCACAGACGTCGGACGTTTTGTTGCAGAGAAACTGATCACCCGCTTGTACCAAACAAAGAAATTCAAGGTTATTGAGCGACAGCACCTTAACAGGATTATCGCCGAACAGAAACTCAGCCTAACCGGAATGATCGACCCAAAAACTGCTCAGCGTTTGGGAAAGTTGCTCGGTGTTGACGCGATTGCAGCAGGTACCGTAACCGACCTTGGCAAGACGTTGGACGTCAATGCGCGTTTGATTAATGCAGAAACGGGTGAAGTATTCGGCGTCGCCTCAGTGGAAATCGCAAAAGATGACACGGTTCTAAAACTCTTGGAGCAAGGAGAATCCGCGCCTGATACTACTGAGTCTTCGCCCCCGACGGGAAAAAAGAAATCCCAGAAAGTAGATGCTGAATTCTTCACTTTTGAGTTAACGCAGTGCAGGCTCTCTGGCCAGACCGCCCTCTGCGATCTTGTGATCACTAATCATGACGTTGAAAGGCGGTTAAGAGTCGCCTCCGGAGTCAACATATTATTCGACGAGTTCGGGAATTCGCACGGGTTGCGTGATTTCCAAATCGACAAGGGTCAAGAGATTGTAGTACTGGTCTCTGGAGTTCCAACTAAAGCGCGAATAACTTTTGATGGCATTCCGACACAAGTTACGCGGAGTCCCCTTCTGACCTTGAGTTTCTCAGTATTTAGCATGGAATCTCGGTTTGGCGGCGCCACAGTCTTTAAGGTTGAGTTTCGTAATGTTGCACTTGTGAAATAGAGAACTCCAACAATTGGGGCGTCTGAGTTTTCGGCGCTTTCCCGCCCTTGAATCTGCGTTTTGTCATGATTATTAGGGAGCCCGAAATTGTGGTGCTTTCGCGATGGTGCAGTCGGTGAAAGGCTCAGTAATGAAACAAATAGCGCTTTCGATAATTCTGCTGGTCTGCATCGGACATGTAGCCGGTCACGTCCATGCGCAGGTCACTTTGGACCAGCGCATCGGCGAACTCAGTAAGCAGATCTCAGACGGCCTGACGGAGAATCAGAAGCAAACCATTGCCGTCGTTGAATTCGTTGACCTGGAGGGTCGCGTGACAAACTTCGGCCGGTTCGTTGCCGAGGAACTAATCACGCGCCTATACCAAACAAAGAAGTTCAAGGTGATCGAACGGCAGCTCCTGAACAAGATCGTAGCCGAACAGAAGCTTAGCTTGGGCGGAATGATCGACCAAACCTCCGCTCAGAAGTTGGGAAAGCTGCTTGGAGTTGACGCCATCGCTTCCGGCACGGTCACTGATCTTGGGAAGAGCCTGCGCATCAACGCGCGGCTCATTAGTACGGGAACCGGAGAGGTATTCGCTGTCGCCGCCACAGAGGTCGCTAAGGACGACTCCGTGATGGCGCTGATGGGTGCGGGCGGGACCGGGCCAACCGGCACTAGTCCTGGCACTAGCGGCAGTGCCCCGAGCTATAAGGGCAATGCTATAGCGTCGAAGGACCTCGGGTCTCTTCGTGTTGTTCTCAAATCGGTAATGCGGGTGAAGATAGCGCGCAATTACAGCATGATGAACGGCATCAGGTGTGCCTTCGAGTTCATAAACCTGGAAACGCAGAGACCGATCGTTGTGGCGATGAACGCAGTCGCGAGCTCAGGGGTAATAGGTAGTTATCTGCGATCAACGTTGGTTGACGAGAACGGGGGCCTGTGGCATCTCTACAACGCAGATGTGGCTGGGATGAGTATCGTTGGTGTGGGACAACAAGCATCTGGATTTCGGTACGATCCCGCCGAGATCGTGACCGTCCTTTCCAAGCGTGACGACCTTAACTCAGATGACTTTAACGTGGGTGGGACACTATTCCGTTTCATCTTTGGATCAACGACTGAGATGTCATCGGGACAGAGCCTAACGGTCACCATGACTTTCGTAGATGATGGGAATCAGACGACCTCCGGCGCATCGCCAAAGGTTTTCCAGATGGCGACCGAGATCGTCGTCGGCGTTGAGAAGTCGGGAGCGAAGAAATCCTATACGCTCCACAACTTCACGTTTGATCAAGTCAGCATGCGCGCCGGAGCCCAGTAATCTGTCGCGAAGTCGGCATCTCGCGCGCAGTGATGAAGAAGTAATGAGGAAAGTACTGCTCAGTCTGTGTATGGTCATCTGTGCTGCGGCGTGTGCATCGCCCGCGTCGGCGCAGAGCGCTCTCGATCAGCGTATTTCCGAATTGAGCCAGAAGATCTCGAACGGACTGACCGAAAACCAAAAGCGGACTATTGCTGTCGTTGAGTTCGCTGATCTCAGAGGTAATGTAACTGATTTTGGACGATTTATTGCTGAGGAGCTGATTACGCATTTGTATGAGACTAAGAAATTCAAGGTTATCGAGCGTCAGCTTCTCAATAAGGTGATAACCGAACAGAAGCTCAGCTTGACCGGGATGATCGATCAGATGTCTGCACAAAAGTTGGGAAAACTGCTTGGAGTTGACGCTATCGCTTCTGGCACGGTTACTGATCTAGGTGAGAGCCTACGCGTCAACGCGCGGCTCATTGATACCAGTACCGGGGAGATATTTGCTGTCGCTGCCACAGAGATCGTTAAAGACGACAGAGTGAAAATTCTAACGGGCGGAGGCGCGACCGGGCCGACTAACCCTGGCACTAGCGGCGGTGGCACGAGTTATCAGGGCAATGCTATCGCGTCGAAGGACATCGGCTCCCTTCGCGTCGTTCTCAAGTCGGTTTTGCTAATGAAGTCCCTCAATCAGTACGGCGGCCGGAGCGGCATCAGGTGCTCCTTCGAGTTCATAAACCTCGAAACGCAGAGACCGATCGTCGTGGCGATGAACGCGATCGCATTACCCCAGGGCTTTGTCGGCCAAATGGGTAGCTATCTGCGATCAACGTTGGTTGACGAGAACGGTGGCGTATGGCGTCTCTCCAACTCAGGTGTGACCGGGATGAGCATCGTTGGTGTGGGACAACAGGTCATATATTCCAACTACGATCCCGCCGAGATCGGCGCCGTTCTTTCGAAGCGTGATGACCTTAACTCAGATGTTTTTCAAAATGGGAACCGTTTCATCTATGGATCAACGACCGAGATGTCACCAGGACAGAGCCTAACGGTCATCATGACTTTCGGTCAGGATGAGAACCAGACGAACTCTGGCGCGCCGCCGAAAATCTTCCAGATGGCGAGCGAGATCGTCGTAGGCATTGCGAGGACTGGGACGAAGAAGTCCTATTCGCTCCACAATTTTATGTTTGATCAAGTCAACGTGCGTGCCGGGGGCCAGTAATCTGTCGCGAAGTCGGATTCTCGCGCGTGGCGAGGAGGTGGTAATGAAAAAAGTAATTCTCAGCCTGTGTATGGTCATCTGCGTTGCGGCGTGCGCATCGCCAGTGTGGGCGCAGAGCGGGCTCGATCAGCGCGTCTCTGAATTGAGCCAGCAGATAGCCGGCAAGATGTCGGCGAAACAGAAGACAAACGTGGCCGTTGTTGAGTTCACCGATCTGCAGGGCAACGTGACGGACTTCGGCCGCTTCCTGGCCGAAGAATTGGTCACGCGTCTCGGCGACTTGGAAAAGTTCAAAGTGATCGAGCGACAACTGCTCAACAAGATCATAGCCGAGCAGAAGCTGAGTTTGTCGGGGGTTGTAGATCCGGCTTCGGCCAAACAACTTGGTAAGATACTCGGCGTGGATGCCATCGTCGCGGGTACCGTCACCAACCTCGCGCAGAACGTCCGGGTCAACGCCCGCCTCATTAGCACCGAAACCGGGGAGGTGTTCGCTGTCGCGGCGGCGGACATCTTCAAGGACGAGTCGGTAACTGGATTGCTGTCGGGCGGGAGTAGCGCCCCACAGGCCGTCAAGCCATCACCCCAACAGCCCGATCCGAAAAAAACGGCGCGGAGGGTCGCGGTTAGGGACTTCATTGTCGAACTTGAATCGTGTCGGATGTCGGCAGGCGGGATTGTCTGTTCTTTGTCAATCACGAATGATTCTCCTAGCGACAGGGTCGTAAGAATCAATGTTGAGAGTTTTCAAGGTGTTGTCAGTCGTATGTTCGATGAATCGGGCGGCGAATACGTCGCCACCAGCTCGCAATTGGGAAGTCATAGCTCGCGGGGGTATTCCACCTATACCAACTCCCTTGTTTCGCAGGTGCCTATGAAACATAGAGTCGCTTTCGACAACGTCAATCCCGACGCGAAGACGGTCACCCTGTTACGGATAACTTTCGAGTGGCAGGACTCAAACAGGATTGTCCTTAACGCGGATTTCAGAAACGTACCCATCACGAAGTGAGGCCCGGGTTCCGGGCTTTGAAAAATGTTTGGTTACCAGCGCAATGATCTATGGCATGAATGGAGAGTTGAGGATACCCCATGAGAAAGACAGTCTTACTTCTCACCTTACTTTGCTTCACAGCAATACCCAACCTTGTTCGAGCCAACCCGCCGGGCAAATCTCAGTCAAACGACACGCTGGAGCAACGCCTCGATAGTCTTGCTCGTAAGATTTCCGACAATCTAACTGAGAATCAGAAACACACAATCGCCGTCGTAGAATTTAGCGACCTGAAAGGCAATGTCACGAACTTCGGGCGTTTTCTTTCCGAAGAACTCATCACTCGCCTTTACCTGACCAAAAAGTTCAAGGTTATCGAACGACAGCAACTCAACAAGATCATAGCCGAGCAGAAGTTGAGCTTGACGGGAGTTGTCGATCCGGCATCGGCACAGAAGTTGGGTCGCGTCCTCGGCGTTGACTCAATTGTCTTTGGCTCGGTTTCTGATCTGGTGAAGACATTGAGAATCAACGCGCGTTTGATCGGCACTGAAACGGGAGAAGTATTCGCGGCGGCTTCGATCGAGATTTTAAAAGACGAGGCAGTGTCCAGCTTGATGGGCGATAGCGGCGCGACTGGCAGTCCCCCGCGCCCTGGCCCTTCACCCACGCCCGCACCAAAGAGTCAGCGATCCTGGAGAATTGATTCGCATTTCTTCACTTTTGATTTGCACGGGTGCCGTCTTTCCGGCACCTCAGTGATGTGCGAGTTCATGATCACCAATACTGATAAAGATCGGAGGTTAGGAATCGACGGTAATACCGCGATGTTTGACGACTTTGGCAATGAGGCTCGTCCGCGCGCTATACGGATCGCCGATAAAACTGGTAGCGATATCGCCGACGCTCCTCTTATTTCGGGTGTGCCAACGAGAGCGAGAATTGCTTTTGAGGGCGTCTCGCCAGACGCGACTAAGATGACTTTATTTCATCTTGATCTTTTCGGTGATGCCGGTAACTTTTCGATTGAGTATCGCAACATCCCGCTTCGAGAGCAGGCAAGCTCAGCTGGCGATTCAGGATCCAGCGGTTCCGAAACAGCAGCGGACCGTCAATCGAGTCGGCAAGCTACCGTGCAAGTTTCACCAGGAGGACAATGGACTGATTCTGGGATTGACGTTGAGCCGGGAATGAAAGTAAACGTCATTGTCAGCGGCGCACTGACGGCGAAGGCTGAAAACAAAGCGATGAGCGATGTTCTCAGCGGAGTGCTGAAACAGCGCGTCAACCTACCGCCGTCCAACCGCACGATCGGCCCGAAAGCTCTCCTGGCGCGAATACACTACCGCAACGGTGGCGATTCGAAGACGATCGCGGTTGGAGAAAAGAATACGCTCATGGTTGAGGCCAACGAATACGGGCGTCTCTACTTTGGTGTCGACAGTAGATACGCGAACAGTAATGGGTCTTTTACAGTGGCGGTGAGTTGGTAGGAGGGGGAAGGTAAATATTTTTCTCGCAGTTAAGAAAGCAGCCTCGACATCGCGATCTTCAGTCCAAAGATTGAAGAGCAAAGATCAATCAATTGTGCTCCGCGCCTTGCTGACTTTCAATGTCCCAATTGTGAAATGAGTTTTGATTCGACCGTAGCAAGAAGAAATTGAAGTGACATTAAAAGACCTCAACACTAGACCGGCATTAAGCCTGATCGGCTCGACTCTCGAAAACCGCTATTACATCGAAAGCGAATTGGGCAGAGGCGGCGTGGGCATAGTCTATCTTGCACGCGCCCGCAGGCTTCATGATAAACGCGTAGTAGTGAAGGTACTGCTTGAAAAGTTCTTGCGGGACAAGTGGGTCCTCGTGAAGTTTCAGCAAGAAAAGGAAGCCCTGGCACGTGTGGACCATCCAGGCGTCGTCGGCATCCTGGACAGCGGAGAACTTCCTGACCACGAGCCGTATATTGTAATGCAATATGTTGAAGGTGAGTCGTTACGTCAAGCCATTGAAGCTGAGCCGAACGGCATAGACCTGGAACGCGCCGCTGCGATAATCAAACAGATTAGCGCTGCGCTCAGTGTGGTTCACGAGCAGAATATTTATCATCGCGACCTTAAGCCTGAAAATATCATGCTTCAAAAGCTCAGCCGTGGTGCAGAGCAAGTGAAGATAGTTGATTTTGGCATCGCTAAAGTCAAAGAATCGATCGTAGCCAGGAGCACCATAACTGCTGCGGTCACCGCTGGCACAATCAACTACATGTCTCCCGAGCAGCTTCGCGGCGAGAGGGTTGCAGCCGCGAGTGATATCTACTCTCTCGGCGTGATCGCGTATGAGTTAGTCACTGGAAAGCGGCCATTCTATCCAAACACGATCGCCCATCTCGCTGAGATGCAACGTGAGGGAGTTCGAGTCAAGCCCTCCGACCTGCGGCGGCACCTACCTGAAGCGGCCCAGAATTTGATCCTTCGCGCTTTAGAGTTCGATCCGAATCAACGATACGAGCGCGCACAAGACTTTGGAGATGCGCTGGTAGCGGCCTTAACCGGTGGAGACGGGGATAGCTACTCGACGGTTCAGGAAAGTACCGTATCAGATTCTCATGCTGCGGATTTGCCGGAGACTGTTATGGCGAACCAGCCTCCGGGGGCCAAGGAGCCCTCCGAGCCGACCCTGGACACGGCCCATGTACTTTTCATGGACATCGTTGGCTACTCGAATCTGTTAATTGACGAGCAGGCCGAGCGCCTGGGAGAACTTCAAGAAGTGGTGCGGGGCACGCAGGAGTTTCAAAACGATCAAGATGCTGGGCGCTTGCTGCGTTTACCAACCGGCGATGGAATGGCTCTGAGCTTTTTTGGCGATCCGGAAGCACCTGCGCGGTGTGCGGCGGAGATCAGCCTGGCCTTAAGAGCACATACGGGTGTGAAGTTGCGCATGGGGTTGCACAGCGGGCTTGTCCGTCGCGTCGCCGATATTAATGCAAACATGAATATCGCGGGGGGTGGCATCAACATTGCGCAGCGCGTGATGGATTGTGGAGACGCTGGACACATTCTTCTATCTAAGAGAATGGCCGAGGACATCATGCAGTTAAGCCGTTGGAGGACTGACCTGCATGATTTAGGCGAAGCCGAAGTCAAGCACGGTGTCCGCGTCCACATCTACAACCTGTACAACGATGAGATAGGGAACCCCGAGATCCCATCGAAACTGCGCTCATCGAAATCAAAGCGTCGGTGGGTGTTGCCTGTTCTTGTTCTTGTATCCGTGCTGGTGCTATTGGCAATCGGAGCCTTCGTCCTCTTATCTGGAAACAAGGCGCAAAGGGTGTTGAACTATTCGCTTACTGTACAAAAGATGCGCGATGGAAAGCCCTATGAACCACCGTTCGACTCTTCTGGCCAGGAGATATACGAAAACGGCTACAAGTTTCGGCTAAATGTCTCCAGCCCGCAATCAGGTTATCTATATGTCTTCAATGAAGGTGCGGGAGAGAAAGGTTCTCTCAGTTTCACGATAATCTATCCTACTCCCGCCACCAACAAGGGCTCAGCGAAACTTGATGCAAACCAGTTGATCCAAACTAACTGGAATACGTTTGAGGGTCAGGCCGGCACTGAAGAGTTTTGGATCATTTGGGCGGCATCGCCAGTTAATCAACTTGAGGCCGCCAGGAACGCGGCCTTCAAGAGCGAAGAAGGAGCAGTAGGGGATGCCGCGATGGTTAGGTTGGTGAAAGAGTTTTTGACAAAGCATTCAGATCCGAAACCTGAAACGAACAAAGATAGGATGAGACAGCAAACTGACGTGCGCACGAGTGGCGAACTGCTCGTCACGCTCCTCGAGCTGGAGCATAGGTAACCTTCGTACCTGGCCCACCGAAATTCTCTCTCGTCCGCAATAAGGAGGCTCAACAAATGTCTTCACTCGATTCGACGCGAAAAGTTGTTCGGCATCATCGGATGTTGCGTACCGTTTTAATAGTCTTGTGGACAGCAATGCTGACTGTGTTTCAGCCGATCAGTCTTGCGGTTCTGCCTCAAGGAACGTCACGAAAGATAGTCTCGGATGATTTCACAAAGAATCGGAAGGAGACAGCGTCCGTGGAATCTCGCAGAAAAGCGTCGGCTGGACAGTCTTCAAATAACACCGCCTCACAGCCGAGAGCACGCCGCAACTACAGGCTCTCTTCCCCCTCAACGAGCAGAACCAAGCCACTCTCTCGCTCCACGGCGGTTGCTCAGTTAGGCGTCACACTCTGGAGGCTGCGTCCAGTGAAGGCTAATGACACGGACGCCAGGGTACTCGTTAGGGAGAAGGGAAAGTCGTCTGAGTGGATACCTGAACGTGTGGAGGCCGACACGGTGTTTCGAGAAGGCGATCACGTCAGGTTGAGTATCGAATCCCCAGGTGCCGGATACCTCTACGTTGTCGATCGCGATCTATTTGCCGATGGAACGACGGGAGGAGCTATGTTGATTTATCCGTGGTCTGACAGGCGCGGTGGCGATAATCAAATGGGTCCTGGCAAGCTGGTTGAGATTCCTGCGCAGGAAGACGATCCCAGCTATTTCACAGCCAGACGAAGCAGTTCGGATCAAGTCGGAGAAATATTGACAGTCATTGTTACCACGTCACCACTGGATTTACCGATTTCCGACAAGCCATTTCAGATTTCGAATGTCCAAATGTCTAAGTGGGAAGCGATTTGGGGAGGTCAGAGCGATCGTTTCGAGATGGAAGGCGGCACCGGTGAAGCGTGGACTAAACAAGAACAGCAAGCCGGTGCGCGGAAAGGCACAAGACAATTGACTCGCGACGATCCCGCGCCGCAGACGATCTATCGCCTCCCCACAAAGGACAAAAATGCGTTTCTCATAAATGTGCAACTCCGTTATGCCAGGTAAGCTCAAGAATCGAAGAACCGGCTCCCCGCTCGGCGCTGTGGTAAAAAGTTTCCCCTCACGGGAGGCTGACACCTCGCCGGTTTTGACTCACAACCGTTCGCCTCAACCAAAGGAGATCCCCTCATGTTTACACGCCTACACCAAAGCACTCGCTTATCGCAGTCAATCTCTCGCGGAATTGTTTGCAGCCTTCTGCTGGTCTTGACGCTATCGTTACTAGCCGGCCCGGTCGCCTCGCAAAACGAGAGGGACATGCCCGCACTGGAATTGGGCAAGCCCATCGAACGCGAACTCGCTGGAGGACAGTCGCATTCCTATCGTATCGAGCTGGCGATGAATCAGTTTTTGCACGTCGTTGTCGAGCAGAAGGGCATTGATGTTGTCGTCACACTCTTCGCGCCGGACGGCAAGAAGGTAGCTGAAGTTGACAGCCCGAACGGTACACAGGGGCCGGAGCCTGTGTCATTCATAGCCGAATCTGCTGGAAGTTATCGGCTCGAGGTTCGGTCGTTGGAAGCAAGCGTTAATGCCGGACGTTATGAAGTAAAGATTGCGGAGAGGCGCGTCGCAACACCGCGGGACAGGAGACAAGTCGGTGGCCTGCGAGCTTACGCTCAGGCGGAGAAGTTAAACAGCGGAGAAACCGCTGAGTCCCGTCGCCAGGCAATTGACAAATATCTAGAAGCGCTTCGGTTCTGGCACGCTGATGATAATCGCACAAAAGAAGCCGAGACACTCCACAACATCGGCAGGGCCTACTATTCGTTAGGCGAGCGACAAAAAGCCCTCGACTATTTCAACCAAGCTTTGCCCCTCGCGCGTGCGCTCGGCGACCGTCTCGGGGAAGCCAACAATCTCACAATGTTTGGACTGGTTTACTTCTCACTGGGCGAGAATCAGAAGGCGCTGGATTCTTTCAATTCAGCGTTGGTCCTCTATCAGGCGACCGTTGATCGTGTAGCTGAAGCCAGAACACTTCTTAGCATCGCAACGGTTTATGACTCTCTGGGCGAGACCAGGAGGGCGCTGGGTCTCTACAATCAACTGCTGCCAATCTTTCGTGAATTGGGTATTCGAGCTGGCGAAGCCAGGGTGCTTAACAATGTTGCCGGTATCTATGACTTGCTGGGAGAGAAAGAAAAGGCGCTGGACTTTTACAGGCAGGCGCTGCCGCTCTATCGTGCCGACGACGACCGCAGAGGCGAAGGTACAACGCTTAACAATATCGGCAAAGTCTATTACTCGTTGGGGGAGAAGCAGAAGGCGCTGGATTTTTACAATCAAGCGTTGCCGCTCTCTCGTTCCGTCAATGACCATAGCCTTGAAGGAGTAGTGCTCGTCAACTGTGGCTTGGTCTATGAGTCTCTGGGCGAGAAGCAGAAAGCACTGCAATTCTACAATCAAGCGCTATCGCTGTTTCGTCTCTACGACCGCCGTTATGAAGCTACGACCCTTCAAAGCATCGGGGCAATCTATGATTCACTCGGGGAGAAACAGAAGGCCCTGGACCTAATGGGTAAGGCGCTTCTGCTCCATCGTGTCATAGGTGATCGCGCCGGTGAAGCCAGGACGCTATATAACACCGGTGCGGTTTACGACTCCCTTGGTGAGAAGCAGAAGGCGATGGACTTCTACAATCAAGCGCTGTCACTCTTTGGCGCGGTGGGTGATCGAGCAGGCGAAGCCGCAGTGCTCAATTCCATCGGCGTGGTTAACGAATTTCTGGGTCAGAACAAGAAGGCATTGGACTTCTTCAATCAAGCATTACAGATCAGACGAACAATTGGTGATCGCGCCGCTGAAGCTGAGACGCTCAATAACATTGGTGCTAGCTATGACAGTTCAAAAGAAACGCAGAAGGCGCTGGATTTCTACGGTCAGGCGCTGTCGAGATTTCGGGCCGTCGGCGACCGGCGAGGTGAGGCTACAACTCTCAATAACATTGGCAGAATCTCTGACTATGCAGGTGACAGAATCAAGGCCTTGGCTCTCTTGAATCAAGCCCTGTTGTTATTTCGTGAGATACGTTTCCGTAACGGCGAGGCCAGCACGCTAAGCAACATTGCGTCTGTTGAACGTGGTCTTGGCAATCTTGCTGAAGCTCGTAAACAGACTGAGGCGGCTCTTGATATTATTGAATCGCTGCGCACGGGAATTAGCGACCAGCAATTGCGCGCGTCCTACTTTTCCACGTTCCAGGATTCCTTTGAGATGTATATCGACATCCTGATGCGCTTGCACAAGCAAGAGCCATCAGCAGGTCACGACGCAGCCGCGCTACAAGCCAACGAACGTGCGCGTGCACGTTCATTGCTCGAACTACTGGCTGAGGCGAATGCCGACATTCGGCAGGGCGTTGACCCTAAGCTGGTTGAGAGCGAACATTCATTACAACAGCAACTCAATGCGAGGGCGCAACGACAGTTGCAACTTCTAAACAGCCCGCACTCTAATGAGCAAGCACTGACCATCGCTAGAGAGATTGAGAGTCTGACGACGGATCTGCAACAGGTCGAGGCGCAGATCAGGCAAACCAGCCCGCGCTACGCCGCCTTGACGCAACCGCAGCCGCTCACGCTCAAAGAGATTCAAACGCAGGTGCTCGACGAAGATACATTGCTGCTGGAGTATTCGCTCGGCAAAGACCGCAGCTACCTGTGGGCGGTGACGCCGACATCGATTGCCAGCTTCGAGCTACCCAAGAGGGACGAGGTTGAAACGGTGGCGCGGCAAGTCTATGCCCTACTAACTGACACTAAGCAATGGGACACAAGAACCGCCGCAGGGCAGAGAGAGCTAACAAGAGAGAAAGCGCAAACACGTGGCGCATCGAACGCAGCAGCGCGGCTGAGCCAAATGTTGCTCGGTCCCGTCGCGGCTCAACTCGGAAATAAGCGGTTGCTGGTTGTCGCCGATGGCGCGCTGCCATACATTCCATTCGGCGCATTGCCAACACCGGTACGCAACGCCGGAGGTGGACACGGTAGTACCGGGAGAAAAGGCAGCGGAAAATCATCAACGCGGGAATACCAGCCACTAGTTGTCAAGCATGAAATAGTCAGCCTGCCCTCCGCCTCAACTCTCGCCGTGCTGAGAAAGGAAGTGAAAGATAGAAAGCCTGCCGAGAAGACGTTGGCGATTCTGGCCGATCCGGTTTTTGAGAGCGACGACGATCGAGTCAGGCAAGCGGTGAAAAGGGCAGCGAGCGCGCCGCCTAACAGTCAGTCGGGCGCGAAGAGCCGCGAATTGCCGCTCGGCATGGAACGGGCTGCGACAGAGTCTGGGTTGAAAGGCGCGGAGTTGAAGATTCCGCGCTTGCCGGCGACGCGCGACGAGGCCAGACAGATCCTCTCCCTCGTCCCGCCCGAGCAAAGCAAAGGTTCATTTGATTTCGACGCGAGCCGCCAGACAGCGACGAGCGGTGACCTTTCGCAGTATCGTTACGTACATTTTGCCACGCATGGCTTTCTCGACAGCGTTCACCCCGAGTTATCTGGCATCGTGCTCTCGATGGTTGACGAAAATGGAAATCCGCAGGACGGTTTCTTAAGAGCGCATGAAGTCTTCAATCTCAAGCTGCCCGCCGAGCTCGTCGTCCTGAGTGCGTGTCAGACGGGACTTGGCAAGGAAGTTAAAGGTGAAGGGCTGGTGAGCCTGACGCGAGGCTTTATGTATGCCGGAGCGCCACGCGTCGTCGTTAGTCTCTGGAGTGTGAACGATGAAGCAACTGCTGAGTTGATGGCTCGCTTCTATCGCGGAATGCTGAGGGACAAGCTGCGTCCGGCTGCGGCGTTACGCGTAGCGCAGGTCTCGCTAATGAAAGAGCGAACGTGGAAGTCACCGTTCTATTGGGCGGCTTTCACTATTCAAGGCGAGTGGCGTTGACGAGCCGAAAACACACTGGAACTGACGAACTAAACTCATAGGAGCAGAGAATCCACATGTATCACATCAGATTGCTAACGCTGACGCTGTGTGTGCTGAGCATTTTGTTAGCAGGTGAATGCCAGCCCGTTGGCGCTCAGGTTGATGAAGCAAAAGTGGCTGAGGCTAATCGCCTAACCGATCAAGTGAATCAACTTGAACGAGCAGGGCGCTACGAGGAGGCGATTCCGCTTGCAGAAAGGATTCTCGCCCTCGTTGAAGAAGTCATGGGCCCCAACGCGGTTGAAGTCGCCAGCGCGCTTAACAAGTTGGTTGATCTGCACCGCGGCAAGCGAGATTACGCCGGAGCTGCACAGTTAATATTGCGGTCCCTGGCGATCTATGAGAAGGCCCTGGGCCCCGAGCATTACAATGTCGGTACTACTCTCAACAATCTCGCTCTCGTTTATGTTGACCTGGGTGATTACAAGCGGGCGGAGCCACTCTACCAGCGCTCACTCACGATCTTTGAAAAGGCTTTTGGCCCTGAGCATCTTAACGTCGCTAAAGCACTGAGAAACCTGGCGGACTTCTATCGGAATCAGGGTAAATATCAGAGCGCCCAACCGCTCTATGAGCGTTCTCTCGCGATTGCTGAGAAGCAGTTAGGTCCGGAACACCCGGACGTGGCCACTGTGCTCAGCAACTTGGCTTTGATGTACATGGACAAACATGACTACCAGGGTGCCGAGCCACTGTACCAACGTGCACTAGTGATTCGAGAAAAGGCTCTTGGCCCAGAGCATCTCGACGTGGCGGCTGCACTCAATAATTTGGCTGGACCACTTACGCTCAATGGCAACTTTAAAGGTGCGGAGCAGTTGCTGCAGCGCGCGCTGTCAATTCGCGAGAAGGCGTTGGGTCCGGAAAATCCCGATGTTGCGACCACGCTCAATAATCTCGCTGGGCTATACGACTCCAAAGGCGAATATGCGCGGGCTGAACCGCTCTACCGCCGATCCCTGGCGATTCGTGAGAAAAGTCTCGGCCCGGAGCATCCCAAGGTCGCGAACTCTCTCCATAATTTGGCTACCCTATACGTCAATATGGGCAATTACGTTAGTGCTGAACCGTTATTAGTGCGGGCGTTAACTATTATTGATAAGACTTTGGGAGCCATGCACCCCGACATGGCGGAAACCCTCACGGCCCTTGCCGGCGTCTATCGGGCCAAGGGCGACGATGCTCGGTTTGAGTTCCTGACAACGCAGGCGCTCGCCATTCGTGAAAAGACGTTCGGTTCTGAACATCCCTCCGTTGCCACCGCGCTCAGCAATTTGGCGGTGCTGTACCAGGAGCGCCGCGACCTCGAACGCGCCCAACCGCTCTACGAACGTGCGTTGGCGATTCAGGAGAAAGCGTTTGGCCCAGATCACCCCGAGGTTGCTTCTACACTAAATAATTTGGCAACACTATATCGGTCAAGAGGCGACAATAAACGTGCTGAGGAACTGATTCAACGGGCACTTGCGATTCGAGAGAAAAGACTAGGTGCTAACCACCCTGACGTGGCGCTCACTCTAAACAATCTGGCGGCAATTCAGAAGGTCAAAGGCCAGTATGAACAGGCTGAGACGTCCTACCTCCGATCTTTGGCGATCTGTGACAAGGCCCTTAGTCCGGAACATCCTGATGTCGCGGAGATCCTTAACAATTTAGCTATTCTCTACCAGGCGAGAGGGGACTATGGCCGCGCACTTGTTTCTCTGAAACGAGCGATCGAAATTGAAGAGAAGAATATTAGTCTCAATCTGTCCGCCGGTTCGGGAGAGCGGAAACAAACCTACCTTAACCAATTCTATGGCACCCTGCTCCGCGCGATTTCTCTACAAACGCACGAGCTGCCACAGAACGATGACGCCAGGAGATTAGCCTTAACCGTCATCCTGCCACGCAAAGGGCGTGCGTTTGACAGCATGTCACACCAACTTGCGTCCCTACGCGACCGCGCAGATCCAGATGGTCAGAAACTGCTTGACCAACTGGCGGCAACGCTCTCAGGCCTGGCGAACTTACAGGTCTCAAGCTACAACGGGAAGCTGACCCCTGCCGCCAGGCGCGAAGCAATTAGCACTCTTGAAGCGACCCAGGAAGGACTCGAAGATGCGATCAGTCGCCACAGCGCCGAATTTCGCGCTGTCTCGAAACCGGTTACGCTCGATGCCGTGCGTCAAGCGTTGCCGCCGGACGGAGCGTTGGTGGAGTTATTGGTCTTTCAAGTGTTTGACGCTAAGGCAAAGTCTGACGCTGTAGCCTTCGGCCCGTTACGCTATGTGGCCTACGTCCTGCACCGCGGAGACGACGCACCGCAGTTCGCAGACTTAGGTGAGGCAGCGGCTATTGAAGCCAGCGCAGCTAAGTTTCGCGCCGCGTTGCAAAACGCAAACACGCCGGAGACACAAGTCAAACTACTCGCGCGCGATCTCGATGAACGTGTAATGCGACCGGTGCGTAAGTTGCTTGGGTCCGCGAAACGCATTTTCCTTTCGCCCGATGGTGCGTTGAATCTCGTGCCCTTCGACGCTTTCGTCAATGAAGATGGGCACTACCTGATCGAAAACTATTCCTTCAATTACCTCACTTCGGGTCGTGATTTGTTGCGCTTGCAAGTCGCGGGACAAAGTAGAAATGCTCCGACGATCATCGCGAATCCGCTCTTTGATCTGAAAAGCGGAGGAGTGCCGGCCGCGAACGGGCGTCGCCCGACAGGTTTGCTCGCCGCAGGTGAAAGCGCCAAGGCCAACTCTCGAGTAACAGACTTTGCAAAACTCTATTACCCGCCGTTAGCCGGAACGGCTGACGAGGCAAAATCGATCGCTGCGTTGTTGCCTCAGGCTCGGGCGTGGACACAAAGCGACGCAACCGAAGCGAATCTGAAGTCAGTCAATGGCCCGACTATTTTGCACATTGCCACTCATGGCTTTTTTCTACCAGATCAGCCACAAACAGCGGTTCTCGCGTCGAGACAACTTGAACGCCCTGAGACAGCCTTATTCCTTAATCTGCAACAAGAGAACCCGATGTTACGCTCGGGGTTGATTTTGGCGGGTGTCAACCAACAGCAAAGCGGTGCGGGCGAAGACGGCGTGTTCACGGCACTGGAGGCCGCCAGTATCAATTTATTCGGCACCAGATTGGTTGTCTTGTCGGCGTGCGAGACAGGTTTGGGCGATGTTCAGAATGGAACCGGGGTTTATGGCTTGCGACGAGCTCTGGTTCTCGCGGGCAGCGAAACGCAAGTGATGTCCTTATGGCAAGTTTCAGATACAGCCACGCGAGATCTAATGGTGGCTTATTACACACGATTGCAGGCGGGTGGTGGTCGCATCTAATCGCTGCACGACGTTCAACTCGCAATGCTGAGTGGGACGCCGCTTTTAGCAAGTGGGGAAGCAAAAGTTGAATGGCGACATCCGTACTACTGGGCGGCGTTTATCCCCTCAGGTTCGTGGAAGACGCTGGACGGATCAGAGCCAGGCCAACGAATTGACGACGACTCTCTCGAGCTTTGTTTCCGCGAGCGCAGATAGGTGTTCTTGGCTTCCTTATCACGCTTGCGCTTATATGATACCAACTGGAAAGAGTTGCCGTTTTTCCAATATTGTCTCCCTCTGCAGGTAAAAGATGTTGCCACGCGCGATCTAATATCATTCGGTATTGCCGGTAGGTGGACGGAGTTTTCGAATGCTCCTCATAAAGGAAAGAATACTTAAACAATTCTTTCGTTTTCTGGCTTGTCGAAGCCAGGAGAAACGACGCGGGCCAATCAACAGTAAAAGACTGGCCCAGCTTGCTTATGAAAAAGGGATGTACATTGTTACTTCGATTCAGAGTTATCGGGCTGCACAGGAGGTCGTGCGACTCGGTCACGGATTTTCTGACCTGCGCGTTGGTTGAGGAGGGATTCAAGACCAATGCCGCCGACCGCGATCCCAAAGATGGACAAGTTCTCCTGCGAGAATGGCTGGATTCTGCCACTCAGCGCGTCCCGTAAATGCGGCAGGATGAACTCGACGAACAGAAGAATCGAGGCCGACAGTTCGACCGAATAAATTTTTCCGGGACCGATTCGGGAAACGATCACAATCTTCAGCGGCCTAGAGTTTTCTGTCGGCGAGAGACAGAACCACATCCTCTCGTCGTTGCGAGACCATAACAGTCCTAATCTCATCAGACCGTAACGGATCTCATGAAAGAGCGATCGTCGCACACGTTCATTTGGTTTGAGCTTCCGGCGTTGCTGACGCTGGTTGCATTAGTTTCGATTTGGGTTCTTACGCCGCAGTCAATGGCTCAGTCCCTGCAAGACAACCGTCAACTGAAACGAGATCATACTCAACAGGTGGGCAGGGCCTCCCAACGTCGCGTCGCGCTGGTCGTGCGCAAAGGTGTTTACTTGGCCGTAGCCGCGCAGGCACAAAAGGCGCAGTTAGCCGAAGCCAATCGGCTTAACCGACAAGTCATCCAACTCTATCAGGCGGGCCACTTTGCCGAAGCAGTTCCTCTGGCCCAACGTGTCTTGGCGATAAGGGAGATAGTTCTGGGGCCGGAGCATCCCGACGTGGCGACTGCGCTCATCAGTCTGGCGGCGTTGCACCGCGCCCAAGGCGATTACGGACGCGCCGCGCCCCTCTTCCAGCGCGCCTTGGCGATTTATGAGAAAGCCCTCGGGCCGGAGCATCCCTACGTGGCGACTGCGCTCAACAATCTGGCGGAGTTGTACCGCGCCCAAGGTGATTACGGACGCGCCGCACCTCTTTACCAGCGCTCATTGGCGATACGGGAGAAAGCCTTGGGGCCGGAGCATCCTTACGTGGCGACTGCGCTCAACAATCTGGCATTGCTGTACAAAGACCAAGGCGATTACGGACGCGCCGCGCCTCTCTACCAGCGCTCATTGGCGATACGAGAGAAAGCTCTGGGGCCGGAGCATCCCGACGTGGCGCAATCACTCAACAATCTGGCGGAGTTGTACCGCGCCCAAGGCGATTACGGACGCGCCACACCTCTTTGCCAGCGCTCATTGGCGATTCTTGAGAAAGCTCTGGGGCCGCAGCATCCCTCTGTGGCGACTGTACTCAACAATCTGGCGTTGCTGTACCGCGCCCAAGGCGATTACGGACGCGCCGCCCCACTCTTCCAGCGCTCATTGGCGATACGAGAGAAAGCTCTGGGGCCGGAGCATCCCAACGTGGCGCAATCACTCAACAATCTGGCGTTGCTGTACAAAGACCAAGGCGATTACGGACGCGCCGCGCCACTCTACCAACGCTCATTGGCGATTCTTGAGAAAGCTCTGGGGCCGGAGCATCCCGACGTGGCGCAATCACTCAACAATCTGGCGGTGTTGTACCAAGCCCAAGGCGATTACGGACGCGCCGCGCCTCTCTTCCTGCGCTCATTGGCGATACGAGAGAAAGCTCTGGGGGCGGAGCATCCCGACGTGGCGCAATCACTCAACAATCTGGCGGTGTTGTACCAAGCCCAAGGCGATTACGGACAAGCCCTGTCTTTCCAACAACGCGCCAGCACGGTGGAAGAAAAGAATATCGCGCAGATTCTCAACACCGGCTCACAGCAGCAGAAGCAACTCTACCTGAATACACTCTCCGGTCGAACTCACGACACGGTTTCCTTGCACGTCCGCGCCGTGCCGCGGAATGCCGATGCTGCGCGCTTGGCGTTGACCGTTATCCTGCAACGCAAAGGGCGCGCTCTGGACGCCACTTCCGACCAAATCGCCACTCTGCGACGCCGCGCCGCGCCCGGCGACCAAAAGCTGCTCGATCAGCTAACTGACGTCCAATCACAACTCGCCACGCTGCAACTGTCTAACACGAGCAAGCTGTCACCCGAAACTCGGCGCACAGAGATAGCACGGCTTACCGCCGAACAGGAACGATTGGAAGACGCTATCAGCCGCCGCAGCGCCGAATTTCGCGCCATCGCGCAGCCCGTCACGCTTGATGCCGTGCGCCAGGCCGTGTCACCCGACGCCGCGTTAATTGAACTGTTTGTCTATCGGCCTTTCAACGCCCAAGCGAAGGGGACTGAGCCTAGGTATAGTGCGGCGCGCTATGTGGCCTACGTCTTGCGCCGCGCCGACGACGTGCCGCAGTTCGCGGATTTGGGTGAAGCGAAGACGATTGACGCTGACGCGTCAAAGTTTCGTGCCGCGCTGCAAACCGCCAAAACGCCGGAACCGCAAGTCAAAGAACTGGCACGCGATTTGGATGAACGCGTCATGCGGCCCGTGCGGAAACTGCTCGGCCCCACGAGGCGGGTGTTCCTGTCACCCGACGGCGCGCTCAATCTCGTGCCGTTCGACGCCTTCGTGGATGAAGGCGGCCACTACCTGATCGAAAACTACTCGTTCAACTATCTGACTTCGGGGCGCGACCTCTTGCGCCTGCAAGTCGCGAGCGAGAGCAAAGACCCGCCCGTGGTTGTGGCGAACCCGCTCTTTGATCTGACAAGCGCCGCGGCGGCCTCGGCCAACGGGCGACGCGCAATAGGCTTGCTCGGCGCGGGCGAGACGGCCAACGCGGAAATTCGCGCAACAGACTTTACCAAGCTCTATTACCCGCCGTTGGCTGGCACGGCGGCGGAGGCCAAGTCCATCGGCGCATTGTTGCCACAGGCGCGCGTGTGGACGCAAGGCGACGCCACCGAAGCCGCGCTGAAAACGGTCAACCGCCCGCGCATCTTGCACATCGCGACTCATGGTTTTTTCCTTCCCGACCAGCCTCAATCCATTGTCACTAATGGACGCCAACTCTTGCGCCTCGATGCCGAACCATCCGGGCCACAGCACGAGAACCCGATGCTACGTTCGGGCTTGATTCTGGCGGGTGTCAACCAGAATGAGAGTGGCGTGGGCGAAGACGGAGTATTGACCGCACAAGAGGCCGCTGGTCTGAATTTGTTCGGGACAAAGTTAGTTGTCTTATCAGCCTGCGAGACGGGCTTGGGCGACGTACAGAATGGTGCCGGCATCTATGGCTTGCGGCGCGCATTGGTGCTAGCCGGTAGCGAAACGCAAGTGATGTCTCTGTGGCAAGTCTCAGACACAGCGACGCGAGATCTGATGATCGCGTACTACACGCGTTTGCAGTCAGGCGCGGGCCGCATCGCCGCCATGCATCAAGTACAACTCGCCATGCTTCGTGGCGCTGCGCTCTCAAAAAATGGAGCTGCCAAAACCGAACGGCGGCATCCGTATTACTGGGCGGCTTTTATTCCATCAGGCTCGTGGCTGACGCTGGACGGCAAAGAGCCAAAATAAGACGTGAGGCATAGACAGATAACAACATGCCCGAACTTTCCTGAAGTGCGCGGAACGACCAGGTCGGCGTACCCGCCAAGAAACCATTTCCCGAGGAGACCTTATGAAACGAAAGCGCTTTCTCTCAGGCTCTAATGTTGCCTTTCTAGTAATTGCCATCTTGACGTGCGCCTTGTTGGCTGCACCCGTACAGTCATTCTCCACCAAGCTTCAGCTGCCACAGGGCGCCCGACAGTTGGTCCGCGGCGGAGGAATAACCGAATGGCCAAGCAAAGCCAAGCGCTGGGCGCTGGTAATTGGGGTCGATCACTATCGCGATGAAAACATCAGTCCGCTGCGAGGTGCGAATAATGATGCACACACTCTTGCGGCCGCCCTCGTGCGCTACGCTGGGTTTCCTGCGGACCAAGTGATCCTGTTGGCCAGTGATCAGTCGGAAGGACGTCAACCGACACGCATTAACATCCTGACTTATCTTTCCAATCTCGCTTCGACTGTGCCGAAGGATGGATTGTTGCTGGTCTCATTCGCAGGACACGGGATCGAGAGAGCCCGACAGGCCTATTTGATTCCGTCTGACGCGCGGTTGACGGATGACGTCTCGCTGCTTGAAGAATCGGCCGTAAGCGTCACGCGCATGCACAACCGAATTAGCGCGACCGGCGTAGGCCAGGTGGTTATTTTGCTTGATGCTTGCCGCAACGATCCGGGAGGACGCGCCGACGCGCCGAATCCGTTGACGGTGGCCTACACCCGCGGCTTTGACTTTGACGTGCGCAATCATGAAGTAAACGCGTTCGTCACAATCTACGCGACTGCTGTGGGCGAACGCGCGTACGAGTACGCAGATAAGAAGCAAGGCTACTTCACGTGGAGTTTGGTTGAAGGATTGAAAGGCGGCGCGGCGAACGAGAATGGTGAGGTAACTTTGGCGAACCTGGTCAAGTATGTACAAGAGAACGTCCCCAAACATGTGACCATTGATTTAGGAGCCGGCAAACAGCAGCGTCCTTTTTACCGAATGGAAGGCTACAAGGCCGAACAGTTGGTAATCGCGGTCGGCGATCCCGCAAGCGCTACTGTCGCTAGCAGACCATCAACGCCAACCGTTGATCCTGTGGCGATCGAGTTGAGCTTTTGGGAATCGGTAAAAACCAGCACTGATGCGGAAGACTTCAAAGCATACCTGGAGAAATATCCAGAAGGCCAGTTCGCAATCCTCGCACGCAGCAAACTTCGGCAGTTGGACGCTACGCGAGGGAACTCAAGCAACGGTAAAATGGAGGAAGGGAACTCCGGGACTAACCCTAAGCGCGAGGTTCCCGGAGCAAAGGCAACAGAACCTCTCGACGGTACCGGGACGTCCAATCTTGAGAAGGTATTTGCGGTGCGTCACTGGACACTCAGTCATTTTCACGCTGGACGCCTGATGGTATCTCCTACCGGCGTGCGCTGGGAAGAAGAGGGATCTGGCGTGGACGTTAAAGATAATTTCGCGGCTTCCTGTGCTGAGATCAAGTCTCTCAAACAGGGCAATGTCTTTAACAACGCTTGGAGTAACGATTTCTACCTTAGTCTTCCTAAGAGGCGGTACAGATTCGACACAAAGAGCAGCGCTGATGCTAAAGCGATAATGAAGTTCATCGAGGGCCTCTGCGGCAAGCACTAAGAGCCCGAATGTTTTTACCGGTGTGAAACGGAATCGATCCTTCTCGCCGTCGCTAGACCTTAGTCGCTCATTCCTGGTAGCGAATGACGGATTTAACTATGAACGCGCAATCGTCTCGCAAATTGAACTTGCTCAAGCTGAGTGTGCCGTTTTATTTCAGCCCGCCGTTGGAGAAAAATGCAGGCACAGTAGTCAGCACTACTGAAGGAGACAAGGACCTTACGTGGATGAATGGAGTTTGGGAAGGATTGGCTTATCAAAAGAACACTAACGAGACCTGGATAATCAGGCTTACCGTTGACAAAGACCGTTATTCCATCGCCTACCCTTCTTTCCCGTGCCGTGGCACGCTGGCGTTGATTGGCTGGGGTCAAAACGTAGCAAAGTTTCGAGAAAAAATAACTTACGGTCGCTGTGTTGATAACGGCGAAGTGGACGTTCAAAGGTTGAATTCCTCGCAGATTGCATTCAGATACGCCGAACCCGGCTCAACGAAAATAGATTCATCCGCCACCCTCGATAGGGTCGTCCATTGAGGGCGCTAACTCTCGATCCATCCGTTGGGATCTAGACGAAAGAGCGTGTGGGTGGCGCGTCTTACAATTTTAAGCAGGGACCCGTCAGCCAGTTTGCGCTCTAGTTCTGGTGGATTCGAGCTTGAAATAGTGGAACGCGATCAAGAACAGTAATGCCCCGGGAAGGTATTGTGAGTACTTGAAGCGATATTCGGAACGGACAGCTTCCTGAAATGCGCGAAAGTGTGGGAACGAACCATACGGCGTTGGCTCGGTCAACGTCCTCAGCGATGCAGACAGGTGAAACTTGAGATTTAGCATACGCCGAAATTGGGCGGAACTCGGAGCTTTCAAGTTCGGACAGTAAAATCTCTTGCAATTCTGGTAAGCAGTGCTAGAATGCTGCGCCTCGTACAATCCAAGTTTGCGAGTCGGCCGAGTTCCCATCCGCGCTTTTCCGACCCGTATTGCATTCCAACTCAGAGCGGCAAACGGTTTTTGCGAGCGGGGAACGTGAACCGTGATGCCCTCTAAATCCTAGCTAACCTTTGAGTTCAGGGAGTCTCTTGCATTGCCGTTCGTTGGCCTTGAGAAACTAAGCGTGCGACTGATCGTTGACTCATGAATTTATTGTCAATCCTGAGAAGAACCATGCCATCCACGGTTCACTTAACTTCGGGCGCCCGCTTTTCCGAAACGGAAGATGAAACATGAATCATCAGGCAACCGCAACATGTAAGAACGGTCACAAGGTTGAGTGGGGAACATGCAAGGGTAAGGTTAAGAAGCTATTCGGCGGAGAGAGGGAGTGCGGGATGAGAGGGTTGGAGCAAATTTACGCCGACGGTCGAAGCACTACCGTTTCGTTCGGCAATGAGCCCTGGAATGCAGTTCTCTGCAAGAGCTGCAATACAGTCTTTACTCATTCTGTATGTCCGCAGTGCGGAGTAGAGATTCCTGTTTCCGCGTTTCAAAAGAAAGGGTTGTTTGCCAAGCTAGGCTGACACCCGTTCAACGAACGACATGGGCGGCTTACAGTAGCGCGATGTCAGCACTCTCGCAAAACCCGATCCGTGAGTTTGGGTCGTCGGGTGAGGCGAGTCAGGTGAAAGGAGAATTAAGAATGAACTACACAGTCGTTCCATTCACGGCCAATATCGTTAGAGGCCAGGGCGCCACTGAAGCGGCCGATCAGCTGTCGCAGATGATCAATCACTATGCTGGCCAGGGCTTGGAGTACGTCAGGCTCGAGAGTGTAGAGACGATTGTCACGACGCCTGCCGTCGCCGGTTGCTTTGGTTTTGGCGGCACGCCAGGGTACAACACGCCAACAATCTATTATATGGTCGTGTTCAAATCTCAGTAGGCACTGTCGATGAAATGGTTTCTGTTAGGAGCTATCTACATTTATAGATGGGTGCCCGCTCGCTGCAAGCGACAGTGTCTGTTCAAGGAGAGCTGCTCTTCAGTCGTCGCACGGGTAGCGCGCGAGTCAGGTTTTTGGTCAGGATTGCGAGTCCTGCGTATTCGCGTGTCGCAATGCAAGCCAGGGTACCTGGTCTATTTCGATAGCGAGGCTAAGGACTGGCAGGTTCGTTTTGAGAATGGTTCTATCTCGCCCAGTTCTCATGTAGCTGACTTTGTCTTGAGCCCATACCGCGATATGTTTTTGCGCACCCGGACTGCTTCTCATGGTGCTCCCTATTCTTCCGATGCGAAGGTTCTTGACACCGTCGCTACGAAAGAACGCCGATTGAGAAACACGGCTGGAATTCCTGGCTGTTAGTTGGCGCCTCAGTACGAAGAGTTCATGAAAAACCGTTCTCGATGAGTTGTCGACAATATGACGCTACCTTCAGAGACGATAGCTTTGAAGGTCTGGTTCATCTTCCTTTTATGGCGGGTAGAGGATCTAATGAGCAGAAGCTAATGTAGGGAAACTTAGCTGATTTGAAAGAAGCCACCAAAAGAGGAGCGCGTGATATCAGTTAATGAAGTTAGAGAGAGATTGCAGAAGTCAACTCCGAAGCACAACTGCATTTATTGGTATGAAGCCTGTTGGAAACACATTCTATGCAACTCTCAACAGCTTTCATCACTACATGGCGAAGTTGGACGATGCTGATATAGCCCGGGCACTCTCTCTGCATTTATTTGATATCACGATGGGCCTAACACTGAGCGATTCGTTGACAATGTTGAAGATGTTGGGAGATCCCGAAGGATAAATCTTATGATCGTCGAGGCCGAGCAGTTTATTCTGAAAAACTCAAATGGCCAGCGCCAAGCGACCCTTGATTCAGCTGAAACCGACCTAAGGCTACGTCTCTATGATCCCAACGGAAAGATGCGGATTGTGCTGGCTGTTGGACCGAACGGACCAGTTTTGGCATTTTACGATGAAGATGGAACGATGCGCGCATCGTTAGCTGCTTTGGCGGAAACTGTGGTTCTCCAACTGCATGATGAGTTGGGCAGGTCTCGTGCTGTCATGGATCTTACAGGTGGCGAAACGTCGTTTAGTCATCTTAATGAGGATGGTATGCAACGCGCTGGGTTCAGATCCAGCGATGAAGGTGGCGGTTTTGAATCTCTATGATGTTGCTCTTAACACCAGGCTAACCTTGGGTCTCAGAGAGGACGGCGAGCCAGTCTTAGTCTTACTTGACGCTCACGGAAAACCCGTGTTTTTCCCTTATGATCCCAAATAATCTCGGAGGAATCTTCAAACGTGACGAACAGAAAATGTGCATGGTGCGGTGACGGGTTTGGATGGAAAGAGCCCATGTATTACTGCAAAGACTGCGACAGTGTTTACCACTACAAGTGCCTAAAAGGCGGAGGGATCGTAAATGATGAACGTTGCCCTCATGGACACAGCTACACCAGTCTTCGACGCATAGATCAGTAGACTGGATACCTTGAAGCGGCGCGTCAAACTCTGTTGCACAACGTCGTTGGAGCGTTGCGTGTCACGGTCAGCTAGATCTATCAATCTCTGGATCGTCACGGTAGGACGAGAGGCTCACAAGTTGTAAAGAGGAAGAAAACTCAAACCTCTCAAAATCATACTGAGGTCATCGAATGGTAACAAAGACGGATGTCTTCAATCTGGCAAAATCGCTCGTTGGGAAGTTCGTTCTACCGGCGATCTTGAAGTCAACAGCCTTCGGAATCCTTGGTGGCGTCCTGTTCTTTCTGGCCGGCTTAGTTTTATACAATTTCGGCTTGGGATTGTTACTCGTAAATCAGCACATAGTTCTGAGGATCATAGTGGCAGTCCTGCTTGTCGCGATCTACACCGTGCTTGGGATTGTTGCCGGCCTCATTCTTGGTGGAGCTTCTTCAATCCGTAGCAAGCTGCCTGTCGCCCAGGAAGGGATTCATACGATGCTCGCGCCTGTGACCAGCCGCATCATCGAACGAATTCCAGTTGGACAAGAAGGCATAGCTTTGGAAAAGTTCACTTTGTTAGTAGATACGGGGATTAACAGTGTGGCATCGGACTCTCAGCAGCACTCCCGCCTCCTTTCGTTTGCAAGTTTCGCCGCTCGCTTGCTCGTGCAAAGGCTTTTGCGCATTTGTCGCGCACTGTTTGTTGTCAATTTTATTCGCACCCTTCAGGAGCGAGGCGAGACCCACGTCAATGTGCAATCTGTGGAATGGTTCGCCAGAGAAAGGCTGGTGCAGCTTGTGATAAACGACCTTCGCCTGAAACTGTTTACCGTGAGCAAGGTAACATTCGCAGGCGCTGGCGTGCTACTTCTTATTCCGATTCTGTGTGTGGGGCTGAGTCTCTTTATTCATTGAACGAGAGGGCTCTGGCAATGCCTGAACGATAAGCTGCAGCAAAGAATGAAGTGAATATTCAATTAAGAGGCAGCTCAAACTGGAACTTCTTGATGGCCATGACGATTGTGGTACAGTGAATTCAACCGCTGCGAGGAAGTTAATAGGGTGAATGTCGAATTCAGAATATGGGTTGTTGTAGAGAAGTGTCGGACATGATCCCCTGCCGAGCATGAGGAACCTTGCCAAACATGAAGCCAGTTCCTACAAAGGTGCCGGACGCAGTCCCATCGAACCCACTGAGGCATTTGACTTGGGAGTTGGCAATTGCAGCCATTTTTCAGGACGAGGCGCGCTGGCTGAAAGAATGGCTCGAATATCATTTGCTGATCGGCGTGGAGCATTTTTACCTTTACAACAATCTCAGTCGAGACAATTACGAGGAGGTACTGCAGTCATATATCGAACGCGGGGCCGTGGAATTAATCGAGTGGCCATATGTTGGCGGGAAGACGTTCGACGCCGCTCAGTGCGACGCTTATCGCGATGCTCTCAGCCGGGCCCAGAACACAGTCAAGTGGCTGGCCATCATCGACGTGGACGAATTCCTGGTTCCTGTCAAAGACGATGATCTCACCTCAGTGCTGGCGGCGTTCGAAACGGATTCAGCCATTGGCGGGGTCTGCATCGCGTGGGTTTATTTCGGGACATCTTATATCCCCAGAATCCCGCAGGACAAACTTATGATCGAGACCCTCGTCTTAAATGGGGATGGTATCGAGACTACCGGAGCTTTCCCATGGGATCAAGGCACCTTCAAGAGCATTGTGAGAACCGATCGCACAAAGTCCTTCGAGAGTCCACACGTGGCCGTCTACAATGCCGGGCACTCCCACGTGCCACTCTTTCACGACCTAATCCAAATCAACCACTATTGGACGAAGGACGACATGTTCTTCAACGAGGTCAAGGTGCCTCGAAACACGCGGCGTGGCGTTCCCGTGGAAACAAGTGTCTCTTGGGCTGCTGCGATGAACAAAGAAACTCAAATGAGCGCTCCGATCCTGCGGTTCGTACCGTCGCTGAAAAAACAAATGAGTAGGTAGCGACAAAGGAATGGATCGTGGAACTACGCCGAATTCTTGTAATCGCTCCGGAGGCCATCGGCGACACGGTGGTCTTCAACCCGCTGCTGAAGACGCTCCGAGCGAACGCACCTGAGGCCACGTTAACAGTCCTCGCCCCGAAATCTCTGGAGCCGTTGATCCGACTGTTCCCAGGTCCAGACGAGATCGTATCTATCGACGACGCGTTCTACACAGAGGGGAGTGGGTGTGGCCCTCATGCTGAACGGGCGCTGTCAAGAGAGTATGACTTAGCGCTCGACACTCTCTGCACCGGGCCATGCATCCCGATCATGCATCGCATTTCCGCCCAGACGAAGGTTGGGATCAATTTTGTGCCCGACGAGCCATCGCCCTATTCCCTAGAGATCCAGCCATTTTCGACGGTCGAGAACCGTTCCGCGATCGATTGTTATCTCGACTACGCTCGCGCGCTGCATCTGCCGGAACTCGATGAGTCGACGGCAATTGATCCGCATCGCCTCGGCCCAATCTCCGATGTCTCCGTCGCCCGCCTCGCTAAGACCCTCCAGGCGGATACATCAATCGCCTTGCTCCTGGCAGGGGGTGATTGGCACAAGCGCTATCCGTCCGATTTGGTGACCGAACTGATTCGTGCCTGTGCGTTAGAGTACTCACCGGTTCTGCTTTATGGACCTTCCGAAGCAGATGAATACTCGACCTATCTTGATGAGTGGCGCCTTGCCCGAAACGGCCGCATTCATACATTCACGGGGAGTTTGAGCAACGCAATTCATATCCTCCGCGCCTGCTCGGGCGCGGTAGGAAATGATTGCGGGCTCATGCACATCGCGGTTGCCCTAGGTCTTCCGACCTTGTCCCTTTTTGGTCCTTCCGAACCCGCTGCGTGGTTTCCTTATCGCCTCGCAAAGACGCAACGATTCATGGTTGCTAACGCGCCGTGCCGGCCTTGCTACGGCCATGAGAGGGAGCTTTGCAACGACAATCACTGCATGGCTGAGTTCAGTCCCGCTCAAATCTGGGCAGAATTCGCACGACTTCAACTCGCGAGCAACGCCGCGACTCCATAAGCTCCTGGATGGCTGCTGGCGGGCGGGTGTACCGTAGCGCCCAAGTCGCGCGCATTCCATCTCTGACGGTGCCAACACCGTGGCATACGCGCCCGGACCAGATCCCGTAAGCGTCGCCAGGATCAAGGTCAATTTCGATCGGCTGGTGTGGCACACAACGGCCATCATTGAGACAACTACAAAGCTCGCAACGTCTGGCGATCGACAGCATTCCTCCTCTGCGAGGGCGATTGAGAACGATGATGAACTTCCACCAGGATTCGTCTCCGTCTATGTGGTGAAGATGTTGCGTGCCTGTCGTAAGCCGGTTGATGCAGTGCGTCTCGGGATTACTCCCGAGCAAACCGCGCACGACGCTCAGCGCTATTGAGATCGATTCAGGGCAGGGCTCCATCGGGTCTCCGAGCGTTTGTAGAACCTCAGGGGTGCAGAGTCGGCAACTGCAAGCGACGACTGGCGAGAGGTGATTCGAGAAGGGACCTTTCGGGTGAGCGTCGGCGCCAAGGGATGCCAAATCGTTCAATAATGACTTCACGATTGCAGGAGAGAGAACCTGTCGGAAAATGTGAACAGAACCTTCCATTGTGTCATGACGAAAGATCGACCCACGTACCCTTTTCTTCAAGGAATGTTATGAGGCCCGTTCTTCCAAATTCCAGGAGACGAGCATTCAGGAGATTCCAGGATATTCGGATCCCGCGGACGTTGTTCCGGATAGCATAGCGCGCCTCTGCACAATCTGCCGAATACGTCATGCTGGTTTCTTCCCCGAGCGACAGTGTCGCCATCGAAAGCGGAAACATCTGTCCGATGATCGTTCCGCGATCTATCGTCAGCGCCGCCTCGGGCCGGACGATCGAGAAGATGGGACCGCAATAGCCAGGCGCGAAATAGCCGGTGGCGATGTTGAGGCTCTTGGTTGAGAGCCGCGGATCAATTGGCGGCGTGAGGACCCAGCCCATGTCACCGGCATCGAAGGATATCCCAGTAGCGAGTTTGTAATATCCCGGGCTCCGCTCGTTTGATCCTACCAAGCACGGGTTCATGATTTCGTAGCCATCAATCCCGGTTTCATTTTCCCTCGTTGGGTAGAGTAGGACTTGATAGTCACCGTCGGGGTCAAAGCGGTGCTCCCAGACGGCGCGGACCACCACGCCAAGTTGCGCTGCTCCGAGGACGGCTGGGCAATGTTCCGCACGCATTCTATTCGCAGACGATGGAGGGCGCAGTTCTGCGTGAATCTCAGAGGCCAGATCGAGCGCGGCAGCGCCTGGGAGGTAGCGGTGGAAGCTCAGTGTCAGACTGGTCATCGTTCTAACTCAACGATCTCAAGCGTCCGTGGAAGGAGGTAGATCACAGCCAGAACTGTTCCCCGTTCGACCGTGCAAGGCGCGAGTGGCTCAATGATCACGTTAGTGTTGAATTGCCGCAGGCCGTCTTCTCTCTCGGAGATATCTCGATAAGGTACAGTTTGAAGGCCGGTCCAGACCCGGAAGCTTTTGAGTTCAGTATTCGGCGGCGAGACCATGAGGAGATGATAGAACTGCGGCGAGTAAAACAACTGGTGTCCGCAGCTCACCTTCAAGAAGCGTGATCCCACGAAGGGCCGCGCGATCGGCGCGACGTTCAGGTCGGGAGAGAATTGAACGTTCTCTGATTTAATTTCCCATTCGCCAGAGACACCGCTTATTGTGAAAGAACCCGGCGTGCGAACCGCCGCCCCGTAGGATCCTGCATGCGCAATTGCCGAGCAGTCATCGGGTAAGGCCTCGAAGCCCTGCGCCAGAAGGGAACCCACCTCACTCTCAGTCAAGCTTCGCAAGGAGGGGCGGTCGGGTGGCGAGCAGTGTTGACGCAGTCCAACAAGCTCAAGGGCTTGTGGAGACTCTTTCTTCCAAAACAGAGTCGCTGGAGTTCTGCTCAGTTCGAATCACCCAGGTCAGGTCGGCCGCTCTCCCGGCCGCACAACGTTCTTTCGGGTTATCGTTCTCCCGAGCTGAACGAGCTTCGTATGAAATCCGCGCCGCTCCATCTCGTTGATCCGCGACGGACCGAGGCGATCCTTTCCAGGAATCAAGGAGATGGAACCTTTCGGAATAATCCCGCGCTCCTCGGCGAGTCGAACGCGGGCGATACTAATTAGGCAGTCCTGATCTGAAGGACCAAGAAAGTCACCGTGCTCGACAAGCGCGATCCCCGCACACTTGCTGCAGTGTGCTTGACGTTCGCAAGTACCGCACCCCACATAGTCCTGGACGCGAATATTTCGCCAGCTCCGCAGTGGCGAATTCTTGGCTTCCCAAATTTCCGCAAGAGGAGTCTGCTTCACGTTTCCGACGGGGAGTGGTAACGACACGCACGGAGTCACGACGCCATCAGGAGTGATATCCAGATTCGCCAGTCCAGCTCCGCAAAAGTTCCCATCCTGACTCAGGCGGCTGGCTTCGCGCTCTATACGCTCCTTGCCCACGAACAACGGGATGTCCTCGTCCATGAGAAGCATCCGCAGCTTATCGGGATCTGTGACCCGATGCTGGACTGGATCGAGATTTCCATCGTTCTTTCCGGCAAGTACCAAGTCGAATTGCACAGTTGCGCCGAGCGTGTCCGCAAGCTCTTTGACGGCTCGGTAGCCGTCCACCGTATGCTTCATCAAAGGGCACTTCACGTTGATCGGTACGCCTAATGCCGCCAGATGCCGCAACGTCTCGACCGACTTCCCCAAAGATCCTTTCACGCGCGTAGTAGCATCGTGAATGCCTGCGTCCGCACTGTAGATGCTTACCGATACAGACCGCGGATAGAGTTCCGCGAGGCGCTCCCGCCGTTTTTCGGTAAGCAGAACACCGTTAGTGTAGACATCAACTGCATATTCGAGTTCTCTTGCGGCCTCAAGAAGCTCGAAAGCGTCACGCCTCGAAAAGACCTCTCCTCCGGAGAAGCAGAGAAGCAAAGCACCGAGCGACCGGCCTTCACTTAGGACCCGGACTATTTGCCCAGTGGTTAACTCTTCCGTCCGACGTTCGGTCGGATTGAAGCAGTGGATACAGTCCTCATTACAGCGATAAGTGAGTTCAAAGAAAAGCCGCCACAGAACGTTTTCGGCCACCATCCGCTGCTCGATTCGAGCCTCCAGCGGATCCTGATCGATTGCCGGCGACGTGGCGCCATCGCGCGGCATGATTTCTTGACTGGGACGAAGGACGAGGCCCTTCTCCACGAGCACATCGACGAACCGAGAGAGCGAGTCCGCTACTTGGGATTCAGGTTTTTGAAGTGCTTTGACAACCCTTGGAAGACTAGCCAACAGCGGCTGATCGAAACAGAGATTTTCCCAAACCAAGGAACTCTGGCCTTCAATGAGAAGAAGCCGCCGCGCTCTAAGATTGTAAACAACGCTCCAACTAGGCTCGGTCTCTGAACGCCCGTAGAACCGACTTGCGAGCCAGGGCGGTCTCATTATTTTGCTATCGAGAGGAAACACGGGACACGCTACCATTGTGACAAACCACCAAACCGAGGGAGAACAAGGAGATTGACGATCCGCCGACGACAGAGGCGTTAGCTCGGAACAGACACCACCATGAGACTGTGGCCGGGGCAGTCTAATTCAAGCCCCTGAAAAATAATCTTTGGCGACGCGGCGGAGTGGTCTTGACGTACCCCTACGTGCGGTAACCGGAGCCGCACTGTTGCGTATAGCCCTTCGGACAGCCACGCGCGACCCGGTGGTAGTCCGATTCTTCCGAAACGCCAAGTGACGCTTCCTCAAGTTCCGGCGGGGACGCCGCCAGAACAGCATCGTAACTGGAATGCGAAACGCTCAACTCCGTCAACGATTTCTCATTGGCTTCCATTGCTATTCCTCCGTGGGACGAGGGTGTGGCGCAACCATTAAACCTGAAAAGGTCCATTCGAGCCATTTTCCGGATTTAGTAGACCTTAAAAGCCCGGAAGACCCTCTTGCTAAAAGTCAAAACCCTAAAAACGAAAGCACTCTACGCCGAGTTTGACCGCCTGTCAACGACTAGTTCGCCGCCGGTCGTGATTCTATTTTGTCATTTGGAGCAGGATCTCACGGCGGGCAGTCACTCGCACTCTTGCGAGCGATCAATCTTTCGGTGCGGCAGTTCCTCAAGAGGCCAAATCACCGACTGCTGCACCGCAGAGTGTCGCCCTTCAGGCGGCGTTTTCAATTACCGCCGTGTCCGACTCGCGAACATTCAACATTCGCATCACCCCGCGAGATTCCCTTCAATGGGAACAGCCCGGCTAGCAAGAATCCCTGTCAGCCCTAGAAGGCGACTGGGCCTAAGTCGTATGGATCTCAGTAAGGTCAAAGTTAGAACCAGATACTCTAGTGCGCAGAAGCGAATAGTAGGGACTACCATTGGCGGAAATGGGTCACCCATGAATTATTTCTTGACTACTAGATGAGATAGGAATAAGCTTTGCGGACCTCGCAGGAGCTAATGCTGACATCGAGTTCCACCTAATTCGAAGACACAAGAAACATTGGAATTCGTATGTCTTCAGGCTGGATCCCAGAGCCTGTGACTATCCGCCACCTCTCGGTTCCACCCTTAGCTTGCTTTTGAGAAAGCCTAATAAGGTGCGACTCGTTCTTTCATTCTGTAAACGGCATTAGGGCGTTCTCGTAGGCGTTAGCTTCCGACCAGCTAGTACGCGGAGGTAGACCCGTGGAAGAAGGAAGCAAGGATAAAACTCTCCTCTGGAAGAAAAAACTTCAGGCAGCCCTGGCCTACATCGTCGTTGGGGCCGTCGCCACTCTAATCGTTGCGGGACTTAAATCACTATACGAGCGCTCCTCGTGGAGCGCGGAAACCGACTTCTGGACGTTTCAACTCCTTCAAGGATCCTTATCGACCTCGGATCCGCAAAACCCAGTCATAGTCATCGATGTTAGCGATGTTGACAGTGACAGTCACGTCCTTCTACCTAAGTTGAGCGAGATCATCAAAACCTTAAAGACTCTGGATCGGCGACCGGTTGCCATTGGCGTAGATGTCGATTTCTCTCCTCCGAGTGGCGTGCTCAGTAGCGACGCTGTTGATTTTTTCGATACCTGCCTTCGACAAACTGAAGATGACGTTCCGGTCTATCTCGGAGTCGGTGACAACAAATCCGGACGTCCGGATCAGTGGTTAGGCTTGGAGACATACCGAAGTCTCGCATCGGCTGTTGCCATCAATAGAAAAGATACTCGATGGATTCCTATATGGGTCAGAGCAAGCGGACAAGCCGAATCCTTGAATACTCTTAACTACGCTCTCGCACTGGCAAAGCGCCGACGCTTGCCGGGACCCCCTTCTTGGTTGAGTAGCGCAATAGACAAGACTGAGGAGCCACAGATGGATACTCGTGAACGTACGGAAACTGAAAGCGATGGAATCATCCTGAAGTACGGAGAGCGATTGGTAAACTTCAGCAAATTGGAGACAACGCTCGCGAGGAAGGACACTGATGCCGAATCGGTAAAAAGGGACGCGACTCTGTATAGCGGGAAATTAGTCATCATTGGAGATGCTGAAGCCGCGAAGACTCCTGGGGCTGATCTTTTTCCTGTACCTGGTTTCAAAGAGAATCAGCCCGGCAGCTTGCTGCTGGCGTCTTCGACTTACACTTTGATTAAAGAGCCGCTGTTTTTCTTTAAACCTAATGTCAGAACAATTCTTGATTTACTGATTGCAGGGTTCATTATTATTGGCGTCGCGATAACACGTTACCGAAATCCATCCGGCCTTTACTGGTTAGGGAAGCAGGCGTTCCTAATCTACATGTCGGTCGCCGTTGTGATCGCTTCGGGCTTCCTCCTTGTTTCACTAGCCGGAGTAATGTGGCTAGATTTCCCATGGGTTGTTTTTGCACTTTTCCTTCATCCGAAGATGGAACGACTATTTCACTTAATACTCGCGCGACTCAAAACTGACTCGCGTCAAGGGTCTAATGGCCACACATCCAGAGCGGCAGCGTCAATATTAATCATAATCTTCATAGGACTGACGAGCGCGCGTGCGCAGCACCCGGCCGATCTTTGCCAGTCCGGGGTAGTGGCGGTCGCTCAACGTCTAACCGTAACTTCCAGTCGGAAGCGTGTGAAACGAAGCTGCTATTTACGACAGAACAAGAACGATACCTGGCATGAGCTTTCTCAGTCTGACATTATGAAAACCAGATTCCGTCTTTACCAAGACTTGCGTTGTGATGGCGGGTGTTCGATGGAGATTTATGTTTGCGCTACGGGCAGCCCGTTAAAGGTAGAGTATTTTGAGACCAAGAATGCTCAAGGGAAAAAGGTTCCAGGGTGGTTTACGTTTGGCAACCCTTTTCAGATTCCGAGACAAATTATAGATCCCAATCCATGGGCTCCTTCCAAGAAGATAAGGTGGCCCAGTATCGGCGCGCTGAATCCGAGCACGAATAATCGGGCGTCCAATCAAGACAGTTATGGGGTTGGCGTCCGCGCACGCAGGCTTGGAGGCATAATCGGAGCGATCGCCGGAGGGCCTCCCTCAGCTAGCCTGCCCACGTCTTCACCAACGCCCTCTGGAGAAAGATCGCGATCAGGCAGGAGAAGCGCGCCAAGCGGTCGTAATGCGGGAGGTGACCGTGATCTGGCTAACACGGAATTGGTCATAAAGTTTGAGAGGTTGATAGCTAAAGGCAACGCCGAGCGTGACGCCAAGAACTATTCAGCGGCTGAACAAGCATATTCAGAGGCTGGCAAACTGATACCTACCGATTCTAGGGCACCGCAGGGTTTAGGAAACGCATATTACGATCAAGAAAAATGGGAGGAAGCAGCGAATGCTTATGATCAAGCTATTGTGCTCGGCGCTGATTCTCCGGACGTGTACGTTGCATCTGCATCTCTACTAATCGATCCGCGGCGAGGAACAGTAAGTGCCGACAGATCGTCTCGGGCGGAGAGTTACTTATGGACCGCCGCAAGAATGCAACCACAAAATGAACGGATCTATGACTTGCTTAACACACTGTTCGAAATTCGTGGTGACAGTATTTCGGAACTCGAAGCCAACTATCGTCGGGCGCTTACCATTAATCCGGAATCCTTCGGCACAAATCTTCGGTTGAGCATGTTGCTTCGCCGGTCCGGGCGAGAGACTGAAGCGAACAGAAATCTGACGACTGCGACCAAGTCAGCGACGACCGCACCGGCGATGGTCGAGCTAGCTAAGGTCTTTGAATCACTGAAGCGGTATGATAAGGCGAAAGAATCGGCACGAAAAGCATTGGCACTAAATCCGAATGATGCCAGCGCGCTAATCATCATGGGGCTTATTCTGATCGACACCGAACACTACTCATCCGCCACGAGTTGGCTTCAGCATGCAAGTCAAATTACTCCGAACGACTTTGTTTCTTCTTATCTTTTGGCAATTGCTCGTTTGAGGAGCAACGATCCTGATGAGGCGGAGCGCAGCTTTGATCAAGCAGCTAGTAAGATTTCGACATCCGCAGAGGAATCGTTGGCTGCCGGTTACTGGCTCGCGGTTTTGGGTGACGAGTATTCGGCGAGAAACCGAAAAGCTGATGCTATCCGAGCGTATAAGAAAGCATTGACATACGATCCTGATAATCCCGAAACCAGCAAGAAGCTCGCAAAGACTCTCGCGATGGTCCCGTGATGATTAGACGTCCTTTCCTGGCAATCCTCTCCTAAAAGGCGGTTATGCGGAACGAGGATTCGGCACGGACTCCTGCTTGGGCGATTCGGAGTGACCAGTGCCTTGAGGCCGCTGTGACAGGTGGGTAGGCACAGCGGCCTCACTCCTTGCTTTTCATAACTATTTGGCAAAGAGATTGCGGGACGGCGTACGATCCGACTGCGGATTTGCTACCGGAAGGCAAAGGTCGCCGTCCTTCGTTCCCAACTTTCTCATTTGTCGTCCTCTGGAATTATTGTCTCGGCATATTTGGCACAGGTGAGGCCCAAAAAGCTTGACGAGTTTATCACGTGGCTGTAGAGTCCCACGCACTCGAAATTACAGCATTGAAGAATTAAATCCGAATCCCAGCCCTTACCGAATGGTATAGAGAATGAGCACTCCCTTAACAGAAGCGGAATTCTATCGGCGTGTCGCCTCTTACCGATATCATACGGAGTTCGACGTTAATGAGCGTGAATACAAGATTCGATTAGCAAGTCTTCTCGAAGTGGCGCGGGAGCAGTTGGCCGTTGATGATCATTCTCGTGCGCTTCGAACAATCGAGCATGCCCTCCGCAGTCGTGACAATAACATCGTCAATTGGCGGTTGCAGGTTCCACTCTTCGAGTGGTTCAAGAAGGAGCCCACTGAAGCGGCAACTTCATTACGGGAGCTATGGAGTGCAGAAGCTGATATCGATGAGAGACTGTCTGGCTTCGCTGAAGCATTAACCAAGGCGGGAATTCGACAAGCTGGAGCGCAATTGGTGATTTCCTCGACGTTCTTGATGGCGATATCAGCGGAGCAGTTTCCACCGGTGCGAATGGAAGCCTTCAAATCCGCAATGGAACAAGCAGGTCACGATACGTTGTATTCAGTAAATGGAGTAGTACAGCGATATTTGCTAGCTCGCTCGTTCATGGATTGGATGGTTCAAGATTCGCAACGATATCAAGTCGCCCTTCGCGATCCTCTCGATGCGCAAGGAGTCATCTGGTGCTTGAGTGACGGATGGCGAACCATACCCGTGCCGCCTGATTGGATTGACAATCCGGCAGCAAGGCAAGCACTCGAAGATTTTGAGTACAGAAGTGCGTTAGCAGAATTGGCAAACGAGACTGGGGTCGACGAACTCACGCCGACGGAAAAAGATGCTCTCGTAAAGTCAAGACGTGGACAGGGAAAGTTTCGTGAGGCGATTCTCTCATACTGGGGGAACTGTGCGGTTAGTGACTGCTGCGAGTTAACGCTCCTTCGCGCGTCTCACATCAAACCCTGGAAGGATTCAACGAACGCCGAACGACTCGATGGGAACAATGGTTTACTCTTGAACCCGAACCTCGACGCTGCCTGTGACAAGGGTCTAATTACTTTTGGGGATGATGGAAAGATTATTCTTTCCCCCGTCTTCAGTGCGGATGATCGCAGAGCGTTGGGCATTAACTCGATGCTGCGACTTCGTAAAATTACCGCCGCTCACACTTCCTATCTTCGACATCATCGCGAGCACGTATTCAAGAAGCGTGAGAAAAAGAATAGAACGATTAAAGTGCGCGATCAATAACACTATTGGAGAACTATCGTCTGGTCATGAGTAGACTGAATGACGTCTTAGGAGAGCATGGGTTTGGTGCCTCGCTTTGGATGCCGCGATTCTATTCTTCCCACTACGACATTATGTCGGCAGCGCGGTGTAGATAGTGTAAGCGGTGTAAAACACCAACAGGTCACAGTCTTCAACAAAATGCAGAATAGTGCGAAAACATTAGGGAAGTGTTGATCGTGTCTGAGTCCTCCCTGCGGTGCCAGACTGGACAGCATTGGGTTGAGGAAGGAATTCACTGCGGGCAGAACTGCCCGTCTTACACGGAAACAGTCGTTAAACCTACAATAGCAGGGCGGGCCAAAAAGAAGCCATCAGATTTCTTGGCGTTTCGCTAAGCCCTGTAGATGCGCAATATAGAGACAGTAAGCCCAATTACTGAGCCAAGCGGGCGTCGATCTTCAATAATAGGTCATAATATCGTAAGTTGCTCTCTCGTCAAGGTGTAAATAGAGCATTCTCTCCCTCTCTGGAGTCTCTCCTGTCTCCCATTTCTCTATAAAGGCGTCAATAAGGCGTCAACGTAATCGAGGTTCTTGATGACATCTTTGAGGTGGTGAAACACGTCGATGCGAGAGCGTAGACTTCTCGATATGTGCCGGATTCCCTAACAACTGGCGCAAATTACTTAGCCATAAGAATGCAGGCTTTCGAAGTAATGAGTGCGATAACTTGCACTATCACCCGTGCGGTAGAGCAAACATAATTAAGCAAGCATCGTGTGGCCTGTTGATTCTCAAGATCGACGGAGGCTTCACCCTTAACAGCTTTGTTCACCGGATGAATCATAACCCACTTCGGACGCAACACACTTTGCCATTGACAGAACATCAGTCTGGAGACTAGATTCCGTCGCATAGGTATCAACCGTGCTTCGTTCGCGTGCGACTCTCTCGCAAGCCTCGCGTTGACGATTTCACAATTGAAAATCCCGGGCATGTAGCGCTGCTGATCTCAATTAAGGTCTCAGGCTGTGAAGATTCTGCCGAGACAAATCATCGTTAGGTTCTTCCAACGCTTAATAGCGCTTCATAAAAGGCCCAAAGTTACGCGCAGATTGCCGTTCATGACTCGGATTTGATTCGCTGTTTTCCAAGCAGGAGCCTCAATGCCTGGTACCATCCCAGAAGAAGTGCCAAGTTCCCAGATGGGTACGGCTGCCCCTGGTCCCACGGACGCTCCGAACCAGGCCTCGCTGCCAGCGATCTCTTTGCCAAAAGGTGGAGGAGCCATTCGGGGTATCGGCGAGAAGTTTACCGCTAACGCAGTCACTGGTACCGGTTCGCTAACGGTTCCGATTGCAACGAGTCCTGGTCGTTCGGGTTTTGGGCCGCAGCTTTCCCTTTCGTATGACTCCGGCTCGGGCAATGGCCCCTTTGGGATTGGTTGGAATCTATCGTCACAAGCCATCACTCGTCGGACTGACAAGGGAATCCCGCAATATCGTGACGCGGGAGAATCCGATGTTTTCATCTTGTCAGGCGCTGAGGATTTGGTGCCGGCACTCAAAAAGGATGAACGCGGCAGTTGGGTTGCGGATGAGTTTGAACGAGAGGGTTACTGCGTCAAGCGGTACCGCCCGCGGATTGAAGGATTGTTTGCGCGAATCGAGCGGTGGCGCCGCCTGCGAGATGGCGATGTGCATTGGCGCTCAATCTCGAAAGACAACATCCTGACTGTTTACGGTAGCGACTCTGAGTCGCGCATCCATGACCCCGCGAACCGGAACCACGTCTTCAGTTGGTTGATTTGTCAGAGTTATGACGATAAGGGAAACGCCATTAGCTATGAATATGCAGCCGAGAATGATATCGGTGTTGACCTTACCAAAGCCGGTGAACGCAATCGGACGCGCGCTGCGAATCGCTACTTGAAGAGAATCAAGTATGGCAACCGCCTTCCGTTGCTGCTCGATACAACCACTGCAAGCTTCCGAAAACCACACTTCGAACACCCAGACCTCAGGTCCGCCGATTGGATGTTCGAGGTGGTGTTTGACTATGGTGTAGGACACTATCGCGAGGAGCCGCCTGATGAACGCGGTCGAGTGATAGCTGAGGCGTGCACGATCCTCGAGACCGACGCGGCCTGGCCCACCAGAAAGGATCCCTTCTCTAGCTATCGGGCCGGATTCGAGGTGCGCATTCACCGACTGTGTAAACGGGTCCTCATGTTCCATTGCTTCCCGGAGGAGCTTGGGGTCGATCACTATCTGGTTCGTGCAACCGAATTCGAATATCAGGAAAAACCTACGGGCTCGTTTATCACGCGCGTCGTCCAATCGGGCTTCAAGCGTCAGGGCGAAGAGGGTTACCTTAAAAAATCCCTTCCGTCGCTCGATCTGAACTACACGTCAAGCCCGCTGGAAGATCCGGCCTACGCTGGCTATCAACTTCAGGAGGTCGATAGGTCCAGCTTGGAGAACTTGCCCTTTGGAATCGACGGCCAAAGTTACCGCTGGGTAGATCTCGACGGGGAAGGCATTTCCGGAGTGCTCTCAGAACAGGGTACCGGCTGGTTCTACAAGGCCAACCTCGGTAACGGTCATTTCGGATCAACGGAACTGGTCACGTTAAGGCCTTCGATTGCCTCCCTGGGCGCAGGTCGTCAGCAATTCATGGATGTTGCCGGAGATGGCAACTTGGATCTGGTCGATTTTTCCGCGGCCGCCTCGGGATTCTACGAGCGCACTCCCAGTGGTGATTGGAAGAGTTTTCGCAACTTTACATCACTGCCCAATGCCAATTGGAATGATCCGAATCTAAAGTTTGTCGATGTCACCGGCGACGGGCTCGCCGACGTACTGATCACCGAAGACGAAGCGCTTACGTGGCTGCCTTCGCTGCTCAAGGAGGGTTTCGGTCCGGCCATACGCGTGCGGGTCCCTCTCGATGAGGAAGAAGGTCCGCGTGTCGTGTTCGGCGATAAAACTCAGTCCATCTATTTGGCTGATATGTCGGGTGATGGCCTGTCCGACATCGCCCGCATCCGCAATGGCGAAGTCTGTTATTGGCCGAACCTCGGGTACGGTCGCTTCGGGTCTAAAGTTACGATGAGTAACGCGCCATGGTTTGATAATACGGATCTTTTCGACCAGCCGCGCATCCGGCTCTCTGACACCGACGGTTCAGGTACCACCGACATCATATATCTCGGTCGCGACGACGTTCGGATCTTCTTGAACGAAGTCGGTAACGGCTGGTCCAACGCTCGCGTCCTTGAGCAGTTTCCCGCTATCAATAACCTCACGTCGATCTCAGTGGTCGACTTCCTCGGTCGCGGCACTGCCTGTCTGCTGTGGAGCTCGCCGCTTCCGGGTGAGTCTGTGCCGTTGAAGTATGTCGATCTGATGGCCGGTCAGAAGCCACACTTACTAACCCGCGCGCAAAACAATCTGGGTGCGGAGACGGTTATTGAGTATGCGTCATCGACCGAGTTCTACCTGGCTGACAAATCCGCGGGCACACCCTGGATCACACGTCTTCCCTTTCCGGTTCACGTCGTGAAGCGCGTGGAAACCTATGACCACATCAGCCGCAACCGCTTCGTGACGCGCTATGCCTATCACCACGGATACTTTGATGGAATTGAACGCGAATTCCGCGGCTTTGGCAGAGTGGATCAACTCGACACCGAAGAGTTTGCCGCGTTGACTGAGAGCGGTGAGTTTCCCGTGGGCGACAACATAGACGCCGCCTCGCACGTGCCTCCAGTACTGACGAAGACCTGGCTTCACACGGGTGCCTTCCTCGACGGCAAACGGATCTCAAAGCAGTTCGAGCACGAATACTATCGAGAGGGCGATCCTGGTCGCGGCGAGAGTGAGTTGAGCCGTGAAGAACGCGAAGCGATGCTGCTTGACGATACGATTCTGCCGGAGCGCCTGACGCTGGAAGAAGCACGCGAAGCGAGCCGATCGTTGAAGGGAACGATGCTGCGCCAGGAGTTGTACGCGTTGGACGGCAGGGAAGAATCTCGGCGCCCGTACACTGTGTCAGAGCTGAACTACACGATCAAACCGCTCCAGTCGCGGAATAAAAACAGGCACGCGGTCTTCCTCACTCATCCGCGCGAGACCCTCGCGTTTAGTTACGAACGCAAGCTTTATGACATTTCCGGCTGCGTGCGGGCCGATCCGCGCGTTACTCATAGTGCCACGCTGGAAGTGGACGAGTTTGGCAACGTTTTGAAATCTGTGGCGGTCGGTTATGGCCGGCGATTCCAAAACGCTTCGCCCATTTTCACGGAGGCGGATCGCTCTAAGCAGCAACAAACGCTTCTTACTCTTACCGAGAATCGCTACACGAATGCGGTGCGCGAATCTGACGCTTATCGCGCGCCTTTATTATGTGACGCGGAGACTTTTGAACTCATCAATCTTAAGCCCAACGCTAAGCGAGCGGGAGTCACGAATCTTTTTAGATTCAGTGAACTGGTTGAGCAGGTCAGGCAAGCGAGCGATGGCTCCCACGATTTGTCGTATGAGGACTTGACAGACGTCGGTGCGATTGCCAACGCGCCTTATCGACGGCTGCTGCGCGCGGCTCGCACTGAATATCGCCGCAATGATTTAACTGGCCTGTTACCCCATGGGCAACTCCAGTCCCTGGCCTTACCGGGGGAGAGTTATAGACTAGCCTTTACACCAGGACTATTGACTCAGATTTACCGGCGCCTTTCAGAGGATCTCCTTCCTGATTCAGAAAAGGTCTTACGCGACGAAGGCGGTTACATTAGATTCGAAGGGAATTGGTGGCGCCCCTCTGGGCAGACTTTTTATTCTCCTGAACGAGAGCACGGTGCAATTGACGAACTCGATTTTGCCCAGAAGCACTTCTTCCTGGCGCATCGCTTCCGTGATCCTTTTCAGAATGAGAACCTCATTATTTATGATCGATATCAGTTGCTTATGGTCTCCAGTCGCGATCCTATAGGTAATGAGATCACTGTCAGGAATGACTACCGAGTCCTTCAACCCTATCTAATGACTGATCCGAATGGGAACCGGGCTGAATTTGCCTTCGATGCCTTGGGGATGGTCGCAGGTACCGCAATGATGGGTAAGGAAGATGAGAACGTTGGCGATTCGTTAGTGGATTTTCGCGTCGATCTTGTGCAGCAAGAACTCGATCGGTTTTTCAGCGACCCCAGGGGACTAATCGCGGCAGACTTGCTCGGCGATGCAACAACCCGGATTGTTTATGATCTCAACCGTTCGCTGATACATGGAAAGACCAGCACCCCCGTCTATGCCGCCACGATTACCAGAGAAACCCACGTAAGCGATCTTCAACCTGAAGAGACTTCAAAGTTACAAGTCGGCTTTAGTTATTCCGATGGTTTTGCCCGTGAGATTCAAAAGAAAATCCAGGCAGAACCAGGGCGCTTAGATCCACAAGAGCCAACTATCAAACCCCGTTGGATAGGCAGCGGCTGGACGATCTTCAATAATAAAGGCAAGCCGGTCAAACAATACGAGCCCTTCTTTGATGATACTCATGACTTCCGTTTTGCCAGAAGAGTGGGTGTCAGTTCCACCATTTTCTATGACCCGGTTGAGCGGGTCGTCGCTACTCTGAAACCCAACCATACGTGGGAAAAGATAGTCGTTGACGCGTGGAGTCAAGCGACCTGGGATGTCAATGATACCGTCTTGATCGCCGATCCTGGCGCAGATGAGCACGTTGGTAGTTTTTTCCAGCGACTACCAGCAGCTGATTATCTACCCACTTGGCATAGCCAACGGACCAACGGCTCGCTGGGGCCAGAAGAGCAAAAAGCTTCTGTCAAAGCGGCGACCCATGCGGGAACACCAACGGTTGCCCACGCCGACACCCTTGGGCGCGCCTATCTTACTATTGCAGACAATGGTCCGGCAGCTAAATATACGACACGATCCGAGATCGATATCGACGGTAATCAGCGTGAGGTCATTGATGCCAAAAACCGTATTGTCATGCGTTACGACTACGATATGCTCCGCACACACATCCTTGAGGCCAGCATGGAAGCGGGTGCTCACTGGGTATTGAATGATGTAGGGGGTAAGGGCATTCGTGCCTGGGACAGTCGCAATCATCAGTTCCGCACCGCTTACGATTCCTTGCGTCGGCCGACGGAATCCTTCGTGAAGGAAGGCGCAGGCGTAGAGCTTTTGGTGGGGCGCACCGTCTATGGTGAGACCCGGCCCAACCCGGAGGCCGACAACCTGCGCGGCAAGGTGGTTCAGCTCTTCGATCAAGCCTGCGTGGTCACCAGTGACGAATACGACTTTAAGGGAAATCTGCGGCAGAGCCGGCGCCAGCTTGCGCAGGCATATCACACCCCTTTGGATTGGTCGGCGGCAGTACCTCTGCAGACCGACCTCTACACCACTCGCACGCGTTACGACGCTCTTAACCGCCCGATAGAGGTGACGATGCCGGACAATAGCGTCATCCGGCACGTCTACAACGAAGGTAAACAACTGGTTCGAGTGGAGGCCAATTTGCTCGGCGCGCAACAGAATGGCCAGCCCGTGTGGAGTCCTTTTGTTACGAATATTGATTACGATGCCAAGGGCCGGCGTACCTTGATCGATTACGGAAACAGCGTCAGCACTATCTACAGTTACGATCCGCTGACCTTGCGTCTGGTCCAACTATGCACCCGCCGCAACGCCAGTAGCTTCCCCGATGACTGCCGACAGCCACCCCCGAGCGGCTGGCCCGGTTGTCAGGTGCAGAATCTGCACTACATCTATGATCCTGTAGGCAACGTCACACACATCAGCGATGAGGCCCAGCAGACCATCTTCTTTCGCAACAAGCGTGTCGAGCCGAGCGTCGACTATTCATACGACGCCATCTACCGATTGATTGAAGCCACTGGACGCGAGCATCTGGGCCAGATCCGCGACGAGCCGGCGCCAAGCTCTTACAACGACAAGCCGCGCGTGGGTATCTTGTTATCGGCCAGTGACGCCAATGCAATGGGGCGCTATGTCGAGCGATACCTGTATGACAACGTCGGCAACTTCCAGGAAATGATCCATCGCGGCAGCGACTCAACTCAGCCTGGTTGGACGCGCACCTATGCCTACAACGAGCCCAGCCTGCTCGAATTGGATAAGGTAAGCAATCGTCTGAGCAAGACGACTGTCGGTGGAACGATAGAAACCTATAGCACTGGCGGTAATGGTTACGACGCACACGGCGACATGCTGCGCATGCCGCACTTGCAGATCATGCAATGGGACTTCAAGGACCACTTGCAATTGACCCAGCGTCAGGCGGTGAATGCCGAAGACGAAGAGAGCATCCAGCGGCACGGAGAGCGCACCTGGTATGTCTACGACGTCAGCGGTCAACGCGTTCGCAAAGTCACTGAGTCGGCATCAGGCAAGATCAAGGACGAACGCATCTACTTGGGCAGTTTTGAAATTTACCGCAAGCACGGCGCCCATCCCCTCGTGCGTACGACCCTGCACATCATGGACGACACTCAGCGGGTCGCACTTGTGGAGACACGCATCGAAGGCGACGAACCGGACGTACCGGCGCAACTCATTCGCTACCAATTCGGCAACCACCTCAGCTCAGCCAGCCTGGAATTGGACGACGAGGCGAAGGTCATTTCATACGAGGAGTACACGCCCTATGGCAGCACGTCTTTTCAGGCAGTGCGCAGTCAAACAGAAACACCTAAGCGGTATCGGTATACGGGCAAGGAGCGAGACGAAGAGAACGGGTTGTGTTACCACGGAGCGCGGTATTACGCACCGTGGCTGGGTCGGTGGACGGCATGCGATCCGGCCGGAACGGTCGATGGGCTTAATGCCTACGCGTACGTGCGAGATAACCCTGTCGGCGCTTCGGATCCAACCGGACGATGGTCGACCGGGTGGACGATCGTTGCGATCGTTGCCGTCGTTGTTGTGGTTGCTGTCGTTGCGGTCGTGACTTTGGGAACTGGAGCGGCCCCCGCGGGCGCGGCAGGGGCTGCGATCCTCGGAGCGGGGGCCGAGGTCGCAGCAGGCACGACAGCGGTGGTAGCCACCGGAGCGGAGGTTGCCGTCGGGGCTACGGCAGTGGTCGCTACTGGGGCGGAGGTTGCGGTGGGCACGACGGCGGTGGTCGCTACAGGGGCGGAGGTCACTGCGGGCACGACAGCGGCGGTCGCCACGGGGGCGGAAGTCAGTGCCAGCACTACGGCGGTGTCGGGCGGCCTGACGGCAGCGCAAGCCAGCGGGCTCGGGACGGCCGCGACGACCGTTGCAGCGGCTTCTCAGACACCAGCTGGACAGCACGTTATAGAGAGTATAGAGGAGAACCTCCCAGCCCTTGAGAATGAGGCCCAAGTTGCCGTGCAGGAGGTGCAGTCCGTATTGCCGCGACTTCAATCCGTAGCACCCCAAGCGCAGAACGTAACACAGGCTGCAGCGCAGCAGTCGGCGCCTGCCGCAAGGGCAGTGCAGGCGGCCAGCCAAGCGCTGGACCCGAATAGGTTGAATCACATCTTCGGCAAGGCGGAGCACGCGTTAGATGAATTCGTAAGTGCCCAGGGAGGGCGAGAACAAGCCTTCCGCACTATTCAGGATGCCGCCAACCAAGCACTTCGTGAAGGGAAGCTCATTCCAGGACCCAACGGAGTCCTGCCCAGTGGAGATGCAGGTCCAATAATCGACGTAGCCGGCACACAGGTACGACTGATCGGAGGACGTGTCGTCGAAGGCGTCGTTCAAATCGCTTCTGCGAGCCGGAAAGGATTATGAAATGACAGAACCTCTGACACCCCTCGAGCGCGCGCTCGTCGAGCTCGTGGCATCCGAAAACTGGAGTGGCTTTCGGACCGATGGTCTACGCGTGAAAAAGCGTGAGAACACCGGCGTCGGCCGCTATACCTACCTGGAAGACCAATACAAACAACGATTGCCAGACGGTACCTACGGCGCACAGGGGAAATTGCTCGAAATGGAAGGGATAAAAAACGGATTGGCATTCGTAGTCGATGTTTCCGGCAATTCCATCAACTACGAGGAGATTGCCACGTACGGCGACGAGAGTTGGGATGGAGTGGAGAGGCCGTGGCGAATCGTGTGACGTTCGAACTGCCGTGCCATGGGGCGACTATTAGAAGATCAATGAGCGCCGGACCTGCTCCTAAAAGAAACGTGTTGCGAACCCTGAGGCAAGGCTAGCTTTTCTATTACTCGAACGCCTCCTTCGCTACTGCGCAGTTGCTCTTGAAAGTGGAGAATCTGTACTTCGACAAAATACTCATCGTTCTTAGCTGATCGGCGCACGCTGGATCATCGGAGCGGATCATCCCGCCCGAAAGGCGGAAAGTGCAAACCTAGTGACCAGGAGGAAATGACTCATGGCTAATCTAATCATAATCCGACTTCACCCGCTTGTTCCTACTTCGGGAACGGACTTCACGACCTTTCTGACGGGGCTGACCATCACGGCGTTTGATATGTCGGTTAACAATCCGAAGACCGGCGACCCGATTGGACCGACGCCGGCGACATATTTGCCTCCGACGGGATTTGATTTTGCCAATCGACCTACTTTTGATCCGGCGGCAACCATTGTCCAAGACTACTCCGTGCCGACAATAATACCACCGGGACCGATCGTTATTTCGGCTAGCGCGCCACAGGCAATTGCGACAGCGGTGATCACTGTGCCCCCCGGGCGGCCTGAGTATGTAACAGCCGACGTTCGTTTGGAATTCAATCGCCTCGGCGAGACGATCCCTGTCAGGGATCTTTATTATGACGTTAGGATTATCACTAGTGCGCCTCTAGTTCCCGCTCAATACGCCGCCCAACCTGCGAGTATTTATGTAGGTTTGGTGGGGCGCATCGACCCCGCGACCGCCCGAGTTACGGTGCCCAGAGATGGCACACCGCCAAACTTTACCCAACTTCAGAGTGCGATTCAGACCGTGCTGGCGGCGGATCCGGGTGGCGCTTTCGACTTGGGAACGCTGACTCCAGAGCAAAGCAGACACATTGCGTACGAAATTGTTTGGGGAACACAAGACCCGATGCCCGCTTTACCGACCCCGGCCAGCGTGCCGGCCGGCCTGACCGCGCTGGAGGCGATGTACACAAATCCTCCGAATACGGGGGACATCTCAAATCAACTCGAGCAGGACCGGCAACACTTTGAAGGGGATATGAATGCGTATTATTCCATCCGCAATGCGGATGTTGAGCGGTTGGCTAAATTTGTTTTTTCACTGGGAGCGGCCATCGCTTGCCAGCAAATGAGCCAACAGGCGCATAGCGCGCTGTTCCGATTTCCCGTCAACCCCGGCGTCACCGGCACCTTAACCACCATCAGCGAGGGCGAGGTCATTCTCGAAGGGCTGGCAGCGAATCCACTGGTGCCGGCCTTCAACGTTCCGGCTGACTATTTCTACGTTCTCGGCGCGAACATGCCGACACAGATCACGGCCGCCCAGCGGTTTCAGGTGGCTTGCCGTGACGACCAGGGACGAGTGCTTTCGGCATTCATCGCGGCCGTAGACGGCGGTGTCATCAGCCCAGCTCTGTTGGTCAACCCGGCTCAGGCAGCACGTATTCTTACGGCGTTGGCAGTTCCCCTCGGATCGCGGGCGGCCCGCTGTCCGTTGGTACCGGCACTACAGCCAATGATCCAGGACTGGCTTAACTATCCACCGGCTCCACCTGCGTTGCCTATCAACTGGCGGAACTACAACCCCGGTGACGACATCCAAGGTTTCTGGATTGCTGAGGCGGCGGCCAGACCTGGTCCTTTTCTTGATCTCGTGCTGTGCGCCTTAACTGAGAACCAGACACCACTGATGGCTGCGATCCGCGCGGTTCCCATCAATGATGTTGCCACCCTCGCCACCACGACCGCTCCGCAGTGGCGCAACCTGTTTGGAACACCGCCAAATGTTGCCTTGCTCCCTCCTTTCACGCAGCCCGGCACACCGGAAGCGCGCGTTGAGGCGTTTATCCGCCATGTGCGCAAGTTCTTTGACACACCGTCGGGCGGTGTCGGGGCCAGTCCCGCGGTTGCGGGAGCGCACCCGCTTCTTGGCTTACCGGCTTTCGACCCGATTCAAGCCTTCGTCGCCAACTACAACATTTTGATCGGAGGAGTCTTTACCTTTGGAACCCCATTCAATGAGGCCAGCCTCCGGCAGGCGATTATCCAGGTGTTTCCCGCCGACGAATCTGCCCAGTCCTGGCTGGAACAGGTCTTACGTTCCCTGAACGATCTCTGCCGGTTGGCCAATGTACAATCGAACGTCCCCCCACCAGTGCCGCCGAGTCTCGCTTTTTCAGTTGCCGAGGCTCTTTACGCGCGTGGGTTCACAAGCGTGCAGGATGTGCAAGCGTTGACGTTGTCCGACTTTCAGGACGCGCTCCGCGGCACGGTAGCTTTCGATCAGGCAGCGGCGATCTACGCGGCGGCGGGAGCTGTGGGCCCACCGGCTGGACCAGCACCGCTTCCGTTTCATCCTGTCAATCCCGGATTGCTCACCAATTGTGTACCTCCTTGTTACCTCTCACCACTGGGACCAGTCGAATACCTGCACGAGATGTTGCTCGTCTCAGAGAACTCAACCTGCCACGTTCCCTTTGCTGGTCCGACGGAAGACCGAGCAGACCTGGCAGGGGTAATCGCAAAGCGACGCGGCCCGCTGGGTGACCTGCAGGTTACCGCGGCAAATCTACAGACACCGCTCCCTCTGATCGACATCGTCAACGAGTGCCTTGAAGAGATAGCTGCGAATGCGCCCGCGGTTACGTCTGGAGTTGTCTACAACACAGCGACCCAAAAAGTCGCGGACCACAAACTGTGCCCAGAGATTACCTGCGCGGAATCCGGACAAGAAGAAGCAGGCTGTCACAAACCGGCGACACTTTTCTCTACCATGCCGGAGCACTCCACGCCGGCTACACCGGTGGAAAAGCCTCTCGCGTATGACAGGCTGCGGAGTGATTTTTCTTCCCCTCGTCTGCCCTATTCCCAACCACTCGACATTTGCCGTTGTTACTTGCTCGAATTTTGCACTTGCCGTTACGAGGCGATGCGCACCTTTCGCAAAGAGATTACCGAGTTCGTGTTGGATCCGACTCTGGCTGCTCCCGTATTTCAGTCTCATCTGTGGCGCTACCCGGTTCGACTGGAAATGGCCATCGAGTATCTCGGCTTCACGCCGGAAGAGTACGATCAGCTTTTCAACAAAGACATTCCCGCCGTAGCAGCACCGGGCCAGCTTTCTCTTCCGGAATTGTATGGCTTTGAGGTGAATGCGGTAGGCGGACGGGATTGGATCAGAATCGTCACCAAAGTGCCGGAGTTTCTCAAGCGCACCGGACTTACCTATTGCGAATTCTTGGAGTTCCAGAAAGCCGGCTTCGTCTCCTTCAGAAATGCTAACCCGGATGATCAGTCGTTTCCGGACTGCGAACCATGTTGTCTGGACGAGTACACAGTCTTTTTCGAAAACCAGGACGAATCAGTCCCATCATTGAAACGACTGGCTATTTTCATCCGTTTGTGGCGCAAGCTGAAAGAGGGATGTTGCGGAGGGTATTCTTTTGTACAGTTGCGCGATATATGCGAGGTGCTGCAATTATTTATCGGTCCCGCAGTCAATCCTGACTTCATCAGGCAACTTGCGGCCTTCCAGATTCTTCGTGATCAATTACGGCTCGAACTGACGGATCGGACCGACCACCTTCCGGGCACGGGCGCCGATCGCACTCACCTGCTCGCCCTATGGGTACCAAGCGCTCGCAAGTTGGGTTGGGCGATTAACGAAATGATCGAGCGAATCGAACACTATGCAGTACAGCGCCACAAGTGTGAGCGGCGCGGCGCGGATTTTATCAAACTGCTTGGCGAGAATCTGGATGCGCTCTCGCGACTCATGGGATTCGATCCGAACCTCGACTCTGATACCTGGCACAAGCACCCGACGAGCACACTGCGCTTTGTGGAAGTGTTGGCAAAAATCTACGCCTCACGTTTTGGCATTGGTGAGATTATCTTTCTGTTTACCGCTTCTGAACACCTTCAGGGGGACGATCCATTCCCCTTGCAGACGGCGAACGAAGCCCTCGACGATCCGCTGGAACTCCCTGATGATGACCGGGAGTATTCGCTTTGGACACTGCGGCGGAAACTGCTCTCGTTAGAAGTTAACGACGAGCAGGCCGAGAGATGGACCTGGCCGCGCATTGAAGCTTCACTGCGAAGCGAGTTCGGTTATGTTCCGCCTGGTGGCGGCCCGGATTCCTTGTTATCTCTGGGTCAGCATTTCTTCCCCCGGACTCTGGCGTCGTACGGTTCAAGTGTAACCGACGCGAACCGGCAGTATCGCGTGGGTCTCGCGGGGACTCCTGCGCTCATGTGGAACACTCCGCCCGACGGCCCCTTTCATTACGACACAACCGCTAACGAGCTTTGGATACAACTCCCGCTCAAAGACGAGTCAGTGATCGAAAGGCTGGGCCACCTGCGGCAACTGACGGTGGCGGAACAGAAGGCCGTGCAGGAGCTCTACTATCTGCCGCGCGTAGACCTCGCTCCCCTGGCCTTCCTCTTCCCTGATTTCGCGGCGGCCGACCGTCATCTGATTCAAGAAGAGGATGAGGCAAAGAGGTGGCGTTACTTCCAGCGACGTTTCGCCCTGGCGCACGCTCGTTGTCGAGTGATTGCCGCACACCTGTCGGAACACGTCGCCTCGGTCTCCGGTCGCGAGTGTGAAGACGACAATCCGGTAGCCTGGTTTGTGCTCAGGCATCTCTTTGCAGACGAGAACAGGGCCAAGACGCCCTGGGAAAACGACTCGGGCCACGCACCCGCAGTCACGTGGGGACCACCACCAAATGGTGGTGCCTTTGCAGCGCTACTCGGATTAACCGGGACCGGGCTGTTGGGAGAATTCACTCCGGCGGACGGTTCTGTCTTGTGGCGCGAAGTGCGAGGGCCAATGGATGCGTTCGGACATGACAGGAACATCAACAACTGCCCGGTCCCAGTAGTCCTGCCGGCCATGGGCCTGACGCTTTCGCCTGAACAGTCCCGCTTCGTTACCTTGCGCAACAGCATGGTGATGGACGATGAGCATGGCGATCGCCTCGGAGGAAGCCAGGGGTTCGGGGTGCGATGGTCTGGCGTGCTCATGATTGAGCACCATGGATCATATGAGTTCCGAGGCGGCGCACCTACGCCTGAGGCCGATAAACCAAACTTCGAAGCGGCGGAACATGCGCACTGGCAAGTAACGCTCAAAAGGGGCCAGAAGACCTGGATCGTGCTGAGTCATCATTGGCCCGATGAGCAGGCGATCCGCAAGTCGTGTTTGGAGTTGAGACGCGGGGCTTATCAGATAGTCGTCGAGTTCAGGCAGCCGGAAGGCGACTTTTCACGGCCGGAGAATGGCTGTCGCCAGCACACGGGATTCCAGGTGAAATACTCCGGGCCAGACAGCGAGGGAAAGTTAGTAGCTCTGCCACTAAGGCACCTGTTTCGAGACACAAACGATCAAACACTTGGGTTTGGAATCGAAGCGCTAAGCGCAACCAAAGCTGGACAATCCCTCGATCTTCAATTCAGCGGCAGCATACGCGACATCCGGCGTACCTATCAGCGAGCGTTCAAGGCAATCTTGTTCGCCCATGGTTTTCGCCTGTCAGCAACACCCGTCGCGCACTATGCACAGTCTGAGCTGGGTTACATCTTCGCTCATGACGAGCAATTTGCCGGCATCTCATACTTCCGGAATCCCGCTGTATTTTCCCGGCACGCCGCGGATTTCAACTTCAACTTCTTCCCGTTGCTGGACAACTATCATGCGCCAACATCGGCTCAAGATCAGCGCGTGCAGCCTTCCGCCAAAAGGATGCAAGCCCTCTTCGACTGGTGGGAGCGTATGTTCGACTACACCCGCATGCGAAGAGAATCGCGTGCGGCTCGCGAACATCCGCTCTGGTTGCTCTTCCTCGAGGCAGCTGAGAACCAACCGGACAATCCCGCTCACCTGGTACGACATATGGGCGTGGATCTGCGTCATGCAGATTTGCTGGTGCGTTATTACCAGAACCAGGCAACTGCGCTCTTTGAAGTTAGTAGCGATGATCTGGAAGACGATCGGTGGGCGGTGCGGGTCTGGAAGGGTGAAAAGTGGATTCGCAGAATATTGCGTTGCTTTGTAGCTGAAGACATACGGAACGCAAAGCCCGCCCTCTGGGCCTCCGACGATCTCGGTCGCATAGTTGCCGGCGAGACTGAAACCGGAAATGCCAATCTCACCAGGTTTGTCGACGATGGTCGTTTTGAGAATAGCGAACCGCGGCGTTATGAAGACGCGCGGCGTCTCAATGACTGTTTGCGAGAACGCGGCAGGGCAGCTTTGCTCGATTACTTGTGCAGACTGAATCGTGTCCCGTTACCTGCCGGCGGAAGCGCAAAGTCGGCAAAGGACCTTAGCGACTTCCTCCTTCTGGATGTCGAAACGGGGATCTGCGAGAGAGCCAGCAGGATTGAAGAGGCTATCACGGCCGTCCAGAATTTTGTTCAGCGGGCTCGTCTGGGCCTTGAGCCGAACTGGAATATGAGTCATGCCTTCGTCTTGCTCTGGGACCGGAAGTTCGTAAGTTTCAAGATCTGGGAGGCCTGTAAGCGCCGCGAACTCTATCGCGAAAACTGGATTGATTGGGACGAGTTACAAAAGGCGAAAAAAATCGAAGCGTTCAGTTTTCTGGAAACAGAACTGCGGCGCAATACTCTCACCGTGCCGGTATCTGGTGGTCTCGAATACTGGCCTGACCAGTTGCCACCGATTCACCCCGCTATGCCGTTCCTGCAACAGCGTGACGCGTCTTCAATAATGACGATCCCGCCGCGCGAAGGATTGGGGTTGCTCGGCACACCAGAGCGGGATGCGCGTCCCTCGTGGCTCTCCCCGGTTTCCGGTGATCGGCAAACAAGGGGACCAAACGATATACCGGTCGCAGTGACCACTGTCGCACCGGATTCTTCAGGGAAGTTTCCTTTTTGGATGGAAGCGGCGATTCGTCTTGGCGTACGTTTCTTCCGAGTGGCGGCCGCCGGTGTGCCGCCAGCCTCGACCGCATTCGAACCCCGAGAGTTCCGTCCCGAACCGGGGTGCTGTCGCGAGTGCGGCTGCGTCCATGCCGCCCTGGTTGACGAATACTATTTCTGGCTGTTGGACTCGCGGTTTTTCCAGGCTCGCGGTGAAGACGACTCGAAGTCCTTTGTAACCTTCGAGCAGGACGACTACTACGATCAAACTACGCAACAGTCTTTGCATTGGCATGAGCTGGCGGACCAACCGAACTTGCTGGAGTGGAAAACATCGCCGATGGTTCGCCTCGGCTGGTGCCGCGTACACAACGGTGAATTTCAACCGCCGCGCCGTTCACACGAGGGTGTCCTGGTTAACACTGGTGTGGTGCCTGACCTGGTTTTCGTTGGCAGGCTGGCCGACTCGCTCACGTTCTCAGTAACTGGCGGACTCGTACCCGTGGGATACCTTGGACCCGATCTGCCAGGTTTTCGTTACGACCTTGCTACAGACGAAGCCGTGGTGGTGCCTTTGATAGCAGCGAACACGCCACCCTCAGGTCCGTTCCCTGCGGGCCTCCCGGCTTATCCGTATTTCGTGTACGTTGAACCCGGGGACCGTTTGTTTCCAAACTCACTCTACAGTCCAGCTCTGGCAGTTGCCAACGTCCTTCGCGCCCATTGCCGCTTCGAGGCTGCGCTGAAATGGTACGAGCTGGTCTTTGATCCTCTGAAACAAGATTCTACCTGGATACGCTGCGGGCAGGAGCCGCAGATTCCTGAGCGCGATCCGATTGGCCGAGGTCGGGGAATTGTCGACGAGGGCGCCATAAACACGTGCTGCGACAGCACGAAAGTATCAGAAGCGGTCATTCGGAACCGTTCAGTGCTCTTGCAGTATCTCGAGACGCTGCTTGCCTGGGGCGACGCGTTGATGTGCGGCAACAATCCCGAGGCTTTTCAAAAGGCGCGTCTAATCATCGATACAATGTCACGCATCCTCGGCCCCTCTCCGCAGACGGTGGTGAACTTGAATCCGCCAGCGGTACAAACCGTAGCCGAATTCGAGGCGCTCTTTCCTCCGCTTAACCCAAGGCTGATGGAACTATATTGTCACGTCTCGGACAGATTGGGATTGATACATCATTGTCTGAATTCTCGGCGCTTGCGCAACGGAACTGCGAACCTCGATATGCCTTATTGGGGCGAGAATCCTTGTCGCGAGGAATGGCGCAGCACGACGTCGATTTGTGCCGACGACGCTGAATGGTGCTATCCGCACAGTCCGTATCGCTTTCTCTTTCTGGTGCAGAAGGCGAATGAAATTGCCGGCCACGTACGCGAACTTGGAGCGGCGCTCCTAAGCGCTTTTGAAAAGGGAGACGCCGAATACCTGGCCTCTCTGCGTTCAGAGTACGAGGTGGAAATGAACGATCTCATCCTTGCTATTCGGCAGGATCAATGGCGCGAAGCTGATTGGCAGCGTCAGGGCTTACAAAAGACCAAAGAAGTGGCCCAAACCAACCGCAGATACTACGCCACCCTGATTCAAAACGGATTGAACAGCGGTGAGTTGCAGTACCAGGATCTCATCGGAGTTTCGCTCGTAACCAAAACCGCCAGCAATGCCATGGAAGCGGTGGCGGAAGTGATGGACATAATCCCGGACATCTTTGTGGGGTTCCCGTGTGAGGAGGTCCAGTTGCCCGTGGGCACCAAGTTGGCTGGACTCTTCAAGACGATTGCTCGTATTACGAACACGTTGGCCGACATGTCCAGCACGACTGCATCGCTCGACCTGACGCAGGCGGGATGGCTACGTCGCGCGCAAGAGTGGATTCACCAGGTGGAAGTCTTGGATATCGAAATCCAACAGATCGAGCGCCAGATCCTAGCGGCAGAAAGACGTCGAGACCAGGCTTTGCGCGAGTTGAACAATCAGCAACGACAAGGTGAACATTCGAGAGAGACTCAGAACTTTATCCGGGATAGGTTCACCAACCACGACCTGTATCTATGGATGCAGAAGGAAACCGCGGCGCTTTATTGGAAGATGTATGAATTAGGATTGCACGCCGCACACCAGGCACAACGCGCCTTCAATTTCGAACGCGGCTGTACCCATCGAAAGTTTCTATCTTTTGAGTGTTGGGATAATCTCCGTGAGGGGTTATTGGTAGGCGAGCGGCTGCAACTTGCCTTGCGGCGCATGGAAAAGGAGTACCTTGATCTCAACCGGCGCGAATATGAACTGACAAAACATATTTCGCTCCGCCGAAGTTTTCCCATGCAGTTCCTGCGACTGAAAGTCACGGGCCGTTGCGAAATTGATATTCCTGAGTGGATGTTCGACCTCGACTATCCGGGTCAGTACCTGCGCCGGATCAAGAACGTTACCATGACTATCCCGTGTGTCACTGGACCGTACACCGGGGTGCATTGCCGGCTCACCTTACTTAGTAGTCAGACGCGAGTGGACCCCTGCCTTGGTTATCCGGCGACGCACTGTTGCGCGGACGAAAAGCTTGAGCGTTGCCGATGCAAACCTGCAAGTTGTTGCGGTGAAGGCGAGCCATCGCACAATTATGAAACTTGCGCTGACGATCCGCGAATCGTCAGGCACTACGCCGCCCGCGAGGCGATTGCCACCTCCAGTGGACAAAATGACTCCGGCATGTTCGAGCTCAACTTCCGCGACGAGCGCTACTTGCCCTTCGAATTTCTCGGAGCCGTCAGCCGCTGGAGCATCGAACTACCACCTGAGAATAACTTCTTTGATGTAGACACTTTGAGCGACGTAATTCTGCACTTGAACTACACCTCGCGCGAAGGCGGAGAAGAATTGCGCAGGGCTGCCGCCAAAGCCGCGCAGCAAAGGCTACCGGGCGATGGTTGGTCTCTCTTCGATATTCGACATGAGTTTCCAGACGCGTGGCAGATGTTTCAAGATGCATGTCGTTTTGGCAAGGAATCTCCAAGAGAACTGGACATCAGGTTCAACCGCCAGATGCTTCCTTTTCTTCCAGGTGATCCCGATCTGCGCATCACCAAACTGGCGCTGCTGTTTGAAACGACTGGAGGTGAACATTGCGGGAAAACGGAGCAGTGCCCATGTCGCTCGGGAAAAGAGCGGGCCTGCCATCTCATCGAAATCGAAGCCTATCCGGAAGATGAGAACGATGAGGCATGCGAATGCAAGGAACCACGCGTTTCGTGCATCGCCAGCGCCGAGTGGCCAACGCTTTATCACGGAGTTTTCGACATCAAGGTGGGCCCGCTCCAGCGGCAGCGTAGACCGCACCGGCTGGTGTTCCGGTTCCCGGCTTGTGCCGGCTTAGTCTCACGGGCTTTCCTATTCTGTCACTACGAGGTTGTCGCAGCTTGTTGTGATACGGGTCAGCTGATTCACGGAGACTCGCACGAAGCAATTGCGGTTCATAAATGAAGAGGGCTTGGGTGCAATGAGTAATGAGTAGTGTCTTGGGCGCGCTGTCAACTTGACGGCTAATGTAACGCCCCACTTAGAAGCGCGCAGTGTCGTGGCAATCGTTCTTGACGAGTGCATGAAGAAAGCAGGTCTCCGTCAGTGTTGCTAGCCTGGTTGCGCAAGAAATGGGGCACAGGTAAAAAATTAAATGCGTTCCAAACTCGGCTGACGGGAGGTTCAATGAAAAAATACAAGTCAATTGTCGGCGTAAGCATCCTTGCGCTGGAGGAGGAACTCAACACATTTGTGTCTGGCAGCCCGGAGCACGAGGTGGTTCAAATTTTCTATGCTCAAGGGACCGGTTTCGTCGCCGTCTTGGCATGCGACGAGCGCGACGCGGAACCTCCTCACGAAACAACGGGCAAAGCGACGACGCGATCAAAAAAGGCGCGAAGTGGAAAAACCTAGCCTCAGCATTTGCTCCGTTGTCCGCGTATCACGAGCGCAGGAACAGGCTTCACTACCCCAGTCACTTATGAGTAATTTCATCGCACACCTTGCTGGCTGTTGAGGTAAATGCTGGTGTTCAAAGGTCGCGATAACCTGAATGCTGCTTCATTGGACAGCCTTGGTTCAAGGGCCCAGCAGGCAGAGGCCTTTGCAAGTATGAGCGGGGCAGGCGGAGCATCCAGCGTTCCCTCGATTTCACTGCCCAGGGGTGGAGGTGCGATACGTGGGATCGGCGAGAAATTTGCCGCCAATCCGGTAACAGGTACCGGGGCGATGAAAGTTCCGATAGCCACTAGCACTGGTCGCTCTGGCTTTGGCCCCCAACTTTCCCTGGCCTACGAATCTGGCGCTGGCAACGGATCATTTGGATTTGGCTGGAATCTTTCGTCGCCAGCCATAATCCGCAAGACCGAGAAAGGGTTACCCCTCTACCGGGATGCTGACGAGTCGGACGTCTTCATTCTATCCGGCGCCGAAGACCTGGTTCCGCTTCTACAACCAGGCGGTAGTCGGTTTGAGGATGACAACACCGCGCCGGGTTACACGCTTCACCGCTACCGACCCCGCATTGAGGGGTTATTCGCCCGCATTGAACGATGGACCAACCGGGCCACCGGCGAGATCCACTGGCGCTCCATTTCTCGCGATAACATCACTACCCTCTACGGCAAGACTACCGAGAGTCGCATTGCCGACCCCGGCGATCGGAGCAGAGTCTTCAGTTGGCTGATCTGCCAGAGTTCCGATGACAAAGGAAATGCCATCGTCTACAGGTACGAAGCAGAAAACTCCGACGGCGTTCATCTGTCGCAGGCCCACGAGCGGAATCGCACTGCTTCGACTCGTTCGGCCAACCGCTATCTGAAGCGCATCTACTATGGCAATCTAACTTCGCACCTGATCCAGCCCGACTTAACCAAATTGGAGTGGATGTTTGAGGTGGTCCTGGACTATGACGAGGGCCATTATGAGAAACTCAACCTCGACCCGTCTCGGCCCGAAGGCGCGCATTGTCGATTTGTCCATGCTTCGGCAACACCGGCGCACCCTTGGGCGGTTCGCCCTGACCCTTTCTCCTCGCATCGCGCTGGATTTGAGGTGCGCACCTACCGCCGCTGTCGCCGCATTCTAATGTTTCACCACTTCGCCGAACTGGGCAGCGAGCCTTATCTGATACGATCCACGGAATTTGAGTACGACGACCTCGATTATTCGCAGCCCATCACGAGTGAGGCGGAACTAAGTCACCCGGGCAGTAACCGGTTCGCTTCGTTCATTCGAGCGGTCACGCAGTCGGGATTCGTCCGCGATGAAACCCAAGCAGTGCAGCAGCGCGAGGGCGTTTGCTACGTCACCTATCTCAGAAAATCCTTGCCGCCGCTCGAGTTCGAATACAGTAAGGCTAACATTCAGGATGATGTCCGCGAGTTGGATGCCGGTAGTCTGGAAAACTTACCCGTTGGGTTGAGCGGCCCAACCCACCATTGGGTGGATTTGGACGGCGAGGGCGTTTCGGGCATTCTGACAGAGCAAGCCGAGGCTTGGTTCTATAAACGGAACCTGGGTGGAGGCCGCTTCGGTCCGCCGGAGTTGGTTTTCCCGAAGCCCTCGCTGACAGGTCTGAACAGCGGACAACAACAACTCCTTGACCTCGCCGGCGATGGACACCTGAACTTGGTGGCCTTTACCGGTCCCACACCCGGTTTCTACGAGCGTACCCAGCACGAAGACTGGGAACCATTCCGGGCGTTCCGTCGCCTCCCCAACATCTCCTGGAATGACCCGAACCTACGTTTCGTTGATTTGAACGGCGATGGTCACGCCGACGTGCTGATCACCGAGCACGAAGTCTTCACCTGGCACCCTTCACTGGCGGAGGAAGGTTTCGGTCCGGCTCGGCAGAACCACCAGCCCATTGATGAGGAGCAAGGTCCGCGACTAATCTTTGCTGACGGCACTCAGTCGATCTATCTCGCCGACATGTGCGGCGATGGCCTCACCGATCTCGTGCGCATCCGCAACGGCAACGTGTGCTACTGGCCCAACATAGGCTACGGCTGCTTCGGAGCTAAAGTCACCATGGATAACTCTCCCTGGTTCGACGACCCCGACCAGTTCAACCAACAGCGCGTTCGCCTAGGCGATATCGACGGCTCCGGCACCAGCGACATCATCTACCTGGCTCGCGACGGTGTTCGCCTCTATTTCAACCAGTCTGGCAACGGCTGGAGCCAGCCGCGTCGGCTAAAGCGATTTCCGCGTGCGGACAACCTCGCCTCGGTGATGGTGGCCGACTTGCTGGGTAACGGCACCGCCTGCCTGGTCTGGTCATCGCCCTTGCCGGGTGACGCGCGCCGACCCGTGCGTTATATCGACCTTATGGGTGGACAAAAGCCGCACCTGCTGATCAAGTCGGTCAACAACCTCGGCGCGGAAACACATGTCCAGTACGCGCCATCGACGAAGTTCTACCTCGCCGACAAACTCGCCGGGAAGCCCTGGATTACTAGAATCCCTTTTCCGGTTCACGTGATCGAGCGCTGCGAAACCTACGACCGCATCAACGATAACCGTTTCGTCACCCGCTATGCCTATCACCACGGCTACTTTGATGGAGTCGAGCGTGAGTTCCGAGGCTTCGGTATGGTGGAACAGTGTGACACGGAAGAATTTGCGGCCCTCAATGCCGTTCAGCAACTCTCGTCCGCAATCAACTTCGATGCATCATCGCATGTGCCCCCTGTGCTCACGAAAACGTGGTTCCATACTGGTATTTATTTCGGCGGCGATCGTATTTCGAAATTCTTTGCCGGATTACTAGATGACAAAGACACAGGTGAATACTACCGGGAGCCAGGACTGAAAGACGATCAAGCAAGACAGCTTCTCCTCGATGATACCGTGCTCCCCCCGGGTCTGAGCCTGGAAGAAGAACAGGAAGCTTGCCGAGCATTGAAGGGCTCGATGCTGCGGCAGGAGATCTACGCCCTCGACGGCACGGACAAACAGCCACACCCGTATTCGGTAACGGAACAGAACTTCACGGTGCGGCAGTTACAGCCGAAAGGCGCGAACCGCCACCCGGTGTTCCTTTCACATTCCCGCGAGTCCGTCGTGTATCACTACGAGCGCATACCCGCCGATCCTCGGGTGGCGCACGAGCTGACGCTTGAGGTCGACGAGTTCGGAAACGTGCTGAAAACGGCGGCGGCGGCCTATGGTCGGTGCCAGGCTGACCGGGCCTTGGAAGCACGCGATCAAATTAAGCAAGGCGAGTTACACATCACCTACGGGGAGAGCCGCGTCACGAATCATGTTGAGACCCCGGACGAATATCGCGCTCCGCTACCGTACGAGTCGCGCATCTACGAGCTTACGGGTCTGCCGCTGGCGTTAGGCCGAGACCGCTTCGCGCTCGACGAGTTGCTGATTGCCGGATCCGGCGCTGCTCCCATCGCTTACGAACAGAACCCCAGTTCAGGCGTGCTGCAAAAGCGCTTGATTGAGGAGACGCGTACAATCTACCGCCGCAACGACCTTGGGGGAGCGTTGCCTCTGGGCCGGTTGGAATCGCTGGCGCTGCCGTTGGAAAGCTACAAGCTGGCTTTTACCGCGAGCCTGCTTGACAGAGTCTATGGCGACAGGACCGCGGACTTGATGCTCACCAATGATGGACACTACGTCCACACCGAAGGCGATGACCAGTGGTGGATACCGTCCGGCCATGTTTTCTTTTCGCCCGGCGCCACTGACGACGCAGCCATCGAACTCGCGAACGCGCGGCAGCACTTTTTCCTGGCTCGCCGCTATCAGGATCCCTTTAGCCAGTCCACAACGGTCACCTATGATGTGTACGACCTGCTCGTAGACGAAACACGCGACGCGCTGGACAACCTGATCACCGTTGGAGAGCGCGATGTGTCCGGCAAACTGGTCAACCCTGGCAATGATTACCGCGTCCTCCAGCCTCGCCTGTTGACCGACGCGAACGGCAATCGTGCTGCTGTCAGCCTTGACGCTATTGGGATGGTTGTGGGAACAGCGGTCATGGGCAAGCTCGACGAAACGCCGCGTCGCGGTGACCTGTTGGACGATTTTGTACCAGACCTGGCCGAAGATGTTGTCACTGCCCACTTGATCAATCCACTTGCCGATCCCCAGGCAATTCTGGCGCGCGCCAGCAAGCGGCTCATATATGACCTGTTTGCCTATTACCGTACGAAACAGCAGCCTCAGCCCGCGCCGAACGTGGTCTACGCCTTGGTCAGGGAAACACACGACGCCGACTTGCCGCCCGGACAGCAAACAAAGATTCAGCACAGCTTCTCTTACTCTGATGGCTTTGGTCGGGAGATCCAGAAAAAAATCCAGGCCGAACCGGATCTAGTGGTCGCAGGCGAACCGTTTGTGAGGCCTCGCTGGGTCGGCAGCGGCTGGACCATCTTCAACAACAAAGGCAAACCCGTCCGGCAGTACGAACCGTTCTTCAGTGGAACGCATAGGTTCGAATTCGCCAAGACGTTCGGGGTGAGTCCGATTCTATTCTATGATCCGGTCGAGCGCGTCGTTGCAACTCTTCATCCCAACCACACGTTTGAAAAAGTGGTGTTCGACCCGTGGCAGCAGATATCCTACGACGTCAACGACACCGTCGCGTTCGATCCCAAAACAGACGCTGATATCAAGGAATTCTTCACGCGCTTGCCGGACGCGGAATACCTGCCGACGTGGTATGGGCTGCGGACTGATCCGACCCACGCAGCGGAGGCGAACTTGAAATGGCCCGATCCAAAGGTACGTGAGGCTGAACAAAAAGCTGCGGAGAAGGCCGCGAAGCACGCCGACACGCCCGCGGTTAACCATTTCGACTCGCTGGGCCGTCCGTTCCTAACGATTGCCCATAACAAGTTCGACCGGAAGCGGCACGACACCATCGAAACGATAGAGGAAAAGTATTTGACCCGCGTTGAGCTGGACATCGAAGGCAACCAGCGCGAAGTGCGTGACGCGAATGATCGCGTCGTTATGACGTACGACTACGACATGCTCGGCAACCGAATCCACCAAGCCAGCATGGAAGCGGGCGAGCGCTGGATGCTGAATGATGCGACCGGCAAACCAGTCCGCGCCTGGGACAGCCGCGGCCACACATTCCGCACGGAATATGATGAGCTGCGCCGTGCCACACGGTCGTTTGTCACGGGCGACGAGCCGCAAAATGAAATGCTGGAAACGTGCTTCCAAGTGAATATGTACGGCGAGAAGGCAGTGAATGCTCAGCCGGAATTGAACCTGCGCGGTAAGCTCTTATTGCACTGCGATGGCGCAGGTGTGGTCGTGAATGCCGGCACGGATCCACAAATCGGCCGTGATGAAGCTTATGATTTCAAAGCCAATCCCCTTCGCACGACCCGACGCCTGGCGCGGGAGTACAAAAAGATTGTGGACTGGAATGGCGTGAATTGGGGCGAGGTCGAAGCTGCGCTATCCGCCAATCAGTTTCAGTTAACGAGCGTGCTCGTACCACTCTCAGTGATGTTGGAAACGGAACCCGTCACCTCCAGTACAAGCTACGACGCACTTAACCGGCCGATCGTCACGACGACACCAGACGGCAGTGCCTATCGCCCCACGTTCAACGAAGCTAACTTGCTCGACCGAGTGGATGTGAACCTACGCGGCGCGACCGCCAACGGTCAACCGGTCTGGACGCCGTTTGTCACCAACCTCGATCACAACGCCAAAGGCCAGCGCGTGCTCTTCGAGTACGGCAACAACGTCAAGACGAACTATGAATATGATCGGTTGACTTTCCGACTCACCCAAATGCAGACGCTGCTCGTCGCGGAGCCGTTGCAAGACTTGCGCTACACCTACGACCCGGGCGGCAACATCACGCAGATTCAGGACCTTGCCCAGCAAACGATCTACTTCAAGAATCAGGTGGTGACGCCCAGCAATGACTATGTCTACGACGCGATCTATCGCCTGATCAATGCAGAGGGGCGCGAGCACATCACTCAGGTCTCCCGGCCGCAGACCACCTGGGATGATCAATTTCGAGTGCACTTGCCGCACCCCAACGATGGGCAGGCCATGCGTCGCTATATCGAGCGGTACGAATACGATTCGGTCGGAAATTTTTTGCAACTGATTCATCAAGCGAAAAACGGCAACTGGACGCGGAGCTTCGCATACAACGAACCGAGCCTCGTCGAATCGGGCAAGGACAGTAATCGCTTGAGCAGCACAACCGTCGGCGTGAATGATCCTGAACCCTATGCTTACGACCCGCATGGCAACATGACCGCCATCCCTCACCTGACGCTGATGCAATGAGATTTCAAGGATCAGTTGCAAGCGACCTCACGGCAGGTCGTGAACAATGGCACGCCGGAGACCACGTACTACGTGTATGACGGGGCTGGACAACGCGTGCGCAAAGTCACCGAGCGGCAGAGCGGCACGCGCACGCACGAACGCACTTACCTCGGTGGGTTCGAGGTGTATCGCGAGTATGACGGCAATGGAACCAGTGTGACCTTGGAGCGCGAATCACTGCATGTGATAGACGATAAACAGCGGATCGCGCTCGTGGAGACGCGCACGGTGGGCAGCGACGGGTCACCCGCACAGCTCATCCGCTACCAGTTCGGCAATCACCTCGGCTCGGCGAGTTTGGAGTTGGACGATCAGGCCAACGTAATTTCCTATGAGGAATACACACCCTACGGAAGCACCTCGTATCAGGCTGTGCGCAATCAGATGGAGACTCCCAAGCGCTACCGCTACATCGGCATGGAACGGGATGAGGAGAGTGAGTTCGCACGTCACGGAGCACGGTACTACCTCTCGTGGTTGGGAAGATGGCTAAGTGCGGATCCCAAAGGAATTTCTGATGGATCTAATTTGTATTCCTATGCAAATGGGATGCCTACAATACAAATGGATAGCAGCGGACTTCAGGGCGAACCACCCACTCAGCTGTCGTTTAGTGAACATTCTATTTATGATTTTATAGCAATTGCAACTAAAACTACTCGAGGGTTTACTGAGGCAATGCATGCAAACGCGGCGAAGCTTGTAGCCATATGGGGAGGTCCGAAAGAATATGATCTTGGTCATTTAGATAAACCATTCTCCCAAATCAAAGCAGGCGAAGCAGCGAAAATCCGAATACAAGAGCGCGGATATAACCGAAGCGTGGGAGCAAGTGTCGAGCGACAGGCAAAGTCGAAAGTAAGGATAGGGCGAAAAGACCCTGCCGCGCCGTCGAGGGGTAAATATCCTGCGCCACCTAAAAACCCAGAGCTTGAATACCTCGTTAAGAATTTTGAACCAAAGAGTTTAACGCCTTCAAATCCGACAGAAGTAATTCCACCTTCTCCCTCAACCCCGCCTTCACATGATTGGGAACAGTTAGAATTGAATTTTGAAGCAAAGACGTCACAGCTAGCCCCTCAAGCCCCACCAACAAGTTCATCTTTCGGAAATTTGGCTCTAGGAACGGCAATTACAACTACTAGTGTCTTGGCTGAGGTTAGTGTGGTGGGCGATTATGCAACACAAATATCTCAGGGTGATTATACGGGAGCGCGTCACACCGCTGAAGCTGCGGCCTTGATCTTGGGTGTGGCGAGAGTTCATCCAGCACTTGCCATTCCGTTCGTTGCGGTAGGAGCACGGGCCGAATATGTCAACAATAGGGAAGGCATTACACGGAGAGCGAATTGGGTTGGGGACCTGTTCAATCCATGGGGGATCAATCCCCTTGGTGGCGGAGTGGCCGCAGGTCTCTACGCTGCCACGGAATCAACTGTCAGAGCCATAGGCAGCCCGGTCGTCAAAGGTGCGAGGTACGTTGGGGCCGCTGCAAGTTGGACTGGCGGTAAGTTAGCGGGAGCTTACGACTCAATTACCGACAAAATCGGCTATGAATTTTGTGTCCCCTTTTATAGTTGTCATTAAGCGCGTGCAGCACCGTGGCTTAAGGATGGTCGGGCGGACAGCCCTGAGTAGAACCGAGTCCAGCAAGCGGTCTAGGCATCCGCTGAGCCGTTTGAGTGGTTGGACAGCAAGAGGCGTCTAATCGTATGAACTTTCAAAGACATAACCTTCAACAAGGCCTCACCGGCTACGACGTGCCGGCTGCGCTCCATTCTGAATTGGCGCCACTGAATCCTGTCATTCTGCGACAATAAACGGTTGGGCGCGCTCTTTGGGGCGACGGCAGCAAAGCAATCCAGTGCTTCCAGAAGCAGGGCATCCTTCCGATCAACGGCATTGTGGAAGCCGCTAGTCGATTACCTGTGGAGTTGGGAAGTGTAGGTCTTCTTAACAATCGCTCATCTGGTGTGATCGGCCGACAAGTTGTGTCGGACCCGGTGTGATGTCCGCATACGTTTGGGACACGCCATTGCTCAAAGAACCTCTGTAGTATGGTTTTCCAAAAAGGCTATCCGCAACGTCTTGGAAATCAGTTGGACCGACTCTAACCGAACAGGTCTCACCTTCTTTTTCAGGTTCATGACCTTCTATATGTAAAGAGAGTTCAACTTCCTCGCTTATTGCCACCATGGCTGCGACATTGCCCTACGGGCGAAAAATCCGGGTCAAAAAGCCGTCAACGCTCTTAGAGGACTGTTTATAAATATAAGAATAGGAAGGACTTGTGCGAGTCCTTCCTACCACTGAGCCAAGCGGGCGCTAAACCTCTTAGAATCAACCACTTGCGGGTAGTATTTGACTCCGTGCCGAAGCCGTAAATCTCGCCGTAGACGGGCATCTTATACGATCTCTGCCCGCTTGCGCCAATGGTAGTAGCACTCATGATTCACATGCCGGGTTTATTCTGTTTGGCTCTACTGATGAACGCGAGGAGAAATCTCGGCCATATGTGCGACAGCGCACAGACGGGCTCTTTTGTGTGACCTAATCTCCCAATCCTCAAAAGGGGCACTGACGATGCGGATTTCGGGAAAGTACCCAGCGCCTTCTCGGTCTAACAGACTCAGCATCGGACCAGATAGTCTTCTGAGCGTCCAAAGCAGATACCAACACAGGCACCTCCAGAACTTGCCGCCAGTGAAGAATCCGAATAAGTGGAAGACTCTCTCCTTCACCCGCGTTGATCTTCGGCGCACGCGAAGTCACGCCATTGGAATCTTGTGAAGTTGAGCCCACAGCCATTTCCTCGACCGGATACACCGTGAATTGATGCCAACATTCTCTGGTAGGTCAATCCCGATTTGGTGTTTGCAGGAAAGTGATTGACTTTAGTCTTAACAGCGCTATAATTAGCGCCCTCTGCCAGAGTCCTTTCGTGCTGAGCTGCCCGCCCATGAAAGTCTCTAGTCTCTACTCACACGTATGTTCCGCGACCAGGCGAACATCCTTGAAGGCAGAGTAAGGAAACTCATTTTTGGATTTTACGCGTGACCGAACACCTTCCGTGTTGCGGTTCGGGGTGACCTGTACTTTTGGAGCATCCGAGGTAGAGACGGGTCCTGATTATCCGTCGAGTTGGACTGTAATCACGAATGTCCAAAATGCGCACAACGAGGTCTGCAAAAGTCTTATTGCTCAATCTGCGCCCATCAGATGAGGTGGGTACGACTCTGAAAGATATCTTAACTCCGTACTTCAAACCAGAATCAATTGACTGCTGGTCAGGTGATTCCGGCGGCGACCATGTCGCCCTGAGTAACGAAGATGTGTCAAGGCTAATCTCGCGTTCTAATCCCGCAATTGTCTTTTTCGCCCAAGCAGGAAATCTAAGGAAGCAAACGGGACAGTTAATCGAGTTAATGCGAAGAGATTTTCCGGAGACGCCTGTTATGGTTGTCGTCGAGACGGGCGAGCCGAACGACATGCTGGCTTGCCTCAGACTCGGAGCCGCTGATTTTCTCACAGTCCCACTGCGAGCGATCGATGTCCTGCCCAGGGTCTGGCGATTGCTCGAAAATACTGATCTCGTTCCCCTGCTGCAATCGCATACGGTTAAGCACGGAGTCAACGAATTAGTTGGCGAAAACCAAGAATTCCTGCGGGAGATCGAAAAGATTCCTTTGATCGCTAAGTGCGAAGCGAGCGTACTCATTTCTGGTGAAACCGGAACGGGCAAGGAGCTTTGCGCTAGAGCCATTCACTACCTCAGCCCTCGAGCGCGACAAACATTCATTCCTGTAAATTGCGGCGCCATTCCAGCGGATCTAGTGGAGAACGAGTTGTTTGGACATGAACCTGGCGCGTTTACGGGAGCGAAGGCGTCGCGCCCGGGATTGATCCAGGCAGCTGATGGCGGGACATTGTTTTTGGATGAGATTGATTGTCTGCCTCTCCTTGCCCAAGTCAAGCTGTTACGCTTTCTCCAGGAAAAAGAGTTCAGGTCACTAGGCTCAACCAAAATATGTAGAGCTAATGTGCGAATTATTGCCGCGACAAATGCTGACTGCGAAGAAGCCTTAAAGAGCGGAAAGCTACGCCAGGATCTATACTATCGCCTGAATGTTATTCCTCTCAACCTTCCATCGCTTAGAGAAAGAGGTGAAGACGTCTTGCTTCTCGCTCGTCACTTCCTGGTCAAGCATGCGACGCAACTCAACAAGCAAATGGCCGGATTCTCCGTTAATGCCCTTCGAAAACTTTACTTCTACGATTGGCCTGGCAACGTCCGTGAATTGGAACACATTATCATGCGAGCGGTGGTTTTTTCCGACCATGAGGTCATCCGGGCAGACGACATCACACTCCTGGATCATAAGGATCCTTCACTATCAGAATCGTTTCAGGAGGCCAAGGACAGAATAGTGGCGGAGTTCGAGAAAGCTTATATCAGATCATTATTGCTGAGATGCAGCGGCAATATTTCTGAGGCAGCCCGAATTGCGCGTAAGAATCGCCGCGCGTTCTGGGAGCTAATTCGTAAACATCACATCTCTGTAAAGAGCCTGCGGTCGAGCGTCTCGTTGAGTATCGGCAATGACCGATCTGGCGAACGGACAAAATTGTCCGTGACGAATTGACAGCTTTGCCGGAATCTCTCATTGGCCGGGTTAGTCTCCTTCAAATTAGAACAAATCATTATCAAAACAGTTGGAAGCGGGAATGTGAGTTATGGCGCGTCGCTTGCGGGCAATTGCCGAGGATGAGTGTAGGCAACTGAAGGAAGAGGCGTGGTCGGTGAAACGCTGAGAATTGTTGCTTGCCGTATTTTGGATTATCTGGTTCAGCATCCGAATGCATATACGGTCGACGCGGTCGTCGAGTGGTGGTGGCTGTTGGATCGGTTCAGCAAGAGTAACGCCGGCCGGGTGAAGACTGGCTGGAGGAGCTTGTAGCCGCGGATCTCGTTCTGGAGAGACGAGGAAAGAGTCGTGAATTTACTACAAAACTAATCCTTAAAATAAAGGAAATCTCCGCACTCCTCCGGACCGGGAGTAGACCCCGTTATTGCCGGAGTAATTCCTAATCGTCCTAAAGGCAAGCTAAAGACATCAGGTGCGTTTATGGAGTCGATTACTCAAACGCTGGCATCCGCTGAAGAAGACTCATCCCTACCGATTCAACCAAACGGTTTTCAAGAGAGACGGCCCTTACTCTTGCAAGCAACCACCGCGGCTTGGGACGATTCTATCCTTGCCGCATTACAACGTTGGAGTGTCCCGGCCCTGCGCTTGGCGCTCGGACTAGTGTTCCTATGGTTCGGTGCCCTCAAGGTGTTTGGGGTGAGCCCCATCACCCCAATGCTGAGAGAGACATTCTCTTTCATGGCGCTCCCCGCTTTGACCGTCGTGTTGGGAATATGGGAGATGGTGATAGCCGTGGGCCTGGTATTCAAACTGGCACTACGGCATACGCTGTGCCTCATGTGCCTGCATTTGGCAGGAACGTTCGTAGCTCTCTGGCTGGCGCCATCACTTTTTTTTCTTCATGGCAATCCTCTGGTATTGACGGTAGATGGAGAGTTTATCGTAAAAAATCTTGTGCTTTTGACAGCCGGTTTGGTGATTGGTTGCAATGAGTCATCTCCTTTACCAAGACAAGTAGCGCAAGCGCACATGAAACGAAGCGAAAGAACCAACGAAGGGATCGCGGAACAGGGAACGACTCCAGCCTAGATTGACCTAGGACAAAACTGACTAATTCTATCCTGTTGAAAAATAAAAGCTTTGTTTCATTCCATCGACGGAATGGCTCGGACAAAAACAACCTGCTCAACACTACAAATGCGCGCTAGTAAGAGTATTCCTGTCTGGCACAACGGTTGCCGGGCTGTGATTGCAGCCGGGAGTTCACAAAGACAAGGTGAGTTCTTCCATGCTTGATGACCAAATCAATGCATGATGAAGAGCGACAGTCTTCACATTCATTACTCGCTGACTCAGTGATTTCGGTGTTGGTGTCGGACAACGTTCACTATCGGAAATTCAAATTTGAAATTCGGGCTATGCTCGTAGTCAAGGAGCGAAGCGAAGTCTAACAGCGAATTATTAGGTCATGGGTGGCAAATTACTTGGAATCATTCTTGGCCCTGCTGAATCGAAAAATGCGATTGCAAACCTTTTGCGGAAGTGGATAAACCTTTGATCTCAGTAGAGCTAAGGCGCCGAAGCAGGTTGGAAGGTGAAAACTTCCAGCATCCTATGTTGAGAAAGCCTGGGGAGAAAGACATGACAAAAAGAAGGGTCCTTGTAACAGTAATTGTCTTGTTGGGGTTGTTCGCACTCTGCCTGGTGTTTGGCGCCAGAAGCAATCTGGTGCAAAGCACTTCAGCACAAGCTACGAAAGAAGCGAAGGCTGGACCGCTTGTGAAGTCTGCGACGACCGCCTCGGCCCCCGCGATAGAGGATAACCAACTGACTCCGAAGAGTCCCGCTGCTTACGATCCGGATTGGGAGCGAGCCGACTATCCTCAGGATCAGCGAAACAAACTGCTGGCGTTTCCGAATCTACGCCCGGGCGATATAACGCCGGTCAAGTTATATCTGTACGGCGGGCCGGGGGCATCTTCTTACGCTTCAATTGACGATGTGGGGGACTTCAGCGAGTTTTACAAACGGCTGACCAATCAAAAGCCGGCCGTGATGGCCCGTTGGAAAGCATATCTCGACACGCGCTACTCGTTAACCGGAAAGACCGATCCAGTAGTAACCATGGCTCGAGGCAAGCACATTCCCGTCGGGCCAGTCGTTAAACTTCCCGATGGAGTGAAGAACTGGGAAGAGCTGGCGAATTTATCGCCAGCCGAAATATTGAAGCGCGATCTCTTCCCGGAAGGATTCCGTCCCCTGGCGCACCCGCTTCAGTCAACCGGCCATATGCTGTTTCCGCAAAAGTGGTTGGCCGCGCATCCGGAAGACATTCGTTTCGATGTGGACTTTGATATTCCCGAGGCTTACCTTCCAGAGTTTCCGCCACCTTTGTTCCTAACCACGCGACCCGACCTGGGAGATGTATCGCGAGGTGAGGAGATCACCGAGGCCAATTTCTACAGATTGCTTAACGGCGTCGTCACGCCAGAGCAACTGAAGGGACTTGAGAAGCTGGTGATCAAGTCGAACTCCAGTTGGTTTAATCAAACCAAGCATCGACTTACCAAACTTCCGTCGCAAGGGATTGCTTGCTTTGATTGTCATGTTAATGGCCATACGAACGGCGCCATCGAGATGGATCCTGGCACCAGGCCCACATTGGCCCGCGTCAGGCTCGATACCCCCAGCCTGCGCGGAAACAACACGAATCTAATGTTCAGTCTCCGGCGATCCATTCGTTCGTTAGACCATTTTGCTGAAGTGGAAGAGTACTTTGACGGGGACATTGCCCTTGCGCAGCAAATTGGCGGTCGAGAGTTCAATAAAGGAACCACCAACATCATGGGAGACTTCAATTCGATCATCGCATTTCCGCCGGCGCCCAAACTGGATCGACTCGGCCGGCTCGATCCGACCAAGGCGACGCCGGATGAGTTAAGAGGCGAATCCATCTTTTTCGGAAAGGCTAAATGTAGTGCCTGTCATACTCCCCCCTATTTTACCGACAACCAAATGCACGATCTTCGGGTGGAGGAGTTCTATCCCGGCAGGGCCGAGGGATGGGCCAAGACCTTTTCTCTTCGCGGGATCAAGGATTCGCCCCCCTATTTCCACGACGGCCGGCTGCCGACGCTCGAAGACTCGGTTGAGTTTTTCAACCTACTGCTTCAACTGAAACTCGCAGCCGACGAGAAGAGGGATTTGGCAGCTTATATGCGGGCACTGTGACATCGGGGGCGCGTCCCCGATCGGCTCGGCGGTCGCCAGCGAGTAGGATGCGCCGCTACATCCGCAATACCTGAGAGTTCAATCCTTTCTTATTTGCAGCGCAATGTGTTGGAGGAACGTCCCATGTCCAGCCAATTCATATCGAGAGCGATCTTACTAGTCATTGGTTGCCTGGTTATTCAAGTCAATTGTTTGGGTCAGAGCAACTATGCGAGCGTGAGCGGCACTATTTTTGATCCTCAACGCCAGGCGATTCCGGGTGCGTCGATAGAACTCGTATCCATAAGCACGCGTGCCGTTCGGCAAGTCACCAGCGACGAGCGGGGAAATTATCAAATCTCTGCGGTGCTTCCGGAAGAGTACAAGCTGAGCGTGCAGGCCTCGGGCTTTTCGGCTTCTACTCAGATGGTACATCTCGAAGTCGGGCAACAAACGACTTGTGATGTCGGCCTCCAGCTCTCTTCGGTAACCGGCACAGTTAACGTTCAGAGTGAAAGCATGAACGTCCTGCGAACCACCGACGCCAGCGTTGGCGAGGTTGTCGAGCGAACGTCGATTCGCAACCTGCCGCTCAACGGCCGCATGTTAATCGATCTGGTCCTGACCGTGCCGGGCGCCCACGAGAGCCATGGGGCGCAAGCGGGCGACATGAGTCCGCTGTACTGGCGTCCGGGACAGCGCTCAGCGGTAAGCATTGGCGGCAATCGCCCAAACGCAAATTATTTTCTGTTGGATGGCGCCACCAATACGGATCCCACGTTCAATACCTTGAATCTAAGCCCCTCCCCGGACAGCGTGCAGGAATTCCAGGTAGTGACCGGAAGTTACACCGCGGAGATGGGCGGCGCCGGCGGCGGGCAAATCAATATCGCCACCCGAACCGGCACTAAGGAATTTCACGGCACAGCCTATGAGTTTCTGCGCAACAACGTGTTCGACGCTCGCGCCTTTAACGACATGGACTCGTCGAATCACCTGGTTCGAAATAATTTCGGAGCCTCGGTCGGTGGTCCGATCACCCGGACTAAGAGCTTCTTCTTTTTCAACTATGAGGGGCTGCGGCATACGAAGTCCATGGCTATGATTGACACTGTGCCTACGGCGGACGAAGTCGCCGGTGACTTCAGTATGGCCGGCGTCACAATCTATAACCCGTTCAGCTCTCATCCGAACCCGAACTTTGATGCAACAAAACCCATCAGCCCCGGCAATCCACAAGTCATTCGCGATCCGTTTCCCGGAAACGTTATTCCGCAAAACCTGATCGATCCGAAAGCTAGGCTGTTCCTACGTCAAAACATTCCTCGTCCAAATATCGAAATGGGAATGAATGGCTGCGGGATGACGATGATGGGAGTCCCTCTGGTAATTGGTGGAGGCGCAGACTGCAACAACTATCTCGACATGCGCAATGAACACCACGTTACCGATCAGGCCACGGGTCGTTTTGATCAGACGTTCAAACGGGGGGACAGTTTGTTTGCGCGATATTCGTTTAGCAGCGAACGCGGGTTCATGCCGCAGAACCTGCCGGGCTTTGGCGCCATTCATGACAACTTGTCCCAGAACGGGACAGTCGGGTGGAATCATATTTTCAGTTCCAGGCTTGTCAACATGGCTACGATTACGGCTTCGCGATTGGCGATGCATCGCACTTCCGAGAACAGTTTTTCCAACGACATCGTGTCTCAGCTTGGAATCACGGGAGTTGGTTTTGGCGGCGAAGGTGCATTTGGCGCCCCATGGTTCGCCGTGCAGGGCTACTCGGGCATGGGTGACACCTACATCGCGACGCCGATGCACGCGTGGGACACCATCCTTGAAGCGAGAGACACGATAGGTTGGCAGACCGGGCGACACAGTCTGAAACTGGGCGGCAGTTACCGCAATTTTATCTGGCCGATGTGGGGGTTCTTTCAAAATCGCGGTTACTACCAGTTCACCAATGGTTTCACCACACGAACAGCCACCAACGACGGTACTGGCTCGGCGCTCGCGAGTTTCCTGCTTGGCCTGCCGGCCGTGAAGCAACGCCAGGCGGGTATTCCCCAGATGCAACTGCGGCAGTGGTATGCCGACGCGTTCATCCAGGACAGTTTTCAAATGACTCATAACACGACAATTCAAATCGGGTTGCGTTATGAATACATGAGTCCATTGAAGGACATTCGTTTTGCTAATACCAATCTCGTGTTCAAGGACGGTGTGCCCTTTGTTTTTATCGGCGGACAACAGGGCTATCCTGAAGGGCTAACCAACGCGAACAAGCTTAAGTTCGCTCCCAGGTTTGGCGTCTCGCACAACCTGCCAGGTCACGGCGTCGTGCTGCACGCGGCCTTCGGCATTTTCTTTACGCCAGTGGACATGAATACCTGGTGCAACCAGCGGCACAACGTGCCCTACGTCTTTCCGGAAACGCAACAGAGCGACAACTTCACTCCCGCGGCCGGTATCGTAGCCAGCCATTTGAACTTCGCGCCGGCAGTGCTCGGCACAACGACCGTAAGCTTCGCTGCTTTTGAGCTCAACCCGCCGGCCCAATACATCGAGCAGTGGAGCGCCTCTCTGGAGAAGAGTCTGGGCAAAGAGACTACCCTGGAACTGGGGTACCTGGGATCGCACGGAGTGCACTTGCAGCGTTCTCATCTAATTAACAACGCCCCTGCCGGGCCGGGAGCTATCGGACCACGGCGGCCGTTCAAGACGCTAAGCTTCCTGCCTGGTATGGTCTTACCGTCCGACATTACCATAGCCAACACAACGTTCCCGGTCAGCGGGATCAACCTGCTCGAGAACTCCGCGCAGAGCTGGTATGAGGCAGGCTACGTAAATATTCGCCGGCGCTTCGCTCGCGGTTGGACTCTGCTCGCGAATTATACGTTCGCGAAGAACCTCAGCGACGCTCCTGATTTCCGCTCGCCGATGTTCGAGTCGGCCGCTCCACAGAACAATTCCAACCTGACCGCCGAGAAGGGGCTCGCCTGTGACATCCGTCATCGCTTCGCGTTGAGCACTGTCTACGACCTTCCAAGCCTGGGCAAGTCCGGTTTTGCGCGCGCGATTACCAGGGATTGGCGAATCTCAGCCATCTTCCAGGCGCAGAGCGGATTTCCTTTTACTATCTCAGTCTTTGGTGACACCGCGAACGCGGGCACGTTGTTAGGCGAGAACCCAATCCGGGCCAACTACACTGGCCAGGCGATCTTTGGCACGGGCACGCATACGGCCGCGAGTTGGTTTAATCCCGCGGCATTTGCTACGCCGCCGGCGTTCACTTTCGGCAACGTGGGTCGCAACTCAGTCTATGGTCCGGGACGGCAGACACTCGACCTCGCCCTGCAACGCGAGTTTACAGTGACCGAGAAGGTTAAGTTCCAAATTCGCGTCGAGGCTTTCAACGCTCTCAACCACACGAATTTGGGAACCCCTAATCGCTTCGTGAATACTCCGCAATTCGGAACCATAACCGAAGCCGCAACGCCGCCTCGGGAGATCCAATTTGGGGCCCGGCTCTCGTTCTAAATCACAGGAGGCTGAAAATGGAAAACTTCAAACACCAATGGAATTGGTTCTTGTTGATACTCGTCGCGGCCGTTCTTGGCCTGCTTGTTCCCAACCAAACTGCCCGAGGACAGGGCTGCATTGTTGCTCGTCAAAGTACGCCCCTGGTTGGCGTGGAATGCGCCGGCGTAGAGGGCTCTGGTTCGCACGGTGGCGGATTGTTCGATAGCAGTCGATGGCAAATCTCAGTCGGCTTTCGCAAACAGCGCTCTCACCGTCATTTTGTCGGCACAGAAGAGCAGAAGCAGCGGGCCACCGCCGGCACGGAGGTAGTCAACAATACTTACCTCTATGACGTGGCGCTCACTTACTATGTCAATAAGCGCTTCAATATCACCGCGTCCGTGCCCTTCCAGAGATCCACGCGCAGGCGCGGCACGTCTCCCCAGATCTTTCACAGTGTAGGATTCGGGGACGTTAGCTTTACGGGTCGGATGTGGTTGCATAAAGCTCCCGCCGAGTCGGGTTGGAATCTCTCTTTCGGGGTCGGCTTGAAATTGCCGACCGGAAAAGATGATGTCGAGAATACTGTGCCCGGGTCTAACGGCATCGGTACGGTGACTCAGTTCGTGGATCAGTCTATCCAACTTGGAGACGGTGGTTGGGGCGTTCCTTTGGATCTACAGGGATACAAGAGGATTGGAAAGACGACACTTTATGTCTCGGCTACCTATCTGCTCAACCCGCGCGATACGAATGGAGTCGCGACGGGGCGTGGACGTCCGTCCGAAGCGATTCAGTCTGTCTCAGATCAATACCTGGCTCGTCTCGGTGTCTCTCGACCGATTCCTCAGACGCGCCGGTTCGCCTTCACGGCTGGCTGGCGCATCGAAGGTGTTCCGGTGCGCGATTTGATCGGCAAGAGCAATGGCTTTAGACGTCCCGGATACGCGATGTCAATTGAGCCGGGGGTCCAATATTTCAGAGCTAAAGATACGTGGTCGGTAACAGTGCCCATCGCGGCGGGCCGCAACCGCAAAAGGAGCGTTTCGGACATCCTGGTCGGCAATCCGGGCGGAGATGCAGCCTTCGCCGACTATTTGCTCCTGATTGGCTACACGCACCGATTTTAAGGGGCGGTTTCCATTGAAGCAAAAAAAACCGTTTCAGCAAGGCAGGCAGAAGTTGAGCAATCTCGGCCTCGCCGTGATTAGCATGGCGCTAAGTAGTTTTGCGTCAATTGCCATGGCCCAGGGCCCGATCATCATCGGTCCGAGCCCGGAGCCTTCACACAAACAGAGCATGAAACTGTTGCCTGTAGGCGAGACTGCGCCTGACTGGCAACTTATAGATGCGGAAGGCAAGCCGCACTCACTTTCAGAATATCGTGGGAAAGTGGTCGTGATGGACTTTTGGGCAACGTGGTGCGGACCGTGTGCGGAGATTATGCCGCGCATGCAGAAGCTGCACGAAAAATACGCCGACAAAGGCGTCGTCGTCTTCGGAGTCAATTCATTCGAGAAAAATAACCCGGTCGCCCTAATGCAAAAGAAGCGTTTCAGCTACGGGCTGCTGCTCAAAGGCGAAGACTTGGCTGAGGCGTACAAGATCACAATCCTGCCTGTGGTCTACATCATCGGTGACGACGGTAAGATCATCTACTGTCACGAGGGTCCGGACGACAGAAACCTCGAATCACTGATCGAGAGATACCTTAAGGCGCGCCGCGCAGCCTGACACGATTTGATTCGATCAGGCCGATCGGTGGCAGCTTATCTTCTATCGTTGTTGCGTCGGTTCCCTAACTAAGATGGTACAAGCTATTCCCGAGGAACATCTTCCTCAGATTGATCAGTTTCAACTCATCCCGCCAGTGGTGAGCGGCCTCGGCGTTGGCGTATCGTGCCTGGTCCTGGCGGGCTGGGCATTTGATCTTTCAGCGCTGAGAAGCGTCATTCCTGGCCAGCCTCAAATGGTCCCGAATACGGCCATCAGTTTTATTCTGGCCAGCGTCTCTCTATGGATGTTGTGGAGGGCGAAACGGAATGAGGGATCTTCGTTTGTAGCCTGGATTTGCGCGTTCGCCGTAATTCTGATCGGCCTGCTTACGATTGGAGAGTATCTCATCCGCACCGACCTGGGATTGGACAGATTGTTATTCCGGCAGAAGCTGAGTGCTACCGGCATGTCTTTCCCCGGCCGTCCTTCGCCGCATACTGCCTTTAACTTTTTGCTCATCGGCTTTGCTCTCTTATTAATAGGAACCAGGTCAGTTCGAGCACACCGGCTTGCCCAGGTGTTTGCGCTTCTGGGAGCACTCATCGCCTTGATGGCCCTGGTCGGTTACGTTTATCAGGTAGCATTTCTCTACAGCATCACCACGTACACGGGCATGGCCTTACACACAGCGCTGATCTTTGTGATTCTCAGCGCGGGCATCCTCTTCATTCATCCTGAGCGCGGGTTGATGTCATTTGTCATGAGCGACTCCGCGGGCGGGGTCATGGTACGACGCCTCCTACCCGCGACGATCGTGATTCCGGCCGCCGGTGGAGCACTAATAATGTTAGGAGCCCGGCAAGGTCTTTATGACATGGCCTTCGGAACGTTGCTTTGTGTGTGGGGAAGCATCTTGATTCTGACCACTTTGATCTGGCGGAATGCCAGAGCACTCCATCGCTCGGATGCCAAGCGAAAACAGGTCGAAGAGGCATTGCGAAGGGCCTACGACGATCTGGAATTGCGTGTGACGCAGCGCACGGTCGAACTTTCTAAGGTAAACGAGACCCTCAGAGCGGAAGTAATCGAACACAAAAAGTCCGAAACCGCGCGCGGGCAATTGCTGCGGCAACTCGTCACTGCGCAGGAGGAGGAGCGTCGCCGCATTTCGCGCGAGCTACACGATCAGATGGGTCAGCATCTAAACGCCTTAATGCTTGGTCTCAAGAATCTGAGCGCCTCGTGCGGAAACGGAGGCTCGCCGCATAAGAACAGTTTCCACCGACTGCAAGAGCTGACAGAGCAACTCATGGAAAAGACGCATAACCTTGCTTGGGAATTACGTCCCGCCGCGCTCGACGACTTGGGGCTGCAAACCGCGCTTTCGAATTATGTGGAGAAATGGTCAGCGCGCAGCGGGATCACAACTGATTTTCACACCCACGGGTTGGATAAGCAGCGGCTGCCTCCGCCGATCGAAACGGCCGTCTACCGGATAGTACAGGAAGCTTTGAATAATGTCCTCAAACATGCCGGGGCCAATCGTGTCAGCGTGATTCTGGAGCTCCGTCAGAATCAACTGCGGGCGATTGTGGAAGACGACGGCCAGGGGTTTGATGTCGACGCCCTAAGGTTCGCGTCTGGTGGAGGGCGTGGTCTCGGATTGTTAGGAATACAGGAGCGGGTGGCATCAATAGACGGAAACTTGAAGATCGAATCGTACCCCAGCAGGGGTACGACGCTGGTGACTCGGATTCCAGTTCACGCGTTCTCTTTTGAGGAGGGCTTCCTGGGTGAATACACTGCGAATCTTTCTGGCCGATGATCATGTCGTCATGCGGGAAGGGTTGAGATCTTTGGTCAACGCGCAGCCGGACATGAATGTCGTCGGAGAAGCCGACAACGGCAGGGCAGCTTTTCAAATGGCCAGGGAACTGCAGCCAGACGTGATCATCATGGATGTTTCGATGCCGGACCTCAACGGCATTCAGGTGACTGAGCGTCTCAAGCGAGTCTGTCAAAAGATCATGGTTCTGGTTCTGACGGCCCACGACGACAGCGGTTATCTCCGCCAGTTGCTCGAAGTCGGCGCATCCGGCTATGTGCTAAAAAAAGCGGCTGCTGAAGAGTTAATCAAAGCGATCCGCGTCGTGGCAGACGGCGGCGTTTACCTGGATCCCTCGCTGGCAGGTAAGGTCGTCGGGGGATATCTCGGTAAGCGTCGGCTCGGAAGCAAACCGCTCGGCAATGACATAAGCGAGCGCGAAGCCGAAGTCCTCAGGCTGGTTGCCTGGGGATACACGAACAAAGAGATAGCGGGGTACCTCAGAATCAGTGTCAAGACCGTGGAAACTCACAAAGCGAATTTGATGCAGAAGCTCGAGCTTAAGAGCCGGGTCGAGATAGTGCGTTACGCGTTACGTCAGGGCTGGCTGCGCGAGACCTGAGCCACGGCAATCGAGGCCGGCATGCTTTCTTGAAATGAAACTTAAAGGAGCACTGAATATTGAAACGAAATCTGCTCGTTGTTGCGCTGATGATCGCAGTATTGACCGTCGCTCTGGGCGTGTTGCTGTCGGCGTCCGCGGCCGTCTCTTAACAATCGAGGAGCATCGAGCAGTAGTTGAGAAATCACGAATCGTCGCAGCCTGATGCCCGGAAATCGCGCACCCAAATATCAGTGTCAAGCAAACATTCGTCTTTAAGTATTTTCTTTGGATTGGAGCCAGGTGCGCTAACAAACGCAAAAGCATTCTTGAGCGAGTAGAGAATCCTGGAGGACAAACCATGATCACTAGAAGAGACGCTCTCAAACTCAGCTTAGCGGCAGCCGGTTCCGGGCTAATCGGTGTCGACCGCGCGATGGCTCAGAGCAAAGAAGTGTTGAAGAATCTCTGTTACCCTGAGGATAGCCAGCCCATTGTGCCCATCAGCAGTCCCCCTTCGCGGCCATTCGTGGCTCCCCTCAACATCATGCCGGTCAAACAGCCCGTACCCAAGCTGGATCCACCGCCCGATCCAAACGCCCACCAGCGATATGAGGAGTTCCTACCAAAGAAATTCTATGAGATTAGGGAGACAGAGTTCCAGTGGGTTTATCACCCGGACGCACCCTACAGCACAGGAGGGGGAAGCTGGTCCTGGGGCTTCGATGGGATTACCCCGGGGCCAACCTATCATGCGCGTTACGGCGAGCCGATCCTTGTACGCATGTTCAACATGCTGCCGCCGCTCAATGAGAAGAATGTCACCTTCGGAACCCCAATAACTACGACTCACCTTCACAACGCCCACACAGCATCAGAGAGCGATGGCTATCCGATGGACCAGGTCAAATCAGGAGAGTTTTGGGATCATCACTATGCTTGCTTTCCGGCGAGTATGGATGAGCATGAAAAGCTAACCACCCTCTGGTATCACGACCATATGATGGGAGCAACAGCCGCCAACGTATACGCAGGACTAAGCGGTTTCTTCCTGCTGTTTGACGACAAGGACTCGGGAAACGAAAACGATCCTAACCCGGAGGCCTGGAGACTACCGAGCGGCAAGTACGACATCCCTTTGGTCCTGCACGACGTCCTATTCGACAGTAATGGTCAGGCTTTCTTCAATCCCTTTAACACCGATGGCATTCTCGGGGATAAATTCACCGTCAATCGGATCATTCAACCATATCTTCAGGTCGAGGCGCGAAAGTACCGATTCCGCATCCTGAACGGCGGGCCTTCAAGATTTTATCAGTTGTTTCTGAGTAGCGGACAGCCATTCGTAGTAGTCACGGGCGACGGGAACTTCCTTCCGAAACCGGTCAAGGCGGAAAGCGTATACCTGAGTGTTGCGCAACGCGCCGATGTGATTATCGACTTTGCGCGCTACCAGCCAGGCGATCAGGTCATCCTTCAGAACCGACTGGAACAAGTAAACGGAAAAGGTCCTTCCGGACGAACGCTCACCCCGGGCGACGGGATAATGCGCTTTGATATAGTCGCGTCGCCCAATCCCGACAACAGCCGTATTCCAGATCACTTCCGTGACCTTCCGAAGATCCCCGAGGACCTGAGCAAATTCAAACACAGGGTGTGGGTGTTCGATTATATGGGAGGTACATGGACCGTCAACGGAAAGATCTTTGGACATGGACACAGGATTGACGCCGAAATCGAGCAGGGATCCGGAGAGGTTTGGATACTTCGGAACCAGGGTAAGAACTGGTCCCACCCCATCCATTCCCATTTCACCGAGTTCCTGCTCCGTGAAGTAAACGGAAGATTGATCCAACCTAACACGATTCAATCCACCGAGTTCCGGCGCCATTACGAATTTGAAAGTTCCGACGCGCCAATCAAGGTCTTCATGGGTGGACAACGGCGCGACATCGCCACTCTGCTTCCGAACGATGAGCTCAAGGTGTTTATGCGCTGGAACGACTTTCTAGGGAAATACGTTATGCACTGCCACAACGTGGTCCACGAAGACCACGACATGATGATCCGATGGGACATCGTGCCGAAAAAACCGGTTGGCGGGGCGCCTCAGCGAAGTTTGCCTACTGCTTCCCCTAAAGGAAAGATCAGGAATCCTTAGGGTGTGTCTATTGGCGCTATTTTCGACAGCATAGAGCTATCTGGAACATCTTGAATTAAAGGAGAAAGCTGTCATGCAGAGCAGAAGAAACTTGGTCTCGAAATTAATGGCAAGCGCGGCGGCCGCGATAATTCCCGGAGTCGATTCGAATCCGAACCAGGCATGGCTTGACTTCCCTCAGAACACAGCTTCGGGCAACTGTTCCCGGACTCACAGCGGGCCGCACGCTCAGTACTTTCAAAACGTCATGGTGTACACGCACGAGGGCCAAAGGGCTCTGTTTTACGACGACTTGCTGCGGGACAAGATGGTTTTGATCAACTTCATGTCGGTCAAGAACGAAGCCCTTTTCCCAGTCACCCGGAATCTCTCGAAGGTTCAGCGATTGCTTGGGGACAGGCTCGGTCGCGATCTCTTCATGTACTCAATCACTGTCGATCCCGAACATGACACGCCCCAAGTGTTGCGAGCGTTTGCTGAGAAGTATGAAGCTAGGCGTGGTTGGATCTTCCTGACCGCAGAGCCTGCTGTCATAGAGTCACTTCGTACGAGACTGTTCATGAGCGGGGACAGCCATGACCACGGAGATGGTCCCGCCCAGGACTGTTCCCTAGGTCTAATACGGTACGGCAACGAGGCAGATGGTTTTTGGGGATCAGTTCCCGCGAAGTCAGATCCACAGATAATAGCTACGCGATTATCCTGGATCCAACCGCAGGCACAGCCAGCGACCGGAACACCAAAGCGAAAGGGGCCCATGCCTTTGGCAGCCGAGTTCCGACCGCTCCCTGGTCGATAGTAATCCTTCGTGGCGCCGTCTCTTATCGGAGTTAAGGTTTGGGTGTACATCCGCATCTTTAGGAGGTCATACAATGAACGTACGCCGTTTCGCGAAATCACTCTCGCTCATTTTGCTTGCAACTGTATTCACTGTTGCGCAGCAGCAGCCACCCTTAACAGAGAAGTGTGCCTGCCCTTCACCCTCCGGTGATACCGCCCCAAATCCGAACCCGCCGCCGATGGGCCCCTATGGCCATCCGCACCCCCAAATACGGCCCGAGATGTCCACCGTGACCACGGTGGGCGACACAACTTATGTCAGTACAGGCAAGGGTCTTTTCGCCGCGAGCGATCCTTTTAAGCATCCTCCCGGAACGAATTTCCTGCCCACGGTATATAGCAATATGTTTGATAGTCTCGGCAATGAGATGCCGAATACTCTGCCCTCAACACCGACCGTTCCGTATAACCTACATGACGGCGATCCCGTGGTTACCAACATCGATCCCAGGTCTCCTACAGATGACATGCTCGACGTGTTGGAGTTTGGCAAGAGTCTTCCACCAATCCGAAACACCGCTGCCGGCGATGAACAGATTAGGCGGACGATTCAACGGGGCCTGGATATTTTGGAGGGCAACCCTCTGCCTGATCGCGTCTACAGCGGACTTCCGCTGTTGCATTACAAGGCAGTAGAGAAATGCAAGAAAGTGATTGCGATTCGCGATGCTACCGGCAAAGTGATCGGCGGCAACGTGAATATCCATCAGGTCTGGTACGACATCCACATCGAATCGGATACCGCATTCCTCGATACAACCGAGGTTCGGGATGTGCCCTGGACTATAACCTATACCGTGGATGTCTTGAATCGCGCCCATGACGATTTCTCTCCATTCGTCATGTACTTTGACAATCCTGCGGCCAGTCCGCCGGGAAAGCCTCCCATGCCTCACGTGGGAATGGACCAGAGCTTTTTTAATATGGAAGATGGCACGCGAACCGTTTTTAAGATCAAGATGGCACCGGGCAAATACTACAATCTGACCTATACCTGGGGCTGGAGAAATCATCCGCCGCGCGTCCAGGTCACGGAAAATTCCTGTAAACGAATGAAGAACGCAAAGGGCGTCAGTAGGACCCTGGTTGAATGGGAAGCTGATGTGTTTGGCGAGAACCCGTCGGCAAGCGAAGCAGATAAACTAAAAGCCATTGCAAAAATTGGCGACCTGGCCCCGGAAAAAATAATGTGGCGCGCATTGCGTGTCGCTCGTGACGCTTCCCAAGTGAGAGATTATGAGACGGTGAAGGGCAAATTCGTCGAGGCGCGCAAGGCCTACGGTGATTGGAGAAATCGGAACCAACTGCCAAGCGGAGTGTCAGTGGATCCCAACGCTGATATGACCCTGCTGTACGTGAACAACACCATCTATGCGGAGATCATCGGCGGTGGCTTTGTCGATTTCCCTAAATGGAGTCTGCGTGGCACCACCTTGAAGATAACGATTAAGAACGGCGACTATTTCGAGCATGGTTATCAAAATGTGGACTTCGGAGGCGCCCGTGGTTGGGAAAACCAATTCAAATCATCGTCCGGGGAGCCTCTCCTCGGGTCTGGTTGTTTGTTTACTTTCGGCAGGGCGCACTGGTGGATGAACATACCGAACATGGCCGCAATGCCACCTGGGTGGACGGTGGTGCCGGAAATGGTGGTGATTCCACCCGCGACACCATACAACAATCCCGGGATGCACAAGGTGGAAATTACCTATAACTATGAGCCCTCTCGGAGGCTGAGGTTCTATCAATTTGATCCGGTCCACCATGATGTCGCCATCTTTTCGGTCCACTAGATGAGATCTCTATGTTGCCCATGTCGGGAAGCAGTACCACGATCTTTTCACGCTATGGTGATCTTTGCCTTCACGCCCGGGCAAGAACCAGTAAGGCCCATCTGTAATCAGCTTTCCATGCATTATTCTCGTGAGCTTTGGCAAATTACAGGAAGAGGAGAATAGCAGCTATGAGTAACTCGGTATCTGCGCTTGATATCTTAGTCTACGATGCAACCCTGACGTTCAGTCATTGGGCCACACTATCCCTATCGGTTGCCGCAGACAACGGTGTTAGCGGCATCTTTATTTACCTAGGGACCACCACGGAGCTTACCGGGACTAAGAATCCTGGGTCTGACGGCTCTCAAGAAAACTATGTATTGGATGGAGGAGAGGTCAGCATGCGTATCTCTTCGTATCCGGCCTTTGGCGCTCAATTTCCCGTCGCCGGCGTCGCCAGCATTAGTGAGGCTGGGCCATTTTACCTGATTGGCAAACGGTCGTGATCTCAGTGGCAGTCCGTTTCTGCGCCCAATCCAAGTAAGACAAAAAACCCGGCTCCACGACGCATCCCCAGACAGACAATGATCAACCCGGACTGTCTGATCCTGCGCTCAGGGAACTCCCCGATCACTCAGAGTGTTCCCTGAGAATCATTGCTCATTGCCCTGATGGACACCCCCCTCTCAGAAATGAGACACAGATACTGATCTTAATACTGCGTCGTTTCGAGGGACGCCAAAAGCAAAATTTCCAAGTGGCCTCGCTCCGGCATACCTTCGATAGACGCTAGTCTTGGTCGCGATCCTCAGGAAGTCGTTAATTGGGGTCGCAAATTCGAGCAAAATTTCCAGCCTTCTTTAAGGAGTGCGAATTGAGGAGATTCCGGAAATGAGTACTGATGAGATCAGGACCAGAGTCAAGAAGTCCGTTGCCAAGATAACCAATATCAGCTTTGACGAGATTTCTGACAACGCGTCCTACAAGGATGACCTGCAACTGGACTCGCTCACGATCCTCGAGATAGCGGTCGATGCGGAGTACCAGTTCCAGGTCAAACTTTCAGACGACGATTTGGGAGAAATTCGAACCGTGGACGATACGGTCATGATGGTTCAGCAGTATTTGAGCCCCGCGATGGTCTAACTATGGAACGGCGAATTGTCATTACCGGAATCGGCGTGGTGACTCCGATCGGCACTGGCTGTGAGGAGTTCTGGACGAACTTGATCGAGGGTCGTTCTGGAATCGCTCCGGTGCAATCATTTGATACTTCCAACTACGACGTTCATCGGGGCGCTGAGGTAAAAGAGTTCAATGCAGAGGAATACATCTTGAATCTCGACGCAGCTCACCTGGGGCGCGCTTCTCAGTTCGCGATCGCGGCCGCAAGGCTGGCGCTCGCGGATGCCGGAGTGGAAATTGGTTCCCTTGACCGGAAGCGGGCAGGAGTGTCAATGGGAACCACCTCCGGTGAGCCCCGCGAGGTCGAGCGCTTCGACGATGCCTACGTCAGCAAAAAGCTGGACCGAATTGGACCAGAGTTTCTCGCGCTGTACCCCTGCCATGTGATCGCCGCGCATGTAGCGAGCGAGCTGAATTTCGCGGGCGTCAACATCATGATTCCAACTGCGTGCGCTGCCGGCAACTATGCGATCGCCCATGCATTGGACGTGATGCGCGCGGAACGTGCCGACCTGATGTTGGCCGGTGGCTCAGACGCCTTTTCACGCATCACCTTTACCGGATTCGCCAGGCTCGGTGCGGTCGCGCCGGAAACATGCCAACCCTTCAATCGTTTCCGCAAAGGTATGATCCCTGGTGAAGGCGCAGGGGTGTTGGTACTTGAACCGTTCGACCGTGCGCGTCGCCGGGGCGCCCGCATCTACGCCGAAGTTGGCGGATACGGCCTTTCCTGCGACGCGCACCACATGACAGCTGCCCATCCGCAAGGCGACGGCGCCAAACGCGCAATGCAGCAGGCGCTTACTGACAGCAAGACCAAGCCGGAAGACGTGAGCTACATCAGTGCTCACGGCACGGGAACCTTGACGAACGACCGCCTTGAGACCATAGCAGTCAAACGACTATTCAAAGACGCGGCTTATCGTATTCCAATCAGCTCAATCAAATCGATGCTCGGCCACACTATGGGAGCGGCCTCAGCAATTGAAGCGGCGGTATGCGCGCTTGCCGTCTTCAATGATCGTGTTCCGCCGACCATCAACCTGAATGATCCCGACCCCGATTGTGATCTCGACTACGTTCCGAACTTTGCGCGCGAGATGCGAGTTAATGTCGCAATGAATAATGCCTACGCGTTCGGTGGCAACAATGCGTCACTGATCCTCAAAAAGCGGGAGTTACTAAATTGATAGGAAAACGGGTCGTCATCACTGGCATGGGTGTAGTTTCACCATTAGGTGATTCGCCCGCCCGACTGCACGACTCATTGTGCCAAGGGCTCAGTGCAATTAAGCCAATACAGCTTTTCAGTACGGTCGGACTTGGCTGCCCGCTCGGCGGCGAGATTATTGATTTCGACGCCGCGAAATATTTGGGCCAGAGAAACCTGCGTCCGCTTGATCGGACCTCGCGACTGGTAGGCTCAGCCGCCCAACTGGCATTGGAGCATAGCGGTTGGTCAGCGGAGATGAGAGCCGCTCAAGAAGTAGGACTGGTGCTCGGGACGATGTTTTGTAGTTTGCACACGATCTCTGAATTCGATCGGCGGGCTCTCGAGGCTGGTCCAGCCTATGCCAGCCCCATGGATTTTTCCAACACGGTAATCAATGCCGCTGCAGGTCAGACCGCGATTGTGCATAACCTGCGTGGAGTAAACACGACCATTTCGACAGGCGTCACCTCCGGTCTGGAGGCCATCTCCTACGCGACAGACCTCATTCGCACTGGTCGTGCTCGGGCCCTGTTGTCCGGCGGCGCGGACGAATTGTGTTTCGAGTCCTTCTACGGATTCGACCGCGCCGGTTTTTTGTGTCGATCGAATGACTCAGCGGGCGATTTTCCGATTCCGTTCGATACGCGACGGAATGGTTTAGCACTGGGTGAGGGGGCGGCGTTGTTGGTGCTGGAAGATGCGGAACTGGCCCGAGAGCGCGGTGCCAGGATATTCGGAGAGATTAAGGGGCGCGGCAGTAGTTATGACTGCTCGCGCGGGCGCAACGGCAGCGATGCCGTCGAGGCTATCGCTTCGGCAATCAGACAAGCGTTAAGTGATGCCTTCTTGTTACCTCACGAAATCGATTGCCTGAGCGCTTCGGCCAATGGAAGCCAGGTTGGAGACCGACGCGAGGCTGAAGGCGTCTTTACTGGTCTCAGTGGTCAAACCCACAGACTTCCTGTGACCGCCATTAAGTCCATGCTGGGAGAAACACTCGGCGCCTCCGGGCCGATGCAGGCCGTCGCTTTGTTGGAAACGATGCGCGACCGGGTACTGCCGGGAATCCCGCAATTGAAAGAAATCGAACATGGTTTTCCGCTCGAGATGGCACGGTCAGAAAGCCGGGAAACAGATGTGACCCATGGTCTGATCAATTCAATCGGTTTGGACGGGCATTGTTGCTCTTTGATCATAACTGGTTGCGACAACTGAAATTGTTGCGAGGGTCAAGAGAGGTTCGTCAGATGAGGAGTATTGATTCGTGATTAGCCTAACGTTAGCTCAAGAAGTCGCCAGCCCGAGAGCGTTGGAACTAGTTCCGCGGATGAAAGACCAGGGTTACTCGCGCGAATCCGTCGGCCGGCGGCGGGAGTGGGTCGAGCAGAAAACCGAGTGTCAATTAAAGCATGTCGGCTTGCATTCAATACCGACAGAGGAGATGCGCGGCAATATCGAGAGCCCGATAGGCGCCGCCCAAATCCCGCTCGGAGTTGCCGGCCCCCTAAGAGTCAATGGGATGCGCGCGTTTGGCACCTTCTATGTTCCGCTCGCTACTACTGAAGGCGCCCTTGTGCGTTCCTACGAGCGAGGCATGGCCGCGTTAACACGGGCCGGGGGAGTCACGACGCAACTGTATACAGATGAGAACCAAGTTGCACCGACTTTTTGCTTTGAGGATGTAAGCGACGCGTACGAGTTCGTAAGGAGCCTGGACGAAAACTTCGAAGCGATTCGCATAGCGGCTGAATCGACCACCCGTCACGGAAAACTGCTGCGCCTCGAATGCTACCCCGTTGGACGAGAAGTGATTGTTAACTTCTCATACAACACAGCCGATGCACAGGGCATGAATATGATTGTTAAAGCCACGGAGCAAGCGTGCAAGTGGATTATGGAACACAGCGTCGCGCGACGCTTTTTCGTTCTTAGCGGATTCAGTTCGGAAAAGCGCGCGAGCGGCTCACTGCTGTCCGGCGGTAAAGGCAAGAAGGTTACAGCGGGTGCGCTGCTGCCGGCGGAAATAGTGAAATCTTATTTGCACACGACACCCGCGCAACTGTTCGACCTGTGGCACCACACCGTTCTGGGTCACCTGCAGGCAAATGCCATTGGTTACAACGGACATTATGCCAACGGGCTGGCGGCCATCTTTATCGCGTGCGGGCAGGACGTTGCCAACATCGCCAACTCTTCGGTAGGCATAACCAACTTTGAGGTGACTGAGGATGGCGATCTCTACGCCACTGTCACCCTGCCCTCGCTCACGGTGGCGACTGTGGGCGGCGGCACCGGATTAGGGACAAGCCGCGAGTGTCTGGACATGCTTGGTTGTGCAGGCAGCGGGTGCGCAGCCAAATTCGCCGAGATTGTCGCGGCCACCATTCTGGCCGGAGAACTTTCAATGGGCAGCGCGATCGCCAGCGATGAGTTCGTTCAGGCCCATGAAAGTCTTGGCCGGAACAGGCCAAACGAGGTCAGTATTCAGTAGTCCATCGCTGGTTGTTTCTGGTTCTTAGCTATGACTGGCAACGACAGCTATTAAGATGAAACGATTGTTCAGAGGTTTGAGGGGCAAGCCGCCGCATGATGCGTACGATGCCGTGATTATCGGCGCTGGCATCGGAGGTCTGATTTGCGCGAATCTGCTGGCGCGTGAGGGGCTGCGGGTGTTGCTCACTGAGCAGCACTATATGGTCGGCGGATATTGCAGCACGTTCCGCCGTAAGGGTTACACGTTCGATGCTGCCACACACTTCTATCCGCTCCTCGGCAACCCGGCGACGATCACCGGAAGGCTGCTGTTGGATCTCGGCATTACGAACGACTGGGTCAAGATGGATCCGGTCGACCATTTCCATTTTCCCGATGGTTCGAGTTTTACCGTTGCTGCGGACTTCGACATCTACCTGGCGACGCTGAAGTCCGAATTCCCCGAAGAAGCGCAGGCGTTGGACAAGTTCTTCGCGCTGGTGCGCGACGTATACATGTTTGGTCTGCTTTCTTACTTTCGCTGGCGCGATAACGATCGCCTACGGCCTTACGCTCACATGACCGTGAGAGACGCATTGGACCAGCACTTCCGCAACCGCAAGCTCAAACTCTTACTCGCCGCCGATTGTGGACACTGGGGGTCGCCTCCGTGTCGCACTTCGTTCGTCTTCGATTCGATGCTGAGGCTGTCCTATTTTCTCGGCAACTATTATCCGCGCGGCGGTTCGCAGGCTTTTGCCGACGAGCTGGCGCTGCGATTCGAACAAATGGGCGGCGACATTCTGATGAGTTCCGCCATCAAGCGGATACTCACCAGAGATGGAACCGCGACCGGCGTTGAAATTGAGGTAGGGCCCGTAAATTCGCGCAGCCTCCTACGGGTAAATGCCGGAGTGGTGGTTTCGAATGCGGACTTGCTCTCTACGGTTGAACGATTGCTTGATCGGCGGCAGGTTGATGCGGCCAGAGTCGCTGCTATTCGAAAGCTGCGGCCCACGCATCCGTGTTTTCTCACGCACATCGGTTTAAAAGACATACCTACCGAAACATTGCGAGAGGCTACGGGTTATCACTGGCATTCCTGGGATTCAGATCAGGTAGCTACGAGCGCTTTTAAGATTTTCGTGCCTACTCTCTATGAACCGAAGATGGCGCCACCAGGCTGTCATATCGTAATTGTGCAAAAGTTGACGGATATCCACTATGACGCGATTCAAGACTGGCCCGCGCACAAAGCCGCAGTTGAGAACTACATCATGAGAAATCTCGAACTGGTGATGCCGGGATTTTCCGGGAAGGTAGTAGTCAAGTTGAGTGCTTCGGCGCGCACATCCCAGCAATTCACGATCAATCATCACGGAGCGATGTTGGGTTGGGAAATGTCTCCTGACCAACTCGGTGAACACCGGCCGGCCCTCAACGGCATGGTAAAGAACCTTTATTTCACGGGTCACTGGACCCAACCGGGCGGTGGCATCACCCCGGTGATCGTCTCGGCAATGCAAGTTGCTCATCGAATCACGAAAGGTAAAGAAGCCGACCCTGAAACAGAGGCCGTGCGCAAAACGATCACGAGTCAAGCTGACCTTCCCTGGGTCGCTTATGCGCGGCGAGAGCGCGGAGCTGTTGTGCAAGAGTGAGGCGGTTAGAAGAGAGTAGATATGGCTAAGCGTGGAGTCCTACGAAAGCTGTTACGCGTGCTGATCGTCGGCAGTGTGTTAGCCGCCGCCTGCGTTGCCCTGACTCTTTTTGTTATGGCTCGCAAAGACAAAGAGCACGAGCGTTTCTTCAATACCGGCAAATCAGTCAATCAATTCCTGGCCAACTACAAGCATGGCCTCGAAGAATCCTTTAAGAAGAAAGACGCCGCCGGGATCATGCAATTCTACTCTGAACATTATACCTCGCCCGGGCGAGGCCGCTGGATCTTGAAGGCGGATCAGGCGGCGGGGGATGTGGCTTGCTTCGTCCTGAAGGCTAACGGGCAAAAGGATTACGCTAAGGCGGACCTGAAAGATGAAGCCGAAAGCTATCTTAAGAATCTGACCTCGGTTGATGACGTCAAATTCAAGATCGACATGATCGAAAAGGTGGAGCTGGAACGGACCGTTCAATTGACCGTTAAGTTCATTCTCGACGGCAAGGACATCCAGGAACAGATTTTTCAGGATCGCAACTTCTATCGTTGGTATTTGGTCAACGAGGGCGGGTCCGGAGCGTACGACTGGAAGATCGTGAAAGATGAACTTGTCGAAGGACTTCGTGTGGGCGGCGATGGACGGGACTTTCAAAGTTTTGAGACCAAAGACGAACTGGCGACCATCGGTATTGACTACAAACACGAGCGCGATCCAAAGCTCAACATCAAAGAGCACGGGTCGCAGCTCAAATTCGGAGTGATCGAACACGGCGGCGGTGGTGTAAGCGCCGTGGATTACAACAACGATAACAAGCCGGATATCTTTTTCGCCGACGGCCAGCGTTCGCGTCTCTATCGCAACGACGGAGTTGATAAATCCGGTCTTGTTCATTTCACGGATGTGACGCAGGAATCGGGGCTGGATGGGATCGACCAGGCGGGCGCCGGGATCTTCGCCGATGTTGATAACGATGGTTATCAGGATCTATTCGTCAGTCGCTACCTTGCGCCGCTCGAGTTCTATCACAACAACGGACCTGACGCGGCAGGAAGAATCACTTTCTCGGACTGGTCAGAAAAAATGGGGTTTGATCCCAAAGACCTCCGCAACACGGCGCCGGCGGTTTCGGCCTGCTTCCTCGATTACGATCGCGATGGGTACGTCGACTTGTATGTAGGCTTGTATGGCGACGCCTTCAAAGACGTCCCGCGACTGCCGTTCTATGCCCTGAACGGCGGCGCCAACCGGCTCTATCACAACGACGGCGGCCAGCGGTTCACGGATGTGACGGAGAAGAGTGGCACCGGTGATACAGGTTGGACGCTGGCGGTGGGCGCGGCGGATTACGATAATGATGGTTACCCGGACATCGCGGACGCCAACGATTTTGGCCGCAAAAATCTCTATCACAATAATCACGACGGAACCTTTACCGAAGTAGCAAAGCAAGCCGAAGTGCTCGACTTCAGTGGAGGGATGGGTCTGGCCTGGGGTGACTTCGACGACGACGGTCGTTTGGATCTCTACACGTCGAACATAAACTCGAACCAACGTTGGTTCGGAGAGGACATGACGGTCACCCAATATGCGCGCAATGTAATCCGTACAAAGTACGCCATCACGGATTTCCCTGAATACTACAAGGTTTACAAACTCCTGGGTCCGCGCTGGACTGAACTGGGCAAAATGGTCGGCGAGGGCAATCGCCTGTTTCACAACAACGGCGACGGAACGTTTCGGCAAGTGAAAGACAGCCACACCAATCGCGCCGGCTGGAGCTGGAGCGTGGCCTTCTTCGACTATGACAATGATGCAAAGCTGGATCTCTATGCGGCCAACGGGTGGATCAGCAATGCGCCCAACACGGATCTTTGACTACCCTTCACGAGCGGTGCGGTCGCACACGTGAAGCAATACAAACAAGGCGTTTTCTTCGGGGATAGCTTTGTCGGGGAGAATTCATGGAATGGTTACGAGCGCAAGTGCCTTTTCGCGAACGTCGGTAACGGGCAATTCATGGATGTCGCGCGACCTACTGGGTCCGACGGCATCAAGGATGGTCGCGGCGTCGCCATAGCGGACTTCAACGGCGACGGAAGACTCGACCTGGTCATCAACAATAACAATGCGACGCCGACTCTCTATCTCAACAGCGTGAAAAGAAGCGGCAACAGCGTGGTGATCAAGCTGGAGGGAAATGTGAAGGAACCTGAAGGGAATATGCGCACCAATCGCGACGCGATCGGGGCCCAGGTGCGGTTGGCTGTCGCGGGAAAAACGATGATGCGGCAGGTCGAAGCTGGTTCGGGCTTTGCAGCCGAAGCGATGCTCCCCGTCCACTTTGGACTCAGCAACGCGGACAGGATCGAAACTGTCGAGATTACCTGGCCCAGCGGCTTAGTGCAGAGATTCGACGGCTCGCAGACCAGGGATTGGCTAAACAGCTTCGTCGAGATTAAGGAAAGGATTCCGCAAGCGATTAGCGTCAGGCCGTACTTGCCCAGGTCGGGCACTACGGTGTCCAGCGGAAAGAAGAACATTCCTCCGGCCTAAGCAATGCCGAGAGCAGGGCTGCGGGGGGTATTGGTAATGATGCAGTTTGGAAAAGTGGCACGGGCTTCCCATCCGTGAAATCACGCGCAAGATGCGCGCGCCACGACCGGGAGAGCAAGAGACGATGTCAAAGAGAAAGCGACGGGTGATTCTCTTCTCGTCACCCTTCATCATCATCCTCGGGTTGGCGGTCTGGGCAAAGATTGCGATCAATCGCGTCGAGGCGAACGCCCAATTGCTGGCGCAAACCGGACAGGCGGCCATCAAGCTGCTAAACGAGTACCGCACCGGTGTGGACGACTTCGTCGCTAACAAAGATGTCGGCAAAATTCTCGAATGCTACGCGGACGACTACGCGAGTGCTCATGACGGTGAATGGACAGAAAAGCTGCAATCCGACCGGGACGGCGTGCAGGTCTATGAATGGGACGTCGAAGGGCAGCGCTTATATCGCAAGGCTGATGTCGGCGAACAGGTCAAACGCTATCTCAAGCCGATTACATCGATCGAAGAAAGCAAGTTCAAACTTGATTCGGTTGAGCAAATACCGACTCACAATGCGGCCGTGGTGCGCGGTGTTCTCTGGTTGCGAGGACAAAGAAGGACCGTTACGGCAGATAAAGAAGAGGCGTTTGAGTCACATGCATTGATTCGTTTATGGCTTAAGGTGAACAACGATAAATGGGAAATCAACCGACAGGAGTTAATTCACGGCGAGACGGTGACGGGCGACCGACGAGGATTCACAGACATCACTGACAGCGCCGGCCTCGACTTTATCTCAACTCAGAATCCTCTTTTTTCCACGCCTGCGTGGCAGCCAAAGAAGTTTGGCATCCTCAAATACGGCCCCGCGGGTGTCTCCGCTGTTGATTACGATAACGACGGTTGGTACGACGTGTTCTTCGGCGATGGCGGGCATTCGCGTCTTTACCACAACAAAGGCGATGGCACCTTCGAGGACGTTACCGTGGCCTCCGGCCTCCCTGACAGCACCCCCGGGATAAACGTGGGCATTTTCGCCGACTTCGACAATGACGGCTTCAAAGACCTCTTCCTCGGACGGTACACCGGCAAGAGCCTTCTCTTCCGCAATGTGGCCGATCCGCAGGCCCCAAACAAGCGGAAGTTCGTCGAATTGACGGCCGGCCTGGGGCTGCCCAATAAGGGCGACAGTGATTTCATCGTCGTAGCCGCCGCCGGCGATTACAACAACGACGGCTACCTCGATCTCTATGTTGGACGGGAACTCGACGCGCGCAAGAACCTGCCGACGACGCTCTTTTACACACGCAACGCCGAGGGCAACACCCTGCTTCGCAACGACGGCAACTTCCACTTTACCGACGTGACCAGCCAGGCCGGGATCAATGAGACCGGTATCACGCTCGGGGTGGCCTGGGGGGATTACGATAACGACGGTTGGCAGGACATATACATCGCCAACGACTTCGGGCGAGACGCGTTGTTGCACAACAACGGCGAGGGCACCTTCACCGACGTATCAAAGGAGAGCGGCGCATTCGACCCCGGGTACGGCATGAGCGCGACGTGGGGCGACATTGATAACGACGGCAACCTGGACATGTACGTCTCCGACGTCCACTCCGGCCAGCGTTGGTACGGCCAGGCCGCCACCATGTACCAGTACCTGCTTACCAGCCTGCGGCAGGGAACCATCTATGAAGACTTTCCTGTTTACAAGGAAATCTACCAGACCGTAGGGGGCACGGATTGGAGTCTATACGGCGACAAGACAGTCAAGGGCAACGCACTTTATTTGAATGACGGCCACGGAGGATTCAAGGACGTGAGCGAGGCGGCGCGGGCCAACCCGTTCGGCTGGTACTGGAGTTCGACGATGTTCGACTACGACAACGACGGACGGCAGGACATCTATGCGGTCAACGGGTGGATTAGCGGCAAGAAGAAGGACGATCTTTGACTGCCTTACATTTTGAGCGCGGTCGCGCACATTAAAGAGTACAAGACGGGCAAATTCTATCAGGACGAATTCCGCGGTGATATCTCATGGAACGGTTATGAACATAACGTCTTGCTGCGCAATGAAGGCAGGGACGCCAACGGCGCCTTGCGATTCACGGACGTCGCCATGGCGCTGGGCGCCGATGACATTAAAGATGGACGGGGCATGGCGGTTGCCGACTTTGATAACGATGGCGCCCTCGACATTGTCATCAACGACAATCCCGGCGATAGCGGTGACGCCTCGAGGGCACGCCCCGCCCTGCTGCGTAACAACATCGGGTCGCGACGGAACTGGCTGGCTGTTGAATTAGCCGGCACGAAGAGCAACCGGGATGCGGTAGGGGCAATGGTTACGGTTGAGACAGGCGGAGCAAAACAATTGCGGTTGGTTTCAGCAGGTTCCGGCTTTGCTTCACAAAACAGCGAGCGTCTCTATTTCGGTCTTAACGACAAGACGCAGGTGGACGCATTGACGGTGCGCTGGCCCAGTGGCCGGATCGAAAGTTTCAAAACAATTGGGGATCAACGCATTCAAGCGGGTCAGCTGATACGGATAACCGAAGGTACAAGAATCGAGCAACTGAGACTGCCGGCGAAGTAACGTCCGGCGACTGATGCTAAAGATAAAGGAGAGTCTGATGGCCAGAGTCATCGTTATTGACGACCGACCCGGCGTGGCGGAGTTGGTTGTCAAGGGTCTAAACGAAAGTTTCCTGGTTGAGTTTTGCCAACGAGCTCCACCGCAGGAGGACGGTTTCGGAGGCCATCTCAGCGGCGGTCACGGCGCCTTTCTTGAAGAACAGGCCATCGATGCCGTCGTCTACTCTCCTCCGCTGCGCGCACGCCGCATTGACTTAGAGGACGCCGAGTCGCTCTGCCGGCAATGCGCCGGTGCGCGCGTAGAGAGGTTCGTCCTACTTTCGAGCGCGATGGTCTATGGGGCCAGCCCCCACAACCAGGGTTTGATCCCGGAAACCCGGCCAGTTCTCAGCGACGAGTGCAATCAGTTCGCCAAAGATTGGCGGCGTCTCGAAGCGCTGGCAATTTCATACTTTGGGCAGGCGTCACGAACATCCGCGCAACTTACTATTCTACGACTTGCCGCGATGCCGGTGCCGGGCGGCGACGATTATTTCAGCGAATTTTTCGGAGGCCGGATCGCAGTAACGCTTCCGGGCCATGATCCAACCATGCAGTTGCTCAGTCCGCAGGACCTGGCGACCGCGGTGCGGTGCGTGTTTGAGGGCAGCAAAAGCGGTGTGTACAACGTCGCGCCTGACGGTGTCGTTACACTCCGCGCGGCTCTCCGGCTCGCCGGCGTGAGGCGAGTTCCGATTTCGCGCCTGCTACAGCGGGGCGTCCGCGCGGTGCTAAAACGAATTGACCTGGCCACGGGCATACAACAACTCGATTATGTGCGCTATTCGTGGACTATTTCCGACCAAAAGATTCGCAGCGAATTGTCGTTCCGACCGCAACATTCAAGTGCTAAGGCATTAGCTGAGTTTCGGGCCGCCAACAATCCAGCCGCCTCGCACGAAACAGAGATCGACCTGCCAAGCGAGTTCGACGATTTCGGAATGGACAAGCATTACATCGCAGCCTTCGGGCGCACGTTATTCAAGTTTCTACACGATTACTATTGGCGCGTTGAAGTGAAGGGATTGGATCACGTGCCACGGCGGGGACGAGCAGTTCTGGTTGGCCTTCATCGTGGTTTCATGCCCTGGGACGGAGTAATGGCTTTGCATCTCCTGGTGCAAAAGCTCTCTCGCTATCCGCGATTTCTGATCCATCCGGGGCTGATCAAGTTTCCTTTTCTCTTTAACTACATGACAAAGCTGGGCGGCATTATCGCGTGCCAGGAGAATGCAGCTTACGTGCTCGAGCGCGACGAGTTGCTCGGTCTTTTCCCCGAGGGGATTCGCGGTGCGTTTTCGCTGTATCGCGACGCCTACAAGCTGGGCAAGTTTGGTCGTGATGAGTACGTCAAGCTTGCCCTGCGTCATCGAGCACCGATCATCCCTTTCGTCACGGTCGGGAGTGCAGAGATATTCCCGATTCTGAAGAAGTTGGACTGGGCCTGGTGGAAGCGCCATACCGAATGGCCGGCTCTCCCGATCACGCCCACGTTTCCGTTCCTGCCACCGGTGCCGTTGCCGGCCAAGTGGCATACGCAATTTTTGGAGCCGATTCACATCGAACAGCGCTATCCGCCCGAAGCGGCAAGTGACCCGTCGACGGTGCGCGCGATCAGCCTGGAAGTAAGAAACAATATGGAAGATGCGATTGGCGAAATGCTGCGTCGTCGCAAGTCAGTCTTCTACGGCTCGATCTTCAACGGACAAACCAGCGAAAAACTGAGTTATGAAGAGCCGATCGCCTACAAGGAGAAATTGAGCTGATGGTTTTCCGGGCGAACTTGCACCGCCTCATGCATATCGTGACTGTCATCGTCAGGCATGCGGTCGCGCAGTCAGTTGGTGTTCTGCTGACTCGCTGGCCACGGCTCGCCTTTCGCTCAAAGTTCGTGCGCCTCTCTGGGCCAGAGCGACTGCGCCTGTTTTTTGAAGACATGGGGGGCAGTTTCATCAAATTCGGCCAGATGCTGGCACTACAGCCGGATATTTTGTCGCTGGAGTATTGCAACGCTCTATTCAATCTGCTCGACCGCGTAGCGCCGTTTGGCTTCGAGCACGTCGAGAGCACCTTCATTGAAGAATTCGACAGACCGCCTTCTGAAATATTCGACTACATCGAGGCAAGACCCATCGCGACAGCATCCATAGGGCAAGTACACCTGGCTCACCTCAATGGGCGCAAGCTCGCAGTGAAGGTACAAAGGCCAAACTCAGAGGCAGAGTTTACTGGCGATATACGGCTGATGATTGCGGCGATACGAATGATCAAACTTCTTCAGTTGAAGAAGCTCTATTGGCTCATTGAGCCAATGACCGAGTTTGTCGCATGGACGCATGAGGAACTCGATTACAGGTGCGAGGCCCGCTACATGGAACAGCTCCGTAGTAACGCTCAAGATAACCCGCGCGAACGCGTGCCAGAGGTTCTCAGGGATTACACCAGCCGGCGCACCCTAACAATCGAGTTCTTTGACGGCGTGACGGTACTCGACTATTTACGAGCTGTGGCAGAAGGTGATGAGTTGCTCATCCACCGGCTGCAGGCTAGCGGGTTTGTAGCTGATGAATTCGCGGCCAATATCATCGACAACTTTCTCAGCGACACCTTTCGCATGGGCATGTTCCATGCCGACCTACATCCAGCCAACTTGATGATCCTGCCCGGGAATGTCGTCGGTTACGTCGACTTTGGCATCACTGCGGTGCTCAGTCACTATTCGCGCCGGAACCTGTTAGGTCTAACTCTTGCTCTGGTGCGTGGTGATCTCGAAGGGATGTGTGAGCCGTTCTTCAACGTTTCGACGATGGGTGCTGATGCGCAGATCGAAGGCTTCCACGCGGGACTGAAAACGCTTGAAGACAAGTGGTATGAGACTAAAGGAAATGAGCGGTTGATGCGAGTCAACATCACTGTCGTAATGCTTGACATGCTCAAACTCTCGCGGAAGACAGGGGTCTGGCCAGAGCGCGATGTGGTGAAGTATGTGCGCTCCGCAATAGCAGCTGACGGTCTCATCACGCGGCTCGCTCCCGGCTTTAGTCTTGACAAGCATCTTGAGGCGACTTGTGACAGTTATCTCAGATGGCAAGCGCAGCAAGCGCTATTTTCGTACGATACGCTTGTCAACTGGTCCAGCTCAAGCGGTCACTTAATTCGCGATGGTGTATTCAGGGCTTCGAGCTTGCTCGATCGAATTGTTGCCGGCGAATTGCCCGCTCGGATTGAGTTGAGCGGGGCTGGCCAGGGGGCTGATGGGACATCGAGGGTGAGAGTAATGCGAGTGGCGGCCGTGGTTCTTGCACTCTCAATTCTCATCACCATAACAGGAGAGCGAGTGCAGTTAGGTGTGAACTTGTTTACAGCGGAAATCTCACTCTTAGTAGTGGGTGCGATGGTACTCGTTCGCAACATACGCGTGCTTGCATAACCAGTAAGGAGATTGATCATGCGCGATTTGACTAAATCAGTGATGAGCTACTCATGGTCCATGTCGCTGTTCGGCATACAACAGATGGTAAATCTGCTGAGGCCATCACAGGCGACAAAGGCCTTCGATAATGTCACACAAGCTACCGAAGCTGAATTCGGCGATGCTTTGAAGGCAACTTTCACAGTTGGCGATAACCTGCAGCGAAGGCTGGTTGATCTAAGCTTCAGCGTCTTCACGGTAGGCGGCGCGCTCAATCCGAATAACATGACGAGGGGAACGTCGACAACTTCTTCGACACAGGCGACGTCGCCAAGCGGGCCCGGAGCGCAGCCTGAGTCTACAGGATGGGGGCCTGTACCTCCTCCTCCGGACATTTAGGAACGGTAAGGTCGCTGAAAATACCGACAATTCCGCTCCTGCCTCGAGCGGATGCTCGATTGAGGTAGAGGTGAATCGGAGGGCTGGGAATGTTGGTTTCACTTACCCGGCGCAACGGTCTCCAGGGAATGTTACGGCCTTCTGATTCACCTGATCTTGATTAGTCTGAATACGTCGCGGAACCGAAAGAGAGGAATCCAAATCATGAAACTCAGCAAGACCTTCAGCGGGGTTGTTGCCACTGGCACCAATAGACTGTTTGGCAAGCCTTTGTGGGATCTCGGTTCTCTAGGCACCCGCGGGGCAACGAATCTTGCAGCACACAATCCGAATGGAAATGAACCCAGCCCTTTGACTCCTGATATGCCCGGTTCGACCGTGCTTGCCACCTATGTTGATCCTGCGAATCTTGCGGAAATGAATATGAAGCCGGAGCAGGTAGATCCATTAACTATCAATGTTCCACTAAGAGATGTGAAGGTCGTTGCTGATCTGGCAGGCCACCAGAGAGTGGCGTTGAAAGGCATTTTGCAAGTCATGAATGCATCAGATCCCAGCCAGGCTGAACCCTCGGGTCCAATCACTTTGGCAGATTGGCGGAAGGCAAGGGGCACGGCCACCATCAAATGCAGTGATAGTTCAAGCTCAGTCTTGCTCAAGCTTAGAGGGCTAATTCCAAACCGGCTCTACACTGCGTGGGGCGTCTTTAGCGGGCCGATGCCGATACCTCTCGCTCTTGGGGGTGCGCCGTGTGTCTTCGTAACCAATAATCGAGGCAGTGCTGCGTTTCAGCGAACACTCAATTTCTGTCCTTTGCGGCCCACTCCAGGGCAGCCGCAATTTCTTTTTATCGAAATTCTTTACCACTCAGATCAGCAGGTCTACGGTCTTGTGCCTGCGCTCCCGATGGCAGGCCTTCACATTGGCGCCGTAGTTCATACTCAACTTGAGTTCCCAATCAATGTTACTCGAGCGAAAACGTAGTAATCAGGAGTGAAGATTAAGAAGGTGCGCAGTTTTGGATCTTGACTGACAAAGTCTGAATTGGAGAGCAAGCCTCTGATCGCTTGTAATTCGTCGAATAGGTTTTCCAGGAATTGGAAACCGAGAAGGAGAAACCCGAATCATGGGACTCACCAAAACAATCACCGGGGTGCTGACGACGGGGACCAATAGGGTCTTTGGTGAGCCGCTATGGGACCTCGGTCCCCCACTTGGTACGTTTGGGTGCAACACCGTAGCAGCATTCAATCCGGATGGCCGGGAGCCGATTGCTTTAACTGGGGATATGCCTGCTTCGACTGTGCTTGCCACCTATGTTGATCCCGCAATTCTCGCCATGATGGGAATACCGCAGGATAAAGTAGACCCATCAACGATCAATGTTCCGCTAAGGGATGTGAAGGTTGTCTCTGACCTGGCGGGCAGCAAGAGGATTGCGGTAAAGGGCAGCTCGCAAGCGACAAGCGCGATCGAACCCACTCAGTCAGAACCTGCTAATCCCATTACTCTGGGAGACTGGCGACAGGCAAGTGGTAAGGCCACCATCAAGTGCACTGATACGCTGTCGAAGATCTCGCTCAAATTTACCAGGCTTATTCCAAACCGACTCTACACCGCATGGGGCATGTTCAATAGTGGCGGGCAGTTGGTGGCGGTAGCCCTTGGCGGTGCCCCGAGCGTCTTCCTTAGCGATGCCGAAGGTAGCGCGAGTTTCGAGCGAGTCCTCAATTTCTGTCCTCTGCAGCCCATTCAAGGGCAGCCGGCGCTTCTCTACCTGGACATTATCTATCACTCAGATCAGATGGTTTATGGCCTGGTTCCGGATCTGACTCTAACGGGACTAATGGGCGGTGTTATTTCACACAGTCAATTCGAGTTTCCTTTCGCCGTTACATCGGCGCAACAGAGCCAGAGAACGAAAGACTAGTGAACTGGCAAGGTAAATCGTCCGCTTGGGAGACGATTCAGGGAGTTGGTGATTATATGCAGAATTCAAGGAGCAACCAGATGAAATCATGGTCGGTGAGAGTGCTTGTATGTCTATCTGCATTAATCCTGTCGAGCTGTAGCGATTCAAGCAGCAGCTCAGAAGATCTGAGAGTTGGTGGCCACGCCCCGAGCTTTTCGCTCAAGTCGCTGGATGGCACGACGGTAACGAACAGCTCTTTGGAGGGCAACGTCGTGGTCTTGAACTTCTGGGCTACCTGGTGCCAGCCGTGCATGGGTGAAATCCCCGAGCTTAAGGAACTCGCGGCTAGCTCGGGAGCGAAGGTCGTCGCCATTGCTCTGGATCAGGACGGCGTGAGAGCGATCAGGCCGTTTGTCGCGAGCAACAGCATTAACTACACCGTGTTAGTCGGCGATGAAGAAGTGTTTCATAAATTCAACGGAATCGGCATCCCGTATACGCTCGTGCTTGATCGATCACAGCGGGTCGTGAGTATATACCGCGGGCCAGTGACTAAGAAGTCTGTTGAACGGGACTTAAAGAAGATTGAGCAAGGAGTCTAGTCGGGGGGCCGGGAGCGCACAAGCGTTAGTCCTTCAACCAGAGTCACCATGTGGGAGCAGGCTGAAATGAGAATGGTTCGCGCCACTGTCAAAAAGCGACGGCAGGAAATAGCACAGTGCCTCGCCAGATTCGGGTTGGCCCGCGGCCCGCGTCGCCTTTTGCCGGAAGCAGGCGGCGAGGAGTCTCATTGCCGCAGACTTTGCGAGGCCCTCGTCACCCTTGGACCGATCTTCTCTTTATTCGGAATCTATTTGGCATCGCGAGTCGATCTTTTATCGGCGAAAGACTGCCTTGAACTTGCGGCTATACCCGACCGCGCGGACCCGTCGCCTATTGCCGCCATTCGAACATTAGTTTCCCGCGAGTTCGGTTGCTCGCCCGCTGAAGCTTACCTCACATTCCAGGAAGAACCCTTCGAGTCTCGATTTTTGTATCAGGCGCACCGCGCAAGGCTCAGAAACGGAATGGCAGTCACAGTCAGGATTTTGCATCCCGAACTGGAAGCGCATCTGCTGGGCGACGTCGAATTGCTTATTCTCCTGGAAAGTGCGTTTGCTAAGTGGGCCGGCTTCCCGATTAAGCAAGCGATTGCTGATTTCCGCGATGCGCTGAGACGGCAGATGGACTTTTCGTACGAAGCAGATGCAATGGACGCCCTTGCCTGCGACTCGAAAGACTTTGACATGTTGGCAGCGCCTACGGTGCAGAGGCGCTTCTGTTCATCAAAGGTCCTTACAGCTGAATTTTTAATCGGTTCAAGTCTGGCCGATCTGATCTCATTCGTCACGAAACGGGAACCCTGGCCGAGCCCGAGATCCAGGCTGTCTGATATCGACTGTAAAGATCTCGCCTCTCGTTTGTGTCGTGTCTGGTTGAGGCAGGCTCTCCTTGGCAATGTGTTCCCAGTCGAGCCACGTCCGGAAGACATCCTTGTCCTTTCTGAAAAACGGATCGCATTCACGTCGGTAGGCTTTGCCAGCTTTTCCTCAGAAGCCAAAACCAACCTCTGGAATTATCTGCTTGCTGCCGAGTCCGCAGATCCTGACAGAGCGTGCTCGTGTTTGCTCAACGAGATGAAGGAAGGTAAGCCGCAGATCAATCACGACGAATTAGAACACAAGTTCAGACAGGTCGTCCCTTTCCGGGATGGGGGCTGGAAAGATAACAGTACAAATGACAGTCTTGCTGAAAACCTGTTCATACAGTGGCGGCTTGCGAGTGAGAGCGGCGGTCGTCCTTCAGACCAACTGCTCTCCTTTTATAGAGGCTTGTTCCTGATTGCCGCAGCCGCGGAGCAGCTTGCCCCTGGACACGATTCGCTCTTGCAGGGATTAAAAGAAGTGCGCCTCATAGAAATGCTGGGACAGTTTCAGCAGATGATAGGCGTGCGCCCGCTGAGTAATGACCTGCAGAAATACGCCACCATGATGATGGAGTTGCCCAGAAAGCTTGACGACGTGCTGACGCTCGCCTCAGACGGCAATGCGCGGCTGAAGCTGCGCATTATGGAAGGAGGCGCCCGTAGCAAACAGAAAGATACGCTGGCTGTTTCGTTCGCTTTATCCCTGATGCTTGTGACAGTCGTTCTGCTGGCCCATTACCTCGCGATGAATAGTGGCGCCGGAGCTTGGGCCGAAAGGATTGGAGCAACGCTATGCGTCTTAATCGGAGCGATGCTCATGCGGGTTGCGAGCCGTGCGCGATGAACACAATGAGATCGCGCTTGATTTCGGATGCAGAGCATTTGATAAGGGAATTCGATTTAGCTCGGCTGGGCGGCACTGAGACTTGAGGTTATGCAGCGAATATGATGCGTATTTTGCTTGAGACGTTGAAGCTACCGCTGACGGCCTTCATTTACAGCATGGAGATGTTCGTAAGAACAATGCAAGGCCTGCAAAAGATCGGCGATCAGGGCATAGATGTAATGATAGGGGGGGACGCTGCAACTTCCGGCGATAAACCGGAAAGCGAGAGCGATCCTAAGAATGGCAAAACTATTTCCATCGCTGAACTTGCTATTGGAAATAGCGCCCAAACAACTCCAAAGGAGGAGACCAAAATGAGTGAGATAGACGACAAAGACTTGAGTGGTGATGAGCTGAAACTCGTGCGGTACAAAATACTGTTCATCAAGCGTGACCACGAACATGCTTTTCCTGAGCAGGAGGACCTTGTGTCGGCTGACATAGATGAAACAGGCTTCACCGCCTGGAAAATTGCAGAGTTCATCCAGCGGCTCAATGAAACTCCGGTACCCGAAAAGTGGAGGAATAAAAGTTATCCTTCCGGCAATACCGCAAAGCACATCGACAGGTTGCCTGAGGACGATAAGCAATACCTCCGAGTCTTTTATCAGGTGCTGGATCGCTTCCCCAGGGAGGAAGCCAATTATGAAGCCAGCCAGATCAGAGTTCTCGAAGAGATTCGGGACGAACTCGCGCGAAGGCCGGCTCCGACAGTTGCCGCCCCATCGCCGATGGCTACCGCCGGTCCAAGCGGAGGCGAAGAGGTCAGCCGTGGAAAAAGGGGCTAACGCAACGCATTAAAGAAATTCAGGTCGAATACTCGGCTCGCTAAATTGTCTAACTAGCCGTCGCTCGGCAGATCCGGTCAGCGGGCCATAAATGGCTGCGCTAAAGCACTGTGAGCGAAACTCCGCGCGGCTTCGCTTACGTAGTCTTGAGCGAATTGATAAGTGTCTTTGTTTGGTTAGAGGCACGCAGTGGAGGTCTCAGAATGAGTAACAGAATGCAATATGAGCCCGGGCAAGCCCGCGCCGGGGTAATTGCGGGATCAGGGCCTCGGCTGGCGGGACGCGCAATGTACCCTCCCGGCGTAGACGTGGAAACTTACCGAAGCAAGGAAGTGCAGACTCTCCTGGAAAGCGCCGCCTACTTTTCCATCTTTAATGCTCCCAACCCGGCAAACCCGAACGAGCCCGTTCTTTTGATACCGGGACTCAGTTTTCTCATGACCGCCGTTTATGTTAACGAGGAACTACACCGCTTTGAATTCACTAACCAGACGCCCACAGCTGCGAACGGTTTTCGAACTTCTAAGACAATTGGAGAACCGGTCGCCGATGTTCACATACGCTTTACGCCAATACCGTGGAACTTCGAAGCTGCTCCCGGCAAGTGTCCGCCAACGACCTTGCTGATTCCGTTCATTTCACAACGAGTCGCTATGCTTGAAGGACAATTGGTTTTCAAGGACAGCCTGAAAAGTGGCTTCAAAGCCTTTGGGACTGCGCGGACTTTTCCTGTAAGCGTGCGGGGCAAGAATCAACTGCGTGTAGGAGCGGCAATTGAGATTATCGAGGGCAAAGGCAGGTTCGAAGGTCTTACCGGGGCTTTTGTGATCAACGGCTACATTGAGCCTCCACACGGACTTGCGCTAAATTTGATGGTGCGGATCATCGATCCCAAAGGAACATTGCAGGCGCACGCACCGCCGCCTTTCACGCCTATTCAGCCGATTCCCGACCCCGACCCCAGCGCGGCTTTTCTAGTTTTTATTGGAGAGCCTGACCCTGAACGTCCCATCACGTTGAATCGCTCGCCCGACGGGCGAGTAGTGAGCGCCAATATATACGAGCGCCTTAGGCTGGCCAACGTTCTGTTCGATCTTACGACCCCAGTAGACTTGCGTAGCCAAACCACGCAAGGGGCAATCGTCGGAACGCGCAGCAGCACTCTCTATTTCTATACCGATCCGGCAAACCCTGCGCCCGTGTCCCCCGTGCAAGATATTAACGGAGCGTTCACATTTTTTGACCCCCAGGGAAGGGTGATCGGCACTCTTAATGCCAACATGGTTGAAGGCAGGGCCTTCGCAACTGAACTAAGCGAAGCGCCGAAGCCAATCTTGCGGCTCACTGGCTTCGGGCCGTTCACCAGTGGCACGGGCCAGTTCGCAAATGCCTCCGGAATGATGTCGATCAATGGCGTTCTGAGCCTCTTCCCGCGCGCGCTCTCGCGCTTGTACGTGCTGCGCATAGAAGACTCTGACGGAAAGTTCCAAACCACCGTGAACAGTCTTCGGTCGTGATCGAAGGAGGGCGATGGTCAGCGAGACAGGCATAAAGAATCAGGCAGCCCTAAGGGGCCAGATGGACCAGGATTGTGTAGCGGGTCTGACCGATCAGGATCTGATTGTAATTCAAGACGTCGAAAGAGCACTCGCCGATGGGCTGAAGCTCAGGCAGTGGTGGGAAAAGGTCGAGGCGACTAACAGCTACGACAAACAGTTCGAATTGGTACGCACGCACAACAAGGCTGATCGAGGCATTGGCTTCATCGATGCGGCTTCGCTCAATGGGAAAACATTTCCGGTAATGGGCGTGCTTCAAGAGATGCCTTTTGACAACCCGAAACAAGCGGCGCCCGAAGCCCTGCGGGATGAGTTTCGTCAATTCATCCTGCACTACTTTCTGCGCGTGTCCTCATTTCAGTTGCCGGATTTTTACGTTGGGGAAGGGGCAATAAAGCACGGCGATGTTCGGCCCTTCATACAACCATTCAGCCTGTGTCCAGAGAGTACGGATGCGCGCGGCGGCTTTGGCTATTCTCAGATCTATTACAAGCTGAGGGGTTCGGGTCTCATCGGCAAATTTCCAAAGAAAGACGAGTATCGAATCATTGACCTGCGAGAGGTAGGCCAGAAGTACGAATGGATTGTCCTCAAGACCCGCGTATTCGATTTCAATATTTCCTTCAGCCCCTTCGGACCAAACGCATTTACGATCAACGTTCCGCTCAATGAGGAAACCTATCTGGCCGTTAGCCAGGATTTCATCACGAACCGGGACAACCCAAATCCTGATCTGCTTGGTCAATATGGCATCGGTTACGCACTCCTCAAGCCTGCGCCCCACCAGAGCTTTTTCGCATACGGGCCTGGATATTTTACCGCGGGGTTTCAGCTTATAGACTTTGAGGTCTCGAAATCGGGCCAAACTCACTCGCGGATGGTTTTTGTCGCCAATCGCCCGGAGCAAGTCCTCAGCATTGACATAAACCCAGTCAAACTGAGTTTTGGACTTGCGGATTTTATGTCCTTCGGACTGACCTCTCGGATATTCGGGCCGGTGAGGAACATTCTTGAAAGATTCTCTCCCGTCATCAACAAGGTCGATCCCGTGGGGGCCTACATGTGGATTGCGGATCTTCTGACCGCCAATCTGGCTTCGGAGCAATTGTGCTCGTCGCTGCAGACGCTTGAGATTAACCCAATGTTGTTGACGCACTACATGGAGCACTATCGGCTGGTTGTCGGCGCGCTTATGACTTGGCGACGGGTACAGAACTGGTTCGAACGCGACGACATACCCGAAAACATTATCAAGGGGATAAGCTCATGACGGATAAGAGCGGCTGCGCCCACGCAATGATTCTGTCAGGTGGCGGAGCCAATGGGGCGTACGAGGTTGGTGTACTCAAGGCGCTGCTCTGTGGGGAGGCTCCGGTAACAGACAACCTACCTCTAGATCCCGACATTGTTACCGGCACGTCTATTGGCGCTTACAATGCGGCTTTGCTGATCACTGGGCTAGAGGATGGGCCCAAGGCAGCATTGGATCGCCTTCAAGACATCTGGCTCAACATGATTCCACGCGACGATAACACGGGTCACAATCATGTATTGCGTTATCGCGCTAACCCCCTCGATTTGCTCAGCCCCAGGTATGTTGCCACGCACCCAGTTGAACCTTACACAAAACTCGCCGGCGACATTTATTACCTCGCGAGAGATTTTTACCGAAGAGGACTTACCTTCTTCATATCTCCGGGGGGAGTCGAAGAGCGCCTGCTGAAGCTGGTTGACCTGAGTACCTTTATTTCCAACGACCCGGAATACCGGTTGATCAAAGACACGATCAACTTTGAGAGACTCCGCCGATCGGAAAAGATGCTAAGGATCGCACTCACCAACTGGAGGACTGGCGAGCTGGAGATATTTGAGAAAGCAGATCTGACTGATGAGATAGGTCCTAAAGCCATCATGGCTTCTACCGCGATCCCGGGAATATTTCCCCAAGTCGAGGTAGACGGCGAGTACTACGCCGATGGCGGCGTGGTCATGAACACACCATTAGCCCCTGCCATAGAGGCCGGCGCCGACATATTGCACATGGTCTATTTGGACCCCAATGTTAAATCCATCCCCCTGCTGCCGGTGCGGGATGCCGTCGATACTTTTAGCAGGTACATGACAATCGGGTTCGCATCGGCGGTGAACAACGATATCGAGACAGCCCGCCAAATCAACCAGGGTATTGACGTACTTGAAAGAGCAGCCAGAGGTGATGCTCTTTCTGAAGCAGACCTGCAACCTTTTATTCTGGCAGCCGGAAAGCTCGCTGCCGTTGCCAGTAAGAAAAAATACAAAAAGCTGGTGATTCATAAGTATCAACCCAGTGACACGCTGGGCGGGTTATTGGGAATGTTGAATTTCAACCGTGACAGAATCTTTGATCTTATCAACCGGGGATTCCAGGACACGATTAATCATAGTTGTGACGAGAGTGGATGCGTTCTCTGAAAGAGCGTGGGTAAGTAATGAGGGAGGTACCAGGCAAATGAGCGCACTGCGTGATTTTGTGAAGTCGGTAACCAGTTATTCCTGGCGATTATCAATGCAGGGCGCTGAGCAACTTACCAAGGCCATCACGATTCCGGTTGCGGGAGTATTGGACGGACAAGGTGGGTTCAGCTCGGTGAGTTCCGCGGCTCGGCAGCAGATTGGGAATGCATTCCAGACAACGATTAGAGTTGGTGACGAGGCCCAACGAAGGACTGTCGATCTGATGTTTGATCTGCTCACTATGAAGCCACTCACAGATGGCCTAAAGCAGACTACCGGAATCGGTGATAACCCAGGCGAGGGCTGTCAGAGCAGTCCTGAACTCGACTATCTAAACGCACTAATGGAGGCAGGGCCAGCTACCAGCTCGACCATTCTTATTGTAATGGCAATGCTGTATTCCAATTTGAATAGACAGGTCGAAGGCATCGAGCGCTTTGAATATTACCTCAGTAGGTACAGTCCTCAATTACAGCCAAGCGAAAAGTCAGTCTATCTAAGTTGTCTGGCCTTGTTGCGGGCCGGCCGTGCGCAACAGTTGTCGCTGTTACAACTCACAACTCAGCTTGATTTGATTCGGCGCACACTGTCTGACGTGAATGAAGCTAAGGAATTAACAAGGAACGAACCGGACTTCACGCCGAATGTAGAGAAGCTTATAGCTCGATGGGTTTCAGGTTTACTGCAAACTGGACTACCGTGGCCGTTTGGCAATCGACAAGCCGCTCTCGAAGATCTTACCTGGTGTGAAAGAACCATCACCGAGACCATTGAGAGAAAGTCTGCGGCTTTCCAATTCTTGAGAGAAGTCTATTACAACCTTGCAGTCATCTATCGAGATGTCGGTCAGAACGATCTAGCGGAAAAATATCTGGAATTAAGCAGACACCAGAGTTTTGACAAGAAAATCCTTCTGGCCACCTTCTACGCGACCGATTCTGCTGGTTTGAGAATCAGCATCAAGCACATCACTGAAAGCATTCCACGAAAGGTCTTCACTGTATCCGGCTTTGACATGTCTGAGTTCAACTTCATCATCTCGGATGACGGAACGGAAATGATGGCAGTTGATATGGGAAGCCGAGAGGATACGGCAGAGGCGGCTTACAAATTCCTCGAGGAATACTACACGGAGAAGTACGGCCAGGAGCCGGGATTTTCAGGGCTGCCAAAATTGACAAAGGTTTTTGTGACCCACGTTCATTGGGACCACATCGGCGGCCATAAATTCTTCGAGCGATTGAATTCGAACGTAGAGTTCTACTCCCGCTATAACTACCTTGAGGAGAAGGAAATGGCCAAGCATCAGCCTCCTCCATTCAAGTGGTATCTCGGAGTAACTTTCACCTCGGAGAATGTGGCTACTTACGAGCCGGCCAACCTGGTCAAAGACGATACGGAATTAGTCGTGGGAGGCACACGGGTCCGGCTCATCCTGCCTCCTTACGGGGGCGGCGAAACGCCGGATGGAATGCTGATCTATTTACCCGATCATCGTGTTCTGTACGGAGGTGATTTCATTGTGCCGTGGGTTGGAACACCTTACACGGTTGAAGGCAATGTTGATTCGCTTCTCGAAACCATGGACATGATCGCTCATCTCGATCCGCAGCCGGCATACCTTCTGTATGGACACGAGGCATTAACCAAGTTTGTCGGCACCGTCGAGATTCTCTTGAAGCTGAGGCCGCACCTGAAGTGGCTCAGGGATGAAACATTGAAGCATATCTTTGCTTACAAGGATCGAGCAGAGATTCAGCTGATGAATTTGTTTCCTCCCGATATCCTAAAGCCTTCAGAAGCTCTCGTGCAGTTGCCGTATCTCATCTGGCGAGAGACGTTCATTGACCGAGTGTACGTGCAGACTGTCGGCTATTGGGGACCTCAGTTGCAGGGGGTTGATTACCTCACCGCGGCGAATATCGGCGCGGCATTCTCGCACTACTTGAGGCTGTCACAAGAAGACATCGCGGTGGCAATCGAAAGGATGATCCAAGGGGGCGACCACGAGCTTGCAGGACAGGTGGCTGACTGGGCCCTTAGCCAATACCCAAACAGTGATCGGTTGAAGCAAGTCAGGCAGGAAGCATTTCTCAAGCTGAAAGAAAAGTGGCAGCTAATTATTCCGTTCAAATTCGTGATGTACTCAGAGCATATTGACAACCCAACTCCGCAAATCAGATGAGGCTGAGCTAACTAACTCCTAGCTGCACGGGAGATTTTATGAAATTGGAAATTGAAAAGCCGACCGGATTTGTCGCGCGGTGTTTATTAGGCTTTCAGGCGTTTCACCGCCAGCGCAGGAAGAGCGACAACAGAATAAATCAAATCGAAGTGGCCTAATTCGCAGTCTCCCAAGTGAACGTAAACAATGAAGAAGAGAAGGAGGTCCTGAAATGAAGTACTCAAACTCCAGCTTTAAGGGAACGTATGGCTTTTCAGTCGTTGTCGGGGCTAACGTTGCAATCGGGTTGTCACTGGCAACTTTCGATGGAAGAGGAAATTTCAAGGGCACGCAGAAGCTGAATGTGAGTGGCGCTATTGTCACCTCTCCCATTTATGGAACTTATACAATCAATCCGGACGGGACCGGCACTGCCACAGTAACATTCGGCGAACCTGGCGGTGGAACAACACAATCAGGCATAGACCTGGTGATACTTGAAGCCAAATCGTCCGGCTCTCGCAAAGTGGCGACGGAGCTTCAGGGTGTATTGAGCAGTCCCGGCCCTGGAGGGGGACTTGGCCTGGCTCACTTCAAGCTGCTTCCGTAAGAAAGGTCATCAGAGGAATTCAACGCGCGTTCGGGTGGAGGTGTTTCCCCTGCCTTCGTGTTTTTGTGAATTCGCTCGTGACCCAGATTCCTGATTGGCTTGACAGCGATGCTCTGGCTGAGTTGGTGACCAGGGAAAATGAGTTCATGAAAGTCGTGTACGGTGACCAGAGGCAATTCATATCGTGAGCCACCGGAGCGAACAACCGTTGCGGAGACATGCCTGCTGCCAGATACCAGGAAGCCTAATTAGATGCCAACAAAGCATCATTACGACGTGTTGATAATTGGCGCCGGGCTGGCCGGATTGGCGCTCGCGCGCCAGCTCCTGCTCTACACCGACAAGCGAATCCTGCTCGTGGACAAGCGGACCGAGTTCCCGCCGCCGAAGCAGAAGGTCGGCGAGGCGACCGTGCAGCTCTCCGCCTACTACTATGCGAGGGTACTCGATCTTGAAGAACACCTACTGCAAGAGCACTACCTGAAATACAATCTGCGTTTCTACTGGAAAACGCCGGGGCAGGCAAACGATTGCTACGAGCACTACAGCCAGTCATACATCCGCAAACTCTCGAACATCAACACGTACCAACTCGACCGCAACAAGTTCGAGGGCGAGATGCTCCGTGTCAACCTCGAGAACCCAAACTTCGAGTTCTACCCAGGCTGCACCGACCTCGACGTAAGGCTCGCCGAAACGGGCGGCCCGCACTCGTTCTCTTTCAAGGCGGCGGGGCAAGAGTCTTCGGGCAGTACGCGGTGGGTTGTGGATACGTCAGGGCGCGGAAGGTTTCTTGCTCGCCGGCTGGGACTCGCGCACGAGGGCAAGATTCGCCACGGGGCGCACTTCTTCTGGGTCGATGGGCTTGTCGACATCGAGAAGCTGACCAACCTTTCGCCGCAACAGATTCGCACCCGGCCCGACCGCGCCGCGCTCGGACACACCCCCGCCTGGCAGGCGACGAACCACTTCTGTGCCGAGGGCCTTTGGTTCTGGACCATCCCACTCCACGGCAAAACCAGCCTCGGTCTGGTCTACGACAACCGGCTCATCCCGCGTGAGCGCATCGACACAATTGAGAAGTTAATCGAATGGGTGTGCGAAGAGTTTCCACTCTTCGCGCGCGATCTGCCCTACCGCCGCGTGCTCCACCACACGGCGCTCAAGGACTTTGCACACGACTGCCGGCAAACCATCAGCGCCGCGCGCTGGGCGATCGCGGGCGAGGCCGGGCGCTTCACTGATCCGCTCTACAGCCCCGGCGGTGATCTTATTTCGCTCTACAACACTTTCATCACCGACGCGGTCCAAACCGAAGACGACGCGGTGCTGGCCGAGAAGTGCCGCCTCTACGAGCAAATGATGGAGGCGGTCTACGAGGCTTACGTCCCGACCTACGCCATCAGCTATGACGCGCTGGGCGACCAGGAGGCATTCAGCCTGAAGTACTCATGGGAGTTGGCCATTTACTTCTCTTACTACGTGTTCCCCTTTATCAACGACCTGTTCACCGACCGGCGCTTTCTCGCCGCCTTCATCAGCCGCTTCTTGCAGCTCGGCCGCATCAACCGGAGCCTCCAATCTTTCATCAGCGACTTTTTCCAGTGGAAGAAGGATAGGCGTACACCGCCGCGCGAGGTGGTCCACTTCGACTTCACGGACATCAAGCCGCTCGCCGACGCCGAGAGAACCTTCTACCGCGTCGGTGTCTCGGTTGAAGAGTCGCGCCGGGTTCTCGACGAGCAACTCGCCAATCTCAAGGAGCTGGCGCGGTTCACGGCGGCGCAAATCTGCGCGTCGGTGCTCGGCGACGTCCGCGTGCTAACCAACCGCTGGTTCATCGAAGGCCTCGACATTAACCGCCTGCACTTCGACCCTGAAGAAATACGCGACAGCTATCTGGCGTGCGGGAGTTCGGCGGACGAGTACCCGTGGACATTTGATCCGCACGTTCTGCGGCGCCTCGTCGAGGGGCAGAGCGCGTGCGCCGTCGAAGATGACGCGGAACTACTCGTAGCGGTGGGAGGCGACTGATGGAAGACTACGCGCCACTGATCGAACGCGCCTTCTCGCTCACGCCGTGCGAACAGTCGTACGTTGTCGAGGACATCGACGGTGAAGTTCCAGAGTTTGTGCGCGGGACGTACTACCTGAACGGTCCGGCGCGATTCTCGCGCGGCGGCCTCAATTATCGTCATTGGCTCGACGGTGACGGCATGGTGTACGCCCTTCGCTTCGAGAATGGCAGCGTGCGATTCACCAACCGCTTTGTAAGAGGCAGGAAATTCGTCGCCGAAGAAGAGGCAGGCCGTCCGGTCTTTCGCACGTTTGGGACAGGTTTCAAAAACGATCGACTGAAGCGAGGAATCGCGCTTGAGTCACCGGTTAATGTCACCGTTTATCCCTATCAGAATTCTGTCCTGGCTTTCGGCGAGCAAGGTTTGCCCTGGGAATTGGATCCGGTCACGCTCGAAACGCGCGGTGAGTATGACTTCGGCGGCGCGCTCAACGATATCAGTCCTTTCGCGGCCCATCCGAAGTTCGATGCGGTCACCGGCGAAATGTTCAACTTTGGCATAGCCTACTCCGCCGTCAACCCGCACCTAAATCTCTATCGCTTCGGCGCTGGTGGTGAACTGATTTATCGTAAGCGTCTTCCACTTCCTTACGCTTGCTCGATTCATGACTTTAGTCTGAGCTGGAACTACGTCGTTTTTTATCTCAGCCCTTATGTTCTGAATATCGAATCACTGGGGCGCGATGACCGGACGTTGATGGAGGCGCTCACCTGGGAGCCCGAGCGCGGCAGCCGCTTATTGATCGTCTCGCGTGCTACTGGTGAGCAAGTGACGACAATTCCTATTGGCCATCGCTATTGCTTACATCTTATCAACTGTTTTGAAGAAGCGAACCGGCTCATCGCTGACGTATTGGAACTCGAGCATCCGATCTATGACCAGTACCAGGTGGTGCCGGACTTGTTCACGGATGTGTGCGAAGGCCAACCTGTCCGATTTGTAATTGACGTTGATGATCGTGAGTTGGCGAACACCGCCGAGATTGATTATCTGCTGGCGCCGGACTTCCCCTCGGTTGCTCCGCGTCAACTTACAAAGCCGTACCGAGACTTCTGGATGCTGGGCATCTCGGCGACCGGGCGACGCGGGCGCAAATTCTTCGACCAACTCGTGCACGCGAATTGGACGTGTGCAAAAGCGTGCGATGTCTATCAAGCCCCGGCAATGCATTATCTGGGGGCGGAACCCGTCCTCATCGCTGATCCGGGATGTGAAACGGCGGGAGTCGTGATCTGTCAAATCTTTGATGCAGAACGGGCGTCGAGCTCCTTTGCGATCTTCGATGCCTTCAAGGTGGCGGCTGGACCGATAGCTGTGCTTCCACTGACCGAACCGATCGCGCTCGGTTTTCATGCTTCGTTCAATCCGCGGGAGCGGTAGAGGTCTTACTGTTGGGGATTAGCGTACGGATCGCAGTCCTTCAGACACCGATGAGCCGGCGGCGGTTCCTATGCCTGGAATCTCATCGTCAAGATGGGCCGCGAGCAGATTTGGTGACTGAGAAACAGGTTTAGTCGGATTGAGATCTCATCCAGCAAAGGAGTCTCGCCATGGCAATTAGCAGCAACTCAATTCCCACCATCGCCCGGCGAACACGCAGCACGGTCAGGTATCTGACCTGGAGACGGGTCGGCCTCATACTGCTGGCTACCGTACTGGGTGCGGGACTTTATTTCCGTTACCAATACCGGGGTTTTACCGCCGGGCTTTATAACCAGACCCGATACGCTTCAATAGGTGAAAACAAGAATCTGTGGTTCTGTCTCAGCTACTGGCTCGAATACATGCAGCTCCTCAAGTTCAACGACTCGACTGGCTTCTACAGCTTTGATAATGTCGACGAGAGTGCGATGAGTGCCTATGAACGTGGCAAACTCGCCTACCATCGAGGAGATTTTGGCACCGCCGTCTCGCTAATTGAGCTGGACATCAATCAGAGCGGCGAGTCCGAAGATAAGTTGTTCTGGCTGGCGATGAGTTACATGCGTCAAGCCGAAGCTCAAAATTGCCTGGCGAAACTCGACCGCGGTACTCAACAACTGCAGCAGAACCACATTCTCGCGCATGTCCATGAGAACCAGATGGACAGCATGCAGCAATTTTGTGCTTTGCCTATCACGCAATTTCACACCCGGACCGAAAGCGCCCGAGCCGCAGCCAAGCTTTTTGAAAAATTGCTCGATCGTTATGATCATCAGAACCGGCTTTACCAGTGGCTTTTGAATTTCAATTACATGACGGTCAATGGATTTCCGCAGGAAGTCCCGCCCAAATATCTCATCAACACAAAGTTTATCGACACCTTCTACGGGGAGCGAAAGAAGCAGACCGAAGCCGAGTTTGCATCAATATCGTTCGACGATCGGGCGCATGAGATGGGCGTCGACACGTTCAATTCGGGCAAGGGCGTGGCCGTCGAAGACTTCGACCACGACGGTTATCTCGACATTGTCACCGGCGGGAATTTCGATTCGGTAAAATTCTACAAAAACGACGACGGACGGAAGTTCATCGATCGCACGGAAGCAGCGGGCCTCGGCGGCATCAAACAACCGTTCGTGATTACATCGGCGGACTATGACAACGATGGCTGGCCGGATCTCTTCTTCGCCCGTCCTTTCGGAAACTACGCCCTTTTTAGAAATAACCGCGATGGCACTTTCACTGATGTCACTGATGTGAGTGGCTTGCTCGACGCTAAACCCGCTGACCATATTGCCGCGACTTGGGTCGCCGCGTGGAGCGACGTCGACAATGATGGCGACCTCGATCTGTTTCTAGCGCAGTGGGGCTTCAAAATGCCGTTCGTAAGAAACCTGATGGCAAAACCCCGAATGGACTCGACACTCTTCATCAACGAAAACGGTCACTTCGTCGACCGAACCCAGGAATTCGGCTTGCAGGACACGGTCGAAGATTCCTACTTCATTGGGGCGACTTTCGGCGATTATGATAATGATGGTTATCCGGATCTTTTCCTCTCCAGCCCTTTGCGAAATACCAGTGTGCTTCTGCGGAACATCTCGGGCAGGCGTTTTGAGCGTACTAATCTCATCCCCGGTGACGAAGGTGGCTTTGTTGCGTCATTCCTCGATTTCAACCACGACGGGAGGTTGGACTTATTCTGGGCCGGCTTTGCCGACGCGAAAACCAGTACGGAGCAAGCGGTCTTTGGTGAGCACCTCGACAATTTTCGTTCGGGGCAGACTCGCATCTTCATTCAAACAGCCGATGGCAAGTTCACTGAACGCGCGGATCTTTTTGACCTGCGGATAAGCACGATGGGCTCTTCTTTCGGCGATATCAATAACGACGGCTGCTACGACTTTTATATGGGCAAAGGAACACCTGAAAGTTGGTTTGTTCTGCCCAATCTGATGTACCTCGGCAAGACTTCCGGGACAAAGTGCGCGGATGCCTTGACCAATATCTCGATGCTTCAGGGCTTCGGGACGATTCAAAAAGGGCACGGCATCGTCTTTTTCGATTTTGACAACGATGGGGACGAGGACATCTATTCGAGCCTCGGGGGAATGTGGCCTGCGGACAAGTGGCCCAATCAATTCTTCGTCAACAATAGCAAGACGGGAAACCACTGGATCGAGATTCGGCTGAGGGGCCGGCGAACCAACTATTTTGGCGTGGGCGCAAGAGTGAAAGTGATGGCTGAGAATCAACAGCATGAAGAGATCACGAGGTACTACCAGATGGATAACAAGACTGGGTTCGGCAGCGCGCCTTACTTGGCGCACATCGGCCTGATGAATGCGTCGCGCATTGAGGGAGTCGAGGTTTACTGGCCGGTTTCGAGATGTAGGAAGATTTATCGAGCCGATCTGGATAAATTGAATAACCTGGACGAACAAGATTGCTTTTCGGATAGCGAAAAGCCGAGGCCTTAGCGAGACGGATTTGGTCACTTACGAACATAGCTTGGAAGTGTTTCGCTCGGTGCGAGCTTGCACGCTGGCACTGGTCAGCAACTTAACGCAGTCACAGTTGGATTATGCGGATGCATCAGGAAAATGGTCTGCCGGAGAGGTGTTGGACCACCTGATCCTCGGCCAAAGGCTCAATCTCTCTTATATTGCAGAAGTGATCGGAATGAAGAAAGCAGGTAAGCGACCCGTGCTGAGCTTGAGTTTTGCCGACGTTGATGTCTCAATCGGCAACATTCCGAAGCGCATGCTACCCGCACTCGAAGTTCCGTTCAAGTTGCTGAATATGTTTCTTCCTAGCAGAGCGCGAGATTTCATGACGCGTTACCGGCTGGTTCCGGCGCAGAATCCGGAGCTTACCGCACCTCGTCGATATCGACCCGCGGACGATTTGCGTAATGACTTGATCTCTTCCCTGAAAGAGACTGAGGCGCTCTTGGAATCCAACGCTCACCTGGATTACAGCGAGATGTTAATCCAACATCCGTTACTAGGAAACAATGACGTGCCAGGTCTGCTGCGCTTTCTCGCGTTGCACGAGCAGCGCCACCAATCTCAGATTAACGACATCTTGACGAGCCCACGATTTCCCGCAATTCAAGACCAACCGCCGCCAGGACAAACCGGAGAGGAACGATGAAGCCAATTCTCCTGTATCTGATCCTCGTTGGCTTGCCTATCCTCGGCATCTTTGGACTGCTGCGGGCTGGCCAGAAATTGTCGGCGCCAATCTCTCTGTCCGGAACGTGGAGTACCCAGTTAGATCTCGAGAGTCTGCCTTGTTCATCGGTTCGCGATCCGCGAATCCATCCTGGCCTTACGACATTGAGCATCACGCAGTCTGGCCCACACGTGTTCCTCACTTTCGACAACATTCGGAAGACAACCCTGACAGGTAATGTCCAGGACTTAATGATCTACGCCAGCTTCATCCCCGAAGGCGCGGACCAAGCGAGCACCTCAGGCTCTGTGCCAACCGCCATCTATTTTCACGGGACGGTTGATCGTCAGACCGCACCGAACCGATTGCTCGGAGTGCTTAGCTTTAACTGCGGCCCGGTGCAAACTGAGGTCCCATTAACCGCGCTACGTCACGGCGAAGGACGCAAACCGACTGGAGGCCACTGATGCCCAACCTTGCGATTCTCCTCGCTCAAATCAGCGTGATTGTTCTTGCCGCTCGGATAGTCGGTTGGCTTTTCCGCAGACTTGGCCAACCGCAGGTAATGGGCGAGATGGTCGCGGGCATTTTGCTCGGACCCTCGCTGTTGGGCTGGGCCGTGCCAGGAATCTCAGCAGCGCTGTTTCCGTCGGCAAGTCTGGAGTTTCTGAATTCACTTAGTCAGATTGGACTACTGTTATTCATGTTCCTGGTTGGACTGGAGTTGGAGCCTCGGATCTTGCGCGAACAAAAGCACGCGGCGGTTCTCACCAGTCATGCCAGTATTATCATGCCCTTCTTCATGGGCACCGTCCTGGCCCTCTACCTTTATCCCAGATTGTCTGATGACAGAGTGGCTTTCACGCATTTCGCTTTGTTTGTAGGGACGGCAATGAGCATCACCGCCTTTCCCGTTCTGGCGCGCATCCTGACGGAACGGAATCTAACTCGCAGCCGGGTCGGTACTATCACCATCGCCTGTGCGGCGGTGGACGATGTCACTGCCTGGTGCATTCTGGCCGGAGTGGTCCTGCTGGTGCGGGCATCGAGCATCGCGCTCCCTCTCTGGCTGACATTGGCCGGCACGGCCGTTTATTTCGGCATCATGTTGTTCGGAACACGGCCGGCGCTATCTCGACTCGAAACACTTTATCGCGCACGCGTGGCGATGACTCAGGATCTAATGGCAGTCATCCTCGTGCTTATGCTCGCGTCTGCCTGGATCACAGAGCGACTGGGTATTCACGCGCTTTTCGGTGCGTTTCTGATGGGCGTAATCATGCCAAAGAATCAGCTATTCGTCCGGGCTATCAGAGAAAGGCTGGAGACCCTGACGGTGGTCCTGTTGCTTCCTCTTTATTTCGCTTTTACCGGATTGCGAACCAGCATCGGGCTCTTGAGGGGAGCGGATATGTGGTTCTACTGTGGAATCATCATAGCGGTTGCAATTGCGGGTAAGTTTGGCGGCGCTACTTTTTCCGCACGCCTCAGCGGCATGTCCTGGCGCGAGGCCGGTGCAATTGGATTATTAATGAACACGCGTGGATTGATGGAATTAGTTGTCTTGAATATCGGACTGGACATTGGAGTTATCTCGCCGGCGCTTTTTACCATGATGGTCTTGATGGCGCTGGTGACTACCTTCATGACAACGCCTTTGCTGAAACTGATGTACCCGACACCGGAACTCTGGCAGGAGTTCGCCGCTGTTAAGACGGCAAGGGCCGCATGAAGACTTTATCGAACATCGGCTTTCGGAAGTTGCTTACGAGTGAGCCAGAGCGAGCTACATCCGTCGGTCTGGAACCTGTGGTGAAGGTGAACTTCAAAATCAAACCCGAGCCGGGTGTAATCAAATTGACGAGAGATAATCACACGCTGGGCCCTGATCATATCTACGCGCGAGTATTAAGTCACCGAGCATTCAACAATGCCGTTTCGGTGTTGGTAATCATTGCGTGCCTGGTCTACCTGTGGTCGTGGGAGCCAGTCAAGGAGCATCTTCTCGCCTGGATGCGCTGGCACTTTTGGGGTTATCCCGCATGACGGCTACTGCGGATTACTGGCCTTCTCCTCTTTCTTTATCTGCCGAGATTGGGGCCCGGGCCGAAGAGAATCCTCCTAACCAACGAGAAGGTAATGGAGCGAATGGATGAAGAACCACAATAGGCTTGGCATGGCGGGCCAGGCGTTGTTCGCTACCAAAAACGAGCGCACTCTAGATTAAGCAGCCGTTCAATGTCAATGATTTCTCCGGCCTTAGCTAGAACAGCGGAATCTTCTGCTACGGTGGGAAATCGAATTGACAGAACTGACAAAGAGTAATATCGTCTCGTCGATCTAAACGGGTGGATTCTCACGAGCCTCTGCCAATCTTGCGCACTCGTGATTCAGTTTTTTTGATGGGAAACGATGCCTCTGTCCTCTTCGCCCCTGGACTCTAACCTCCACGGCACTAACCGTGGGTAGCCGCTCAACGCAGGAGTACGCCATGATGATCACTCCTTACAGATGTCCCGAAAGAAGTTTACTACTATGGCTTGCATTACCGGTCTTTCCCTTGCTCATCTTCCAACCCGCACGGCAGACAATAACTGCCCGCGTCGGAGCGGGTGTTCCCGTGGCGCAATGGCCTGCCGGCAGAGGACCGCTAAAGTCACTCTCATCGCGACAACCAAGAAACTTGATCGTTAGCGGCAAAAGGGAGATGGGCCAGGGCATTTCGATTCCTCTTAGGGGGAAGGCGAAGAGTAAGGCTGAGATCATAGTTGAGACCATAGCCAAGACCGGCCCCACGTTAGGGGAGACCATTATCATGAGCGGCTTTTCCATGAGTGGCTTTGCGAAGGATGGCTGGCCGCTAGTGATTTGCTATGAACTGGAGGAACGAAGCGCTGCCGAACTAACGATCACCACCAAGGATGGTAAGCAGCCTTTTGTCATAGAACTCCAATCGACAAATGGCCAGCCCGCAGAAATAATGCGTCAACTCCCGCCGCAGTTCGGAAAGGAACCCCAGATCGCCTTGTTTTCCTTTCAAGCCTTCAAGAATGGTCCGGGCGAAAGAAAGCCTGCAGAGTTCTTCCTTTGCGGGTTGGGTCTGGGCCCCCATGCGGTCGGATCAATGGTCATCGATCGGCTGGAGTTCCAACCGGACAGCATCCGTCCGAGGCTGAAGGAGCAGGCTTCCTATAGCTTTCACTCCAGTTCCGACTTCGACACCGTGGCGGCAGAGTTCAGGCTCGTGACTCGCTTTCCAGGTCGCGGTGTTAGCTCGCAACTAGCCTTTCGCGAGACGCTACAAGAGGGAGTTGCGCGTGACGGTTCAGTCACGAAGTTTTGGGACGGCAAGAATAGCAAAGGCAAGATTTCGCAGGGACCGCACCAGTTCTATGTTCGCGCGTGGAGGGGTTTAAAGAGTGGTGCAGACTGGGTGTTCGCTGCTAAAAACCAGTTGGTAACAGTTGTTGAGTAGTACTGCACTCGTCACTACGTAAAGAGATGTCGACATGCCTTTCAAAACCCTGAGGGCCTTCAGGCGACAACGGCTTTTTCGCGCCAGTCTGGGGTTGCTGGTGTTGGCCGCCGCCGCTCTTGGGCAGTATAAGCTGGCCAATGTTCCGCGTCCGGTGAATTTGGAGACAACCGGGAAGTTTACTCCAGCCACAATCAGGCTCGGTCGGGAAGAATTGGTAATTGAGGGGCCCGTGGTTAACTCTTCGGAAGGGATGCTGCTGTCCCACGATGGGAGGCCGAATGAAACTGTCGATGCCAAGTTCGATCGCGCACGGTTGGATGAGCGGACCATCCGAATATTTGAGAGTGTCGGATCAAAACCGCCTTCAGCACCCGGCAAGATTGATTACCGGCCAGACGAACCGAAGATTCCCTTTACCAGTGACGAACCGTGCCGAACGCGGGTCGAACTACGCGCCTCACTGATGCCGGCCGAAATTCACATTTTCCAACTTGGTGATCCGGGCTTGAATCATTATCGTCATCTTGAGATCAGAACCAGGGGCGCAGAACTTGTCTCAAACTTGGATACCATGTCGCCGGACGACTCAGACCTTGGGCCCGGCTGTCAATATTTACTCCGAGTGGGAGACTGGAGTGAGCCGGTCACAAAAGTTGGACTGACATCCATCATTGGTGAAGGCTCCGATCTCCGTTTGTACTTCAGGCCTCTGAAGCCAGACTCGAGCCCCTGGGCCGATGCGGGAGGCGTCCTGCGGCTTGATTTGGGCGGGGCGCAGAAGCTGAACCCAAACGACCCCCCACCTTTCCAGGCGCGCGCCATCAGTATCAGGTCACTCGGCGGTGGCAATTCCATTCCGGTTGCGCCGGCTCTCATCAGCGCCCGGAGCACAGATGACGGCTCGCTACTTAGCATCAACGATTTTAAGATTGACTCGGACCAACTTCAACTCAGCATTACTGGGAAAGGTTGGGTGACGATTAATGGAGAACCCGAGACTGTCAATTTCTTAAAGCGCGTCCAGGAAAACCCGATCTTATTGGCCCTCCTGGCGGCATTCGACACCGCGCTGCTGGCGTGGGTGGCGCGCATCATGTTCAAAACTACTTCAACCAAGCCTTAGGCCTGGACAAAGTCAATGAAGTTCCTCAAGTCGATCATCATGGCGTCAAGGAAAGGTCGCGAAGAGTACCAACTGGGCGAGCCAATCCTTGCCGAGAAAAGGAAACCAGTCACGGGGGCCATTTTTTTGGCAGAATAGACCAAGACGTAGTCGGATTCAGTCTGGCGCCGGTCGCCGTTTCGGAACTCAGTGTTTTTGATTAGAGTCAGCAGCGACGTCCTGCTAATCCCCATATGCATTTGGTCTAAGGGCCTGAATCCACCGTCCTTTTGGTTGTACAATGGGAGACATCCACAGCTATGATTTGCGCAACGGAGATTTTTCATGTCCATCTACCTGATGGGTCGGCCTCTTCGGACTTCATTTGTGCTGCGGGCAAAAAGAGGCCAATACATTTCTCAGTGTTTCGCTAACTGCTTTAGGCACGCAATGTAGAGACAATAAGCTCGATTACTGAGCCAAGCGGGCGTAGGGGTTTTGGAGGAATTCAGTCTACACTGCCATTTCTAAATTCTGCAAAGGCTTAACGGACTTGCTTGTCCTTTGCCGTCCTTTGTTTTCCTCCTGTGTCGAGATCGATGATTGCGGAGCCGGCCGAGAATTCGAAGGTGAACTCATAGCTTTCCAAACTAAGAGAGGGCAAAAGTTTCGGTCGGAAGAGAGATTGCCTGGAAGGATCCTTCTGGGCGCATTGCCGCTGTTGCTGGCTCATAGACATGCATCTAATTGGATGCCGAGGTATGCATATTACAGAAACAATGGCACGTGACGACGCTCTGAGGTGGCCCTGCGAGTGACGCCTCGCAGCAAGTGAAAACCAGAAAGGGCTGATTATCAACGCCGATGATTGCGGCCTGATCAAAGGAGTGACTGCCGGAACAGCATTAACGCCGTCGCGTTCTCAACCGACGGCAAAGCAATATTCACCGGATGCGGCGACGGAACTGTTCATCTCTGAGACGTTGGTGGGTAACACGTTCAATCTGGTCGCTCGCCTCGCCTGCGATTCTGAGATCACGCGAAAAACCTCAGCAACCAACTCGTCGTTATCCACCGGCTTTACCAAATAACCCTGCGCACCGCTGGCGTAGGCTTCCGCTTTGTCTTTTGGGTAGGCCGCGCCTGAACAGAAAAGAATGGGCGTCTCAGAGTCGAAGCGGCGCAACGCCACACTGAGCTCAGTTCCCGACATGCCGGGTATCCAATTATCCAGGAGATAGAGGTCGAACCGCGTTGTTTTGGCCAGCTCTATGGCCAGGAGCGGAGTTTCAGTGGTGATGACGTCACAGTTGTTTTGGTTAAGGACGATAGTGATAAGCTCGCGCGTATCAGCATCGTCCTCCGTGCAAAGAATACGTAGTCGGTGTGATGGCATTCTGTTACTCAAAGCCCACTGTAAATCTCACTGCGGACGTGGATCCATTGAAAGGCTAATTAGGCGAGTGCGCGTACTCTATACTCGGCAGCCAACCAAGTCTGTGCGCTAGCGCACAAACCAACGGATATTATCTTAGCGAGCGATTGAAATTTGAAACACTGCCTCTCGCTCGATGTGCGGGAAGGTCCGGCAATTTGTCTTGAGGAAGTCAGGGCGACGCCCCGACTTCCTCAAGCCGTAAAGCCGTCAGTCGGACTGCAACTGCGCAATGCTGCTCTTAATACTGCCGACGATGCCTGTGCCGTTTGCGAAGCTTGTAGGTATAGAGCGCACCGGTGCCGGCACCGGCCGCTGCGCCGATCGCCGCGCCTTTGCCTTTGCCGGCGATTGCGCCGATGCCCGCGCCCGCGGCCGTCGTCCCGGCCACTGTCAGCTTGTCACGATGTTTTTGCCAGAAAGTCCGACTGTGACGACGACGATGACGTCTGGTTTGCCCCGACGCAATCGGCCCTACTGTGAAGGCGAGCGTCAGCACAATCAAAAGAATCGATAAAAATCTTTTCAATGTTTTCTCCTGTTCTAATTCATGGCGAAGTTATTCGCACCTTGCCTCATCCAAACTCGAAAAGGACAATTAACGATCACACACTACAATGTGGAGTTTACCGGCGTCTGTGCGTTTGCACACAAATACCCAACAAGTATCTATATGTGCGTTGATGCACAGACCACAAAGGGGTATAATCCCGGGACTGAGAGTCACTCGGTAGTGCTTGCCGTAAAGCGGTGACTTACCACGATTGAATACAAACAAAACGGGCCTGATGGCGGCTTTGCTGAATCAACCTGTTAGCGAAGAGGAGGACTCATGTCTCTAACTACTAACGGAAAAGAAGTGCTTGGGAACCATTTGCTCGCTGCTCTGCCACCAGACGCGTATGAACGATTGCGGCCTCATTTGGAGCCCATTTCCTTTTCTCTCGGCGAAGTAGTTTATGAATCCGGCGGACACATGCAGTACGTTTATTTCCCAACGACGTCGCATATCTCTTTGCTGTATACGATGATTGACGGTTCTACCGCCGAGATGGGTCTGGTGGGCCAGGAGGGAGTCGTCGGCATCGCCCTGTTTATGGGCGGCGAGACCACGCCCAACCGGGCGATGGTGCAAGGCGGAGGTGCAGCCTATCGCATGAAGGCGAAGGCAATGCTGGACGAGTTCAAACGGGGCGGTGAATTCCAGCACTTGATGTTGCGTTACACGCAAGCGCTGATCACTCAAATTTCACAAACAGCCGTTTGCAATCGCCTGCACACAGTAGAACAGCGCCTCTGCCGTTGGTTGCTGATGACTCACGACCTCGCGCAATCAGACGAGTTGGAAATGACCCACGAGTTCATCTCCAACATGCTGGGAGTTCGCCGCGAAGGCGTCACCGTGGCTGCGCAGCGTTTGCAAGAGATGGGAATGATCAGTTATGTGCGCGGTCATATTCAGATTCTTGACCGCGAGCAACTCTTAGCCTATGTCTGCGAGTGTTATCAGGTAGTCAAAGACGAGCATGCCCGTTTGCTTGGCTGAGACATTGAGATTTCTCATCGCCTCTGTCCCTAATCTCACCGGCGTATAGAGTACCAACTTTAGTTGGGCTCTTCTTGCCTCAGTAAAAGCCCGACTAAAGTCGGTACTCTGAACACCTCTAATCAAAGGCGGACACTATCCGAAACGAAAAATCGTTGACTTTCTCGGTTGTCTGTCATATACCTTCCCCGTTCTTACAAGGTTTTTTGCATTAAAGTCTTCGAGGCTGATTCCCACGTGTTGTCCTCTGAGCAACCAGCCGACTCAGCCCGCTTTCTTTAATCAAACTGTCAACGTCCTGGGCCAGTGCCTTGGTTCTAACCAAAGCCTTAGCTCCTCAACACTTCCTTAAGGAGGACTTGAAGATGCCAACCGAATCAGGAGATCAGAAACTGCTCGGCAACTATCGCAAACTCATCGATTTCATTTCCGCCGACACTAATTACAATCCCGCAAATCCCGACATCACCAAGACCGCCCTGGCCGCCCATTACACCGGGGCGTTGGCAGCGCTTGACGATGTGGCCGTCAAAAACGCGCCCAACAAGATCGCCACGAGCGTCCGGCAAGCGGCCTATGATCCATTGTCCGGTTTGATGAGGCGTTCATTCAACATGTTGAAAGCGTCGGGCGTTGCCAAGGGCGTGCTCGACGACGCGCAAACGCATCTGCGCAAAGTAACCGGCGCGCGCAAGTCGCCGAAAGCCAAGGCCAATTCAGACACGCCGGCAGCCGAAGACGAGAAGCAACACTCGGCGTCGCAGATGAGCTTTGATAACCGGCGCGGGAATGTGGCCGCGTACGTGGCGATTCTGGCGAACGTCCCTTCGTACAAACCGAACGAGAATGAGTTGAAAGTGTCTTCGCTCCAGTCGCTGGTGTCCGAGCTTGACGCAAAAAACAGCGCGGTCAGCGCCGCCTACGTCCCGCTCAGCCGGGCGCGCGGTGTGCGGGATGGAATGCTGTATTTGAATGACGACAGCGTGGTGAATCGTGCGGCTTTCGTGAAGGCGTACGTCCAGGCTGCGTTCGGGCGAGACAGCCAACTGTTTAAGCAGATCAAGGGATTAGAGTTTAAGCGGCAGAATCGGTAAGGGCTGGCTAGCGAAATACCGGGGCTGGTGGTTCTCCGCACAGCACTGACGATTATTCCAACTGCGCTGATGACTCTTCCAGGGGCGCGTGGCCGTCTTCGGACAGCGCCAACGATAGTGCTGCACGACGCTGACATATATTCCAGAGGCGCTGGGCCGTATTCGTGCGACGCTCGTGCTCATTCCGGCGGCGCGGGTCATTACTCTGACGCCACTGGTGGTTATTCCAGCGTAGCGGACCGTCATCCCGACGGCCCGGTTTGATGCCTCGAGGGCCAACTTACGAGCTAAGGAATAAGGAGAGATGAATCATGACATTTACGACGCCTTTAAGAAAAGTTCTGACATGGATCGCTGCTGGATTGGTCTTTGTTATGTTAGTTGCCGGGGTCATTTTTATCTTTGGAAACATTCCAGATTCAGACCGAGTCAAGCTGCTTTTGGAAGTATCAAAATTCCTATTACAAATAATCACTCTCCTACTGATTGCTTTCCTGGTGTCGAAACTTATTAAGGATCTTGAAAGCAACCGAAGAAGGGACAAGGCGTTACACGATGCTCGAGTTGCGATTCTTAATGAACTAGAGACGGTTTTTCAGAAAATTACCAAGTCACAGCATGAGCTTCGTAAGGGCGGTCTGACCGAGAAATATGGTGCGAACGTGAAAACAATGAATCAGGACCAAGTTAAGACTTACAAAGAGGAAATGGACAAGTTGAACGACGCCGAATTGGAGATCAACAAGATAGGATTGGGAATTGAGCGCTTTCAAAGTTTCTTTACGAGAGACGTTGAACTGAAGGGCCGATTCAAAGATTTGAAAGAGTACCTAAATGCGTTATCTACCGAATATGAACGATACCAGCCACTATTGACGACAAACGCGTCTAATCTTGATTTTTCCGAATTCAAGGAACTGAAAGACTTTACTGGATCGGGACCGACAAAATATCTCACCACGTTCAGCGTGTCCTACGCGAATGCAGTTAGCTTCATAAGAGAAGACCTATTACCACTCAAGTTAGCTTTGCAACCTGACGAAGACGTTATTGCTAAAGCGCTGAAGAGCGGAGAGTGAGGAAAAAAGCAGGCATGACCCCATCCGCTCGAAACTAAGCAGCCACAATAGGCGGAAGAGAAAGGATAACGAAAATGAAAACGGACCCCGACATGACCCGATACTTGTGCGCGACAGCCTACTTGAATTGTGACTTTCGGAACAAGGTTATCGAGAACCTCCTGTATGAAAGACACCGAGCGATAGGCCTCTGTCATGGCGTGGATCTTCCCATATTAGTGAAGCACTGTTTGGCAGCAAGGCGAAGAGTCTTTTTTCGCGATATGCTCGTTGTTTCCTTGTTTCCGATCACGTTGTTTCTGACAGCATTTATCCTCCCCGAAGCGCCTCGGGATTTGTCGGATTTCGGTAACCTGATAGTAATCTGGCTCCTTTCATTCAGTCTCTCATTTATGATTGTCGCTTGGGAGACCTGGACCAGGCACGAGATCGTTTCAGAGCATTTCCTCAAGGACAACTATGATCCGAATTATTCAAGGATCAAAGTGAACGCCAAGACTACTCTCAAATTGCAGCAAATTACGGAGAAACAGAACGCCAATGTTGTCGTTTACAGCGGGTTCTCACCCTTTGTTGGCTCCGGAATGGACATGGGAGGGTGGTCCTTCAGCTTGAATGTAAGAAAAGGCCGCGAGGATTTGGGTAAAAGGCGTGAACCTCAGGATTTTGAAATCGGAGAACTGTACAGTTCTTTGGTAGATTCAATGGTTGGACTGAACTTTGAAGGGTTAATTACCGAAGACAGACTTTTCGTAAATGGAAAGGACATCCGAAACGACCGAAGGTTCCTTTTAACTCCACTGTCCTCGCCGGAATCCACAGTTGGTACGGACTTAATTGACGAATTCAAGACAAACCCCAGCCATGCCGTTCGGCACTACATGTGTGTGAAAATAACCGATTGGAAAGGTGAACTTGTGCTGTCCATATTTCTTAGGCTTGCTAAGAATGGTGGGACGTTTTTCACGGAAGCGAATTATTTTCTGCTAACACCGATCGCGGAGGGCTATCGCCAGGCAGATTCCATGCGACCAACACCCGGCTTCAGAGCGACCCTAAAGTTGTTGGGTGTTGCTCTCGTTAAGGGAGCGTTGATTTGGTTTTTTTGGTGGTGCCTTCTTGCCTTCAAAGTAGGTCGCTTCTTCGTTAATTGGGGGGAACGGACACGGCGTGAACGTTTAGTCGCGGAGGATCCAACATTCGATTACGGAGCATCGGGCACGTTACGCGAGTACGTGAGTTCTTACCAATACCGTCGCTATTTTCAAAAGCTTGACAAGGAGATGTATCTCAAGACCGTTGAGCGCTTAATACTTGACTGTGTCATAGAATTCCTGGATGAAAAGGGTGTGGACACCTCAGAACTCAGGGACAGGCAAGCAACGATACTAAATAATGGCGTTATCGTTACGGGTGGAGCAGTAAGGGCAAAGACTCTTGCCGTCGGTCAGAACTCAAGCGCTTCCTCATCGGGCTGAGTTAGCACATTCACTATCTTCTGGAAGATATCTACGTAACACACTTTCGACGAAAGAAGGCTTGTATGACAAAGGGTTCTACGAATGAAGGCATCCTTCAGACCGGTGGCACAATTAATGCTGATCAGATCGCAGTAGGCCAAAATGCCAGGGCGATTCGCTGTCTGTCGCAAGCGAAAGAGACACTTGAACGCGCAGGCTTGAAGGAGATCGAAGATAGACTCGTTCATCTGGTGCAAGTGCTAGAGGACCATACGAGTTCACTTTCGAATCGCGATGAAATAATCAACTCTACCGAAACACTTGCCAGAGAACTAGCAGAAGTAAAGCCCAATAAGCTTACGCTCATATCGTTGTTGGAGGGCATCGCTGGTCGCGTTAATTCCGTTACCGTTGTCGCGACGGCCATCGAGGCACTCAAGAGCGCTATAGCTTCACTAATGTGAAATGTTAAGCACCAAACGCGGAAGCGATGTTGGTGAAAATCAGCCAACCTGAGCGATGAATTTAGGAACTACTTTTTGGTTTCAGGGATCGCCTTTCTGCAACTAAGAATCAATCCACGAATCCACTACCAAGAGAGAAGAACCGGCAAAGCTGTTGAGCTCTGCCGGGTGGGAATCTCCCTAAAACAAGAATGGCCTTGCGCCAGGTAAGTTTTTAGTTGCCACTGATCCCATCGTCGTAGCCGTTACCGAATGCTTCACGATAGTAACGTTGGTAAAGTTGGCGGTCGCCAAGCTTTGAGCTGTAGTCTTGCGTGGCTTTCAGGTAGTTGCTTTGGCTGCGGTAATCAGAGTGGTTGCGCTTATTGCGGTCATTGCGACCTTGCTTGATGCCTTCGTTATAGCCCGCGTTCAGTGCTGTTTGGCGAAGCTCGAACGAACCGCCAAAGTTGCCGTAACCATCCCAATTCCGGCCGCGGCGAGTTTGATTACCGTTGTTGTTGCCACGGTTTCCAATGCGATCATCGCGACCGAAACCGGTCTGGCCATAGCTGTTGTATCCGCTCACGAACGCTTCACGGAAGTACCGGCGGTACAGGTCCCGATTCCCCAGACTCGAACTGTAGCCAGTCGTGGCTTTGCGATACGCGTTGGAAAGTTGGTAGTTAGCGCGCCTGCCATTTTGGGAATCATTCGTGCCTTCCCTGACGCCATCGTTATAGCCCGCGTTCAGAGCGGTTTGGCGCAACTCGGCAGACCCGCCGTAGTTGCCGTATTGTTCCAAGTTGCGGTCGCGACGATCCTGGGGATAACGATCATTCGGATTCTGAGCCTGAGCTCTCGCAGTTAAAACGATTCCGGCGCCAAACAGCAGCGAAAATGCTAGCGTGGTGGCTCTGATTCTGTTCTGCCATTGATTTCTCATCATCAACTCCTTTGTTGCAGGTACATGCAACTCGTCACCTTGCAAAGAGTGGGTTTAAATCTCGCTGAAACCCGCTCTTCAATCTGTCCTGTGTCTCTTCTGCGCGACGAGCCTGAGGGCGTTCGCGGGCCTCATCAGAGCGCAATCAAATGTACGTCAACCGGATTCGAGACTGCCTGGTATGCTTTCACAGTGAATTCCCAGTGCGGCTAACATAAACCACACGCGCGCGTTTGTCTGTGCCCTAACCCACATATAGGCCGTTCTACGATAGATGAACTGCGGCAATCCCCCTTCGGTCGATACTTTCATATGTGGCATAACGCACAGACCGCCGGTTGTTTTGAGCTGTATGCTCAGGTTAATCGTGCTTCAGACGAATTTGCTTTCGATAGGAATGCTGGGGGCGGCTACTCTCTTGTCGCAGATCCTCAATTTACCAGGTCTAAAAGACTCAACCTGTGGTCTTCAGAAACAGAAGGGAAGTTTATGTATCCAAATGAAAGAACCGAACAAAAGCGCGTCGTGGTCGATAGTCCAGGCGTGCGCAGGGAGATCGTCACTGAGCGGATCCAAAGCGCTCCAAGAGAAACCGGCATCTCTGCCGGTACGGTTGCGATAATTACGATTCTCGTAGTGATGGTGGTGGGCGCCATCTTCTATTTCGTGAGCAGCAGAAACGCTAATGAAGCAGCCAACAGAAACGCGAATCTGGATGCGGCCAGTCAAGCAAGCGCAGAGCATCCGCCGTCGACTACGATAGTTCAGCAGCCGGCGGCGCCGGCGCCTGTGATTATCCAGCAGCCGGCGCTGGGCCAGCAGGCGCCAGTGATTATTCAGCAGCCTGCTCAGCCAAACCCCAGAGACACCGCGAGTGCTGACGCAAATATGCAGGAGATTGCTACCAAGAGGCTGACCGAGGAGCCCGACATGGCTTTGGTTTCGATAACCATCAGCGACTCTCAAGCAGTCCTGACTGGCAGCGTCAATTCATCAGCCAGCAAGGCGAAGGCTGAGCGGTTGGTAAAAGCGGTTCGAGGCGTGAAATCCGTGGACAACAAGATTGTCGTGTCCAGCGTGTAGGCATTCCGAACGTCACGGCGCGTCCGGTTTGCACGAGGATCTAGCTACCCGTGGCTATTCCTGCGATGATATGTCGCAGGCTAACGAAGGAGGGTTAAAGTAATGTTGTGGACGATACTAGTGATATTGCTGATCTTGTGGTTACTAGGATTCATCGGTCACATCGGTGGGAATTTGATTCACATCGTGCTGGTTATCGCCGTGATCATTTTGATATTCAATCTGGTCTCTGGCCGCCGTTCGATCTAAGGAATCACTCAACAGATTGTCCCAGCGGTTCTCTCGGGCTTATTCGTAGCGCAACGCTTCGATGGGATCGAGGGCCGCGGCTTTGCGGGCCGGGTAATAGCCGAAGAAGATTCCCACCGCCGCCGAGAAGATCACTGAGCCGATGATGGCCAGCGTGGAAATGAGTGTGGGCCAGCCGAGTAACTTAGGTATCAGCAAAGAGAAAACAACTCCCAGCACGATGCCAACCAACCCGCCGGTCAAGCTAAGCACGATTGATTCGATCAGAAACTGAGTCTTTACCGCTGAAGAGCGCGCGCCAATCGCCATGCGAATGCCAATCTCACGCGTGCGCTCAGTAACTGAAACAAGCATGATGTTCATGATCCCGATGCCACCTACCAGCAGCGACACGCTCGCAATGCAGGCCAACAGAAGTGTCATGGTGTTGTTGGTCTGATTGGCGGCGTCAGCTATGTCCGTCATATTGCGTACGGTAAAGTCGTCAGGCTCGTTGGCGCCCAGTTTGTGGCGTTGCCTGAGCAAGTCCGTAATCTGGGACTGCGCTGTATAAGTAGCGTCCTGCGAAATTGCCGAGACGTAGGCTATTTGCAGACGCGGGCTGCCCAGGATCTTTTTCTGCACCGTCGTGTACGGCGCAAAAGCGATGTCGTCCTGATCGCGTCCCTGCTGGTCCTGGCCTTTCTTTGCCATCACTCCGTTGACGCGGAACGGTAAGTTCATAACTCGCAGGGTCTGTCCGACGGGATCCATGCCCGGGAAAAGATTGTCGGCCAGCGTCTGTCCGATGACGATCACGCGCGCCGCGGTCCGCACATCAGCGTCGGTAAAAAACTCTCCGCTCTGGACCTTCCATTTGCGCACATCCGGGTACTGCTCGCTCACGCCCTGGACGGATGTGTTCCAGTTCGTGTTCCCTGAGACCAATTGCGATCTGGAATTTACCGCGGGGGTCACCATCGATACGCTCGGCACTTCTCGTCTGATCGCGTCCAGGTCTTCCGCAGTTAAAGTGTTGGTGCCTGAGTCGCCGGTGCCACTGCGAACGCCGCCCACGTTCTGGGCGCCCGCGCTGACAAAGAGAAGGTTCGTGCCGATACTTTCGATTTGCGCCTGCACGGAAGCCTGCGCTCCCTGACCGATGCTGACCATCGCAATCACCGCCGATACGCCAATGATGATGCCGAGCATAGTTAACGCCGCACGCATCTTGTTGCGCACCAAAGCTCGGAAGGCAACGCGAATTATCATTAGCAGGTTCATTGGTTAGTTACTCATCAGTGTGGCAAGAGTTCTTGGGGATTTCCCTCTCCCTTTGGGAGAGGGCTAGGGTGAGGGCTTTGCTGCAACCACATCATCCCTTTTTGATTTATTCGTCTCCACCGCCGCTCAACCTGAGACAAAACAAGTAATAAAGTCTTTCGTTGCCCCTCAGCTACGCTCCTCACCCCAACCCTCTCCCAAAGGGAGAGGGAGTTTTATGCCTGTTCATCTTCATCCTCTTCCACCGGCGGCAGCAGTCGCAATTCCTCGGCAGCATCACGAGGTTCAGCAACCAGCGAGTCTTTCTTAATCTTGCCGTCTTTGAAAACAACTACGCGCTTCGCATACTGAGCAATGTCATGCTCGTGTGTTACCAGCACGAGCGTAATGCCCCGTTCGCGATTGAGTCTTTGGAATATCTCCATCACTTCAACGGACGTGCGCGAGTCGAGGTTGCCGGTCGGCTCGTCAGCCAGAATCAGCGCGGGATTATTGACCAGAGAGCGCGCAACTGCGACCCGCTGCTGCTGGCCGCCGGATAACTGATTCGAGTGATTCTGCTCGCGCCCGGCGAGACCTACCGCCGCCAGCGCATCCATTGCACGTTGATGACGAATGGGACCGTTGACTCCCGCGTACAGCATCGGCAATTCGACATTCTCGAGCGCGGAAGTGCGCGCGAGGAGATTAAACCCCTGAAACACGAACCCAATCTTTTGACAGCGTATATCGGCGCGTTCGTCCTTCGACATTTCAGAGACATCCTCACCGTCGAGGACGTACTGCCCGCGTGTCGGGCGGTCGAGACACCCGATAATGTTCATGGTCGTTGATTTGCCGGACCCGGACGCGCCCATGATCGCCACGAACTCACCTTCGTTGATCGTGAGTGAGATACCGCGGAGAGCGTGCACGTCGACATCGCCCATCGTGTACGTCTTGTGGATATGATCCAACTGAATCACCGGAGAAAGCTCTGGCCCCGGCGCGAGTAACGCTGCGTTCACTACTTGATTTCGCGGTTCGGTTACGAATGTGGTTGACATAGCTGCTGCTTCTTCCTAGTAGCATAGACTTCAGTCTGTGATCCTGTGTCTAGCGTCAAGCTCAATCACAGACTGAAGTCTATGCCACAGTCACTATCTACCTCCCCGACCGCCTCCACCGGCGCCACCAGTTCGCGGCGCTCCACCAAAACCTGGCGCGGGGCTCTGGGCGCTTTGTGCCTTACTAGCCGCGGATATTGTCTGCCCGATGATCACCATCTCGCCTTCCTGCAAGGTGTTGCCTTCGGCTACTTCGGTTGACGCTCCGTCGGTAAGACCGACCTTGATTCTGCGCGCCTGGGGCTTGCCATCGGCACCGAGAACCCAAATGATTCTGGTTTGACCTTCCAACACGGGCGAACTTGAGGAAGCAAACTTGCGCTCACCGCCCGGCTGAGAGTTGTTCTGTCCTGTCGAACTCGACGCCCCATTAGCATTGTCTGATCCCTGGCTGGCGTTGGCGCTTTGCCGGCGACCCTGGCCGTTGCTCGATCCACCATTGCCACTATTGGCGCCACTTATCCTCTGGCCGTTTGCATCCAGCGGCGTAAAGCGAAGCGCGGAATTGGGGACCTTGAGCACGTTATTACGCTCGTCGATCGTGATTGTCAGGTTCGCAGTCATGCCTGGTTTTAGTTTCTGCTCGGGATTGCTGACATCGATCACGACGTTGTAAGTCACGACGTTCTGCACGTTCGTTGGATTGAGGCGCATCTCTTCGATCTTGCCGTCGAAATCCTTGCCGGGAAAAGCATCGACGCTAAACTTGACTGACTTCGCCTGTTCCACTAGCCCAATGTCCGCTTGATCGATATTGGCGATCACCTGCATCTGCTTCAGGTCGTTGGCGATCGTGAACAGAGTCGGCGCAGACAAACTCGCCGCCACCGTCTGGCCCACATCCACCGTGCGCGAGACAACTATGCCGTTGATCGGCGAAACAATGGTCGTGTGCGTCAGGTTTACCTCGGCCAGGCGCAGCGCGGCTTCAGCCTGCTGTACCTGCGCCTGGGCCTGCTGCACTTGCGCTTGCGACTGTTGCACCTGTGCCTGAGATTGTTGCACCTGCGCCTGCGATTGGGCAATGCCGGCGCCCGACGCCGATTGCTCGGCAAAGACGGATTGGTTCAACTGCGCGGCTGCCTGGTTGTAACGGGCCTGGGCCGCCTGGTAAGCGGTCTTCGCTACATCGTAATCACGTTGCGGGATCACCCCGCTCTTCAGTAGGGACTCTTGTTGCTTGAGCAAACTCATCGCGTCATCTTGCTGAGCTTTCAGCACCGCCAGGTTTGCCTGAGAGCCGGAAACTCCCGCTTGGCTATTTTGTACCGTCGACTTTGCGGCCATGGCTCTTGCCTGGGAATCGCTAACGGCCGCGCGCGAGTTCGCGACGCCGGCCCGCGCCAGGGTCAAACTCGCTTGTGCTTGTTGCAGCGCCGCGCGCGACTGGTCAACCTGTGCTTTGGAAACCGCTGGATCGAGTTGAGCTACGACCTGGCCCTTCTTAACCAGAGAATTGAAATCTGCGAAGAGCGCTGAAATCGTTCCCGAAGCCTGGCTGCCGACTTGCACAGTCGTCACTGCCTGGAGCGTTCCCGTCGCGGTGACGGTGTTGCGCAGGTTTCCTCTCTCTACTCGCGCCGTCATGTAGACTGGCGCGGTAGAGCTGTTGCGCCAGTAGTAGAATGCGGCCATCGCCAACACTGCTGCGGCAGCACCGACCAGAATTAATTTCATCCGCTTGCTGAGCTTGAGGCTGCTCAAGTTCAGCTTTACGCGGTCCTTTGTTTTCAGCGCGCCTGTTCCCGCCACGTGCGGTTGAGCGTCAAATATTTTGGCTGACATAATTGTTTACTCACCAATGCTCCACTGTCTAAGTGGTTAAACGACCCCAATGGACTAGACACCAAACCCCGATCTTTCGTTACACGGCAATCCGCGAGCCGCTGGCCAATATGCCGAAATCATCCGATCACTTAAGGAATCTGCACTTATGACAGGAATTAGAGGGCCTTGTCTGTGCGGCAATCCACATAGATCGATGGATTTCCGAACGGTTTTGCTAAACAGTCGTTCCAGGCCGCCATAGTTTGTCATTTTGTAACGCTTCCGCGAGGTGCGGTGTCTGATCTCATGGACGGGCTAATTTTGGCCTTCCCAGGCGAACAATCAGGTAACAAGGAGTGAGGGATAAGAAAATGAAAAGACTTGGAAAGATAAGAATGCTGATTATCGTGGGGGTTTCGATCCTGAGCATCGCCGCTATATCGGCGGTCGCTTTGTCGGTCCCCATCGCGGTAGCTCAAACCGCTCGCATAATGCGGGGTGGGCACGAACGTGGCGAACGTCGCGGCGGCCCCGGTGAAGGAATGCGCGGCGGAATGTTCAGAGGGATCAACTTAACCGATGACCAAAAGGCCAAGATGAAGCAGATCAGTGAAAGCTTCCGCGAAAGCACCAAGGCGTTGCGCCAGGACCTGCAGACGAAGCGAGAGGCGTTGCATCAGGCAAACGAGGGCGGTACTTTTGACGAGGCGTCGACAACTCAGAAGCTGACGGATTTGGCCCCCCTTGAGGCAAAACTCATGGGCGAACAATTCAAGATGCGACAAGAGACACTCTCTGTGTTGACGCCAGAGCAGAAGACTCAACTTGAACAGAAGCGCGCTGAGTTTAAGGCCCGTGAGGGCGAGCGTCGCGGACGCAAAGGTGAGTAACGCAGTAATCACCCGGGATGACGGACCCAGAATAGTCTGGGTTCGTCAACCTGACTTTCGATCTGGAGCGCTGCCTGACGAACAGTCACGAACAGACTTCCGACCTGGAGCTGGTACGTCTGGCGAGGGAAGGCGATGAGTCTGCCTTTGCCGAGATCATGCGGCGTTACAGCCCGCGCGTGTTCCGGGTAGCCAGTCGTTTCTTTCGCGATCGCAGTCTGGTTGAAGAAGCGGCGCAGGAAGTTTTCATGAAGGCATTCACGGAATTGAGCAGCTACGAAGGCCGCGGTTCAATGGAAGGCTGGCTCACAAAGATCACGACTAACACTTGCCTCAACCTGCTTCGTAGTGCGAAGCGCCGACCCGCGTTGACAGCCTCCGACCTGACTGAAAGTGAGAGTAGCTGGATGGAGAATCAACTTGCGCAGGCAGCAACGGAACGTCACCGCTCGAGTGAACGAAGTTTCGTGGCGGCCGATCTGGCGGGACGCGTGCTGGAGACATTGTCTGCCGACGATCAGTTGGTCCTGACCATGATCGATGGAGAAGAAGCTTCCGTAAAGGATGTAGTTAAGGCGACGGGATGGTCGGAATCAAAAGTTAAGGTGCTGGCATTCCGCGCTCGTCGCCGAATGCGTGAAGCCGTGGAGAAATTATTGACCGGCAAGCGTCTTGATCCCATTTCAGGAGGCACGAGGAACTAGGATGAAAGACGAACATATCATCAGCATGCTTGAGAGCAGGCCACTTTCCGCGGATGAAAACGACTTCGCGCAGATTCGCGCTCATGCATCCATCTGTGAATCCTGCCGGAAAGCGTATGAAGCCGCTGACGTTTCATCGCTGTTGCTGAAAGCGCGGGCCAACGAAACGTTCGAGCCCTCGCCTTTCTTTCAGACTCGAGTTCTCGCCGCCCTGCGAGAGCAACAAGCCGAAAATCAGACCTGGGCGTGGAGCAGGCTGTGGCGCACGGCGGCGGGACTTGCTTCCTCAATGGTAGCGACGGTCGCAATCCTGGCGATTCTGACTTTCGTCATCCCCGGAACTCAAACCACAGAATCGCAAACCGCCGCTCCTTTTGCTAACGCTTACTCGGCAGAAGCAGTAGTGCTGGACGATAACGCGGCGCCTGACGATCAGCTCTCGGACAATGACGTGCTGGCGACGCTCTACGATGCAGACGACAATGTGGTGAAGTAACTATGGAAAAGACCAGCAAAAACAAATGGCAGGTTAGCATCGCGGCGATACTTATCTTCGTGTTGGGATTTGCGGCGGGCGCTCTGGCCTTAAATGTTTACCATCGATGGGCGCGGACCAGGGATCAGGCGAACATACAGGGATTTGATCAGATGCTTGATCGCCTGCAGCTTAACAGCGATCAGAAAACCCAGGTTCATCAGATCTTCAGCGAGACTCGCCAGCAGTTGCAGGCTTTAAGGAAAGAGTCTGACCCGCGTGTGACTGAGATTCGGCAACACACCGACGAACGTTTGCAGAAAGTGCTCACCCCGGATCAGTGGAAACAGTTCCAGCAAATGCGCGATGAGCGGCGAAGTAGCGGCCGGCGGAGAAATGACAACGACTGATCTGCGCTGTCTCTGCACGTAATGCGGGCGAGGCCTACTTGTCTTCCACGCTAACTACATAGGTGTCAACGTCGACGCCTTTAATGATCCAGCGGCCTCAAGTTTGCTGACTATCATCTTCGGGAAAGGGAGAGTGGACTAATATGAAGAATATTTTCAGCATCAGGATTGGCGGGGCGATTTTGAGTCTCGCATTTATTTTCGGGATATCGGCCAGTGCGACGGTGCAGGCGCAGAATCGACGCGATCGAAATGATCGAGAAGCACAAAACCAACGTCGTGATCGTGACCGGGTCGCTAACCAGGATCGAAATGGCGATTGGCGGCGCGACCGGAATCAGAGCAGTCGGGTCCGCAATAATGACCGTAATAACGGCGACTATCGCCGCGACCGAGGCTACGACAACAACGGTCGTTATGGTAACAACGGTGGCTACGGTAACAACGGCGGCTATGGTGGCTATAACAATGGGTCCCAGGTTGCGATGAACCAGGGATATCAAGCTGGATTGAACACGGGCGCCAATGATGCCCAACGCCGGCAGAGCTTCGACCCGCAGAGATCGCACTACTACCGGAACGCTTCGTCGCAGGCATTCCGTCAGGGATTCCTGCGTGGCTATGACCAGGGGTATCGACAGTATGCCGGCTACGGAAACGGGGGCTACGGAAACGGCAACACGCGCAGCCGAACGGGAAGCATTCTCGGCAATATCCTCGGCCGACCTTAGTCGCACACAGACAAAGTAATATCTAACCTGAAATGCCGCGCCCATAAAGCGTGGCATTTCTTTTTTGTTTGGAACCTCGACATTAACAGGGTTTTGATCTTTCGACGCCTGAATATGTGGTAAAGTGTGCGATGTTATCGATAACAAATTCGACTCTTAGTTAGGCCGTGAGAGAGCTAATGACGAAACGAACTTTTCATCGCGTATTCACTTCGATTGGAGTAACGATCGTTCTATTGCTTCTCACGAACGTCGTTATCTACCTTGCGGCGGGCCAACAGCCTAACGATCAACTCACCGGCAACTGGGCTGTGAAGAATCCGAACGCGGATGGCACCTTTCGCACGACGTACCTCAATTTGAAGCAAGATGGATCGAAGATCACCGGCTCGATCCGGGTGACGCAGTTCTATTATTTGATCACCGAGAGCACTGGTGGCCCCGATGGCTTTACTCTCACCGGTTCAATGAAAGACGGCAAGAACGTTCGCAGCGTAAAGTACGAAGGGAGACTTGTTGGAGATGAATTGCATGTGCTGACAAGGCGCCGTCCTGAAGACAAACCTCCTGAAATGATCGCGCGGCGCGTGCCGGCGGGCGAAGGCGCACTCCCCGCGCGTATCGAGCTGCCCGCGCTGCACAAAGTTCCCGACAACGGCCTGGCAAGGACTCCGCCCATGGGCTGGAACAGTTGGAACAAATTCGCCGGCCGGGTCGACGACGCTACCGTTCGCAGCATTGCGGATGCGATGACCACCAACGGAATGAAGGCAGCGGGTTACCGCTACATCAACATTGACGACACGTGGGAAGCCGGACGCGACGCGCAGGGAAACATTCTCACCAATAAGAAGTTTCCCGACATGAAGGCGCTGGCGGATTACGTGCACAGCAAAGGCTTGAAGCTGGGCATCTACTCGACCCCGGGACCGGATACCTGCGCCGGATACGAAGGCAGTTATGGTCATGAAGAACAGGACGCGCGCACTTATGCCGCGTGGGGAATCGATTATCTGAAGTATGACTGGTGCGGCGCGCGCACGCTTTACACCGATGAAGAGATGCCCGCGGTTTATCAAAAGATGGGCGATGCGCTGCGGGCCCAAAAGCGACCCATCGTCTATAGCCTATGCCAGTACGGCCGTCTGGATGTTTGGAAATGGGGCGCGGACGTCGGCGGCAATCTTTGGCGCACGACTGGCGATATTCGCGACGCCTGGGATTCAATGACGAGAATCGGATTTGGCCAAAACGATCTGGCGCCGTGGGCCAAGCCGGGTCACTGGAACGATCCCGACATGCTCGAGATCGGAAACGGAGGGATGAGCGAAGCTGAATACAAGACGCACATGAGTCTCTGGGCGATCCTGGCCGCGCCTTTATTAGCGGGCAACGACCTGCGCAGTATGAGTCCGGCCATCCTCGACATTCTCACCAACCGTGAAGTGCTGGCTGTAAATCAGGACAAAGACGGAAAGCAGGGAAGTCGAGTCTGGAAGTCGGGTGATCAGGAGATCTGGGCACGACCACTCTCAAACGGAGCGACGGCTCTGGCGATCTTCAACCGCGCCACTGACCCCGCAAAGGTAACAGTGCGTTGGGCAGAGATTGCACTTAGCGGTAAAGGACACATGAGAGATCTCTGGTTACATCAGGAGGTAGCATGGCCTGGGCCGGAGTATACCGTGACAGTTCCCGGACACGGCGTGATCATGTTGCGGTTGAGTAAGTAGAGGGACTATCCGCAGATTACACAGATTACGCAGATGCCTTGGCCATGTAAGACGATCCACGAAAACACACGAAGCGAAAAGTGTTGTTCGTGCTATTTCGTGTGATTTCGTGGATCGTTCTTGTCCAAGCGGGAAAAAGAACGAAACGAAAGTAGGACGCTGCTAGTTCCGGTGGCTCTGCCACAGCACCTTGCGGAAAGTCTCTGGCTTTCCGGCTGACACGTAAACAAAAGCACCTGAGGCTACGCCTCAAGTGCTGGAGGCATAGCCTCAAGAAAATCCAATCGGGTGCCACGGTAAGCCGGAGGCTTACCGCCCATGTGCTGCGGCAGAGCCGCGAGAGTGAAGCCAGAGTCTCGATCAGAGCGAAACCGTCTGCTCAGCCCAGAACTGAAACTCACGATGTTTGTGCTCTTCGGCTTTGGCGAGGGTCTCGCCGCTGGCCACGCGCACTATGTGTTCGAAGACGCGGGCCCCGACTGCGTCGATAGTCTCCGTGCCATCGATCACGCCACCGGCGGAAAGATCCAGATCATTACCCATGCGTTTGTAGACGGGCGTGTTCGACGCGAGTTTAATCACCGGAGCAATCGCGTTTCCGATCGTGGTGCCTCGCCCGGTAGTAAAGACGATTACCGTAGCGCCGGCGGCGACCAGCCCCGGTGTCGATTCCTGATCGTAACCGGGGCCCTGCATCAGATTCAGTCCGCGGTTTTTTGGCGTCTCAGCATAATCAACGACACCCTCAACGCGGGTCGTGCCGGCTTTGGCAATTGCACCCAGGGACTTGATCGTGATGTTGAGCAGGCCGCCTACCTTGTTTCCCGTACTTGGGTTTTGATTTAGCACCGCGCCAAACTTTGACGCATACTCTTTATACCAATCGACCAGCCTGTAAATCGCCCGGCCTGTTTCTACGTCCCTGGCCCGTCCAGCCAGGATGTGTTCAGCGCCGCAGAACTCCGGCACTTCAGTAATCAAGACGGTGCCGCCGGATCTGACCAGCAGATCGGCGGCGCGCCCCAGCGAAGGATTCGCGGAGATGCCTGAGAAACCATCTGAGCCGCCACACTTCACGCCCAGGACCAATTCACTTACAGAAACGTTTTCACGCGCGGCGCGATTAACTTCCGGCAACATTAGTTCGACTTCCTTAAGGCCGCGTTCGATCGCTGCCTGGGTTCCGCCAACTTCCTGAATGCCGATCTTCGCCACGGGTTTATTGAAGGACTGCTCGCGCTTGAGCAGATACTTTTCAACCTGACTCAGGTTGGTCTTTTCACAGCCCAGATCGATCAGGACAACACCGCCTACGTTAGGGTGATCGGCATAGTTTGAGAGTGTGCGCAGCATGACGTCGATCGTTGAGCCGTCCTGGCAACCGCAACCTTTGTTGTGCGGGATAGCCACCACGCCATCGACGTTCGGATATTTCTGCCGGTTGTAGAGAGTGTACTCCGCGATAATCGAGATCTGTTGCGCCTCGTGGCTGGCGCACATGCTGGTGGGCACAATCAAAACAAAGTTACGAGTTCCGACGCGACCATCGGAACGCCGAAATCCGTTGAAGCTTGCGCGCTGGTCTTCGGGAATGTAATCGGGCGGCGGTGTATGCAGATCAATGGGCAAATCGCGAATGACTGGAACCTCATTGGACATGTTCTCCTGGGTAATGGCCTCGCCTGACTCAATTCCCAACGAAGTCCCGATCGGTTGCCCGTACTGGAGCACAAACTCGCCGACAGGAATATCCGTCGTTGCAAAGCGATGGCCCGGCAGCACGACACCTCGCACGCGAATCTCGCGACCGTCCGGCATGGATAACTCCAGTCCGGGCGCGGTCTCGTTCTTCACGACCGCGACATTGTCTTTCGGGTCGACGATGATCGCGTACTCAGATATCCGCGCGACTAGTAACGTTGTAGTCATTAATTCTTTGTCCCTCTTGATCTACTGCTCCAAAACATTCGGCAAGATCAGCGAACGCACATTTGGGTGAAGCCGGATCCAGAGCCCCGGATTCTCATCAAGCTGACGTTGACGAGTTTCAAGATCGTCAGCAATCTCTCTCTCAATTAATCGCCGATAGCTCGCTGGTTTGGCAGGCGCTGTATCAGCGTCGACGATCGATTGCACGATTCGGCCGGCCTTCAGAATCGTGGCTGGACCCAACGTTAGAATATGGGTTGCCTTGCGGCACTCAGCCTCGTCCGCTTCCGTAAATGGACTACCCCCGGCCTTGAACTTCGTAATGTGATGTTCGAGGATGCTGGGCGAAACGGGTATGACTCCCGCCAGGTCCGCCGCACTTGAGCCTGAACCCGGCTTGATGTAAGCGAGGTGCGAGGCAGCACCGGCTTCGGGCCCGAGCCCGAGAAAGAGGATGTCGATCTCGCCACGTGAATCAAGCGCCTCGAGGTAATCAACCAACTCTGCTTCGAGATCGTTCGTTTCGGTCCGCATTGAGGTAAAGCTTTTCACCTTTTTGAAAAAGCATTCTCCCAGCAATCGCTCGAAGTCCCGCACAAAACTGAAGCTGTTTTCGTTGCGCATCGGCGCCAGCGCGTCCTGGGTGAAGACGTGAAGTCGATTGAGTAATCGGTCGGCTTGAGTGCTCTTTGCCAACTCACCGACAAGCCGGTGCATCGCCTGGGCGCCGCGACCTCCGAGCAGAATCACTGTCAGATCGCCGATCTTCTCACGAGCGACAGTTTGGAGTTCCGCGAGCATTGCGCGCCCGACAGCTTCCTCTGAATCCAGCACCTCATAATTGAGTGCGTGTGCTGATAGCTCAGACAGCCTCGCCCGAGCGCTATCTTCCGATCGACTAAGCCAAACGTTGTCGCCGGCAGCGCGACGTTGAATGCGAGATTTGGAGGTTGCAGACATTTAACTAAACTTGTCGCTACCCTGCGGAGCAGGCGAAAGCATAAAGCCTGGGGCGTCAGCCCCAGGAAAGTATTGGAGAGCAGCTCAAGCCATCGATCCCCAGTACCCTTTTCAGAATTCCCGTCACAGCACTTTGCCGTTCACCCGCACGTTGCGCAGCTCGAGGCCTTGAACGTTCTTAACAATGCTGGGCTTGGCAGTGTTGTCGAAGGTGCAGTTCTCCAGCCGAACGTTGATGATCGGTGCGTTCGGAAAACCCTGGAGATCCATAGCGTACTGGCTCTTGCCGCTTTTCAGATTCTCGACCTGAAGGTTGCGCAGCACCGGCGTGTATTTGCCGTTAACGCCTTCTTCATAATTGAAATCCACAGTGATGGCCGCATGCGCCACCTCGCCAACCGTGATGTCGCGGAAGAACATATTTTCCAGCAGGCCGCCGCGCATAGCATTGTTCTTAAAGCGCAGAGCATGATCGAGTCGCGGGCTATTCAATTGGCAGTTCATGGCAAAGACGTTACGCACGCCGCCGGAGATTTCACTTCCCACCGTGATGCCGCCGTGTCCGTCTTCCATTCGGCATCCGCGTATGATGATGTTCTGCGAGGGTGCGGCGACGCGACGCCCATCGTCGTTTCTGCCGGCCTTGATGGCAATGCAATCGTCACCGGTGGCGAAGTAACAATCTTCGATCAGCACATCAGTGCAGGATTCCGGATCGCAACCATCGGTGTTGGGTCCGGTCTGCGAGGTAGCGTTGGTTTCGCGTTCCACTCGCACCCGTCGGACGGAAACATTAGTACAGAGCACCGGATGGATTTGCCACATCGGCGAATTCCGGAAAGTCACACCTTCGATCAAAACGTTCTTGCACCTGTAGGGCTGAATGAATTGTGGCCGGAGGTAACTGCCGTCGCCGAAGACCCGCGCACTCACGGGCGTCGCTTTCGCGACGTAATCGTAGAGCAGCGCGCGTGCTTTACTTTGATCGGGATCGCCTTTTTTCCAACCGCATTGCTGACGTCCTTTCCAGGGCCACCAGTGATCGCAATCGGCATTACCGTCGATTACCCCCTCACCCGTGATGGCCACGTTCGTTTGCTCAAAGGCATAAATGAACGGCGAATAGTTCATCAGTTCCATGCCTTCCCAGCGGGTGAAGACGACGGGCAGATATTTTTGTGGGTCCTGACTGAACTTGATTGTGCCGCCTTTGGCCACATGGAGATTGACGTTGCTTTTGAGTTGGATGGCCCCGGTTGAGAACTCGCCGGCCGGCACGACCACTCGCCCGCCTCCCGATTTGGTGCAAGCGTCAATGGCTCCGCGAAAAGCGCTCGTGCAGTCAGTCCTCCCGTTCCCGAGCGCGCCGAAGCGCGTGATCGGGAAATCGCGCTGCGGAAAAGCAGGAGGCTTGATTCGAGCGAGAATTTCCGGCACCTCGGCCCAGGGATCGTTCGCCGCGTAATCTGAGAAAGACGCGAGTGCGCGACCGTAAGCCAGCCGGTGCATCAGAAGCAGGGAAGCGCAACCGGCTACAAACTCTTTCAAAAAGTCTCTACGATCAGACATGAAACTCTGTCTCCTATTTGCGATTGCGCAATTTTGAATGTGGCACGCGCACCTGCGCGTGATTCACGGGCGGGACGCCCGTGCCACTCCTTTCTTTAACCACGCCGGATAATCTCGATTGAGAAGTTTCGCCGGTTCATCCGTGTACCAGCGATATCCATTGCGCCGCTCGTCTTCAATCTCAGAGACCTTGTACCTGATAACTCGATCACGTCCGCTGAAGATAGGCCGGTTGGTTTCGATCTCATAAAAGCGGGCCCAGAGTGGTGGCGCGTTCCGGTCCGCGACTACGACATGATCGTAACCCTGGGTGCCCTGTGCATTAGTTTCAATCCAACGGATGCCGTTGAGCTGGGCACTCTTAAACCAGGCCACGGCAGATTCAACGGCGTCAACGACGCGCGGGGCGGGATGCTCGATGTCCATCAGAAATTGAACTATGCCGACGCTCTCCAGTCCACTTAGAGAAACAGGCTCGAAGTTTCGCGCAGCGGCCGGGGCCAGCGTTGACTCGTCATGCTGGGCGCACCACACTGTGCGTTTGCCGCGAACGATAACTTGAGTTTTTAGAATGCACTCGATCCCTTTCGCAACGGCCGCTGTCACACGAACTCGGCGGCCTTGATCCACGAAGGCGTAAGCAGAATCTTTCCGGGCAATATCCTGAAAGAGTCTCATTACTCCAATCATCGCATCGTCATTGAAGGTAATGTGTTGATAGTAACCCTTCTTAATCGGGAAGTACTGAGGCCAACCGCCATTGTCGTACTGGGCCTTAAGGAGAAAGTCCACGCCCTTTAGAAAAGACTCTTTATGACGTTCCAGTCGCCGGGCTGTGTACACACGGGCGAGATAATTCAACTGGGTCCAGGTAGCGCCGTTGTCGATAGTCGAATCGTTGGCCAGCTTTTCTTTGGCGATGGCCGCGAGCTGCTGCCCGGTCAAGGCAGCCGCCATGTCGATGTTTTTTGGCCATCCGCCGCTGTCGCGTTGATAGACAATCAGATTGTCGGCGATCCGCGCGGCTTCATCGCCACCGTACCATTCGTGCTTCTGTCTCAGCGCATCGTGCCACTTGATCGTGGTGCTTGCAGCCTGGGCAGCGCAGACGCGAATAAAAGCTGGAGCGCCGCCGCCAAGCACCACGGTCAAGATTAGCACTGCAATTCGGCTCATCAGCTTTGTCATTTCAACTGCTTCAAAGGATTCCACCCATCGACGCCTTGCAGGAAAGTCGTGGTAGCGAACGGACGAATCTCTTCTTCGTTAAGTTGTCTCGACCAGGCCACGCGGGCGGCCGGATTCGCGCCTGGCCCGCTGGATTTATGTTCTGAGAATCGGGCGGTTTTCTCACGCGCTGGATCGCGCCAGTTGTCCCAACCTTCCGGTCTGATGTGTGCACCCATCCAGCAATCGATAAAGACCACGCGGCCAAAAGGCCGCCAGGGTCGTCCGAGATAAACGCCTTTACCGGTGTCGGCGCCTGTCAGTCTGCAATTCAGGAATACAAACCCGTTGGTTTCAGCATCGCTCAGCCGCCAATGCGCTGTGACGTAACCCTGACCCTTGCTGTGTATTTTGCAGTTCTCAAACACAGCAGTCGCGTTGCCGAAGATGAAATCAACGTGACCTTCGATGTAACAGTCCTGGTAATATTGTCGGCCACCGTTTGCAAAGAGCGTGTCCTGCCAACCAAGAAACCTGCAGTTGCGAAAGACAACTCGATCGGTGTTGACGTAAACCGCGACGGCCTGCGAGCCCGTCCCGTAAGAGTTTTCAAAAGTGACGTTCTCCGCGCGAAAGTCACTGGCGCCAATATAAGTGCTGTACGAAAGTCTGGTATCTCCGGAAGTCTTCGCGCTTAGATCGAATGTCAAAGTTGTTTTGAGAGCGTCCTCGCCCTGAAATGTAATGAAAGGCTTGGTCTGCGTAATCTTGATCTGTTCTTTGTAAACACCCGGCTTGATATGGATCACAAAGGGATGGCCGCTGAATTCAGGAATATGGTCGATGGCCTGCTGAACACTGTTGAAGTCTCCAGTTCCGTCCGTGGCGACCGTGTACCTTTTGGATTGCTCGAGGGACAGGTAAGCCCGCGAGCCGTCAACGAAGTTGACGAGTGGTTGAGTTGCCTTCACCTCGATCGCGGGGGTGCCAAGGCCGAAAAAGAGAACACCCAGATAGAATGCTGCCTTCACTGATTGCCTGACTCTTTCTTTTATCGCTGAGCTGAAGAGTTTGAACTTGAGCCGGTTCTGGAGGTCACCAGAGAACGGCCCAAGTTCAGTTGCCGGCTGCCCAGCCAGCAAGGCCATCAGAAGACAAACTTCACGCCAAGCTGTATATCGCGGGGGTTATTTCGCTGGGTCGTGACGAGCCCAAATGTTCCGGCGTTGCCAGGATCAAGGCCAATCCCGTTGCCGAAGTAGGGATGGTTGAGAGCGTTAATTGCTTCCGCCCGAAATTGAAGTTTTGTGGTCTCGCTAAACTTGAAGTTTTTCGAGATCGACAGATTGACGTTCAGGAATGGTTGGTTGCGCAAACCGTCCAGTGTCGTGGGCACGTTACGCAACCCGGTGTTGAAATTGTTGAGCCTGACAATGCCGGCGCCATTAACCAGCGGAATGGTGAAAGCCGAAACATCGATTCCGTACTTGTGCCCCTGGCCATCGTTTTGACCGGTGCGTGCCAGGACCTGGCTAATATCGCCGCCGTAATACCAAACTTGCGTCGGGCTCAGGATGAAGGGCTCACCGCTTTGCCATTCGTAGGTGCCGTTGAATTGCCAGCCGCCAATGATTGCGTTAACCAGACGGTTTGCGTCTTTGCCAAATCTTTGGTTGCGTCCCACCGGCAGTTGATAGACAGCAGAGAAGGTGAAGCGATCGGGGCGGTCATCAGAAGAGATGCGCTCTTCCAAGGTTGTGTCGGACGGGTTCAGATAGTCCACCTTTTCCTTCAACTGTGACCGGGTATAGGAAGCGCTGAAGGTCAGGTCTTTCGAAAAGCGCTGTGATACTTGTAGCTGTAGAGCGTTATACCTGTTAGAGCCGTTGTATTCCTGAATCCACAGATTCGTAAACTGGGGGAAAGGCAACAACGACTGTGCGCGCGTAATAGTAGTCGCGCTGTTGAAAGGACTGTTTGAGGGCAGCAGGTTCCTGAAGGGATTCGTAATCGTCGCGGACAGCAATGTGTTCGCTGCCGTATCTGTGGTTGGATCCGTCCCCAGAAAGTTTCTGGAAACGAAATCGAAATTCCGGCCGACCGGCATGTCGTAGCCCCAGGCCGACACAAAATTGGCCTCGACCACAAAATGCGCGGGCAGTTCTCGTTGCACACCGAAGACGATACGCGCGAACTTGGAATTCTTGCGATCAATAGGAAGGGCTGGCGCGTCGGCCGTTCCAACATCAATTCCGGTCGCGGTGAGCAGACCCTGACTCGCGCCTGGCGAGGCCGCAGCGCCGCCCGGAAATGGATTGGTCAAACTCCCAACGAACGTCAGACCGTTATTGTTCGTGGCTACGAACGGAGTGGTGCCGGCAAATCCCTGCTGCAGTCCGAGACCCTGTATCTCGCTCTGGTGAGGCGCCATGAAAATGCCAAACCCACCCCGTACGACAGTCTTTTGATTGATGGAATAGGAAATACCAATGCGTGGTTCGTAATTGCCACGATCGGTGGTCCATGCTGCGCGGTGGCTGTCGTCAGCATAGGTATATCCGCCGAGCACACGGAACTTATCCGGCGTCAGCAGGAAGTTTGCCGGATTGGCGTTATACGCGGTGGTATAAGCGGCTCGGGCTGCGGCATCGATGGGACTGACCGTGGTCAGATCGAATCCACGCTGAATGCGGTTGTAACGCTCTGACAACGCTCCCTCGAGCTCGTAACGCAATCCCAGGTTGAGCGTGAGCTTGGGTGTCACTCTCCAATCGTCGTGAAAGAAGAATCCGTTATAGAGAGATTGGACGGAATAGTTGATCGAATTGTCGAGCTGGCTGGCCGTAGAACCGGAGCCGGCAGTTGGCGTCCCGAGCAGAAACGCCGCGATGTCGCGCCCGAACGCGTTACGCAAAGTAGTCGATGAATTAGAAGCCGGCGCAGTGTAAAGACCGTCAAAGAAAAGGCGGCTGCCCTGATATCCGTTACTTATGAAATTCTCTCTCACGATGCGCAGGTCCCAGCCAAACTTGGTCGTATGGTTTCCGAAGAGTTTCGTCACGGTCGGCTGAATTGAACCCATCATGAAAGGGCGCAGTCTTCCGGCGTTCCAATCGGAACGCTGCGAACCTAAGTCAGCACGAATCGGCCGAATAGCGTCGAGATTTCTGATCTCAATCATCGGGAAGTACTGATAGCCGCGAAATGCGGACAGTGCCTGGGCCGAGAAGGGAAGTGTCGACGGATCGATACCGGCCGCGGGATGACGCTCCTGGGTGAACTTGTTAAAGCTGACTCGCAGATCGAAAACCGTCGATGCTGACAACGTGTTTGTGTAGTCGACGTTGCCGCCGTCATTGGTCCGGTCTTCGAAGCCCTGCGTAATCGAGGTGCCGTTTATGTAACTGCTCTGAGAGTCTGCGGCCCAATCATAACGATCTTCCGGATTGAAGCTGTGATAGTACTTTCCAAAGATCGATTGCTTCTCGCTGATTCGGTGGTCAAGTCGCGTGAGCCACGCCCGGTATTTTTCGTGCCGAATCACGTTCGAAAAATAATTGTTCTGTGTTCCGTTGACGGTGCCGGGTAGATTTGGTAGCGGATAGTACTTGAGCAGGGCAACAGCCACCGGATTGAAAAGGCCCGCGGGGATGATGTTGCAGGTAGCTGTCGCGGCCCCGGACGTCGGACACCCAAAGGAAGTACGCACGACATTGCTGCCACTGGTCGTGCCTGAGAACGGATTGTAGATTACGGTGTTCGCCGCCGCGGCGATATTCGTGCGGTCGGCAATTAAAGCCGAGAAGTCCCCGTTTCTCATTGCCGCCGTGGGAACTGAGAACAGTTGTGGCTCAGCGGTATTATCGAGCAGCCGCTCGTACGAGAAAAGGAAAAACGTTTTGTCGTGGCCATCATAGATCTTCGGTATATCCACCGGGCCGCTCAATACGCCGCCGAAGCGATGGTAAGTTCTCAGTGGACGGTCCTGACCGCTTCGATTTGAGAAAAAGTTGTTTGCGGTTCGACTGCGATCACGGTTGAAGTAGTAGATCGAACCATGCGGAGAGTTAGTCCCGCTTTTCACCGCAACGTTGACCGTGGCGCCGGCTGAGTATCCCTGTTGCGCATCAAACGCGTTCGTTTGAATCTTGAATTCCTGAACGGCGTCGGCCGGAGGCGAAAAGCCTACGGCGAAATCAAACGCGTAGTTAGGCGAACCATCCAGCGTAATCTGGTTTTGCGGCGGGGCGCCATTCGAGCGGAAGGCCGCGAGATTTCCATTTGAGATGGGCGCCGTGAACTGCGGATTGCCGGTATAAACAACTCCGGGCGCCAGAGTCGCCAACTGATAAGCCGTCCCCTCCGATAACGGCAGCTCCGCGATTTGTTTTCTTTCAATCACGGCGCCGGTACTGACCGAGCCTGTCTCCAGCGCAGAGCCTGAGACAATCGTAACCATGCCGGTTATCCCGGCTGCCTGCATCTGCACGTCGAGCGTCACCTTGTCGGCTACGCGGATCTCAATACCATCCCGCGTCTGCACATTGAATCCCGAAGCCGTGACGCTCAGCGTGTACTTACCAGGAAGCAGCAGGGGGAAATCATAACTGCCGTCGCTGTTGGTCGTAGTTGTCGTCTGCGCGTTGGTATCTATGTTCTTGAGAACGACCGTCGCACCGGGCAATACAGCACCGTTCGGATCAGTCACTTTGCCTGCAATCGATCCTCTGAACTCCTGAGCGCTCCCTATCACAAACGCCAATAGTAGTAACAGCGCGATGCTGCCCAGGCGAAAAGTATTCGTACGCATCATGTGATCCTTTCTGCAATTGCCCAACTGTTTTGATTAAGCTCCAGGGAAAAACGTCCTCGCGGGTGAAAACGTATCTGCTAATTCGTTGAATCGGGAAAAGAGCAGTTGCCCTTCTAATAGTTCCGACCAATTCTGACTAACCTGAACTCTTTTTTTAGTCCGGCCAGCTTTTCTTGGTTCCCGAATTGGTATGACCACTCTTATCGAACGGCGCAGTTTGTATCATGGAACCCAAGAGATGGTCAAGCACTTTCTGTTAGTTCTCAAAAAAATCTTTTCGGGCGAGTTTTCAAATAAACCGCCTTAATAGGGCCTTGACAGCTTCCTACCGACGATGGTACATCTGGCGGATGAAGTTACGGGGTGATTTAGCATGAGCAGGGATGGTATGACCTCTATTAAGTTGGGGCGGTTCAGTGTTGTCAAACCGGAGAAGAATGGGCTGCTCGCCGAACAGGTGGTCATCCAGGTCCGCGATATGATCCGGCAGGGTAAGCTAAGACCTGGAGATCGTCTGCCGTCTGAGCGGGAATTGGCGAAGCGTCTCGGGATCAGCCGGGCAAGTCTACGACCCGGTTTTCGTTTTCTGGCGGCGATGGGCGTGCTCACTTCGCGTCATGGATCGGGGACCTACATTGCCGACGGTCCACCGGCCCTGGACAGCGAACCGCTAAGAATGCTGGCCGCTCTGCACGGATTCACGCAGGATGAAATGTTTGAGGCGAGGCGATTGCTGGAGGTAGGACTGGCTGGACTGGCGGCCGAACATGCCACAGACGATCACCTGGCGACCATGGCGGAAGAAGTAACGGAAATGTACGCTACGCTTGACGACCCGCAGCAGTACCTTATCCACGACATTCGGTTTCATCGAGCAATCGCAGCCGGCAGCGGCAATCAAATACTGGCGGCGTTAATGGATATGGTATCGGCAGTGATGTATGAAAGGCGGAGTGCTACCGTCGAACGCGCTACTGACTTGAAAGAATCTGCCGAGATGCACCGAAAAATTTATCGCCTGATTCGCGGCCGCAAGGCGGATGAGGCTCGGGTCGCTATGAGTGAACATCTCACCCTCGCTCAGCGAGCGTTCGCTTCGGAGGAGGTCTCAGGCATGGGCCCGTTCGAACTGCAAGCGGCCAAGTCGGATGCCTCGAATGGGAAGGTTTCACTACCCGCCAAACGGGAACGAGCTCCGGCCGGAAGCCAACGGAAGATTTAGCGCGAAGATGGTCCACGGTTCTGCGGCAGGAGGTCACCAAGCCCGAGGTTCAAGTCCGGCGATTGCCTTCGCGAGCGCGAGTTGGTAAAAGGCCTGGGAATCGCATTACACAGAATCAACGACTGACGCCCTCGGAAGAGACGGTTTGGTTTGCCAGCTCAACACCTGGAGTGGAGATGATGATGAAAAGAGATGGGGCGCTTTCAACCGTCCTTGTCTTTCTTATTTTGCTTGTCTCGTTGTGCGGATCGACGCTCACCCACAGCCAAACTAAGAGCCGGAAAACCGCCGCCGCGTCCGGTCCAACTGCTCGGAACAATGCGGGATTCTTCGATGTGAAAAGGTTCGGCGCCAAAGGCGATGGCAAGGCGCTCGACTCCCCGGCGATAAACAGGGCGATTGACGCGGCGGCCGCGGCGGGCGGCGGTACGGTTTTCTTTTCGGCGGGCACATATCGCTGTTTCTCGATCCATCTCAAGAGCAACATCGCTCTGTATCTTGATCATGGCGCGACTATTCTGGCCGCGGATCCGAAAGATGGTGACGGGAAGTATGATCTTCCGGAACCAAATCAATGGGACCAGTTTCAGGACTTTGGTCACAGCCATTGGCACAACAGTCTGATCTGGGGAGAGAATCTCGAGAACATTTCCATCCTGGGTCAGGGGATGATTTGGGGAAAGGGATTGGTTCGCAGTGGAAGCCAGTCACGCACGAAAGCCCAGAACGATGCTTTGGGCACCACGTCGTCCGATCCGAGAGCTGGGTCGTTCGGTTATCCAAACTCACGTGACGCGGTCGAGCCGGGCTGGGCTAATAAATCGATCAGCCTGAAACTGTGCCGAAACGTCATCATCCGGGACATTTCGATCCTGCATGGCGGGCACTTTGCAATTCTTGCTACCGGCGTCGATAACCTAACCATCGACAATCTTAAGATAGATACAAACCGCGACGGCATCGATGTTGATGCATGCAAGAACGTGCGCATCTCGAATTGCACCGTCAACTCGCCATTCGACGATGGCATTTGTCCAAAGAGTTCGTTCGCGCTTGGCTACGCGCGCGTGACTGAGAACGTAACGATCACGAATTGTCAGGTTAGTGGTTACGACGAAGGAACGCTGCTCGACGGAACTTACAAACGCGCGTTTAGAAATCAGAACGGCACGTTCAGCCCCACCGGCCGAATCAAGTTCGGTACTGAATCGAACGGCGGGTTCAAGAACATTACCGTGTCGAACTGTGTCTTTGATTACTGTCGCGGTCTCGCGCTCGAAGCAGTTGACGGCGCTCTACTGGAAGACGTGACGATTTCCAACATTACTATGCGCGACATCAGCAACGCGCCCATCTTTTTGCGTTTGGGATTCCGCGGGCGCGGACCGAAAGAGACAACCACGGTGGGCGCCATCCGGCGGGTAATCATCAGCAACGTTGTCGTCTATAACGCCGATCCAAAATACGCGTCGATCATCTCAGGTATTCCCGGTCATCCGATCGAGGACGTGTTGCTCAGCAACATTCGCGTTTACAGTCAAGGCGGCGGAACTAAGGAACAGGCCGCACTGGACCCGCCCGAGAAGGAAGACACGTATCCGGAACCTACAATGTTTGGTGAGCTACCCGCGTACGGGTTTTTTATTCGACACGTGAACGGGCTCCGCATGAACGACGTTCAAGTGAGCTACATCAAAGACGACGCTCGCCCGGCGTTCTGGATGAACCAGGTGAAAGGGGCCGAGTTTTATCGCCTGCGGGCCCAGCGAGGCGCGAACGTGCCTACGTTTGTTCTGAGAAACGTGGAGGATTTTCTGCTCCAGCAAAGCTGGCCTTTGTCTGATACTCGAATCGACCGCGCTGAATCCAGGAAGCTGTAAAGCGTGAGTGAAGCGGGGCAGTAGCCCGACCATCAGGGAGGGCTCTCTTGCTTAACATGGAGTCCCTCCCTCACGGTCGGTCTATGCACCGATAGTTAGGATACGGGATCGCCGGGTCCGGCCGCCTGAGTCGCGTTCACATGGATGCTGCTGTCAGAGGAATCAATGTAGAAGTGGTTAGTGCCTGAGCTGTCGGTTTGAGGGTCGGCATTCAAAGTATAAGACGTTGGCGAGCCGGCGGTCTTTGGCGCTACCTTCAAGGTGAAGACATAGCCATCAGGTGACGGTGGATTTCCGGCAAACTTTGACGTCAGCATTTGTTCCTTCACCATTTGCTCAAAAGTTCCGAAGGTCCGGGCATGCGTGTTGTAGTACTGAATCTGCACTGCGGCAATCGTCTTTAGATTCTGCATGGTTGCCGCCTCATTTCCTGCCTTCTGCGCGGACTTCCAACCGTACACGGCGGCGCCGATCAGGATTCCGATAATTGCGATCACGATCATCAGTTCGATAAGGGTGAATCCACGCTGGTTGCGGGGGTTGCGGTGCGTTCGTTTCATAGGTATTTCCTCAAATTGCTAAACGACGTACTCTCATCGCAGTTCCGAAAAGAACCGCCGGCGCCGTTGATTTAAGGTGGAATCTTACTACACCACCGCCGGCCGCGCTATCCGGCAAAAAGGATGTTTAGAGTACCGCCTTCAGGCGGGCTTATTCCTTCATGATAGAACCGCCTGAAGGCGGAACTCCGAACACTCATAATCTTTTGACGTAGCGGCCTTTGCCCGGTACATGTAGAATGAGGCCGAGAATCGACGCGAACCCATGAGAAACTTGCGTACAGCCGGCACTCGTTCAGACTCCGTCGCAGCCAACTCGGCGGAAAGAGTCGAACTGCTGCAAAGCGCCATCGAACGCGTGATCTGCGGCAAGCCCGAGGTGGTGCGACTGGCGCTGGTAACCCTTTTGGCCGGCGGTCATCTTTTGATCGAGGATGTGCCCGGAGTGGGCAAGACCACTCTGGCACACGCGCTGGCCCGGGCGCTGGATTGTGAGTTCCAGCGAATTCAGTTCACTTCAGATCTGCTGCCGTCCGACGTAATCGGCCTGTCTATCTACAATCAGCATGATTCGCTTTTTGAATGGAAGCCCGGTCCCATCTTCGCGAATATTGTGCTGGCCGACGAGATCAATCGCACCACGCCGAAAACCCAGTCAGCTCTGCTCGAAGCTATGGCCGAACGGCACGTGACCGTCGAAGGTATTACGCACGCCCTGCCACAGCCGTTCATGGTGCTCGCTACACAGAACCCAATCGAACATCACGGCACTTATCCGTTGCCAGAATCACAATTGGATCGTTTCATGCTGCGTTTACGAATCGGTTATCCGGGTGTGGCTGACGAGAAACTGATCCTGCGCGATCGTGAGCACGCCGAACCGCTCGACGAAATGCAACCGGTGATGAACGCCCAGGACATCCTGGAGTTGCAACACGCGGTCAGCGATGTTTCTGTGGACGATGCGATAGTCGACTATCTGATGCGGATTGTGGCCGCGACGCGCTCGTCCGACATGTTGGATCTCGGCGTCAGTCCAAGGGGGACGCTGTCACTTTTTCGCGCCGCTCAGGCGCTGGCTCTCACTGAAGAGAGAAGCTACTGTCTCCCTGACGATATTAAACGGCTAGTGGTCCCTGTCTTTGCGCACCGCCTTACGGTCAGCTCGCGCTATTCCTCAGCGATGCGACGCAGCGAAGAAGCCGAAGCGGTGCTCCTCGAAATAATGAAAACCATCAGCGTCCCGTTGTAAAGAATTTCGAATTGCGAATTTCGAATTGCGAAGTGAAGGAAGCCAGTGGATAACGCCCACACATCAGAAATTCGCAATCCGAAATCCAAAATTCGAAATCCCCTCTCTTCCTGGTGGCGTCCGATTCTGGGCACGCTGCTGGTGTTGGCCGGGTTGGCTACCGCAATCCTGACTCTGATGGCTCGGCGTATCGGCGCGCCCGAGCTGGCCAGCACCGGCGCGATCGCGTCGCTGGTTTTTGTCCTGCTGATCATGGTCCTGGTGGTTCCGCCTCTCGCGCGCTCGGCTTTTGCGGAGGTTGCCGGGCGCGGTCTCCCCATCGAAGTAACCACCGGCGGCGTCATCTTCGTCGTCATCCTGGTGATCGTCGCGTTCGCCGCGTGGAACACTGGAAACAATCTCCTCTTCATGGTGTTCTCGATTATGCTCTCGACGATCTTTGTTTCGTGGGCCGCGGCGCGGGTGGCTTTGCGCGACCTTACCGTCTCAGCGCGATTTCCCGATCACATTTTTGCGGGAGAAACAGCCGAGGTCATCGTCACCGTGCGCAATGCGAAACGGTTGCTGCCGTCTTTTTCGATCCTGGTGGAAATGAGAGGGTCGTTCGATCGTCCGAGCTTGAAGAAAAAAAGGCGCACGCGTTCACGGAAGATTACTTTGGGTTACTTCATCTATGTGCCCCATCAAGCCGCCGGCGAACAAAGTATCGAGCAAGTGTTCCCGCGGCGCGGACACGTGCTGGTGAATGGTTTTGAGATTTCCACCCGGTTTCCGTTCGGCTTCTTTCGTCACCGCCGGCGTCTGGGTGCGCGCGACGTAGACATCGTGGTTTATCCAAAGCCTGAGCCAGTCACTGACGAATTGAACCTGCTGCCATTGCATACCGGACAAATGCCTTCGTTGCGCCGCGGCGCCGGCCAGGACTTGCTTCTGCTGCGTGACTATCAGCCGCGCGACGATCTGCGGCACATTGATTGGAAGGCCACCGCGCGGTCGCGTCATCTGACCGTGCGCGAGTTCACTGCCGAAGACGAGCGCCGGATCACCATCGTGCTGGACACGCGCCTGACCGACGATATCGATGAGGAAAACTTTCGCATTCGCTTTGAGAGTGGTCTAACGCAGACGGCTTCGCTGGTCCAGCACTTCATCGATGAGCGAGCCGAAGTGTGTCTGGTCACCGGCATGGAGCGAGGTCGTTTCGGGATCGGCCAGGAACACCTGTATGCCTGCCTGCGTCGTTTGGCGCTGGTTCAGCCAACTCTTGCGCCAGGCCCGGTTTCGCATCTTCAGGAGATGCTCGATAACGCCACGCGGACAGAGCATCGAGCGGAAGCAAACTACCTGGTGGTGCTGACGACGGCGGCGCGCGGATCAATTCCACCGAACATTTGGCGCCGGGCGTTCGTGATCTACCTTTAGCTAGTTCACGAAAGCCGGACAAGATAATATGAAGTGGTGTTTCGTGATATTTCGTGTGAATTCGTGGATGGTTTTTTCCGCACGTAAAGAGTGGATCCACGAAATCACGCGAATCGGCACGAAAGAAATCTCCGTAAAGCAAGATCTTCGCAACGTCATTTGAGAAATACGACACTAGGATCGAGAAATCACACGCGCACTCTCGTTTTGACTCAAACCTATTCACCTCGAACTCTCAAACTAATTGCGGTCTGCTTTGTACTCTCTGGGGCTACAGGTCTGATTTATGAAGTGCTGTGGGCGCGGATGCTGGGGCTTGTGTTTGGCGCGACTACGGTCGCGATCAGCGCTGTCCTGGCGGCCTTCATGGGTGGATTGGCTTTGGGGAGCGCGCTCGCCGCGAGGTTCGCTGCGCAGATCAAAAGGCCGGTGCGCGCCTATGCGTTCATCGAGATCGCGGTGGGACTCTACGCTTTGGCGGTGCCGCTTCTATTTCGCGGAATCGATCGAGTTTACGCGCAGCTATGGCAGCACTTTCATCCCGGCTTTTATGGTTTTGCTTTCTCGCGATTTGTGCTGGCAACGACAGTCCTCTTGATCCCGACGGCGTTAATGGGTGCGACGCTTCCGGTTTTGGTAGCCGCGCAACAGCGATCCTCACGGAATAGCGCAAGCGCGGTCGCGAGGATTTACACGTGGAACTTGACGGGTGCGATCATCGGTGCAATTGCCGGAGGCTTCTTTCTGCTGCCGCAGTTTGGAATTCGCGCAACGATCTGGATTGCCGCCGGCACCAACCTGGCCATTGGGTTAGCTGCTTTTCTGCTTGATTCAAAGTCGGTCGACTCACCTTACGAGGGTGTTGACGAGGTCCCGGGGGATCGGAGTGTGGAGATCAACCGCCCGCTACCGCAGGCGGTTCTGACCGGGCATAGGCAGGCGAAGTTCTGGCTGTTCTGCGCCTTTACGTCGGGGTTCGTAACTATCAGCATGCAGGTCGTCTGGTCGCGCGTGCTGGCAATGATCATCGGGTCGAGTACTTATGCTTTCAGCATCGTCCTCGCGCTGTTTCTGCTGGGCCTGGCGCTGGGTGCTTACCTGGTAAGCGCGAGGAAGTATCCGGATGCGTGGTGGCTGCGCCGCGCGGTTCTGGTGATCGAAATTCTGACGGCATTTACTCTGTTCCTGAGCTTGCGGATAACCAGCGCGACCCCTGACTTTTTGATCTCGGCAGGATTTCGACTCGGCGTTAACTCGTGGAGCGGATTGCTCGCCTTACAAATAGCAGCGGCCGCGCTGCTGATTCTGCTGCCGGCCACCTTGATGGGCATGGTCATGCCTTTAGTGCTGATGTGGGCAGGAGGTAAATCGCACGGTGATCGTGCGTCCGGACATTCCAGCGTAAGACTAGTCGGACATAGTTATGCGCTGAACACGATCGGCGCTATCGCGGGCTCAGTGATCGTCGCGTTTTTGCTTATTCCCGGCACGAGCACCCGGTTCACGATCCTCTGCGTCGCTGCTCTTTGCATCATCGTCGCCGGAATTGCGTACGAGCCAAAACGCGCGACGTCTGACCGCGGGCTGGCGCGCAGTCTGGCAATCGGCGGAGCAGTGACGCTGGTGATCGCGACGTTGTTTGTCTGGCCTCGTCTGAATCTCAATGCGCTTTCGACCGGGGCTTACGATAGTTATGTGCGCGTGCTGGCGCGTTCGCGGGGCGCGGTTCCGGAAGAAGATCAGAGTGAGGGAGCAGGGAATCACCAGCTCTTGATGTATGAAGAGGGCCGGACCGCGACTGTTTCAGTGCGACGCGATTGGGGCATCACGTCCGTGGCGATCAACGGCCGCACCAACGCTTCTGATGCCGACGACATGCCGACGCAAGTGATGTTGGGCCAGTTAGGTGTGCTCACTGCTGCTCGCCCGGGCCACGCGCTGATCGTCGGCTTCGCCACTGGCGTCACCGCCGGTTCGGTTTTGCAGTCGCCAATCGAGTCAGTCGATTGCGTTGAAATCGAACCGGCGGCGGTCGCTTCGTCACGATTCTTCGAACACGTTAACAACAAGCCACTGAGCGACCGGCGTCTGCATTTGATCATCGATGACGCTCGAACATATTTGCGCGTGAACCCGGCTACCTACGACATGATCATCAGCGAGCCCAGCCACCCCTGGGTGCCCGGTGTAGCCAATCTCTTCACGCGCGAATTCTTTTCCCTGGGTCGCCAGCGTTTGAAGGACGATGGAGTGTTCGTGCAATGGCTACAGATTTACCAACTCTCAACCGAGAGTTTGCGATCCGTGCTGGCGACTTTTCATGAAACCTTTCCCTACGTCGCGGTGTTCCGTGTGCAGGGTGCGGCGAAAGGAAAGGATCTGATCTTAATTGGAAGTCGTGCGCCGATTCGCCTGGACCGCATGAACGAGCGAATGAACGATCCGCGCACTAAAGCAGATCTTGATCGGGTCGGAATCAAGAGCCCCGACGATGTGCGGGCTTGGTTTGTGTGCGATGAAACTCAGCTTGGTCCGGCCGTAACGGGTTCTATCATCAACACCGACGACAACATGCATGTTGAAACAGTCGCGCCGCGCGAGGCGTTTCGACCAACGATGGAAGAGAATGCCCGCTGGATTGAGAGCCTGAGAGCAAGGCCCCGTAATGCCGATTAGAACGATCCACGAAAGCACACGAAGCGGGAGCCGGTTGTTTTCGTGCGCCTTCGTGTGATTTCGTGGATCATTCTTGTCCCTGCGGGATTGCGACTTTGCCTGACATGTTTTTCTGCTGTTTGGATTAGGCGTCGCGCCCGAGCATCTCGCCAACTCTTAGATGTACGCCGTTGAGAAAATCCCGAGCGCTCATGCGCCGCGAGTCCTCCGGCTGAAGCTCCAATATCCGCAGCAACGTTTCATTGCCGCAGACTACCAGAAGTCTATCGCCATGAGCTTCGATGATTTGACCCGGTGCGCCTGAAGGGTGCGGAAGGCTTTCGACGCTCGCTTGCCGGATAATTAGCCGACGTGAATTGAAAGTCGTGTAAGCATTCGGCCAGGGTTGAAAGCCACGCACGCGGCGCTCGATGGCGGCGGCGTCCATCGTCCAATCAATCCGGCCGTCCTCGCGTTTCAATATCGGCGCGAATGTCGCGTCTTCCTTCCGCTGTGGTTTCAGTTCGATGTGCTCAATGTCCTTGAGAGTTTCGCTGAGCAGGTCAGCACCGGTTTCCGCTAGCCGCTTCATCAGTTCCGGCGCCGTCTCACTTTCGCTAATCTGAGTTGCGCGTTGCCGGATGATTGGACCGGCATCGAGCTCCTCCACAATCCGCATTGTCGTGACTCCGGTTTCCTTCTCACCGTTAACGATGGCCCAGTTCACCGGCGCCGCGCCGCGATACTTTGGCAGCAAAGAGAAGTGGACGTTGATGCAACCGTGTGGCTGTGCGTTGAGAAACTCGAGCGGCAAAATCCTGCCATAGGCAACGACGATGGCAGCGTCGGTTGAGTGCGACGCAAACAAGTCCTTCGCGACGGAGTCTCGGATTTTCAAAGGTTGGTGAACAGTAAGGTTGTGCTGGACAGCAAACTCTTTCACAGGCGACTGGTGTAGTTTGTTTCCCCGTCCCGCGGGCCTATCAGGCTGGGTCCACACCGCGACGATCTCGTGCCCATCGTCGAGCAGGCGGCGCAAAGACGGCACCGCGGATTCAGGTGTGCCCATGAATACGAGTCGCATATTTGGTCGCGGCTTGACCGCAGCCCAGTGCGGTAAGGCTCTGCCTTACCGTGTCAGTCAAATTGAAATAGAAAGAGGCGACGCCTCCGCAGTCGAGGCGCAGCCTCTATCAATATCCTACGATTGTCGGAAAGACAAAGCCTTTCTGCCGTGTGCTGCGGCCGATCCGCATTGCGGTTAGAAGTCGCTACTCGCCGATACCGGCTTGAGCTCTCTTACTGGTGGTGGCCCCGATCTTTGTCGATGAAAGCTTGGCCTGCATGAACAAAAGGAGATAGTCACGGCCGCCGGCCTTGGAATCCGTGCCTGACATGTTGAAGCCGCCGAAAGGGTGGACACCGACAAAAGCGCCGGTGCATTTACGATTCAAATATAGATTACCGACGTGAAATTCGCGGCGCGCGCGCTCCAGTTTTGCTTCGTCGGTCGAGTACACCGCGCCCGTCAAACCGAATTGCGTATCGTTGGCGATCCGCAGGGCGTCGTCATAGTCGTTCGCCTTTATCACGGCGAGCACCGGTCCAAAGATTTCTTCCTGTTCGATCGTGGCTCCGGCTTTCACGTCCGCGATCACCGTCGGTTCGATAAAGAATCCCTGTTCGCCATCGGCGCCACCGCCCGCTACGACGCGTCCGCCCTCGGCCTTTCCTTTTTCAACGTAGCCGTTGATCGACTTGAAGGCCTTGTCATTTATGACGGCGCTCATCGTTGTTCCGGTGTCAGTCGGATCGCCGACTTTGATCTTCGCAGTCAGTGCCGCGATCTTTTCGATCATCGGATCATAGATTCGCGCATCGATGATCGCGCGTGAACAAGCAGAGCACTTCTGTCCCTGGAATCCGAACGCCGATTGCACCACGCCCGCAGCGGCCTCATCGAGATTGGCGTCGTCGGCAACAATGATCGCGTCCTTGCCGCCCATCTCGGCCACGACCCGCTTGATCCAGAGTTGCTCCGGAGGAGTCTTCGCTGCGCGTTCATTGATGCGCAAGCCAATCTCTTTCGAGCCCGTGAAAGCAATAAAGCGGGTCCTCGGATGATCGACGACTACGTCGCCAACCTCGGCGCCCGAACCTGTCATGAAGTTCACGACGCCGGCCGGCATGCCGGCTTCCTCGAGCAACTCAAAAAACTTGTACGCAATGGTCGGGGCGTCGGACGACGGCTTGAGCACGACCGTGTTCCCGGTGACGGTCGCCGCCGCCGTCATGCCGGCCATGATGGCCAGAGGAAAATTCCACGGCGGAATCACCGCGCCGACGCCGAGCGGAATGTATTCGAGGTTATTGTCTTCACCGGTCAATTTAGTGAGCGGTTGCGGCGCGGCGTATCGGAGCATTTCGCGGCCATAGAACTCGAGAAAGTCGATGGCCTCGGCGGTGTCACCATCGGCTTCGGGCCAGGACTTGGCCACTTCGTAAATCATCCAGGCGGACATTTCGTGCTTGCGCGAACGAATTAGTTCGGCGACGCGAAACAACAACTGAGCGCGTTCGTCGGGCGGAGTGTTTCGCCAGGTTTGAAAAGTTTCGTAAGCTGACTCGACGGCCCGATTGGCCAGGTCTTTGGTGGCTTTCTGAAACTTTCCCACCACCTGCGTCCGATTCGCCGGATTGATACTGTCCAGTTTGCTCTCGGTGTTGATGCGCTCGCCGCCGATGACCAGCGGGTACTCCTGCCCCAGTTGGCTCTTTACTTTCTCTAGCGCGGCGCGCATCGCCTGCGCACTTTCTTCTTTGGAAAAATCGGTTAACGGTTCGTTGCGAAATTCTGTAGGCATGATTACTCCATTTAATGTGCTGCGATTATTCATAGTGAGTCCATAGCCGCAAAACCTTGACTACTTTCTCGCTTTCGTACACTTGATATACCAGAGATGCTTAATGTTGATTCGCCGCGAGTATGCGCCGGCAAGGTCGCCCACCAACTTTTCAAACGGAGGAGGAGCTTGATGAGGATTCTCACCTAAGATCTTCAGCAACTCATCAGCCTTCTTGCGAAACCCTGCTGCGGCAAGTTTCTTCGCGTCTTTCTGGGCTTGCCGGGTATAGACGATTCGCCAGCTCACCAATTAAGCTCCGTCGAACATTTGTCGATCGGCGTGTCCATCCCCTCTCGAATCGACTCGCGCATGCCGGGAATCGACAGCAGATAAAGAGTTTCTTGTATTGCTCGCCAATCCTCCTCAGCGAGGAGAATCCCGCTGGAAGACGCGCTGGTGATCTGGATTGGCTCGTGAGAGAGAGCAGTTTCTTCCAGCAACTTTTGCAGCTCGCTTTCAGCCTTGCGCGAAGTTATCGTTCTCATCGTTATCCTTTCAATCAAAGTAGCGCTAGGAAGGCCACTCACCGGCCTTCTGCAGCTTCTTGATCCTGCGTTTGACGATCTCGCGTTTGAGCGGCGTCATCTTGTCCAGAAAGACGATGCCGTCGCAGTGGTCCGTTTCGTGCAGCATGCACCGCGCGGTCAGTTCGGTGCCGTCGAGCTCGAACTCTTTGCCGTTGACGTCATGGGCACGAACGATCGCGCGCAGGTTACGCTGCACGTTGAAGAAGATACCGGGGAACGACAGGCAGCCCTCGTCGCCGTCCTGCTTGCCTTCCATGCTGACGACTTCGGGGTTAATCATCACGACGCGCTGAGCAGGATCTTTCCCGCCCGAGCAGTCCATCACGAACAAACGCTTGGGCACGCCCACCTGCACGGCGGCGAGGCCGACACCCGGGGCCGAGTACATCGTCTCGAACATGTTGTTGACGAGCTTCTTGAGATCGTCATCAAATTTGGTGACTGGCTCTCCCGGTGTGTCGAGAATCGGATTCGGCCAGGTAACAATTTTTAGTAAAGACATTCTTAAATCTCTAATTTCAGATTTCACATTTGAGATTTCAAACTCTAAATTCGCTAAGTTGCTCCGGTTCGTTCAGAGCTGCTTTTGATTTTACGATCAACGTTTTGGTTTCGCCAGTAAGGCCCGAAGAAGGACAGAGGAAGACTCGGGCTCAATAACCCCGCAACTGTTCACGATACCCTGCAAAGTTGCGCTTCATCTCCCCCAAACTATCGCCGCCAAACTTTTCTCGCATCGCGGACGCCAGCACGAGCGCGACCATGGCTTCGCCAATCACTCCGCCGGCCGGAACCACTGTGATGTCAGAGCGTTCAAAAGCAGCTCGCTCTTCCTGCTTCGTATCGATATCAACCGAGCGCAAGGCGCGACGCAGCGTCGAGATCGGTTTCAAATGGCCGCGCACGCGAATCTCTTCGCCGTTCGTGACGCCGCCTTCCAGTCCGCCCGCACGATTGCTGGCGCGAATAAATTCCTTCGTCTCTTCGTTGTAACTGATCTCGTCGTGGACCTCAGACCCGGGCAGGGAACTGGCTTGAGCGCCGGCGCCTATCGCCACAGCCTTGACCGCCGGAATCGACATCACCGCTTGCGCCAAACGCCCGTCCAGTTTCAAATCCCAGGCTGTGTGCGAGCCGAGACCCGGCACCACGCCACGCGCGGCAACTTCAAAGACGCCGCCGAGCGTGTCGCCTTCACTTTTCTTCTTGTCGATCAATTCAACCATAAGTTGTTGAGCTTGTTCGTCGCCGCAGCGCAGCGGCGCGTCTTCAGCGATCGCCGCGATCTGATCGAAGGTAAGCTCCAGCGGCGTATCCGGAATACCGCCAAGCTGAATCACGTGGCTATGAATTTCAACTCCGAATTGTCCCAGCAATTGCCTGGCGAGTCCGCCGCACGCAACTCGCGCCGTTGTCTCACGCGCCGAGGCACGTTCGAGCACGTCGCGCAGATCGCGTGTGTTGTATTTCAAACCGCCGGCAAGATCAGCGTGGCCAGGCCGGGGCCGTTTGACGCGGCGTGATTTCTCAGGTGCAAGGTCCTGCGGCTCAACCGACATTACCTCGGTCCAGTTGGCCCAGTCCTTGTTTTCAATCAACAGGGCCAGAGGCGAACCCAGCGTCAGACCATGTCGCACGCCGCTGAGGATCTCGACGCGATCCTGCTCGATCGTCATGCGCGCGCCGCGGCCATAGCCCTGCTGCCTTCGCTGCAACTGGTGATTTATTTGCTCGACGTCGACGGGCATCCCAGCGGGCAGACCTTCGACTATCGCGACAAGCGCGCGACCATGTGATTCGCCGGCGGTGGTGAAGCGGAACATTGTCTCTTCCTAAACCCAAGCGACGTTCACCGCAGAGACGCAGAGAACGCAAAGGGGGCGCAGAGAATTATTCTCTCAGCCCGAGAACCTTTCTCCTAATACCATCTTTCAAAACGACGACGTTGAAGTTCATCAACAATCCAACATTCCAGCCGCCGAGTCGGAGATAAGTTATCAACTGTGCTTCATGGATTGGCGAGATCGCTTCAACCGCTTTTACTTCGACAACAACCAAACCGGCGACGAGAATGTCCAAACGATATCCGCACTCGAGGCGAACTCCTCAGTATTCGAGGGGTAAGGGTACCTGACGCTCGAACGGGATTCCGCGCAGCAGTAACTCCTGGCAGAGACATTCCTGATATGCTGATTCTAGTAAACCCGGTCCGAGCGCGCGATGAACTGCGATGCCTGCTCCGGTTACCTCCTGAGTAATCCGGTTGATGATTGCTGATCCTGGTTGTGGACGCATGTCGATGTATCCTCGGCGTAACCTCTGCGTTCTTTGCGTCTCTGCGGTGAGTTATTACATGAGTCATCGTAACCTCAAAAAATTGAATTTCAACCTAAAATTATCTTGCTAAGTAAGGAAAAGATCAGGAAACATATTCCCACGTCCCAGAATACCCCTCGGATCGAACGCGTGCTTCAACGCAGCCATCTCCCGCAGGTGTTCATCGCCGTAAAGCTCGCGGAGGTACTCGCGCTTTAACTTTCCAATGCCATGTTCAGCGGAAATTGTGCCGCCCACTTCAACGGCGCGTCGAATGAAGCTCCGGTAAATCTCCCATGACCTGGCTGCTTCCTCATCGTTGCGCGGCAGGATGTTGACGTGGACGTGATTGTCGCCGATGTGGCCAAAGATTGTGTAGCGAAGATTGCCTCCGCGCAGACTGTCCTGATAAAAGCGCAACATCCCGGCAAACGCTTCGTCGGGCACCGCCATGTCGGTCGAGACTTTGCGTTGGTTGTGACGCGCGAACCATTCATTCATCAGCACCGGCAGCGCATGACGAAACTCGCGCAACCCGGCTTGATCGGCTTCATTAGTAGCAAACCATGAATCGTCGGCCAGGGCGTTATGCCGTTCAAGCAATGACAGCCACTCGTTCATCGACGAATCTTCGGTTGACGATGTCGTTTCCTGCTCGAAAAAGATCGCGCCGATGGCTTCGTTCGGAATCTTCGGATACTTCTGCCGCAGGAAGCGTAGCGACTCGATGTCAAAGTATTCGAGTGCACGGGCATCAACAGCGGAGCCCTCCCTCACGGTTGGGCTAGCGCCCCGATTGGCGAGGGACCGTTCGCGTGCTTCACGGACAAACGCGAGCAGATCCTCTTCTGACTTGAAGAAGACTACGCCGCTTAACAGACCTTCGGGTTTCGCTAATAACTTAGCTTCGACTTCAAGAATCACCCCCAGTGTCCCTTCGCTGCCGATGAAAAGATCGATCACATCCATACCCGGGGCGACGTAATAGCCGCAAGCGTGTTTGCGAACCCGAGGCATCCGATAGGTCGGCAAGTGTGTTTCGATCAATCGCCCCGACGGAAGGGGAATCGTGACTTTTCCATTCGTATCCGCACGTGTTTCGCCGCGGCGGATATCGATTACTTCGCCAGTCGCCAGCGCAATCTTCAAACGCTCGACGTAGTTTCGCGTGGGGCCGTACTTAAAGGTTCGAGCGCCCGAAGCATTAGTCGCTACCGTGCCGCCCAGAAAACAACTGCGTTCGGTTGGATCCGGCGGATACAACAGCCCTTCAGATTCAACCGCGCGTTGAAAGTCACCAAGGATCACGCCCGCTTCAGCAATTGCACGAGCCCCCCCATAATCGTCATGAGCAATTTCTTTGATCCGATTCAGCTTGTCGGTGGCGAGCACGATGCCGCCAAAAGGGACCCGGCCGGCAACTGTGCCGGTACCGGCGCCTGAAATCGTAACTGGTGTCTGCGCCTGCGATGCTTCGCCCAGAACCTCCGCCACGTCCTCGACGGTTTCGGGAAAGACCACGCGCTCAGCGAAGCCTCCCGCTATATGCGAAGAGTCGCCAAGAAACGATTGCATCTCGTCTGGTTGCGATTTGGTCAGCATGTATCTTTGGCGTGCGGTGGCAAGCGTAGCGCGACACCGCTTTGGTTCAAAAACAATACGTGAAGCAATCGAAAGCACCGCTTCGCTTTGGCGGCGCACTCCAAATCACGCGACGGCCAACTGCCGTACGCGCAGGTACTTGATCCGATCGCGAAGCTCTGCCGCTTTCTCAAACTCGAATCGCTTCGCATGCTCGCGCATTTCAAAATCCATCCGCGCAATTGTCTCTCCGAGCTGTTCCGGGCTGTAGCCTTCGATATCTTCCAGATCCAGAGGCACTTTGAAGTAATCAGCCTCTGCCGCGGTCACCAACGTCGCTTCGATAGGCTTGATGATCGTCTTCGGCGTAATTCCGTGTTCGCGATTATAGACCAACTGCAACGCGCGCCGGCGGCGGGTTTCGTCGATTGCGCGCTTCATCGAAGCTGTTACCCGATCGGCATACAGGATCGCCTTCCCGCTCGAGTTGCGCGCCGCGCGTCCGATCGTTTGAATCAAGGATGATTCGGATCGCAGGAAGCCCTCCTTATCAGCATCCAAAATTGCAACCAGCGAAACCTCAGGCAAGTCCAGACCCTCGCGGAGCAGGTTGATGCCAACCAGCACATCGAATTCTCCTCGTCGCAGATCACGGAGAATTCGGATTCGCTCCAGCGTGACGATGTCGGAATGAAGATAACGCACGCGCACGTCTACTTCGGTGAAATATTCGGTCAGGTCTTCGGCCATTTTCTTCGTGAGCGTCGTTACCAGCACGCGCTCTTTTCGCTCAGCCCGCGCCCGGCATTCGCCCAGCAGGTGATCGATCTGGCCTTTCACGGGAAACACTTCGACTTCCGGATCCATCAGGCCCGTGGGCCGGATAATTTGCTCGATGATCTCACCGCTCGATTTGGTCAACTCATAAGGTCCGGGCGTAGCCGAGACATAGATTCTCTGGCTGACGCGCTCTTCGAACTCATCAAAATTCAGCGGTCGGTTGTCCATCGCGGACGGCAAACGAAATCCGTACTCAACCAACGTGCGTTTGCGTGATTGATCGCCGAAGAACATGCCGCGCACTTGCGGAATCGTCTGGTGAGATTCGTCGATGACGACCAGGGTGTCACGCGGCAGATAGTCGAGCAGCGTCGGTGGCGGCTCGCCCGGTTTCTTTCCGGTCAGATGGCGCGAATAGTTTTCAATGCCGCGACAGAAGCCCATCTCTTTCATCATCTCCATATCAAACATCGTGCGTTGATGGAGGCGTTGGGCTTCGACCAGTTTTCCTTCCTCGATTAGTTTTGGCTCCCACCATTCCAGCTCCTGGCGAATCGATTTGATTGCCTTCTTGAGCGTGCTGCGCGGCATGACGTAGTGCGACTTTGGATAGAGCGGCAAGCGCGCCGTGTGCTTTTGCGTGACTTCACCCAGCAGTGGATCGATGGTCGAGATGGAATCAATCTCGTCGCCCCAAAGCTCGATCCGGTAAGCCTCTTCCTGATAACTCGGATAGACCTCGACCACATCCCCGCGCACGCGAAAACTGCCGCGCTTGAAATCGATGTCGTTGCGCTCGTACTGCAACTCGACCAGGCGTTGCAGCAGCGTGTCGCGCGAGATGCGCATGCCGGGCTCGAGAAACAAAAGCATGCCGTAGTACGCGTCAGGATCACCCAGGCCGTAGATGCAAGAGACACTGGCGACCACGATCACGTCACGACGCTCAAACAAAGCTCGCGTAGCCGACATCCGCAGGCGGTCGATCTCTTCATTCACGATCGCATCCTTCTCGATGTAAGTGTCCGACGCGGGCACGTATGCTTCCGGCTGATAATAGTCGTAATACGAGACAAAATACTCGACCGCATTTTCCGGAAACAGCGACTTGAATTCCTGGTAAAGCTGCGCGGCCAGAGTCTTGTTGTGGGCGATTACCAAGGCGGGTCTTTGAGTGCGGTCGATGACGCTGGCGATAGTGAAAGTCTTGCCGCTGCCGGTGATGCCGAGCAGCACCTGGTCTCTCGATCCGTCTTCCAGACCCCGCACCAGGGCGTCGATTGCCTGCGGCTGGTCGCCACAGGGCTGATAATCGGATTTAAGCGTGAAAGGCATAACCAGCAATACTAAGGGGTAAGTGGTGATGGGAACAAATTGGGCGAGAGAGGTAGTGCAGTACCTTGAGATTGCACTGAGGTCATCTATGAAGCGGCGTTCGAAGTCAAGAGGTTTTAAGTCCAGACTTCGGCCGGGACGCCGCGGCGCCTGGCTTGGTTGATATTTCGTTTGAA
>Ga0193732_1000014_pt1 | contig 160037 bp, 143 predicted proteins | sample U1s1metaG_FD_145077 | JGI IMG/M metagenome (GOLD analysis project Ga0193732, IMG submission 145077) | Soil microbial communities from a riparian zone of the East river system, Colorado, United States - U1s1 | ecosystem: Environmental > Terrestrial > Soil > Riparian zone | place: USA: East...
CATGCAGATGTCTCCTCCCTAAATAATCAGGTATTGGGAAAACAGGATGATTATCCTGCCGGAGACATCTGCTACTTGAGCTTAATTTATGAGCCCGACTTTCATCGTACCATTGGACCGGAGCGCGGGTCGCGTGTTTCTCAACTTGATTGATCGAATCGAAGGTTGGATGAAATCGCCGCGTCCGATCAACTACACCGTTCATCACCAGTTCGCTTCGATTTGAATCAGGAGGCAAGACATGGATATAGACGCGAAGACAGTTCCTGTGGGTCAAACGGTTCTACTAGGTGAGACGGAGCATATTACGACCAGGTTCACGCGGGTCAGCAAGCGAAAAGGATTCGTTGAATATTTCGAGCCCGTCGACGGATGCACTGTCTTGAAAATCGAGGTCGATGTTTATGGCGAGAGTACTTGTAACTTTCAATATATTGATCGGGCCTACTGGACTTTGACTGTTAATGGGAGACCCATGGCTCCCAGTGAAGAAGCGGAGGGCACAATCAATGTTAACGCCGAAACCAGAACGATCGAGATCATTACCGTGGTAAACGATCTGTTTGCTAAGCGTTGGGATTTAATAGTAAGAAAAACTTCGGCCGCCCTCACTCGACCGTCACCGACTTCGCCAAATTGCGCGGTTGATCGACGTCGCAGCCGCGCCGCACGGCGATGTGATAAGCGAGCAGTTGCAGGGGGATGATCGAGAGGATCGGCGAAAGCAGGTCACTCGAAGGTGGAATCTCAATCACGTGATCGGACACAACTGAAGACATCGAATCTCCTTCAGTCAGAACTGAGATGACGATGCCTTCGCGCGCTTTCACTTCGACTATGTTCGAATGAGTCTTTTCATAGCGCAGTTCGGAGGCGCGATTGCCGGCTTCGCGAGTGTTGATGAACATTACCGGCAGCCGCTCATCGATCAGAGCGTTCGGGCCATGTTTCATCTCGCCGGCCGGGTAGCCTTCGGCGTGAATGTAGGAAATCTCTTTCAGTTTAAGCGCGCCTTCGAGGGAGACGGGGAAGTTGATGCCCCGGCCCAGATAGAGAAAATCGGTGGCGCGGAAGAATTCCTTCGATAGCTCTTCAACCCCGTCCGACTCGTTCAGCAGATGCTCCATTTTCACCGGCAGCTCGGCGAGTTGCTGCGCGTGCGCTTTGCTCTGCTCAGCAGTCAGCGTTCCTCGTAATTGACCAAGATACAAACCTAACAAATAAAGCGCGATCATCTGCGAAGTAAAAGCCTTGGTTGAGGCCACGCCAATTTCCGGACCAGCGTGCGTGAGAATCGTGCCGTCCGCTTCACGCGTGATCATCGAACCCTGAACGTTACAGATGGACAGAACTTTGCCGCCGCGCTCTTTCACTTCGCGCAGGGCGGCGATCGTGTCGGCTGTTTCGCCTGACTGAGATATAACCAATAGCAGAGTGTTTTCGTCGAGCACGGGATCGCGATAGCGAAACTCAGACGCGTAATCGACGTCGACAGAAAGCCGCGCGAGCTCTTCAATCATGTACTTGCCGGCGAGTCCCGCATGCCAGGACGTGCCGCACGCAGCAACCTTGATCGAAGTGAAGCGACGAAAATCTGCTTCAGTGATGTTCGTCATCTCGTCGAGAAAGACCCGGCCGGTGTCGAGCGAGATGCGGCCTTCGACTGTTTCGCGGACTGCGCGCGGCTGCTCGTAAATCTCTTTGAGCATGAAGTGCTTGAAGCCGCCCTTTTCCGCCTGGATGGGGTCCCAGGTGATGCGTTGCATCTGTGGCTCGACCTGAGTGCCGGCGAAATCTGTAACGCGCACAGAGTCCCTGGTCATGACAGCAATCTCGCCGTCGCCGAGAAAGAAAACGTCGCGCGTGTGTTCGAGGATCGCGGGAATGTCCGAAGCGACGAAGTACTCGCCGTCGCCGACACCAATTACGACTGGAGGTCCCAGGCGCGCGGAGATTACTGTGTCCGGCTCATCGGCCGAAAGCATTGAGAGCGCGAAGATGCCCCGCAGTTCACCGACCGTCTCGCGGACTGCTTGTTCAAAACTATTGCCCTGCTTCAGATGCTCTTCAATTAAGTGCGCTACGATTTCGGTGTCGGTTTCGGTGACGAAGTTATGATCCTTCTTGCGCAGATCGTCCTTTAGTTCCAGGTAGTTCTCGATGATTCCGTTGTGCACGACGACCACGCGGCCGGTGCAGTCGCGGTGAGGGTGCGCGTTTTCTTCGGTAGGCCGGCCGTGCGTGGCCCAGCGCGTGTGGCCGACACCGTAAGTGCCGTCGAGCGGTTGCTGTCGCAGGACTTCTTCGAGGTTGCGCAGTTTTCCTTCGGCGCGCCGAATCTTGAGCTGATGGCTTTCGTCGACAACGGCGATGCCGGCCGAGTCGTACCCGCGATACTCAAGCTTGCGCAGGCCGTCTATTATCAACGGCACCACCTGTTTGTTTCCGACGTATCCGACTATTCCACACATATCAATAGCAGTGAGCGGTGAGCAGTGAGCAGTGAGCAGACAATCGATGCCGCAACGTCGCCATCACTTACTTCTTCGCTTTGGTTTCCCCTTCATTAATCTTCTTTTTGATTCTAGCCGGAACGCCGGCCACCAGCGTGTTTGGCGGAACGTCTTCGGTGACCACGGAGCCGGCGGCTGTCACCGCGCCGTCGCCCACGCTTACCGGTGCGACGAGCATTGTATCTGATCCGATTCTGACATGATCGCCAATCATGGTGGGATGTTTGTCCTTACCGTCGTAATTGCACGTAACAGTTCCGGCTCCGATGTTAGTGTCTTCTCCGATGGTGGCGTCGCCCAGATAGGTGAGGTGCATCGACTTTGTGCGGCGACCGATTTGCGACTTTTTCACTTCGACAAAGTTTCCGACGACGGCGCCTTCTTCCATGCGAGCGTTCATACGCAGATGAGCGAACGGTCCGACCGCGCAATCGTCGGCAATCTCGGAATCAACTATCACACAATGATCTTTGACCGTCACCCGATTGCCGAGACGTGAATCGGTAATGCGCGAGCCCTGTTGAATTTCGCATCCCTCGCCGATTACCGACCGGCCTTCGATATGAACGTCGGGATGAATTATGCAATCGGGACCGACCTGCGCTTCAACGCTGATGTAAGCGTGCGAAGGATCTATGAAAGTAACGCCGCCGTCCATCATCAGGCGCCGAACAGCGCCGCGGCGAAGAAGATTTTCGAACTCAGCCAACTCGGCGCGGGTGTTCACTCCCGAGACTTCACGCGCGTCGTGGTGCTGATACAGCGCGACTTGCTCTCCCTCATCTCGCAGGATGCCGGGAACATCGGTGAGATAGTATTCGCCCTGGCTATTGGTTGGGCGCACGCGCTCCAGCGCCCGAAAAAGCTTTTCGTTATCAAAGCAATAAATGCCGGCATTGATTTCCCGGATCTGCCGTTCATCTTCGGTGGCGTCTTTCTGTTCGACTATCTTTTGAAAGTTGCCGGCTTCGTCGCGTACGACACGTCCGTAGCCGCTGGGATTTTCCAAACGAACCGAAAGTATCGTGCAGGAAGCTTTGTCGGCCAGATGTTTCTCGATCAACGCTCGCAGAGTTTCAGCGCGAACCAGTGGCACGTCGCCTGAAAGAATCAACACCGTCGAGTTCGTACTGGCCAGGACATCGCGCGCGGCCATCACCGCGTCTCCGGTTCCGCGCTGTTCCGTTTGATTGACCAAACCTGCTTGTTCGCCACCGAGTTCCTTTTCGACCGCGGCCTGGACCTCGTCAGCCTGGTGGCCAACAATGACATATGTCCGGCGAGGTTCTAACAGCGCCGCGGTTCGGCAGACGTGCGCGATGATTGGTCGTCCTCCCAGCTTGTGCAGGACCTTAGCCAGACCCGATTTCATGCGCGTGCCGAGGCCGGCGGCGAGAATAAGAATGTCCAGGGGCGGTACTGTCGGAGTTTGCTGTTCGCTCATTCGAGTAATCGTGTCGCGCTGGTGATGAACTTAGGATTGTACGCCGGCCAGAGTTCGCGAACGGGCTTTCTCGGCACACGTAATAACTATACGGGCCAGACGTTCAGAGTCGTGGCGCACCATCTCGCCTTGATCGAGCAGGTCAGTACGCACGATCTCAGTTTGCGGATCGAAAATACCCAGGTCGGTTTCGTTTAGGCCTACCTGATATGCGCCATCGGCGCGATACGCCTCAGCTTGCTTAACGCTAATCGGACGATCATTGAGCACCGCGTAGTCGAAATGGATCTGCGGTGCGTACTTCTCGACTGCTTCCAGGTGCTGACTTATGTTGTAGCCATCGGTTTCACCTGGCTGCGTCATCAAGTTTGCGATGAATATCCTGGTTGCGCTCGAATTGCCTATGGCGTCGGCAACCCAGGCTACGAGCAGGTTCGGAATGATACTGGTGTACAAAGAGCCTGGTCCGATAGTAATCACGTCCGCGGAACGTATCGCGGCGATCGTTGCCGGTAGCGGCAGACATTGTTCGGGCTCAAGTCGCAGTCGCTTAATTGGGGAACGGGCCGCAGTGATTTGTGTTTCCCCATGGACTACGCGACCGTCTTCCAGTTCGGCGACTAAGCGCACGTCGTTGAGTGTCGCGGGAAATATGTGGCCTTTGCTGGCCAGAACTTCCGACGACAGTCGCACGGCCTCAACAAAGTCACCGGTTACGTCTGCCAGAGCTGCCAGAAACAGATTCCCAAAACTGTGGCCGGCCAAATCACCGGATCCGCGAAATCGATAACGAAACAAGCGCGACAAGAGGGTTGAATCCTCTGATAGCGCAATCATACAGTTGCGAATATCGCCGGGCGGCAGGATCTGCAATTCATCACGGAGACGCCCTGAGCTGCCACCATCGTCAGACACCGTAACGATCGCTGACAGAGAATCCAACCACAGGCCATCATCACGTTCACCGACAAAGCGCTTCAGCCCGCCCAGCAAAGTTGACAGACCAGTGCCCCCGCCGATAGCGACTAGCTTCAGGCTGTCGTGCGCGTCTTGATTCTGCAAGTTTGCTCCGGTGTGACCTGGGGTGATTGCTAACAGGAAATAATACCTGAAAGCCAAATGCTTTCAAAACAGTTTGCACTCACGCTGTGCGGCAGCATTCTTTCGGCTGCAGGCAGGACGACGAGAAGAACTAGTCGCGAGTAGTAAAGACTAATTGATCGAATTCGGGATCGCTGCGGAGGGGATTAAGATCTTGATCGCGTTGAGCTCGGATTCGCAGGTTGGGTTGAAGATCCAGTGCGCGCCGCAAAGACTTGAGCGCGGTATCGATCGCTCCTAAACGGGCACGGCTGGCCGCCAGGCCGTAATGAATGTGAGCAGCCTCAGGTTCGCGTCTTAGTGCCCGCTCAAAAAGTTCCTGAGCGGCCACATACTCGCCCCTATTCAACTCAATCACGCCCCGATCGTAAAGTGAATCAGCGTCACGAGGCAAAGCCAGCTCAGTACGCAAACGCGCCTCGGCTACAGCAAGGTAGGTACGCGCGCGGGCGGTAACTTCTGATACGGTCGAGTACTTTTCCACCAGCGAACGAAATTGAATTCGCGCTTCGGCAAAACGACCGCGAGCAAACTCCTTGTGGGCAGCTTCGAAGGCGTGAAGAGCCGCAGCTTCGTCATGAGTTGGTTGTGGCGGTAGCGAGGGCACAGGCTTCTTGAATACTAAAGGCGGTTTGATGGTGACTGGCTTAGCCCGGGTAGGCGTGACTGTTTTTTTCGGATGCTTGACAGCAACAGGACGAGGCGTCTTTGCCGGCTTCCGAGATTTGGTCAAGACCTTCGCGGCCTGTCGTTTGGACGCAGTCACCGGCGACTTGGGTTTTGCTTTAGCTGTTCGGACCTTAGCCGCTTTTCTGGCGCGCGCCTTTCCCGCTGGCGAACGTTTGGTGGCCGGTTTGAGACGGGTCGATTTACCCGCCACCACGCGCTTGCGAGATGATGGTGCAACAGATGAATGGCGCGAGGAAGAGCGCGATGCAAGCTTTTTCACACTCTTGGCGATGGGACTGCTCATTCGCAAAGCCCTCGATTCAAAGACGATTCACCACAAAGACCGCCGAAAAAACAAGCCGGGAGCTTAACATAGCTGCCTCCCTAATTCAACGAAATAGTAGGGTTTGCGGCCATCAAAGGCCGATTTGTTCAACGTGTATGGCCACCGATGAGCGAAGGATAACACTTGATGGCTAAGAAGTACCGTGTTAATGTGACTCGTGAGGTTTGGCGACCCGCGTTTTGACCCGCCGAACTCCGACCATTGTCAGTTAAGCCGAGCGGTCGGCGCAAGGGACATCATTACTTTTTGGCTCCAAAATCGAAGTTCTGGAGCTCTGTGAATAACCTTAGCCTGCCTCCTTCCTGTTTTGGTGTGAAATCCAGTCGAAATCTCTGATGGCTAATAGTCCAATTCTGATCCGCGAGCAGCGCTACCACCAGATCAAAGCCGTTTTGGCGCGTCTGCGGCTGGACTCGTCCGCCCGCCTGGTGGTCTTGGTTGACAAGGACGGTCAGCAGATCGCAGTTCATGGAGAACTGGGAGAGTTAGATACGACGAGCCTGGCCTCTTTGGCGGCGGGGAACGTTGCCGCCACGGGCGGCATGGCCAAGCTGATTGGGGAGCGAGAATTTCCCACGCTCTCCCACGAAGGCGAGCGAGAAAGCATCCATATCAGCGTAATTGGCCGGGTGCTGTTAGTGGTGGTGTTTGACGATCGATCGAGCTTGGGTCTGGTCAAGCTTCGTTCCAGGCAAATATCTCAGGAACTGGCGATGGCTTTTGCCGAAATTGAACGTGAGTCACAGTTGGCGGCTTCCGATAATTCCCTCCCATTCTCGGAAATTACCGACGAGGAGATCGACAGCCTTTTTTCAAACCGTTAAGCGCCCTGAAGCCGCCCTTCAGTCGCTCCGATAAATACCGGCACAGCCCCTATGACATTTATTAACTACGCATCGCGAGAGATCAACTGCAAGATCGTTTACTACGGACCTGGTCTCTGCGGCAAGACGACGAATCTTCAGCACATTTACGATTCGACGGCGCCGCAGTCAAGGGGAAAACTGATCAGCCTGGCGACTGAAACTGATCGCACTTTGTTTTTCGATTTCATGCCGCTGGAGTTAGGGACGGTCCGCGGCTTCAAGACCCGCTTTCATCTTTACACAGTGCCTGGTCAGGTCTTCTATGAAGCATCGCGCAAGCTGATTCTGAAGGGCGTCGATGGCGTCGTCTTTGTTGCCGACTCTCAGGAAGAGCGCATGGATGCCAATATCGAATCGCTCTACAACCTGGAAGAGAATCTGCGGGCGTACGGCTACGAGTTGATGAAGCTTCCTTACGTGCTGCAACTCAACAAGCGCGATTTGCCCAACGTGATCGCTACACCCGACTTGACGGTCGAGCTGCAAAGGAAGGGCGAGCCCGTTATCGAAGCAGTAGCGTCGACCGGCGTCGGTGTGTTCGATACTCTAAAAGCGGTGGCAAAGCAGGTATTGACCGAATTGCGCAGGAGTTAAGACTGTGGGGAGCGAGATCAGCTGATCGGTTTGATCATCAACAGGCCATCGCCACCGTTCGAGTAGTACTTCGGTAATCTTTGAGTTACTGAGTAACCCAGGCTCAAGTAAAGTTTCTGAGCTGAAACATTAGTGGCGCGAACTTCCAAACGCACGATTCTTACGTCCCGCCGGCGGAATCCATCTTCGATTCTCTCCATCAAACAACTGGCTAAACGGCGTCGCCGGTGCTCGGGCGCGATCCCTATGGTTGTGATATGGCCCGTGTGATCAGGCTCGAGCAGCCCGATGACAAAGCCGGCCATGGCGCTATTCTGGGTCACTACGCGGTAAGAAACAGATTCCGGCGCAGTCAGCAGATATTCGAAGGTGTCCCGGCTGTAGGCTTCGCCGTCAACAAAGCAACGTTGATCCAACCGCCAACATTCGTCGATTTGAGAAATGGTGAGCGGACGAAGATCGTAACGCGCATTGATCGGTGGGACCAGAGCGATGCTGGTCTGCCTTGGGATCTCTGGCGATTCGCGGCCATTGAGCCACCATCGCGGCCGAAATTTTTTGAGAACTGCCATAATCTGGTTTGCCGATCCCCGGGAAACTGAAGAGCGTGGCGGAGATTATAGCCTGTTACCCACGCTTGTTTACAAGTCTGCGCTTTGCTGGATAGGGGCTTAATTTGAATAGTTTTTCTGTCTCTCCGTGCTCTCCGTGTCTCCGTGGCGGTCTAATTGTGGCAAGAATTCACCACGGAGACACGGAGAACACGGAGAAGAGAAGGGCCGACCAGAACTTGCTGAGGACTGCAGTCACCGGATGAGCATACAGTCGCCGTAGCTGTAAAAACGGTAACCCTCTCGCACGGCGTGGTGATACGCAGCCAGGATCAATTCGCGTCCGGCGAAGGCGCTCACCAGCATCAGGAGGGACGAGCGGGGCAGATGGAAATTGGTCAGTAACACGTCCACGGCGTGAAATTCGTAACCCGGAACTATAGTTAGGTCTGCGAATCCAGAGCGAGCACCGATCCGGTTGTCTGCGCCAACGGCAGCTTCGAGCGCGCGCGTTGTAGTCGTGCCAACTGTGACCACGCGTCTGCCAAGTTCGCGTGCGCGGTTGATTTTACCCGCTGCTTCATCGGTTACAGATGACCATTCGGGCGCGACGCGATGGTGGTCCACATTGTTTGTGCGCACCGGCTCGAAGGTGCCGTAACCCACGTGCAAAGTAATTTCAATGATCGAAACGCCGCGGGCCCGGATCTTCTCCAGAACCGTGGGAGTGAAGTGCAGACCGGCGGTAGGAGCAGCAATCGCCCCTCTCTGGCTGGCATAAACCGTCTGATAGCGTTCTTTGTCGGTGGCATCGCTACCCGCATGGCGTTTGATGTACGGAGGCAACGGTGTTTCCCCGAGATCGTCAATGACCCGGTCTACAGATTCGCTCGATTCAAATTTGACCAGGCGTATTCCGTCTTTGAGCAACTCAATTACTTCGGCGTGGAGCCTGGATCCGCCAAAGACGATTCGCGAACCTTTGCGCAGCCGTCGCGCTGGGCGCGCGAGGGTCTCCCAAACATTCAGTTCGATCTCCCGGATAAGTAACAATTCCACCGCGCCGCCAGAAGGCGAACGTTCGCCCGCGAGACGCGCCGGAAATACTCGCGTGTTGTTGAGGACGAGAGCGTCGCTTGCTTTCAAGTAATCCGGAAACAGATCGAACTGAGAATCGGAGCACGTTCTCGTTGCGCGATCGACAACCAACATTCGCGAAGCCGCGCGCTCAGCCAGTGGTTGCTGCGCAATCAATTCCGGCGGCAGTTCGTAATCAAAATTCGAAATGTGCATGGCTGAAGGTGCGAAGCGCGGCGGAATGCCGGGAACATCAGGAAAACGAAGCGGAGGGAACGTTGATGCCGGGCGCCGGCACGGGGTGTTCCATGTGCTCGCGATGGAAGACGCCGGTCAGTTGGGCGCCAAACAATAGAACCAGACTCGAGACGTAACCCCACGTCAGCACCGCCACCACCGCGCCGACCGATCCGTAAATCTGGTCGTAATGAAAATAGTTCAGGCTCCAGGCAAAAACGTATTTCGCAGCCTCCCACAAAAGGGCGCCAATAAACGCGCCGGGCAGCGTATCGCGGACCGGCACATGGGCGTTGGGCATAAACTTATAGACGATTGCGAAAAGCGCAAACGTCACTAACAAACTCACCAGCGCAAAGACAATCTGCCAGAACAAACTGCCGACCGAGGATAGCAAGCGGTAATTCTCCAATTGTCTGGGTGACAAACGGTTGGCGATCTCCTGCAAGGCCACCAGGATTGAAGTAACAAACACCGAGGCCGAAAGGAGGAGGCCAACGATTCCGATCATTCCCAGGGTCAATGCGCGGCCATGAAGAAAAGTGCGCGCCGTCGTGCCCCAAATGCGATTCAAGGCACGTTCGAGAACCGCAAAAACCCACGACCCCGCCCACAAGACAACGACGCCGCAGGTGATCATTACGCCCGTGCTGATGCCTGAGAGAGAACTAATCGTGGCGCGCAAAAACTTTCCCGAACCCGGATAGACCTGAACTATGTGAGTGATCATTTCGTTGCCGGCCGCGATGCGATTGCTCAAAGCCAGCAGCAACAAAAGCGCCGGAAACAAAGTCATTAGCCCGAAGTAGCTCATCGCCGCCGCCGACGTAAACAAATCGTTTTCATGAAACTGATGAACGGCGTGCGCAATCATCCCTCGCCACGGCGAACGGTTGCGGACTCCGAATGAATGACGTGAAAAGCGCTTCATAACAAAATCTGTACTTTGATCTTCGTGCTTTGTACTTCGCTCGCCTTTAACTTCACCGGTTCGTCCACGAAGAAGAACAAAGTACAAAGCTCAAAGTACAAGCACCCTATACAGAATCAAACAAACTCGGCCGTTGTTGTCCGGTCTTGATTCCAAAATGTTGATAAGCAAGTTGGGTTGCCATGCGGCCGCGCGGCGTGCGATTGAGGAAGCCTATCTGGATTAAGTATGGCTCGATGATTTCTTCGATTGAATCCTTCTCTTCGTGAATCGCCGCCGACAAAGTGCCCACACCCACCGGCCCGCCTTCAAACTTTTCAATAATGGTCAGCAGCAGCTTACGATCCATCTCGTCGAGCCCGTAGGTATCAACTTCCATACGGTTGAGCGCATCGTTTGCCACCGCGTGGGTAATGCGGCCGTCGTAGTCGACTTCCGCATAGTCGCGCACGCGTCGCAACAGACGATTTACAATTCGCGGTGTGCCGCGCGCGCGTCGCGCAATTTCCAGCGAGCCACCTTCGTCAATTTCCACCCCCAGGATCCGCGCTGATCGTTTGCAAATTGTTTCCAGGTCTTCGTGTGGATAAAAATCCAAATGAAAGCCGATTCCAAACCTGCCGCGCAAAGGCGCAGTGATTAGGCCGGCCCGCGTAGTTGCGCCGACCAGGGTGAACTTCGGCAGATCCAATTTGATAGAGCGCGCACCTGGGCCCTGTCCGATGAGCAGGTCGAGACTAAAATCTTCCATCGCCGGATACAGTTTTTCTTCAAGCTGCGGCATTAGTCGATGGATTTCATCGATGAAGAGCACGTCGCCTTCCTGAAGGTTAGTCAGCAGGGCCGCGATGTCGCCGGTCTTTTCAATTGCCGGGCCGGACGTGGAACGCATCTGCGCGCCCATTTCGTTGGCGATGATGTGCGCCAGAGTGGTTTTGCCCAACCCCGGCGGTCCCGTTAACAGCACGTGATCGAGGGCCTCGCGTCGCTTCACCGCAGCCTTAATGTAAACGCGCAAATTCTCTTTGGCCTTGGTTTGCCCGATGTATTCGGTGAGGTGAGTCGGGCGCAGAGAGAGATCGTATTGACGGTCTTCATCCGTTGGGGTCGCGCTTAACGCCTCGGCTGCTCTGGTTGCTTTGGGCATGGGCAGAATTCTGAACGCCTGGGGGCCGTTGGTCAACTTATCCGTGTTCTCCGTGTCTCCGTGGCGTTTATGTTTGAATTTACCACGGAGATACGGAGGACACGGAGAGCGCTAAGATTTTGCCAGCGAGCGCAGGCTGCGGCGCAGGATCAATTCCACCGAGAGCTCGCCGCCTTCATCGATCGCCGTCTTGACGGCTTTCTCGGCCGCCGCTTTTTGATAACCCAGATTTGCCAGCGCGGACATCGCGTCAATGCGCATAGCGTCTTCGGTCGTAGCCGGAGCGCCGCCGCCGGCCTGCGCCGCGAATTCTTCTTCCAGCGCCGGCGAAGACAACGCCGCCATTTTTTCGCGCAGATCAACTACGAGGCGTTCCGCCGTTTTTCGGCCGACTCCCGGTATAGCCACCAGACGGACCAGATTGTTAGTGCGAATGGAGGCGATCATTTCGTCGGCGCTCATTCCGGACAACAATTTGATAGCGAGCCCCGGGCCGACGCCGTTGACTGAGATTAGTTGCAGGAACAGTTCGCGTTCGCGCGCAGTCTTGAAACCGAAGAGTTGAATGACATCCTCGCGCACGTGAGTGTAGATACGAAGCTGCACCGGCGAACCAGCTTCCCCTAATTCATAAAAAGTCGAAAGCGGAATCGCAACTTCATAACCGACGCCGGCGACGTCGACAATAGCCGACGTCGCTTGCTTTGAAAGCAGTGTGCCTGAGAGATGTGCGATCATAAATGACGCCGTCGATTATCGCGTAAGGATTTTTCAATCGCAAACGGTGCTGCTCGCTTTCAACGCGGCGTTGTTGTCACTCACCGGCGTTAGGAGCGTGGTTACAGAACCGCGAGCGGTAGCGACCGGATGCTACACTCAACCTGCGACGTACAATTTCGTGAGGCAAAGACAAAGAGGACGCCGTTGAGTCTTGCATCCGGCGCTACCGCTCGCGGTTATGTACCGGCGCTTCTTTAATTTAAAGGTTCGCCCTGATCGTCCTGAACATACGCACACGCATTGACCAATTGTTCTTCAGTCCAGAGATAGCGTTTGCTTCCGCCGTGAGCCCAAGGGCTTCTTTCACTGTCCCAACACCTCGCTTCTCTGAGTTGGCGGGTTGAGTTCGCTTTGAATGCGTTCAACACGCGATCTGGTTTGCAGTTAGCAGTGACCACCGTGTGAATGTGGTTGGTGCGAACATTGACAGCCCACAGGGACCACTTGCGGATTCCACACGTTTCTCGAATCGCCTGTTCTACAAGCTCACGCTGGCGCGCTATTAGCTCTACCGTTGGTTGCACAAGTGCACTTCGATTATACCGCCATCGTGCCTCATCGGGCGGTAGCGTGGGTGTACCATAAGTATTGTGAAACCGATCGACTGATCCGCGCTTTCCATGTAACCAAGTTCCATAGCTGCGAAACGTGATCAAGTAACCGACGGGAATGTGTTCGTCTCGAAACTCTTTGGGAGGTTTCATTGTCGCCGCTGCATAGGAGTCTGCTTATGGCGACATTATAGTTCAACCGGCCCGGCATTCGCCCGCAAGATTCTTGCTAGTCGTACGGGGGGGTGTTACAGAACCGCGAGCGGTAGCGACCGGATGCCACACTCAACCTGCGACGTACAATTCGCGAGGCAAAGACAAAGAGGACGCCGTTGAGTCTTGCATCCGGTCGCTACCGCTCGCGGTTCTGTAACGAATGCCACCACTTCGTAAACCCACGGCTTTCCGGCGAAGCCTCCCCGGCGTTATACTCTGCAGGCGAGCAAGCGTATGAAGCGGGAAAAGATTTCTGAGCTGACCACCAACCGTCTAAGCGTATACCTGCGTTGCCTGAATGATCTGGCGGCTGCGGGAATCAAGACCGTCTCGTCGCAGGAACTCGCCGAACAATTCAATTTCAATTCAGCGCAGATTCGGAAAGACCTCGGCTACTTTGGCGAGTTCGGCGTGCGCGGCGTCGGTTATTTCATTGACGATCTGCGAGAACATCTGACCAAGATCCTCGGGCTCGATAAGCCGCATCGCGTCGGCATCGTCGGCGCGGGAAGGTTGGGAACCGCGCTGGCCAATTACAACGGTCTTTCAAAATCAAATTTCGCAGTCGTTGCTTTATTCGACAATGACCTGGAAAAGGTAGGCCAACACGTCGGTCCTGATCATATTCCAGTTTATGACGCGAAAAAGATTGCCAGGGTCGTTCGCGAAGAGGGAATCGACGTCTGCGTCATTGCTGTCCCCGCTCGCGTCGCCCAGCGTGTGCTGAATCAAATAATGGCCGCCGATGTGAAAGCAATCCTGAACTTTGCACCGGCAGCGCTGACGGCGCGTTTGGGTGTGAAGGTCAAGACAGTTGATCTGACCACGTCGCTTGAGTCGTTGTCATATTTCCTGGCACGGCCGCAAGCTGCTCGTTTGACTAATGCACGACGCCGGCACTCTCAAATGGAAAAGATTGAAACCAGCGACAGCACGAAGCTCTAGCAGATTGCTGAAAAAAGCAAAATCGCCACGGAGACACAGAGTCACAGGGAAGGGAAGGATTCAGAACCTATCAGAAATGCCAACAAATGCTCACCCTCTTTGTTCTCATCTTTCTCTGTGTCTCCGTGTCTCTGTGGCTACGATTAGTTTTTCATCAGCCTGCTAGCAGATTGCTGAAAATGCTTGGTGCTATGCTCGGCCAACGCTTTTCTGTTGTTTTAGAAAAAGAAAAGAGAGATCGGTATTGGACGAACAAACCGCCAGACGCGACCTCATCCGCATTTGCCATTTGATGTACGAGCGCAGCTATGTCGTTTCGTCAGATGGGAATGTGAGCGTGCGTCTGGATGATGGACGGATTCTGGCGACGCCGACTATGACTTGCAAAGGACGGATGACGGACGACCTGATTGCCGTCACCGATCTCGAAGGCCGCCAGTTGAATGATAGTCGCGCGTCCAGCGAACTGGCCATGCACCTTTTGATTTATCGCGAGCGGCCGGACGTGAAGGCGGTCTGTCACGCGCATCCGCCGCATGGGACAGCCTTCGCTGTAGCGGGTTTGGCGATCGACCAGCCGATACTGTCTGAAGTGATCCTGACGCTCGGCTGCGTGCCCCTGGCGGAATACGGCACGCCTTCGACCGCGGAGTTGACCGACGCGATGCAACCTCTGGTCAAGCATCACAACGCGCTGCTGATGGCCAATCACGGCGCCGTGGCTTACGGATCGGATCTTTGGCAAGCCTTCGATCGTCTGGAGACGCTCGAGCACACGGCCAAGATCGCGATCCTTTCGCGCATTCTCGGAGGCTCGAAGAATCTTTCGCCGGATGCGATCGAAAAACTGATCAATGTACGCGAAGCTGCGGGCTATCTTGACTCAGGCGCGCGCTGTCAGGCTTGCGGTTACTTACATGAAACGACGCTGTCGTGCCCAACCGGCGATCGTCCGGCAGCCCGCACACACTCTTCCTCGACTTCGAACGGGGCAGGGAAGGTGTCACTGACGCGTGAAGAGTTGGTTGAGCTTTTGACTCAGGCAGCTCGCTTAAGAGAATCATAAATCACGCCTCGAATAGTAAGTCCGGCGAAGTTGTCCTATTCTATGGGCGCGCTCGCACCGGCTCCGGTAGGTTAAGAAAGGTCCAGAATGAACAATCTCGTCGTGTACCAGGACAAGTTCGCCGCCAGTGGCCTGAAGGTGTTTGAGCGCGCTATTGAAGAATCGCGCCGCCGAAATCAAAACTATGTTTCGCTCGGGCATCTTCTTATTGCTCTCGATGCCGAGGACGGCGGTTCTTTCAGGTATCTTGTGGGAAAGTTGCGTGCGGACCATGGTCTGACCGCGGATTCGGTTCCGGCCGATAGAGCTGTGGAGAAGCTCATGGAGTGGAGCCCGAAGTACGAGGGCGAGGGAGTCCGCATCGGGCCGGAAACGAAAAACTTCCTGCGGCGAGCCATAAAGATCGCGCAGTCCAACCAGCGCGAGAAAATCGAAGCTGCCGATCTGCTGTCAGCATTTCTACAGATTGCGCCGATACCTTATGTTCGTCCCGATCAAAGTGTGCGCCTTTGATTCGTGAGTTTGATTTGACGATTTACTAACGGTCGAGAATACAGGAGAAACTGAATGCAAGAAGCACTGGGAATGGTCGAGACCAAAGGTCTCGTGGCAATGATTGAAGCGGCGGACGCAATGGTCAAGGCGGCCAACGTGACGCTGGTCGGCTATGAAAAGATCGGCGCCGGCTTTGTAACGGCGATTGTTCGTGGCGACGTGGCCGCGGTGAAAGCCGCGACGGATGCCGGCGCCGCGGCGGCGCGACGAGTTGGCGAATTGGTGAGCGTCCACGTGATTCCGCGCCCGCATGGCAGCGTCGATGATGCGATGCCGATTACCGCCCAGAGCCGCGCATGATCATCGCCCGCATCGTAGGCACAGTCGTAGCCTCGCAAAAGGATCCGCGGCTGGAAGGCAAAAAGCTGCTCATTGTTCGCCCCGTGAATCTCGACGGCACGGACACGACTGGCTATGTCGTCGCCGTCGACACGGTCGGGGCCGGCTTTCATGAGCGCGTGCTGGTCGTCGCCGGATCGAGCGCGCGCCTGGCGCAAAACATGAAAGACGCGCCGGTCGATGCGGCCGTCGTAGGGGTCATCGATACGGTGGACATATCGCCAGAACTCGATGGAGAGTAATGCAACTCGCTCGCGTAATCGGCACTGTCGTCGCGACCATGAAGAATCCTTCCCTGGAGGGACGCAAGCTGCTGATTGTTCAATCTCTCAACAAAGATCTGGCGCCGCAAGGTAAACCGCTGGTAGCCGTGGATTCGGCCGGCGCCGGCATCGGCGAGTTGGTCTTCTGGTGCCGCGGCAAAGAAGCGAGCTTTCCTTTCAAGCGCGAAGATACTCCGACTGATTGCACGATTGTTGGGATTGTTGATTCTGAGAAACACGTCTTCAATGGTTAATAGTCAGTTGTCAGGAGTGATGTCCGACAAACTTTAGTTTGTCGTTTCCGATGGAATTGAGTGCTTATGAATGAAATCGACAAACTAAAGTTTGTCGGACACGGATTTAGAAAATGATTCTCGCCAAAGTCCTGGGAAACGTGGTCGCGACGCAGAAAAACGCGCGGTACGATGACGCGCGCATCATGTTGTGCGAACACATCACCCCTGAGGGCGAAGCGACCGGCCATACAGTTCTGGCGCTGGACTCTGTCGATGCCGGCGTCGGCGACACCGTTCTGATCGTTCAGGAGGGATGGGGCGCGTCGACATCGGCAACCGGAAAACCAGGCGCGGCCATCGATTCAGCCATCGTTGGCGTTGTCGATTACATCGATCTGTTGGAAGACCTGGCTAAGTAATTGAAGAAGTGGCACGGGCGTCTCGCCCGTGAATCCATGCGCAAGGTGCGCGTGCCACTGGATTAGGTTGTTTTCAAAAGTGAGCACGGATCAAGATCAAGCGAGACTGATAGCCGAACGCGTGGCGCGGCGGGTAGCCGGAACCCGTGGTGAAGCATCGCCGCGCCGTTCAACTGCTCAGACAAAGAACGGTGCGCCGGTGAGCGAAGAATTGTCGGCGATCCGTGAAGGTCTGCACGATCTGGAAAGCAAACTCGATCGCATCGAATCCAAGATAGTTCACAGCGTAACCCAACCTGCTGAGCCGACGAGGGCGCGGCTAATCGATTTCGTGTCATCCGGTCCGCCCGTAGCTGTGTCGCCCTCAACCGCCAGAGTGCCTTCAATTTCTCAAACTCCTCGTACGTCGCCCACCGCTTCGCAAGAACCTGCACAGTTTATTCCGGCTACTCATTCGCCCTGGGTGCGGGACTTCAACAGCGCCGCCGATCACCCAAGCCAGGAACGCTTCGGCGTCGAAGAGGCTACCGTGGCTGAACTGGTGGAGTTTTTCGAAAACGAAAAGAAATGCTCGGTCGAGCCGGGCGGCAAGCCCTGCGATCATTGCTCAATGTGCAGCTCGCGCGGGTTCTAGTCAGGTTCGAAGAGCTAAATGAAGGCCGCTCTTTGATCGAGAGCGGCCTTTTTCTCAATCCCTCTCAACGCCCTCAACTGACTAGTTGCTATCGAGACGTGATTTTAACGCAAAGGAACGCAAAGGAGTTGTCCTTAGCGTTACTTTGCGGCTTGCCTTTGCGCCCTTCGCGTTAAGATCATCATCCCAAAGAGTCTTCTCAGCGGGGAATCAATCGATGCAGCAAATAAAAGAGCGCCACTCCCGCAAACACCACGATTGAAACCATCGGGTTCTTTCCTTCTGATCGATTGACTTCGGGAATCAGATCGCTCGAAGCGACGTAAAGAGTAACTCCCGCAGAAAACGGCAACGCGTAGGCGACCGAAGTCTGAAAGCGACTGTTCAGCAAAGCCACGCCGACCACGCCGGCGAACGTGGCCGCGCCGATCGCGAGGGCGGCGCCGGCGGCTTTCTTAGTGGAACGGCCAGAGGCCAGCATGATCGAGGCGACGGTGAATCCCTCCGGCACTTTGTGCAGCATGATCGCGATGAAGACCAGCAGACCGACTTTCAAGTTCGTCAAGAACGCAGCCGCGATCGAAACGCCGTCGAAGAACGTGTGAATCGTGAGCCCACCCATGGCCGCGTACGCGGCCGAAGGCTTGATCAAATGTTCAGGATGAGTCTCCTCGCCAAAATGAAAGTGAGGCGCAATCGTGTGTTCGAAGAGCTGAATCAGCAGATAGCCTCCGAGCAGGAGCGTCATCGGAATCACTGCCACCTCCGCGTTCGATGCGTCGATCAGCTTTACTCCCCACAAGCTGACTGACTCGGGCAGCATCTCGATAAAGATTGCGGCCAACATGAAGCCTGCCCCGAGCGCGATCAGGTATTTCAGCAGCCGCGTCTCGCGACGATGAGCACCCGAAGAAGCCAGCAGCAGCCCTCCAGCCAGATTGGCAAGGGCCGCCAAAGCTCCCAATAGCAGCAGCGTAGGAATTCCAGTCATCTCGAGTCCAACGTCGCGCGGGCGTCCCGCCGTGAGAATCACGCGCAAGATGCGCGTGCCACAGCGGTGGGGGACTATACATCATTGAGGGAGGGAGAGACCTAATCGACCCAAAAAAAACTGCGAATAACCTGTGAAAAGTCTTGACACGCCCGAATTACGGGCGTAGGATGCGGCGGTGGAGTGAAGTGGAGTGAGGTGGCCGCAACGACTCGAACCAAACCCGAAAGCAGCGCGAACCGTAGAGCCGTCTCTTTTACTTCCCCCAACCGGTGCCGATGTTACGAGGCAATTACACAGCCCGAATCGATTCCAAGGGCCGGCTCAAAGTGCCGACTCTTTTTCGCCGTTACGTCGAAGAGAAGTATGGCTCAGCTTTTTATCTTACCAGCTTGACCGGCGATTGCGTGCGAATTTATCCGATGCCGGAATGGGAAGCGATCGAACAAAGGTTGTCGTTGTTGCCTTCAATGGATCCGGCAAGACGAAAGTTCCTTGACAGGACGAACTACTACGGACAGCAGTCGTCGATGGATACGCAGGGGCGGGTATTGATTCATCCGCTGCTGAGAAAGAGCGCCGCGGTCGTAGGCGACGTTGCGGTGCTTGGTTATTTGACCTATCTGGAAGTCTGGGAGTTGGAGAAGTTCCAGCAACGCCTGCTGGCCGATCCTTATCTAGAAGAAGACGAAGCGGCGATTGCGCGACTGGGGATTTGAAATCGGTGAAGTAGCACAGACTTTAGTCTGTGTTAAATGATCGAGAGTTTCGAGCGGAGCACAGACTGAAAGTCTATGCTACCTATTAGTTCTTTGAACGAGATCACGGGGCGGTGGTGATGGCGGAGCCTTTGGGGGGCAGGGGCACGTTGGCTCATCGCCCTGTGCTACTTCGAGAGACGATCGAGCTGCTCGCAGCGGAGCAGGGCGGGATGTTTGTCGATTGCACGGTAGGCCTGGGCGGGCATAGCGAAGCAATTCTGGAAGCATCTCGTGACGCGCAAGTGCTGGGTATCGATCGTGACGACGAAGCGCTCGAGCTGGCGAGGAAGCGATTGGCGCGATTTGGGACGCGCTTTCGCGCCGTGCATGCTGACTTTCGCGAAATAACGCGGGTCCTCGCGACTGCGGAGGTTAAGCAAACGCGCGGCATTCTCGCCGACCTGGGTGTTTCGTCGTTGCAACTGGATTCGCCTGCGCGGGGATTCAGTTTCCAGCACGACGCACCGCTCGATATGCGTATGGATGCGTCGACCGGGGTGGAGACCGCCGCAGAGTTGCTCGGTCGTCTTTCCGAAGTAGAGATTGCGCAAGTAATTTTTGAGTACGGTGAAGAACGCCGGTCGCGCCGGATTGCTCGTTGGATTGTCGAGCGAAGAGAGCAGGGCGCGCCGGTAGAAACGACTCGCGACCTCGCCTCATTAGTAGCGCGCGCAGTCGGACTCGGTAAACAACGGAGGATCCATCCCGCCACGCGCACGTTTCAAGCGTTGCGCATAGCGGTCAACAGCGAGCTCGAAAACCTTGATCGTTTCGTGACTGACGCAGTTGACCTTTTAGAGCCGGAAGGGCGTCTTGCGGTAATCAGTTTTCACTCGCTTGAGGATCGAATTATCAAGCGAACGCTTTGGAAGCTTTCGGGTCGCTGCCAGTGTCCGCCGCGTTTACCGAAGTGTATGTGTGGCGCCCAAAAGACAGTCGAGATTTTGACGCGGCGACCAATCTCTTCCGGGGAGGCAGAAGTCGCCGCTAACCCACGTGCCCGCAGCGCAAAACTGCGAGTTTGTAAAAAGCTCGTAACACAGAACTAACTCGAAACTCATTTGGAGAGTTGAGATGGTCAGACGAATTCCATCAAGACAGCGAAACGCACGGGTTGCCCGCGAGCGCGATCCCGGCGCGTTAGTACGATTGGGGTTGCTTCTGTTCTGCGGCCTGACATTGGCCGGCGGTTTCGTCTATGCCGGCGGCCAGCACTTTGCGGCGCTAAAGCTCGGATACGAAACCGAGAACCTGCGTAAGGTGCGAAACAATCTGGCCGAAGACCAGCGCCGCTTTCTGTTAGAGCGGGAAGCGGCGGCCAGTCCCGCGCGTTTAGAGCGCGCCGCTCGTCAACTGGGGTTGCAACCGATGCAGGCTGAGCAACTCGATCCGCTCAAGCGAACAGTTAAGAGTTCAGCGGTTAAGACTACGCCGGCAGTTAGTCCGAGTGCGGCGTCGCCGGCGAAAAATGTTCAAGCAAAAGTTATCCGGCAGCCGAAACCCCGATGAACCTGGCTTGCAGTAAACCAATCTGATTCGGCGCGAACGCGCTAACAGGACCGCAGTGTTTGGAGTGCCCAATGCCCCGTCGTTCTACCGCCATCGAAGCGCCACGGCCCGGCAAATCGCAGCGGCGCGCGCTGTTTGTAGCGCTAGGGTTAGTGGCCTGGATGGTGTTAATCGGTGCACGCCTGGTTCAGTTGCAAGTCAGCCAGCACGATGACTTCACCTCCCGCGCCAGAAATCAACAACTAAGCGCCATTGAGACAAGTCCGACCCGCGGACAGGTGCTCGATCGGCAAGGCCGGGAGCTGGCGCGCAGCATAGATACCGAATCGTTCTTCGCAGATCCCCGCGACATTTCAGATCCTAACGACACCGCGAAACGGATCGCGTCGATCACCGGACAGGATCGCGACGAACTGGCCAGGCGCCTCGCTGTCGCGATCGATGCTAAGAAGCAATTTATCTGGATCGTCCGGCGCGTGAACATCGAGTCAGCGAAGAAGCTGGACGCGATGGAAGTCAAAGGAGTCTATTCGCGCCGGGAGCCGAAACGTTACTACCCGAATGATTCGCTGGCCGCCCACGTGCTCGGTTTTGTGGGGACGGATGAGATTGGGTTGAGCGGAGTTGAGCAATCCTACAACGAGAAGATTCGCGGCGAGTCGGGGAAAGTCTATCTGGAAATGGACCGCGATCGGCGCGCGTTCGAAAGCTACGAGGTCCAGCCGAATCCGGGACAGACCGTTGTGCTAACGATCGATCAGACAATTCAGTACCGGACTGAGCAGGCGTTGGGCGCGGCGGTGGAACGCGCTCACGCAAAATCAGGCACGGCGATCGTGATGGATCCGCGGACGGGAGAGATTCTCGCCCTGGCTAACGCACCGTCGTTTGATCCCAACCAATCTCAAGAGTCTACAGCCGAAGCGCGAGTCAACGGCGCGCTGCAAAATATTTATGAGCCCGGTTCGACATTCAAGGTGGTCGCTTACTCAGCGGCAATCGAGAAAGGACTGGTTCGACCTGAAGATAAGATCGATTGCCAGATGGGCCAGATCACCGTCGCCGGCCGGTTGATTCACGATCACCATCCGTTCGGCGTCCTCACCATTGCCGATGCTCTGGCGCAGTCCAGCAATGTAGGGGCGATTAAGCTGGGCCTCCTGGTAGGCAACGAATCGATGTATGAATACATGAAGAGGCTCGGCTTTGGCTCGCGCACGGGGATCGATTTGGCCGGTGAGTCTGCCGGACTTCTGAAGTCTTTGGGCCGTTGGCAGCCTTCGTCGATCGGATCTATGGCGATGGGTCAGGAGATCGGCGTGACGCCGTTGCAAATGGCTACCGCGTACTGCGTGCTGGCAAACGACGGCATGCTGGTCAAGCCGCACGTCGTGCGCGAATTACGTTCGCCTGAAGGGGCCGTAGTGTTTCAGGCGAAACCCGAAACTCGGCGAGCGCTGAAGGCGGAAACGACCGCGGCGCTGCGCAACATGCTTGAGGGCGTAACGCTGCACGGAACCGCACGCAAGGCGCAACTGGACGGATACACGGCGGCGGGCAAGACCGGCACCGCGCAGAAGATTGATCCCAAGACGCATGCCTATTCGGCGACAAAATACATCGGTTCGTTTGTCGGGTTTGCTCCAGTCAAAAATCCAGCCGTGGTGATCATCGTGGTCATCGATGAGCCGCAGGGCTCGTATCACGGCGGCGACATCGCCGCGCCGGTCTTTCGCGAGATTGCCGAACAGGTACTGCCTGACTTGAGTGTCTCACCCGATGTTGAGATCAAGTCCGGCACTGAGTTGATCGCGCAAGCGTCCCGGCCCTCGCCACAACAACTGAAACAGGAGCAACTGCAGACCGAGGCACGTGAAGCGACTTTGCCGACGGTGGCGGCAAGGAGTTTCAGCGGCCAACCTAAAGAAGTGGTTTTTGCGGTGGCCACAAGGCGAGCGGCCTTGATGCCGGACCTGCGCGGGCAAAGTGTTCGCGATGCGTTCCGCATGTGTCAACAGCTTGGCTTGCGTTTGGAGGCGCGTGGCGAAGGGCATGCGATGCGGCAAATTCCCGAGCCCGGCGCTGAGGTTGATCCGGGTCTGATTGTGCGCGTCGATTTTGGCCGCGGAAATTAGTTCTGGAAGAGAGTTACACCGGATGAGTGGACGTGGACATTAAGACAGCAGCAAGTTTGATGAGCGCCACGACTGATAGTCTGCGCGCTGAGTTCTTTGACAAAGAAATAATTGACTTCTCGATTGATTCCCGGACGGCCGGTGAAGGCGAGCTGTTCTTTGCTTTGTCTCAACCCGACTATGAACGAGCAGGCTTCAACGGCATCTTTGCCGATGCGCACGACTTTATCTCGCAGGCGTTAGCGAGCGGAGCAATCGCCGCGGTCGCACGCCGCGAACGCGTGGCCGGCGACGAAAAGTTGCAGGCTTTAGGCAATCGACTCTTGCTGGTCGACGACGTGATTGCGGCTCTGCAAACGCTGGCGCGCAAGGTTTATGAACAATGGGCGCGCCCCGTGGTTGGCATTACCGGCAGTGCGGGTAAGACGACCACCAAGGAGCTGACCGCGCATGTACTGGCCGTGACCGGCAGTCGAATACTTAAGAGCGAACGCAATTATAACAATGGTCTCGGTCTGCCGCTGTCAGTTTTGCAGATGGTCAGCCGGGGCCATAAACCCGATGATTATGATTTGGCAGTACTCGAGATGGGCATGTCCTCCCCCACGCACGAGATTCGACGTCTCGTGCAAATCACGCCGCCCGACATCGGCGTGGAATTACTGGTCGCGCCGGTGCACCTCGAGCATCTCGGCACGATCGAAAACGTGGCGGCGATGAAGGCCGAGTTGATAGAAGGTCTGAAGCCCGGCGGCATCGCAATACTAAACGCGGACGACGAACTTGTTATGGAAATGAAGTCAAAAACAGATGGACCGGTGTTAACTTTTGGCATCCAAAACCAGGCGGACGTGGCCGCGACCGACATCGACACGGCTCGCTTCGGCTCGATCCGCTTTCGCTTGAAAACGCCTTTGGGTGAAGCGGCGGCGGAGTTGCCAATGACGGGCCGGCACAACCTGATGAACGCATTGGCAGCGTCGGCCGTGGCCACGGCATTGAAGGTCAAGCCTGAGCTGATTGCGAACGCTTTGCGAACTGCAAAGCCTCCGCGCATGCGAGGCGAAGTCCTGGAATTTGCCGCCGGCTTCACGGTGGTCGATGATTCGTATAACTCGAATCCGCGTTCATTGCTCGGCATGGTGCGGACGCTGGCGGAAGCGAGTGAGAAAGTGCAGCGCCGGGTTGTGATAGCCGGAGAAATGATGGAGCTGGGTCCGGACGCCCCGGAGATGCATCGCCAGGCGGGCCGCGAAATCGCTGAGCTGGGCATCGATGTTCTGTGGGGCGTGCGCGGGCTGGCCGCGGAAATTGTTTCAGGGGCGGCGGAAAAGGGGATTGCGGAAACGGCGTTCTTCGAAAGTTCAGACGATGCGGCAGCCGCGGCAATTGCCGCAGCGCGTGAGGGCGACCTGATTTTGGTTAAGGGCTCGCGCAGTGTGGAAACGGACTGGGTGGTCCAAGCTTTAAAGGACAGATTTCCTTTGGCCGGCGAGAATCGCGAGCAATAGCGAGCGGGGCAGTAGCCCGACCGTGAGGAAGGGCGTGAGCGCGCTACGCGCTGAGCGGGCAGGATGCCCGCGCTCCTTAAGAATGATCTATTACATCTTTTACGAGCTGATCTTTAACCATTCGAACCAGGATTGGTGGCTGGTAAAAGGCCTTAATGTTTTTCAGTACGTTACTTTTCGCACGGCCTATGCCTCGGTGACGGCCCTGCTGATCTCGCTCTTGTTCGGACGGCGAGCAATCAATGCGCTGAAGAGATGGAACATCGGCCAGCAAATTCGCGAAGAGGGCCCGCAGGCGCACATGGCCAAACAAAACACGCCGACGATGGGCGGGCTCTTGCTAATCGCCTCGGTTGTAATCTCGACTCTGCTCTGGGCCAGGCTGTCCAGTTTTTATGTTTGGGTGGTGATAGTTGCGACGCTGGCGTTTGGCGGAGTCGGGTTCGCCGACGATTATCTCAAGCTGGTCAAACGGCGCAGTCTGGGTCTGACGGGACGGCAAAAGATAATTTTCCAGTTGGCCATAGCTTTTGGAGTTTGGCTTACCCTGTATCTGTCGACGCGATACTTCGAAACCAAGTATTCATGGAACGTCAGCATACCGTTCTTCAAAGACACTGCGATTCCCAACGGCATCAGCACTATTGGACCGATTCTTTATCTCGTGATGATCGTGATTGTGCTGTTGGGAGCCACGAATGCAGTGAACTTGACCGACGGGCTCGACGGGCTGGCCATCAGCGTGACGTTCATCGCCATGACCGCCCTGACGGCGTTTACCTATTTGAGCAGCGACGCGCGCTGGGCGCGTTATCTGGATTTGGCGCACCGGCCCGAGGCGGCCGAGTTGACGGTTTTTTGCGGAGCTATGGCCGGCGCGAGCCTCGGGTTCCTCTGGTTCAATGCACCGCCGGCGGAAGTGTTCATGGGCGATGTCGGTAGTCTGGCCATCGGCGGAGCTGTCGGCACCATCGCGGTGCTGACCAAACAGGAATTCATGCTGGTGATGGTTGGGGGCGTGTTCGTGATCGAGGCCCTGTCGGTGATGTTGCAAGTGTCCGTGTTCAAAATGACGAAGAGCACCAGCGGCGTCGGGCGGCGCGTTTTTAAGATGACGCCTCTGCATCACCACTTTGAAATGGTGGGATGGAAAGAATCGAAGATTGTCTTTCGCTTTTTGATTCTGGCAATACTGTTTGCTTTGCTTAGTCTGACGACTTTGAAACTGCGGTGAAGGTCCGATTAGGTTCCCCTCCCTTTGGGAGGAGTTAGGGGAGGGTGCGAAGCTTGACGGAGACAGGCCCTCTCCCCGGCCCTCTCCCAAAGGGAGAGGGAGAAAAGACTTTCGAATTTCAAGTGCCCGATATGAAGAGCCTGACCGAAGTAATTGCGTCATTGCTGTTGGCCCTGGTCTTTTTGCGGGCTTCCGGATCGTTGGTGGGCATTATTTACGAGTGGAAATTGCGGGCAGGAAAGTTTTAGTCATCGGCGCGGCCCGCAGCGGCATCGCGAGCGCCCGGTTTCTCGCGCAGCGCGGCGCGATTGTCGCTCTTAATGATCGCAAGCCGCTGGCCGAATGGCCCGCGGAAGCGCTTGAATTGAAAACTCTGGGAGTGGGTCATGTCGAAGGCGACCCGCCGTCGTGGCTACTCGATCAGATTGATCTGGTTGTGGTCAGCCCGGGCGTTCCCACCAAAGCCATTCCAATTCGTTACGCGGATCGCCGCGGAGCGGAAGTGATTGGCGAAATCGAGCTGGCATCGCGCTTCCTACGCGGACGCGTGGTCGCGGTGACGGGAACGAATGGCAAGACGACAACGGCTTCGTTAATCGGAGAGATGTTAAGAGACGCTCAATTAAACGTGCAGGTCGGCGGCAACATCGGCAACGCCCTGATTTCGTTGGCCGAGTCGTCGCGCGACGATGGCTGGTCCGTGGTTGAGGTTTCGAGTTTCCAACTGGAGACCATCGTGGATTTTCATCCGACGGTGGCGGCCGTGCTGAACGTGACGCCGAATCACATGGATCGATACGATTCGCTGACGGACTATGCCGCGGCCAAGCACCGCGTGTTCACGAATCAGACCGCCGGTGATGTGGCGATTCTGAACGCTGACGATGAAATAGTATCGTCCTGGACCGAAGGCCTGCGGGCACACGTCGTGCAATTCAGCACCAGGCGCGAACTCGACGAAGGTTTGTTTCTGCGCGGAAATGATTTGGTGTCGCGAACGAGGGACGGTGAACGCGTTCTCGTGACGCGCGACGAAATGCAATTGCGCGGTAAGCATAATGTCGAGAATGTTCTGGCGGCTATGGCCGCGGGGCTGGCGTGTGGGGCCGCGCCTGATTCGCTGCGCGAAACTGTACGGCGCTTTCAGCCGGTCGAACATCGTCTGGAAGAAGTCGCCGAGATCAAAGGCGTGCGCTTCTTTAACGATTCAAAGGCGACCAGTGTGGACGCGACGATGAAAGCGCTGGAAGCGTTCGCCGGCGAACGCGGAAAAGTAATTCTGATTCTGGGGGGTCGTGGAAAGCAGGCGCCTTACTCGCCGCTGGCGCCGCTGGTTAAGGAGTTAGTGCGGAAGATGATCTTGCTGGGAGAGGACGCGCTCGCAATCGAACGCGAACTAAAGTCGGCCGCGCCTTTCGAGCATGCCTCCGACATGCACGACGCAGTTGAGCGAGCGTTTGCCGCAGCCAAACCTGGCGATGTGGTTTTGCTTGCGCCCGCGTGCGCCAGCTTTGATATGTTCGGCAGTTTCGAGCATCGGGGAAGAGTATTCAAAGAGGAAGTCGGGGATTTGCGATTTTAGATTTGGGATTTTCGATTGAAGTTCGCGCGGGCGAGGAACCAATCGCAAATCAAAAATCAAAAAAGCAGAAATCAAAAATCTTACAGATGCCGCAAAAACTGCAAATCGATAAGTGGTTATTCTCAGCGACGGTTGGGCTGGCGCTGTTTGGCGTCGTTATGGTTTACAGCGCGTCGGCTGTGATCGCCCAATCAGAGAACCACAGCCAGTTCCATTACGTCATCAAGCAGGGCATCTGGACGATGCTCGGGTTTGGCGCCATGTTCGTCGCGATGCGCTTCGATTACCAGCGTTTGAATCGGAGATGGATCGTTTATGGAGCGTTGCTGGTAACTATCTTCCTGCTGCTCGCGGTGTTCGCCTTCTCGCCCGTGAACGGGGCCCGCCGTTGGATCAAGTTCGGTGGCATGTCGGCGCAGCCGTCCGAGATCGCGAAGCTCGTGCTGGCTATGTTCCTGGCGTACTTCCTGGAAAAACGAGTTGGTGAAGAGGGCTCGTTTTGGAAGACCTTCTTACCCTGCATGATCCCACTCGGTGTTTTGGCGGGTCTGGTGGCGAAGGAACCGGACCTGGGAACAGCGCTGATGCTGGCAATCATCAGCATGACGATCTGTTTCGCGGCGGGTGTTCGTCCGCGTCATGTGATCTATGCCGCGGTGCCCGGGTTGTTGTATGTGGCAAAGATGGTGATCTTTACGCCGTTTCGCTGGCGCCGCATGGCCACGTTCATCGATCCCTGGGCGGATCAACAGGGCAGTGGATACCAGGTCGTGCAATCGCTGATCGCGGTCGGTTCGGGTGGACCGCACGGACTTGGATTCGCGCAAGGACGGCAAAAACTTTTGTTTCTGCCTTTCGCGCATTCCGATTTTATCTTCGCGGTGATCGGCGAAGAGTTGGGTCTGATCGGAGCAGTTACCGTCGTTTTCGTCTTTGCAATCTTTTTGTGGCGAGGCATGCGGTCCGCGTTGAGAGCGCCGGATCGGTTTGGCATGCTGCTCGGGATTGGCATCGTGGTGGGGATCGTCGCCCAGGCGCTCTTGAACATGAGCGTGGTGCTGGCGCTGGTGCCGACCAAAGGTATTCCGTTGCCATTTATTTCTTACGGAGGATCTTCACTGGTGCCGACGTTGGCCGGCGTAGGGATCCTGCTGAACATTTCTCAGTATGCGCCGCTCGGTAAGCGGGCCGGCTTTGACGAAGACGATTATGAAGAAGAATGGCAGGAAGAGAAGCGCGCGAAAAAGCGGCGAGCACCACGGCAGCGAGCAGCAGCGGTCGCGCGGCCGCGTTATGGTTGAGCGATGCGTGTGCTAATCGCGGCCGGCGGTACCGGCGGGCACATCTATCCGGGTATCGCGGTGGCCAAAGAGATCATGCGCCGCGATCCTTTGTCGGTCGTCAGGTTTGTCGGCACGGCGCGTGGCCTCGAAACGCGCCTGGTGCCGAACGCAGGATTTGAACTATCGATCATTGAAAGCTCGGGACTGGTAAACATGGGGCTGGTCCAGCGGCTGCGTGGCTTATTGATTCTGCCGAAGAGTCTTCTGGCTGCGCGACGCGTGATCAAGCCCTTTCAGCCCGACGTCGTTGTCGGCGCCGGAGGATACGTTAGTGGGCCGGTTCTGCTGATCGCCGCGTTGATGCGCGTGCCGACCCTCGTGATGGAATCCAACGCGGTGCCCGGTTTTACTAACCGCAGGCTGGCGCGTTTTGTGGATGCTGCAGCAGTTTCGTTTGACGCCGCCCTGCCGTATTTTCGCGGCAAAGGCCTCTTGACCGGGAATCCGGTCCGCAGCGAGTTCTTTGACATTCAGGACAAGCAACACGATCCGCAACGGTTTTGCTTGCTGCTGTTTGGTGGTTCGCAGGGCTCGCGCGCCATCAACGATGCGATGCTGGCAGCTTTATCGCATCTTGACCCGTACCGTGAGCGGATGCATGTCACACATCAGACCGGCAAGTTGGATTTCGCAAAGGTGCGGGCCGGGTATGCGGCTGGCGGTTGGACCCAAGCCGACGTGCGTGAGTACATCGATGATATGGTCGCCGCTTTTGCCGGAAATGATCTAATCGTTTCCCGGGCCGGAGCGACTACCAGTTTCGAATTGATGGCGGCAGGAAAGCCGGCCGTGATGGTCCCACTCCCCGGCCAACTGGAACAGCGGCGCAATGCGGAGGTAATGCAGCAGGCAGGGGCCGCCAGGATGATTGCGCAGGAAGATCTAACGGGCGAGCGCCTGTCGAAAGAGATCGGTTCGTTGATGGAAAACCCTGACGAGCTTACGCGGATGGAAGCCGCCGGCCGCAAGCTGGCGCGACGGGATGCGGCAAGTGCGACCGTTGATTTGATCGAGAGATTAGTGAAAGACCGCTTGCGGTAAACAAGCGGGGCAGTAGCCCGACCGTTAGGGAGGCTTGAGCGCGCTTCGCGCGCTGGGCGGGCAGGATGCCCGCGCTCCTAAAAAATGTTCAGACGTTTCCAGCACATTCATTTCATCGGCATCGGCGGCATAGGCATGTCAGGCATCGCCGAGGTGCTGGCGAACCTGGGCTTTCGGGTTTCAGGGTCGGATCAAAAAAAGTCTGAAGTGACTGCGCATCTCGAAGAGCTGGGCGTGGAAGTGACCGAGGGACATGCGGCTGAGAATGTCGGCGATGCTCATGTAGTCGTGCGGTCGACCGCGGTGCGCGACGATAACCCCGAGATCTTTGAAGCGCGTCGCCGCTCAATACCTGTAATACCGCGGGCGGAGATGCTGGCCGAATTGATGCGTATGAAACCGCACACGGTGGCGGTAGCCGGCTCGCATGGCAAGACGACGACAACTTCGATGGTTGCTACTGTATTGGGAATTGCCGGCCTGGATCCGACGTTTGTAATTGGCGGCATCGTGCGTACCTATCGCGCGAACGCGCGGCTGGGCAAGAGCCAGCTGATGGTGGTTGAGGCGGACGAAAGCGATCGCTCGTTTCTGATGCTGACCCCGACCATTGCAGTGGTGACCAACATCGATCGCGAACACATGGACTACTACAATGACATGGACGACGTGCGTAAGTGCTTCGCGGATTTCGTCAACAAGGTTCCTTTTTATGGCGCCGCGATTCTTTGTCTTGACGATCCGCACGTGCAGGCAGTAATTCCGAAAGTCGAGCGCCGCCGCGTCACCTATGGTTTGAGCGCCCAGGCTGACGTCTCGGCGCACGAAATCAGCTATGACCAATCGTTTGGGTCGAAGTTTTCAGTGTTGCGAGGCATCGACGTGCTCGGACGCGTATCGCTGCGCGTTCCCGGCAAGCACAACGTTTACAACTCGCTGGCGGCCATTGCGGTCGGGCTGGAATTGGAAGTGCCTTTCGACACGATTGCGCATGCGCTCGGTGAATTCAGCGGCGCCGATCGTCGCTTTCAATTCAAGGGTGACGAGGCGGGCGTCACGGTGGTCGACGATTACGGCCATCACCCGACGGAAATAAAGGCGACGTTGAGTGCGGCCCGCATTGGCGCGCCGAACCGGCGCATCGTGGTTTTGTTTCAGCCGCATCGATACTCGCGCACCGCTGATCTGATGGACGAATTTGCCAGCGCTTTCAACAACGCCGACGTGTTGCTGGTGACCGACATTTATGCGGCGAGCGAAACACCGATCGACGGAATTAATGCCGAAGTGCTCACTGGGCGGATTAAGAGTTACGGCCATAAGAACGCTGAGTATGTCGGCGCCGTCGAAGGCGCAGCCGATATTCTGCGCGAAACGGTGCGCGAAGGCGACCTGGTGATTACGTTGGGCGCGGGTTCGGTGCATCGGTCAGGAGATCAGTTGCTGGCGCTGTTGCGTGGTGAGAATGGCCAATCGGTCCAAGCTTAGGGTTTTTGCTTTTACCCTCGCCCTTTGGGAGAGGGCCACGGAGAGAACTTGAGTGTGATAGCCGAGACACTGAGTCTTATTCAATTGCAGGCTTGGTTGTAGACCCTCTCCCACAGGGAGAGGGAGTAGGAACGCGGTTCATACTTTTGAAGATGGTTTCGATTGAAGACACAACCCGGCGTGACACGGCGATTGAAGAAGTCGCGGCCCGTCTGGGTGTGCGCGCCGAACGCGGCCGCCGGTTTGCCGAGTTGACGAGTTTGCGGGTAGGCGGTGCGGTTGACTGGGTCCTGTCGCCCGACACTGAAGAGCAGGCAGCGGCGCTCGTATACGAATTGGAGCAACGCGGAGTCGCATGGCGGCCGTTGGGTTCAGGCAGCAACGTGCTCGCCGATGACGGCGCCCATCATTACGTGATTGTCAGTTTGAAAGATTTGAAAGCCGATCCGGTCTTTGAGGGTGATCGAGTTTCCGTCAGTGCGGGTTATTCACTGCCTCGTCTTTGTATTGACTCAGCGCGGCGCGGTCTTTCCGGGATCGAAGGACTTAATGGAATACCCGGCACGGTTGGAGGCGCCCTGTGGATGAACGCCGGAGCTTATGATCAGGAGATTGGCACGGTCGTCGAAAGTGTGCGGGTTGCGCGCGGCGGCCGCGTGATCGAAATCCCCGGTGATGAGATCGTTTGGAACTATCGCCACACGTCATTTCGGGAAGGCGAACTCATTTTGGGCGCGACTTTGTTGTTACACCAGGGCGATCCGGAAGAGATTACCGCAAGGATGGAAGCAGCCAAGAGCCAACGGATGGCGACGCAACCGCATGGCGCGCGCTCAGCGGGCTGCTTCTTCAAGAATGCTCCGGCCAGCCCAATCGGTACCGGCAAGATGATCGACGATCTGGGTATGAAGGGGACGCGCCGTGGTGGCGCCGTAGTTTCGCCAAAGCACGCCAACTTTATCGTTACCGAAGGCGATAATGCGCGGGCCGAAGACACGCTGGCCCTGGCTGAGGAGATTCGCCAGCGGGTTAAGACTGAACATGGAATCGATCTGGAATACGAAGTGGAGTTGTGGAGCAGTAAGTAGCACAGACTTCAGTCTGTGTGTGAGCCGATGCGAGGAGATCTGGGAAGGAAAATCACAGACTGAAGTCTGTGCCACTCTTATGAAAGAACAAGTCATCGCAAACAGGAACTCACGAAGCTCGAGAGCTGCCGCCGCGCAACCGAGGGGTTTTGTGCAGCGTCCGGCGCGTCGTGACGGCTCGGCAACTGGGAGAGAGAGAAACTTCTCGCCGCGAGCGCTCTTCGCTTATGTGCCGTCCGCCCTGAAGGTCGTCCTGGCGATTCTTGCCATCGTCGCTTTGTTTGTCGGATATCGCGTGGCGGCCTCGGCTTCATTATTCCAGGTACGCGGCATCGATGTGTCGGGAACATCGCGCACGTCCGCGGAAGAGATTGAAGGCCTCACGCGCCGGGCGGTAGCGAAAACGGGAGTCTGGCGCGCCGATCTCTCCGCAATCAGTGGTGAGCTGGAGCGTCTGCCCGGCGTGCGCCGCGCCGTAGTGAGCCGAGTCTTGCCGGATCGTCTGCGCATCCGCGTCACCGAACGCGTGCCCGTTGCGGTCGTTCGCACTGCTGCCGGCCACTTCTTTTGGGTGGACGAAGAGGGCGTCGCGCTGGGGGAAATGAAACCCGCTGATACCGTACCCTCGTTCTTCATTCGTGGCTGGAGCGAAGAAGGCACAGAGGAAGCGCGCAACGACAACGCCGAGCGCGTCCGGAAGTACCAGGAGGTGGTGCGGGAATGGGGTGGCCTGGGCCTGCCAGATCGAGTGAGCGAAGTTAATCTGATCGATCTACACGATGTGCGCGCGCAACTGGCCGGCAACGATTCCGAGATCGAAGTCAGGTTGGGAGGACAGGATCTCGGTGAGCGCCTCAAGCAGGCGCTCGAGGCGTTGGACAAATACCGGCAGACACCGCGTGGCTCATCAATTACTTATATTGATTTACAGACTGGACGAATCGTTATCGGCACCAGTTCCGGCAGCAAAGTTTCGAATGCAACTGCGACTGACGACAACACGGACGCGGCGTCAACCACACCGAGCACTCCGAAGCCGTCGAGCCCTGCTAATGCAAACCGAAGTGCTTTGCCGAATAACCAACGGCAGAAACCGGCGCGAAGTGATGCGGGACCCAACGCTGCCGCGAACACTTCTCGCATTCGTTTGCGATAGGCGGATCAGAGAAAGCTAAATGGCAAAGCGGACAAATCACACAATCGGGCTGGACATCGGAACGAGTAAGGTGACGTGCATCGTCGCCGGTCCCGGAGAAGAGGGCATCCTGGAAATCCTGGGCCTCGGTGAAGCCGAAGCGCGCGGCCTGCGCAAAGGCGTGATCGTCAATCCTGATGCAGCCGTCGAAGCGGTCAAGAAAGCTGTTGAAGAAGCCGAGCGAATGAGTGGCGTGCAGGCAGAGGAAGTCACGATCAATCTCGCCGGATCGCACATCATGGGTTTCAATGGCCAGGCTATTGTCGCCGTCGCCGGACGCGATCGAGAGATCACCGCCGATGACGTCCGCCGGGCGATCGATTCTGCGTGCGCAATCCAACTTCCGGCCGGCCGCGAGATTGTGGACCGTCTGCCACAGGAGTTCATCGTAGACGATCAGGACGGCATTAACGATCCAGTCGGGATGACCGGGGCCCGCTTGGCGGTCAAGGTGCACATCGTTACCAGCCCGGTGACCGCGCGCCAGAACGCGATTAATGCCGTAAATCGGGCCGGATTGATCGTCGCGGACATGATCCTGGAGCAGCTTGCCGCAGCCGAAGCGACGCTCACGGATGATGATAAGGAATATGGTTCGGCGTTGGTTGATATTGGCGCGGAAACCACTGGGTTGTGCGTCTATCAGCGTGGCGCGGTGCAACACACGGCGGTGTTCCCGCTGGGCGGAGCGCACTTTACCAACGACATTGCGTTCGGCTTACGCACTCCGATTCCGGAAGCTGAGCGCATCAAGCGCACTGTCGGTTGTGCCTCGAGCGCTTCGCTTAGTGACGACCAGCGCGGCGAGATGGTCGAGGTGCCCTCAGTTGGTGGCCGCGCGCCGCGGCAACTATCGCGACAAATTCTCTGCGACATTTTGCAGCCGCGCGCCGAAGAAGTTTTGATGCACGTCTCTGACGAGATCAGGGATTCCGGTTGGAACCGCCAACTGTCGAGCGGAGTTGTGTTGACCGGAGGCGGGGCCCTACTCGACGGCATGATCGAAGTTGCTGAACAGGTCTTTGATGCACCCGTGCGCATCGGTTATCCCGAGCGTGATCGATTTGGTGGACTGGTTGAAGACGTGCAAAGTCCGGCGTGGGCTGCGGCTGCCGGACTCGCGCTCGTGTCGCAACGTGCGCATGCTCTCGAACAGCGTTCGGGAGCCGCCAAACGCGGCGCTTCGGGCCGCTTAACACACTTCGTTTCCAAGTTTCGCAGCAGATTTGGTAGTAGTATTTTTTGACAAAGTATTGTATGCTGGCGCGCCTATGGCACAATATGTTGTCCGCAAGATATAGATGCCCGTGGTTCAGCTAGCCCAAAATAAACGAAAGAGGGAGTGGAAGACTTCCCGGTTTGGAAGAGAGGATAAACCCATGACACCTGAGGTACGCGAACCCGGCAAAGGCATAAATATTTTCATTGACGACGAACCTCCCATTACCGGCGCGCGCATAAAAGTCATCGGAGTGGGCGGCGGTGGGGGCAACGCGGTCAATCGGATGATTGACTCCGGCATCGAAGGAATTGAGTTCGTGGTAGCCAACACCGATCTGCAGGCTCTAAAACGTTCACGGGCTCCAGTTAAGATTCAGCTCGGCGGCAGATTGACCAAAGGGCTGGGCGCAGGAGCTGATCCGGAAGTTGGACGCCAGGCGGCGCTGGAAGATACTGACAAGATTATTGAAGTGCTCGAAGGCGCAGATATGGTTTTCGTAACCACTGGTCTCGGCGGCGGCACGGGCACAGGCGGGGCCCCGATTGTGGCCTCGCTGGCCACGGAACTGGGGGCCTTAACGGTGGCGGTAGTGACGAAGCCGTTTCTGTTCGAAGGCCGGCGGCGGTTGCATCAGGCCGAACAGGGGCTCAACGAACTGCACGAATCGGTTGACACTGTCATCACGATTCCGAACGAGCGACTTTTTGGCGCGGTGCCCCAGGGGGCTTCGTTTGCCGACGCGTTCAAGGCCGCGGACGATGTGCTGCGCCAGGCAGTGCAGGGAATCAGCGACCTGATCACGGTGCCGGGCTTGATCAATCTGGACTTTGCCGACGTGCGCACCATCATGCAGGGAATGGGCATGGCGCTAATGGGCACCGGATATGCGCGCGGCGAAAACCGAGCGGTCGAAGCCACGCAGGAAGCGATCTCTTCGCCCCTGCTGGAAGAAGCATCGATTAAGGGCGCGCGGGGTGTGCTCATTAACATCACCGGTGGTCACGATCTGACCCTCTGTGAAGTGAACGATGCAGCATCGATCGTTCGCGAAGAGGCGGACGAGGACGCTAATATTATTTTCGGACATGTAATCGACGAAACGATGGCCGATGCGATGAAGATCACGGTAATTGCGACTGGCTTTCGCCGCGAGGTTGCCACAGCTTCAGCAGCGGCAGGTGCTCAGATGCCGGTCACTTCATCGCCGCGCTACGCACCGCGGTCGCCGGAAGAGTTTCCTTCGCACGGGAGTTCAAAGCGGGTTGATGATCTCGACGTGCCGACTTTCATCAGGAAAAAAGCGGATTAATAAAACTCAGGTAATCAGCCTAAGGCAGTGAGCGGTAACCGCCGCAGGGCAGTCTGCTCTCTCCGGATTTGTTTCCCCTAAAATCCGCCTCCTGTTCATGCTTTGCGTTTTCTCCCCCGGTCGTGTAGCATGTCGCGCATTCCCTGAAGAAGTAACTTCAGTCAGTACGAATCAAATGCGCATCCTTTCCTCGGGAAGGCTGCAGCCTGCAAATGGCTGTTCACGTCTTACATCTAGCCGAGGTGAAAATGCAGGGTCTTGGCAATTTTTCTTGTTAATCCTTTTGGAGGAAGTACCGTGAATCGCAAACTAATCAGGACGACGCTGGCCGACGTTAAGGCCCGGCGAGACGCCGCACAGCAGCGCGATCGAACTAATGATCGATCCAATGGAGGGGCGCCGCGGAGTGGAATGCCTCCGCCGCGCCCGTCGCAGCAGCCATCGTCTATTCAAGTCAGAAAACGGCAGCCGCCTCCGGCTGAGACGCATGCCGAAATCTACTATTACAAAAAACAGATCGACGCGCACACGCCGATGGTTCTGGTGTTGCAGGACGGTGAAGAAATCGAAGGGACGATCGAGTGGTACGATCGCGGCGCCCTGAAGATCAATCGCCGGTCTGCTCCGAATCTTTTGGTTCTCAAGCGCAACATCAAATACATTTTCAAGGCTGAAGAACGAGTGCCACCAGCGCCGGTCGAAGATGCAGTGCCTCACGTCGTCGAATCCTAGTCTCTCCACGGTTGCGGACTCGCAGGCAGAAATCTTTATGGCTGCCTGCGGCCCGCCACTCTGCGATCGATGAATAATCTGTCTCAGGGTTCTGCTAATGCGAGCGGTCGCCGTGCACGCCCGCGCATTGGTATCACCATGGGCGATCCCGCGGGCATCGGACCCGAGGTGGTGCTCAAAGCCGTAGCCGAAGAAGAAGTGCGAGAAGTCTGTCAGCCGATCATCATCGGCGACGCACAGTTGCTGGCCCACCATGCGCGCACCCTGGACTTACAGTGTGGATATGAGATTGTCCGCCGCGACGAGCGCTTTCCCGATCAAACTGCCGAGCCAATAATTTTTCACCTCAATAATATTCAGGGACACGTCGAGCCGGGAATCGAGTCGGGAGTCGCCGGAAAAGCTGCCGGCGGATACATCGAGGCGGCCGTGGAACTGTGCGGCGCCGGAGAGATCGACGCGATTGCTACCGCGCCAATCAACAAGCGCGCACTCTTCCTGGGAGGATACAGCTTTCCCGGCCACACGGAGTTCCTCGCGCATTTGACCGGTATCGATGATTATGCGATGGGCTTTGTTGCCGCGAACCTTCGCATCGTCCTCATCTCGACTCATGTTCCCCTTTCAGAAGCGATCCGCCTGGTGAGACGTGAGCGGTTTGAGAAGACAATTCGCCTGGCCGATCACGAGCTGCAGCGTTGGGGCATCGAGCGGCCGCGAATTGCCGTGGCGGCTTTGAATCCACACGGCGCCGAAGGCGGATTATTCGGGATCGAAGAATCTTCGGAGATCCTGCCGGCCGTCGAAGCTTGTCGGGCGCTTGACGGCATCAACGTGCGCGGACCGTTTTCCGCGGACACAGTTTTCCTGCGGGCCTCGCGCGGAGAGTTCGACGCCGTGGTTGCGTGTTATCATGATCAGGCTATGATTCCGGTGAAGTGCCTTTCGTTTGGCGAAGCGGTCAACATCACCCTGGGTTTGCCGTTCATTCGCACTTCGGTCGACCATGGAACGGCATTCGACATCGCGGGCAAAGGCATCGCCGAGCATTCGAGTATGGTAGCGGCGATCAAACTGGCCGCCGAACTCTCGTTGAGAGCCGGTGAAACCGGCAGGGCCGTGGAAGCGGCATAGGGTCAAGACAGTTGAGTACCAGCGCCAACACTCCGAAAGGACGGGTCCTCGTCGCCGACGACGATCCGGCGATACTTCGCTTGGTCACCACCATTCTGGAGAAGGAAGGATTCTCAGTGGTTCCCGCCCGCGATGGGCGCGAGGCTTACAAAGCTCTTCAGGACAATGCCAACTTCACCGCCGCGGTCTTCGATGTAGTGATGCCGCACATCCAGGGACCGGAACTGGTTCGCTTTATGAGAACCGAAAAGCGGTTCAATAAGATTCCGGTGATGATGATGACCGCTGAACAGGATCCAAAACTTTCCACGGACAGTTTCGCGGCCGGCGCAGTCGTTTTTCTTCCCAAGCCATTTACCACGGCCCAACTACAAACAATGCTGCGCATGCTGGTGGGCAAAGCCGTCAGCCAGGGTTGATCTCGCGCGACATCGAGTCGCTGACCTTCGAGTTGCTCGAGATCGCTATCCAGTTCTACCCTGACTTCGGTCAACGGCGTTCAGAGTACCAACCTCATGCGGGCTTTCGCGTTTTCTCTGCGTAGTCTCTGCGTCCTCGGCGTCTCTGCGGTGAATAAACCTCAAAGACACTCACCGCGGAGACGCAGAGCGCGCGGAGGAGGCTCAGAGAATTTCAGTTTGGGACACTAGCCGGTTCTTATTAGGTGGAACCCAACTGAAGTTGGTACTCTAACGCCGCTGAATTAGGATCCTAGTCGATCAAGGAGTTATCAATCATGACTAAGCGAAGCATGCTGATTATTTCTCTCGCGGCGCTTATAGCCGGCGGCACTTTTTTCGTCGCCAGTCGCACGCGAGCCGCCGGCGATCTCACTCCCAAAGAAGCGAGAAAATTGATTGCCCGCATGGCGGGAATCGAGCTGCCTTCGGACGCGGTCCGCGTGAAAGATATCTCCACCGCCGGCAATACCGCGATAGTGGTGGCGCAGGTCGAGACGGCTTTTCGCCTGGTCAAGGACGACAAAGACAAATGGCGAATTGCTGAGATTAGAACCGGAGACAGACGTTGGGAAGATCTCGACACGCTGGTGAAAGCTTTGAATGTTGAGAAGACCGCGCGCGCGCGCGCCGAGTTGGAATCAATTGCGACCGCCCTCGAATCATACCGCCGCGAACGAGGGTTTTATGTCGAGTCAAAAAGCGAAGCGGCGCTGATCGACAATCTGAACCCGCACTACCTGGCCCGAGTCATTCGCGTAGATCCCTGGCACCAACCTTATGAATATGAAGGTGAGCGAAATAAGTTCACGCTGCGCTCGGTCGGGCCAGACGGCCAGGCGAACACCGCAGATGATGTTACTTTGGCGAATAGTTCGCGCTGAACTGACTTGATCTCTTTTCGGAAAGCCCTCAACGCGAATCGATTCGATCTCATTAAGCTTCATCCAGAGTTGGATAGGTGGAGACAAAGACAAACTATCGCCCGCGCGCCATCATCCTCTCTGTTGTTCTGCTGTCGACTCTGGCTGTATATCTCCCCGCGCTTCGCTACCAATTCGTATTCGACGATCCGGACCAGATTGTAAAGAATCAGGCGGTACATTCCGCGTCGTCCATTCCTCATTACTTCACCAGCGATGTCGCGCCGCATGGCAGTTCTGATGAAGTTGGGAATTTCTACCGGCCGGTTTTCCTGCTGTGGCTTTTGGCGAACTATAAGTTTGGCGGGCTCAATCCAGTCTGGTGGCACGCCACGTCGTTGGCCATGCATCTGTTGGCGACGCTACTGGTTTATCTGCTCGCATTCCGGATGACCCGAGATGACTTGCTTGCAGGAGGGAGTGCGCTGCTGTTTGGACTTCATCCCGTGCACATCGAAGGCGTCGCCTGGATATCCGGAGTTACAGAACCACTCTTTGCTGTGTTTTTCCTGGCTGCTTTTCTTTGCTTCATCAAGAGCCGCGAACCTGCTGAGGATGGGAAATCACGGCGACGCGGGTGGCTGATAGCTTCGTTGGGTCTTTACATCCTGGCGTTGCTCGAGAAGGAGCCCGCCATCTTCCTGCCGGTTTTGATTTTCTTTTACGGGTGGGTTTTCGAAGCAAGGGGCGCCGAGCAAGGTCGTAAGTCTATTGAAGAGGACGCGGCCCTTGCTGACGCGCGGGCTTCGGATACGTTCGAAGTACCTGGGCTGGTCAAGCCGATCGCGAGTGCGCTGCCGTACTTTGGATTGACTGCCGTCTATCTGGTCGCGCGTTTCCTGGCCCTTAAGGGATTCGGCCACGCCATCACGCCGCTGTCCCTGAAGACGATCGTTCTGACGTGGCCGTCGGTCCTGCTGTTTTATTTCCGCTTGTTGGTTTGGCCCATCGGTCTCAGTGCCTTCTATGACACTCCTTACATTACGTCGCTCACTCTTCGAGACGTTATTTTGCCGGCAGTGGCGATCGCAATTATTGTAGCCGCTCTCTACTTTTGGTCGCGGCGTTCCCGCCTGGTTGCTTTCTTTTGCATCTGGATGCTGCTGCCGATCTTGCCGCTGTTTAATTTGTCAGTTTTCAAGGACGGCGAGATCGCCCACGATCGATACCTATATCTTCCCTCGGTCGGTTTTTGCGTTCTAGTTGCCTTCGCCGTGCGACGTTTACGATTTGGCTCCGCTCGAATTCACGGTCTGCGCGTTATGCAGATGCTCATCTTCCTCGGCCTCGCGTGTCTTCTGGGAGTCGCGACGTGGAAGCAGCACGCGATCTGGGCATCCGATCTGTCGCTGTCATCTCGCGGAGTTGCGATTGCACCGCGCAACGTTATGGCGGCGAACAATTTGGGAAAGGAATTGGCGTTGCGCGGCGATTACAATTCAGCCATTCCTTTGTTTCGGCAGGTGTTGGATCGCAAGCCGAGATACTGGCTCGCCAATTTCAACCTCGGTTATGTCTACTACCGGGTCGGAAATCTTCCGGAAGCTGAGCGCTACCTGAGGAACGCGATAGAGGTCGATGCGAATGACGCTGCTGAGCAGCGATTCCTGGGCTACACACTACTTGAGACGGGACGAGTTGATGAGGCCGAAGCCCGTCTGCGCCGGGCAATTGCTCTCCGGCAGGACGCGCCGAACCAACACTATGTCCTCGGTACCATCCTGAAACAAAAGGGCGACTTGGACGGTGCGCTCAGGGAGTTCAAACTGGAACTTACTTTCAATCCGAATCACCCTGAAGCTCGTCAGGAGGCCGCTGCGCTGGAGGCTGCGAAAAAGCCCAACCCTGGCTCGCCGTAACAGTAGTGCGTCAGAAGCCCGACCGTCAGGGAGGGCCACCCTCGCAGGCGCTCGCGATAAAGAAATCCGTCGCGAACCATCCTGCCGGATGCCGATAGCCGTCCGACCCGGACCTGGCCCTTGCTTACGCGGGCTTCTGATGGAGAAGAAAAATCTTGACGCGCTTTTCGCGCGGATGCTAGGTTCGAATCAGGCCGCGGGCCAACTCAGATCGTTTTTCATAACTGAATCGAGATCGAGCCGCGCGTCGCTACGAATGAAGGTGGCGCCTTGTTTACTGGACAAAAGCTCTTAGTCGCCGACGACTCGCCATACTATCGAACGGTGATTGGCCTCACCTTCACCGATGAAGGAATGGAAGTCACGACGGCGGGCGACGGCCGGGAGGCGCTCGAAAAACTGGAACAGTCCACACCCGATGTAATCCTCGCTCACGTCGCCATGCCCGGAATCAGCGGTTATGAACTATGTGAGCTGATCAAACAAAGTGAACGGTTCTGCCATATTCCTGTTATGCTTTTGGTCGGCTTGCACGAACCCTTTGACCAGGCCGAGGCGCACCGAGTAGGCGCCGATGATATTGTGGCGAAACCATTCAAATCCATCCGCGAACTGGTGGGCCGCGTGGGCTCGCTGCTGGGCGGCAAGGCGGCAGATCCCCCGGCCCACGAATATTCTACGCTCGGACTCGAGCGTTCCAATGCGCCTCAGCCGGCTGCTCCTGATAACCATACTATGACTGACACGAATCTAAAGGTCTTCATTGAAGCGCCCTCGATGAATGAACGCGAACCGATTGAATCTGCGGGCGAAGTGGCCGGCAGCACGTGTGTGGCCGACGCCGAACTTCAGACTGCGAATACGCAGAAACTCGAACGCATCGATGATGAGCGCGCTCCGGAAACTGAAGAACCAATCGGCTACGCTCAGGACGATACGATTGAAATGGCACCTGCGAGGCCATCAGATGAAAAGTTGGAGTCGCCTGAGGATGTTGGATCTGACGAAAACATGTCATCAATTGGCGCCCCCGAAATGAACGAAAAATCAAGCCCCCAAGCCGCGCCTTTACAAAATGCGACTGCGTTCAATGACTCGCTTCTGGATCTTGGCGACTTTGAGAGTCCCGCGCAGATTCTGGTCGCCGAAGATTTAGTTTTGGATCTTGACTATGAAGAACCGGCGAGCGCTTCCGTGGTTGCGGTTGCTGAGACAATTCCTGAAGCGGCGCTTGCGACTGAAGCCGCTTCACCTGCTGATGCCTTCGCACACGAACCGACGCAAGTCGCGCCCGAAGCCTCTTACGTTGCGCCCGAACCCACGCATGAAGAGCAACATGTTGCCGAGCTTCAGGAATGGACGATAGTTACCGAGACTCCCGTTGAAGCCCCGGTATCTGTGAGCGTACCGGAAGAGCAAGCATCAACTGATCCAAAGCCGTCGTTGTCCAACGAAGCCATTGACGCGATTGCCCGGCGCGCGGTCGAACTCATGTCGGACAAGGTTGTGCGCGAGATCGCCTGGGAAGTTGTCCCAGAACTTGCAGAGTTGCTGATTAAGAAGAAGCTCGAAGAACAGAGCCATTGAACCGCAGGGCGCACAGCCCGCTGGGCTGTAGCAGGAGAGCCGTGTAAAGATCGGGTAGCGAAGGAGCTGCCCGGTCTTTTTCTTTGCGTAGTGGCTTGGTTTTGTTTCGTGTTGTTTTCGCACTCGGACAAGAACGATCCACGAAATCACACGAAACCGCACGAACACAACCAGTTTTCCTTCATGTAATTTGGTGGATCGTTTTACGTGGGTAAGCGGCAATCTATCGAACTAGACACCACCTTTGTTTGCGTACCGTGTGGTCTGTCCGTTCATTCAGCTATAATCCATAGACGCCATTCGAATGGGACTAAACCGATGGTGAATTGCGACTAAGATGATCGATATCCCCAAAACTTACGACCCCAAAGAAGCCGAGCAGAATCACTATGCCCGTTGGGAAGAGCGCGGCTATTTCGCGCCGGAGATTAATCAAGACCTGGCGGCGCCCGTGTTCTCGATTGCGATTCCACCGCCGAACGTTACCGGCTCGCTGCATATGGGCCACGCTCTGCAGCACACCATGATGGATGTGCTGACGCGATACAAACGAATGGCCGGGTTTCGCACGCTGTGGTTGCCGGGAATGGATCATGCCGGCATCTCGACACAGTTAATGGTGAACCGGCAACTGAAGAAGGAAGGCCTTACGCGACACGATTTAGGCCGGGAAAAGTTCGAAGCGCGCGTCTGGTTGTGGAAGCAGGAGCACGGCGGCCAGATTCTCAAGCAGATCAGGCGCGAGGGCGCGTCAGTCGATTGGTCGCGCGAACGGTTCACGATGGATGACAATCTTTCGCGGGCCGTGCGGGAAGCATTCGTCCGGCTGTACGACGACGGAATGATCTATCGCGGCAATCGCATTGTGAATTGGTGCCCGAACGATCAGACCGTGCTCTCGGATCTCGAAGTTCTGCGCGAGCCGCAAAAGGGCAAGCTTTACTTTCTTCGCTATCCATTTAAAAACGGCAGCGGCTCGATCACGGTGGCGACGACGCGGCCGGAAACGATGTTGGGCGACACCGCCGTAGCAGTGAATCCTGGCGACGAACGATACAGCGAGCTCGTGGGAGAGATTCTGATTCTGCCGTTAATGAATCGCGAGATTCTGATTGTGGCCGATAATTTTGTCGAGTCTGAATTCGGAACCGGCGCGGTCAAAGTAACTCCTGCCCACGATCCGAATGACTACGAAATCGGCGTGCGTCACAAGCTCGAGCAGATCGCCGTCATCGATCAGTTTGCGCGCATGACCGAAGCCGCCGGCGCCGAATTCGCCGGGATGGATCGTTACAAGGCGCGCGAGCTCGTGGTCGAAAAGTTTGCAGAACTGGGTCTGCTCGAAAAGGTAGTTGACTACGAGTTTGCGATTTCCAGGTGCGAGCGTTGCAAGACGGTGCTCGAGCCTTTGATCTCGACGCAATGGTTTTGCCGCATGGACCAGTTGCGCGATGTCGCGCTGGCAAAGTTGCGCGCAGAAGGGAAGCCGCGCTTTGTGCCGCAGGTGCCTTACGAGAAAGTTTATTCCGATTGGCTTGAAAATCTGCGGGATTGGACGATCTCGCGCCAGCTTTGGTGGGGCCACCAAATTCCCGCCTGGTACACCGGCGACGGGAAGATTATCGTCGCGCGTTCGTTCGCAGAAGCGAAAGACAAGGCCGGCACTGATGAACTCACGCAGGACCAGGACGTGCTCGATACGTGGTTTTCCTCAGCGTTGTGGCCTTTTTCGACGTTGGGCTGGCCCGATGAGACCGAAGACCTCAAGACGTTTTATCCCACTTCGGTCCTGGTGACGGCGCGTGACATTATCTTTCTTTGGGTTTCGCGCATGATGATGACTGGCCTAAAGTTCATGAGTAAGGAGCCGTTCGCCGACGTGTACGTCACGGGCACGGTGCTCGACAAGCATGGCCAGCGCATGTCGAAGACGAAAGGCAACGGGATCGATCCGCTGGAGGTCTTTGAGAAGTATGGAGTGGACGCGACGCGTCTGACATTGGCCTCAGTCGGCTCGACCGACATGCGTTGGAGCGAGCGCCAGGTTGAGTCGTATCGTAACTTTGCTAATAAGATTTGGAATGCCGCACGGTTCTGTCTGATGAATTCGGAGGGCGCTGAGTCGATGGCCAATCCGTTCGCCGGCGATCTTCCCCTGCACGATCGCTGGATACTTTCGCGTCTGAATAAAACGGCGCGTGAGGTAAATGCAAAGCTCGAGCAATACGAGTTTCATGGCGTTGTCCAGACTCTCTATCACTTTTTCTGGGACGACTTTTGCGATTGGTATATCGAGTTGGCAAAGGCGTTAGTGACCGCGGAAACAGATTCTCCGAAGAGAGGCATTGCGCGCGCGCGTTTAATTTCAGTACTCGAGCAGTCACTCCGCTTGCTGCATCCGTTCATGCCGTATCTCACCGAAGAATTGTGGCAGAAGTTGCCGGTCGAACATGCGCAGCTCTTGCATCGCGCCTACTCCAACGCCGAGCCCACGATCATGCTGGCTTCGTTTCCGCAGTGCGACGATGCACTCGTGGACGAGAACGCCGAATCGGGGATGCAGGCCGTTATCGATTTAGTTTCGCGGGTCCGGAATATTAGAGCTGAAATGAATATTAAGCCGGGCGCGCCGATTCAATTGATGATTGCCGCAAACGCCGACCTGCAAACGGTATTTACGGCCAGCGCCGATCAAATTGCGCGGTTGACGCGCGCAGCGAACGTGTCGATTGACGGAACGGCCGAGATGCCTAAAGCTTCCGCGCAATTTGAGCTGACCGGGGGAGCCGAAGTGGCGGTTCCACTTGAAGGCCTGATCGATTTTGCCCAGGAACGCGAAAGACTGCTGCGGGAAAAGGACAAGCTACAGAAGGAAGGCGGGAAGCTTGAGGGCCAGCTTGGCAACCAGGAATTTGTCGAGCGCGCGCCGGCTGAAAAAGTTGAAGAGTTGCGCGCTCGGCTCGCAGACATAGCGCAGCGAACTGCGGCGTTGGATCAGATGTTGGAGGCGCTTTCATGAACTGGCTTGACGAAGGCGCGCTCTATTCGAGTATTGGACTTTTCCTGCGTGAAGATCTTGGTCGTGGGGATATTACGACGCAGAGTGTGCTGGCGCGCAATGCGCGGGCGCGTGGTCGATTTGTCGCCGGCGAGAAAATGGTAGTAGCCGGATTGGAAGCTGCCGAAGAAGTCTTTGTGACGCTTGATCCACAGCAGCAGCTCGAAGCCTTCGCCTCTGATGGCGAAGAAGTCGAAGCCGGAAAAGTGATCGCGCGCACCAGTGGCTTTGCCGACGTTCTCCTCGCGGGTGAGCGGGTCGCGCTGAATCTGCTGCAACATCTGTCGGGAGTGGCCACCGTTACTCGCCAGTTTGTTCGCGCGATCGAAGGGACGAGCGCGAAGATCGCAGATACCCGTAAGACTACGCCGGGCTTGCGCATGCTGGAGAAGTACGCGGTGTTGCTCGGCGGGGGAGTAAATCATCGCTACGGGCTCGACGACGGCGTCTGCATCAAGTCCAATCATGCCATGATTGCCAATGGTTTGGGGGCCGCGGTGAGAAGCGCGCGGGCGACAATCGGCCACGTTCACAAGATCGCAGTTGAGATTGCCAACCAGGCTGAAGCGACCGAAGCGATCGAGCACGGCGCGAATGTTTTGGTGGTGGATGGTCTGGATCCGGCGGAGCTTGCGGAACTGGTCGGCCATGTCCGAAACCTGGCGCCCCAGATAACGGTGGAAGTTTCGGGCCCCATTACACTCGAGAATGTTCGGGCTTACGCTGATGCCGGGCCCAATCTAATCCGCGTCGATGCTTTGACCCAATCGGTCAAAGCCATGGCTATTGGATTTCAGATTCAGCCGGGGTAAATTACTCCCGGAACGAATTGAGGGCGGCGGCGTGGAACCTTTGAAGCATCCAGTTTTAGGTTGGCCGCATCCCTCAAAGGGGGCGAGGAGGTTGTTGATGCCGAAACATTCTGTCCGCAGGTTGGTGACGGCGGTGCTCGCGATCTTCCTGATCGCGGGATTTTTAATGGTTGACTCGAGCGCCCAGAAACGGCGCCGCCGCAGACGCGCCCCGTCAGCTCCGCGCATCACGAACCCGGCTATCTATCAACCGTCGCCGACGGATGGCACCAACAGCGCCGACACGAGTAACACGAACACGACTGATGCAAATGCGGCGGATGCCCAGCCCGCACGGCCGGCCGGCGAGCAAGATCCGGAAGCGATGAAGAAGACGATTCGAACTCTTTCAACGCAGGTGGACAAACTTAACGACAAGCTCACACACATGGAAGAGTCCCAACGTTCGCTGGTTGACTTGGAACGTCTGTCGCGCGCCGAGGCGCGGTCAGCGGCACTCCGCACCGAGCTTCGTGACGTGCAAACCAAGGAGGCTGACTTGGAAGCCAGGGCCGAAGATGTCGATTTCGCGTTGAAGCCTGAGAATATCGAACGCGCGACTGCCGGTTATGGCACAACTCATCCTGAAGAGATCCGCGAGCAGCGCCGGCGCCAACTCGAAAGTGAGAAGCAACGGATACGGAAACAGTTGGACCAACTGGCTATTAGCCACACACGTCTGGACGAAGCCATCGCGATGTCGGATGCGGAGATCGACCGTCTGCGCAAGAAACTAGATGCCGCTGATGAGGCCGCAATCCAGAACGCCAAGACGAAAAATGCGTCGGAGGGCGCATCTTCTTCTGAAGCTGCTCCGAGATCGACGCCTACACCGAGTCCTTTTCCCGAGCGGTAAGTAGCATAGACTTCAGTTTGTGATTCTTTCTTAGACAGTCTTAACACACACTGAAGGAAGCTCTGAACAAGTACTTTCGACGCGTAGCGTCGAGGTGGATTTAGCCCGGCCTTTTAAGGCCGGGGAAAGGCGAACGACGTATTCACGTCGCGTAGCGACGCCTGAAACTCGGTGCGAATTCAGTTGTCGCTACGCGACAAGGCAGGCAAACCACCTGATCCCGGCGTTGAAACGCCGGGCTAAATTCATACCGACGCTACGCGTCGAAGACACTTGTTCAGAGTTTCCTGAAGTCTATGTCACTAATTTATGGGCACCATCGCACAAAATGATCTCTATCGATTGATTGGCGAAGCGAACTCGCGCAGCGAGCGCGTAGTGGTGGCCACGGTCGCGCACACGCGCGGCTCGACACCGCAGCGGCGCGGCGCGAAGATGCTTTTCTTTGAAAATGGACAGACAGCCGGCACGGTCGGCGGCGGCTGCGTGGAAGCGGAAGTTTGGGCTGAGGCGCGCGAGGCAATGCGCAAAGGCGAGTCCGGTCTGCATCATTTCGCTTTGACGGCCGATGAGGCCAGTGAAGAAGGCATGGTGTGCGGCGGGACTATGGATATTTTCATTGATGTCTGGGAAATTGATAGGATAGCAACGGCGAATGATGAATGAAGATGAGTTGCTATCTAGAATCAAGGGTCTTCTCATATCGACGAAGTATCGTGTACGCATTCACGCCGTCCGGCATATGGTTGAAGATGGATTCACCGAGCAGGACATCATCACGGCAGTCGCCGGTAAGAGCAGAATCCTTGAAGATTATCCGGAAGAGAGCCGTTGCCTTATCGTCGGCTACTTTAACTTGAGTGAGAAGGTTCGCTGCCCACCTCATGTTGTCTGTGATTATTCGAATGCTGGTGTACTCGACATCGTAACGACCTACATTCCTGACAAGCCTTGGTGGAGTACGCCGACCAAGCGGAGATGAATCGAATGAACGGATTGATGAAAGCGCCTTGTTCTGAATGTAAGGGCAAGCTGCGTAGAAAAACGATCACGCAGGAGTTCGAGAGAGAGGGGGTCAAAGTGCGAATCTCCGGCATCAAAGCCTGGGTTTGCGCTCAGTGTGGCGAGATTTATTTCGAACCGGGCGGTGCTGACAGAGTCTCTCAGGCAGTGAATTGCTTGTTCGCGCTCGCCGTAGCCGAGAGACAACATAAAGGGAGATTGCATGCCCGGGTGTCCTAAGGGCGCGACGCGTTTCATGGGCCGCGGACAATGAACACTCATTACTTGATCGACAACTACAAAGCCAAGCATCAGCACCCGCTGAACAAGCTCTGTCATACAATCGGCATCCCGATGATTACGATCGCGTGGCCGCTGTTCTTCTTCAGGTGGAGATGGGCGCTGGCGCTGTTCATCACCGGCTGGGTACTTCAGTTCGTCGGCCACGCCATCGAGGGGAATCAACCGGCCTTTTTCCGCAATCCAATTTATCTGCTCGTCGGTCCATGGTGGTTGGTGCGCCGCGCCGCTGAGGCCGTGGGGCTATGCCCACAATCCGGCCCGAAATAGATCCAACCTCCTTTGCCTCTGCATGCCCTTTCGACTACGCTTCCTCGCGATTCGTTTACATGAGCGACCAAACTAACAAAGGCGAAGCCCAACTCGTCACTCAAGCCATCGGCCGAATGCTGGATGAAGGCGGCGTGGGTGTACTGGTAACGTTGATGACCCTGCCTGACCGGGAATCAGGCGACCTGCGTATTGGCGCGAGATTACTCGGGCTTGAATCGGGCGAACGCGTTGGAACACTGGGCGCGGCCGAATTGGACGAAGAGGTTACGCGGCCCGCGCGTCACTTTCTTTCCGCGCGCGATGAGGCAAAGTCGGCAAAGGTTGAAGAGTTCGCTCCGGCCCTCAGTCAGTTTCGTGGCGTCCAATTGCTGTTCGAACGCATCGAGGCTGAGCCGCGTTTGGTGATCGCCGGCGCGGGTCATGTGGGCGCTTCACTGGCACGGCTCGCCGCACTGGTTGGCTATCGCGTCACGCTGATCGATGATCGGGCTGAATTTCTTAGCCGCGATCTCTTCAGTTCACCAGTTGAGCAGGGAATTGATTTGGTAGTAGCCGAAGCGTGGGCTGATGCCGTGCGGGAAGCTATCGCGTCCGGTCGCGGCGTCTCGGTCGCGATCGTGACGCGTGGGCATAAGCAGGATGAAGACTGCCTGCGCGCGGCGATCGCGGCGAATCCTACTTACATCGGGATGATCGGCAGCAAGCGACGGACGAACATCGTGCTCGACAAGCTGCGCGAAGAGGGAGCTGACGCAGAACAGCTAAAGAAAGTGCGAGCGCCGATCGGGTTGGACATCGGCGCGGTGTCGCCGGAAGAAGTCGCGCTGGCGATCCTGTCTGAGATTGTGGCTGAGCGTCGTGGTGGTTCGGGTGCGCCACTTTCGAGTTGGCGAAGGATCTAATCCTGGGAGCGCGGACGTCCCGTCCGCACTGAGCGCGAAGCGCGAACCTTCTTCTTGTGTTCAAACTGAGCGTGCCGCGCACGCTGTGCGGACAGGATGTCCGCTCCAAGTGGCCGGGCTTTCAGTTCTTTAAGTACTTCTCCGGTAGTGGATTCTTTTCATCCTCACCTTGCCAAAACACCGTCACGATCCACCAACGTTTCCCATCGTTGATTAGCTGAATGCTGTTGATGCCGCGCTGGAATGGCTTCGCATCATCTTTCGCGTGGCGTGATTCGTAGGTGCTGAAGACCTGCACGATATTGCCGAACGCGTCAGTGTGCCGCGCAGCCTCTCGTTCAAAAAAACCTTGCTTCTCAAAAAATGGACCGTTGCGTTGAGCGTAGTCTTCGACGGTCATTACGCGCGAAACGACCTCTCCGGTCGGGCGCACACCGCTAGCGATCAGACGCGCGCCGGGAGCGAACAGCGATCTGAAGCGATCCCAGTTGCGCTTACCCGCCGGCCCGGAGATTACGTCGTACAACGCCGCGATTGTTGAATCCATAGTCGCGACGTCCGCTGGATTGGCGGCGGCCGGAGCAGTTTGCGCAGCCGCGGCCGGCGGTGTCGGAGTAGGGGTCTGGGCTTTGGTGGTCATCGAAAGAGTGGTAGTGATTGCGAGCAGCGAAAGAAACCGAAGGGTGGCTATAATTACAGAAGACTGCCGATCATTCTCAACTCTCCAGAATAAATCTTATTGGAAGCGTTCGCGATTAAATCATGAGTGAGCGTGAGGGGCAAAGGCTCGTTCTTGTGGTAGTCGCCTGATTTCGTTTTTGGTTTTCTTATCGGCTGGTAAGAACGATCCACGAAATCACACGAATCGCACGAACAAACCCCTCCGCTTCGTGTGATTTCGTGGTTCATTCTTTTCGAAGCATGAAAGAAACACGGAGTAAACTGAAAGTCCCATTCTTTCGTAGATGCTGTCAGCGGTCACGTCCTTCCTGCTGTGGTTGCTACGCTCGAATCGCAGAGTAGTGACGCCGTAAATACCCATGGCAGCCAGCAACAGCGCCGCCGTTCCAAAGACTCCGAAGATCACCAGACTAAAGCGGCGCTGATCCAGGGATGACGAAAAGACCTGGTCCAGGGTGCGAAAGTTGAGAGGCAGTTGCGGATCGAGAGCTCGGACAGCTTCACGCATCGCCGGTACCAGCGCGGAGGGCTCAACCTCAGCGCGGGCCACCAGGTCAAGCTCGATGACGGCAACCGCTGGAGTGCGTTGGCGTAAACTGTCGGGTTAACCGCCACATCGACCCCGTAGTCGTGCACGTCACCCACTACCCCGACGACGTGCAACAGGCGCAAGTCCGAATCCATGTTTCCGAACTGAATTGTTTGGCCAATCGGATTTTCGTTCGGCCAGTACTTCCGCACGAAAGATTCGCTGACAACTGCCGCATTAGGCGAGTTAGGCAGTTCGCTTCGATCAAAGGTCCGACCGCGCAGCAATGGAATTCTCATCGCGGCAAAATAACCAGAGCTGGCTTGACGATATTCCGCGTGTCCCTGCTTCGCCGGGTTGTTATTGATGAGGAAAGTTCCGTCGGGCCCACCCCCGGCCAATGGTAAGTGATTAATGCTCCCAATCGCGACCACTCCCGGAGTCGTGCTCAGACGCTCCAGCAGTTGTGTTTGAAAAAGTCTCAGTCGTTCTTCTTCAGCGCTGAGCTGAAGCATGGTATCAGGCGCGACGCCCTGTTCCAGCAATCGCTTGTACGACTGCATGAACTGTTTGTATCGTTGCTCGTCCATGCGAGGGTTGGGCAGCGACAACTCCATTGCCACCGCGCTCCACGTGCGAAAACCGGGATCAATTTGCAGCAGCCGATAGAAGCTCTTTCCCAACAGTCCCGCGCCCACCAGCAAGATCAGCGTCAGCGCCATCTGGGCCACCACTAACAAACTTCGCAAATGCCGGCCCGCGTATCCGCGCGCGCGCTCCCAGCCTCTCTGAGACTTGTTTCCAGATCCCTGGTTGAAAAACGAAGCAGCGGCACAACTCCGAGTACCGCCGCAATCAACAATGAAAGGCCCAGGGTGAAGGCGACTGCTCTTGCATTTACTCCGATCTCACTCATGCGCGGCAGGCTCTGCTGATTCAAACCGAGTAACAGATCAACTCCCCAAAAAGAAAGAAGGACGCCGAGTGCGCCGGCGAGGAGAGCCAAAAGCAGGTTCTCTGTGATGAACTGTCGCGCCAGGCGCACGCGGGTTGCTCCCAGCGCCGAGCGCACGGCAAACTCTCGCTGGCGCGCTGTTACCTGGGCCAACAGCAGGTTCGCTACGTTTGCACAGGCCACGGCTAACAAGAATGCGACCGCCACCAAAATCATCATGAGGGCGCCGCGAACCTTCCCAACCATATATTCCTGCTGTGGAATCACCGTGAAATTCACCGTATCCACGTCCTTGCCGTATTCTTGTTTGAGTTCTTTGCCGATGGCGCTCACTTCCGTCTTCGCCTGTTCGGCGGTGATGCCTGGACGCAGTCGGGCAACGACCCTCCAGTTATGAGCCGAGCGCGAGGTTTCCTGCGGAAATAATTCTCGGGGGATCCAAACCTCAGCTTTTGGAGGGAAGGCAAATCCGGCCGGCATCACACCAACTACAGTGACGTTTTGGTCCATCAACCTTAACCGTTGTTCCAGCCAGCTCTGATCTTCCGCCCAATAGTTTTTGCCAGAGGCCATAACTGACCACGGCTACCGGCGTGCCGCCTGGTTTGCTTTCTTCCAGGACAAACGTGCGACCAACGCCGCCGGCGCCCGAGTTTCTGAGACGCTCTTGAAATTCGACGGCAGCAGGTACAAGCCTGCGTCGTGTTGGTTAACGGACCAGAGTAAGGATGGGACGCGTCACCGCGTGCCCTGCGGCGGCGATTAGTAAACCGCGTGAAAGGTAGATGAGGCCCGAAGGGTCGTCATGCAATAGCCCCGACCGTCAGGTCGGGGTCAACGTCGCCCAAAAAAGATCGAGGCCCGAAGGGCCGACATAATACGAACCTCATGCCGGTCCCTCGGGCCTCCTTAATCTTTTCAACACGGTAACCACGACCTCACGGTCGTGGCTATTTCCTTGTGGCCCTTCGGGCCTCAGGACTCTTAATCCTCCACGCGAGAAATGCTCCGAACGTTAAGATTAACGCCGAGAGGATCCGCGCCGCGGTTCCATGAATGACTAAAGAGCCTCTTCCCAACAAGAATAGATTTCCCGTGAGAAGTCCAACCACTGCGCTGATGAGGGTAACGAGGAAATACAGAGCAAAGGTCACGACAATGAAAACTAAACAACCATTGAAAATGTACGCTGCAGGTTTGTTCTGCGCCAGCACGAGCGGATTAGTAGACTGGTCATGACTGCCGGTCAGCTTCTGATGAAGCGACCACTGAATGCCATCAAGCCACTTTCGAATTTGAATGTTGTAGTAACCACCAACGTCGAACAACATGAATCCCCGCCAGCCAGCGCGCTCGACCAATAATTCTATGGCCACCCTCGTCCCACTGGCTGATGACGCTCCGCCCGCGGCTGTTTGAATCCGCAGGTTTGCGATTGCCCGGTGTGAAAAACTAGAGCCTTGTGCGGTGAAGCCGTCCGGTGTATTTGTGATCTCCCACCCGAGTGATTCGGTCATGAACGTGCGCGCTGCTTCAAAGACGACATCGCGCGACGCCGGGAAGATTCTCTCTTGATGAAAGTGCTTGTACTTCCAATCCATTGGTATAATCTGCGGAGTATAGCGACCTGCTAAAGCTTGTCAAAGCGTTTCCATGAATCAGGTTGATTGGCTGGCGCGTTTTCGGATAGAGTGCGGCGCAGCAATCAGCTTGCTAGTAAATCACCAAAGATAATCCTAATGAGGTGTCCCCATGCGCATAGGTCTGGCTCACTGTCTTCGTAGAGTCATAGAAGTCTTAGCCGTCGTTTCCTCGGTCGCTCTCTGCTCCAAAGTCATGGCCCAGCAGAAGTTCGGCGGTGATCTGCCGAGTCCGGCTGGGAACACCCAGGCTGCTCCCAACTACGACACTAGCCTCTTCAACTCGATGCGTTGGCGCAACATCGGTCCGGATCGCGGAGGGCGTTCCATCGCTTCCGCGGGTGTCGTCAAGCGCCCTCTGGAATATTATTTCGGCGCGGTGGGCGGCGGTTTGTGGAAGACAACGGATGGCGGCACCAGCTGGACGCCGGTGACTGACAACCAGATTCATAGTTCATCAGTTGGGGCAGTCGCTGTTTCCGAGTCGAATCCGGATGTTGTTTATATCGGCATGGGCGAAGCATGCCTGCGCGGCAATATCATGCAAGGCGACGGCGTGTACAAATCAGTTGATGCCGGCAAGACATGGACACACCTCGGGCTCACGGATTCACAGACAATCTCCCGTATAAGAATTCATCCCACCAATCCCGACATCGTTTACGTCGCCTCGTTTGGCCATCCGGCCGGCCCGAATGATGAGCGCGGCGTCTATCGTTCAAAGGACGGCGGCAAGACCTGGAGTCGCGTGCTGTTCCGGAACAATCACACGGGGGCAATCGATCTCGCAATCGATCGTCACCACCCTCAGGTTCTTTACGCCGCGATGTGGGAGGCGTATCGCGTGTCGTGGCAGATGTCGAGTGGCGGTCCCGGCTGCGGGTTGTTCAAATCCACCGACGGCGGCGACACCTGGACCGAGATCACGCGCAACAAAGGTTTGCCGCAGGGAGTTGATGGCCGCATCGGCGTGACTATCTCAGACGCTGATTCGAATCGCGTCTATGCAATCGTCGAGAACGAGAATGGCGGTGTCTTCAGCTCGGATGATGCGGGCACAACCTGGACGAAAGTGAGTGAGGACCGGCGTCTGCGGCAGCGCGCGTTCTACTACACACACATCTTTGCCGACACTAAGAACCGCGACACTCTTTACGTGCTGAACACAGGGTTCTACAGATCAACCGATGGCGGCAAGACTTACCGGACTCTGCGCCCGCAGCACGGCGACAATCACGATCTTTGGATTGATCCGAACAATCCGCAGCGAATGATCAATAGCAACGACGGGGGCGCGAACGTCTCGGTTAACGGCGGCGCGACCTGGACCTCGGAAGATTTTCCCACGGCCCAGCTTTATCATGTCGCGACCACAAAGGATTTTCCTTATCAGGTTTGCGGCGCGCAACAAGACAACAGCACGATTTGTGTCCAGAGTCAGCAAACGCGCGCTCGCGGCAGCGAAATGTACGCCGTGGGCGGCGGCGAAAGTGGCTACATTGCGCCCAGTCCGACAAACCCAAACGTGTTTTATGCGGGCAGCCAGGGCGCTCTGATCACCCGCTACGATCGCAGCAACGGTGAGGTTCGCGACATCCAACCTTATCCGAGATTTTTCTCGGGCGAGCCCTCGAGCGCGCTGAAGGAGCGCTGGCAGTGGACCTTCCCCATCGTCTTCTCTCCGCTTGATGCGAAGACGCTTTACATCTCGTCCCAGCATTTGTGGAAGACGATTGATGATGGACAAAGCTGGACCCAGATCAGCCCTGACTTAACGCGGGCGGATCCCCGGACACTCGGTCTATCGGGCGGGCCGATAACGGGTGACATGAACGGCCCCGAAGTTTTCGGGACGATTTTTGCGCTCGCGCCTTCGAGATTGGAACGCGGGACGATCTGGACTGGTTCAGATGACGGTCTGGTTTTTGTTACTCGCGATGAAGGAAAGCGCTGGACGAAGATCACTCCGCCCGGACTGCCTGATCTGGCGCGCGTGAGTTTGATTGACGCATCGCCGCACAAGCCCGGCACCGCATATGTCGCGGCCAAGAATTATTTGCAAGAGGACCGCGCGCCGTACATCTTTCGCACGGACGATTTTGGGAAGACCTGGACGAAGATCGTTAACGGAATCAAGGCCGGGGATTACGTACATGCAGTGCGAGAGGACCCGAAGCGCCCGGGCTTGCTTTATGCGGGCACGGAACACGGCATTTACATTTCATTCGACAATGGCGAGCACTGGCAAACGATTTCGTTGAATCTGCCTGACACTCAGGTGTCGGACATCGTGGTCGAGGCGCATGAAGTAGTTATCGCTACGCATGGGCGTTCGTTCTATGTGCTTGATGACGTCGACGTGCTCCGGCAAATCACACCAGAGACGGCGAATGCGTCTCTTCATCTTTACCAGCCGCGTGAAGTGATTCGCTCAGTGAATCAGGCGGCGATCTACTACTACCTGAAAGAGCCGGCGGAAAAAGTGACGATTGAAATTCTCGACGTTAAGGGACAAACAATTCGCACCTTTACCGGAACGCGCGCAGATGAGCAGAAGGCAGACGCGAGAAGACCAGACGCCCCGGCTGCCGAAGAGTCTGACTTCGGACCCGGCCCGCCCCGGACGCGTTTGACCAATGCCGGTCTGACACGATTCGCCTGGGACCTGCGTTATCCGGGGGCGACAGTTTTTTCCGGCATGATTCTTTGGAGCGCCAATGCCGGACAGGGACCGGTGGCAGTGCCCGGCAGTTACCAGGTGAGACTAACCGTGGGCAGTCGAGTGGAGACCAGGCAGTTCGCCGTCAAGATCGATCCGCGCCTGGCTGGAGTAAGCGAAAAGGATCTGCAAGAGCAGTTTGATCTGGCGATGAAGATTCGCGACCAGACGACCGAGGCTAACAAAGCCGTGATTCTAATTCGCGCGATTAAGAAGGAGGCGAAGGATCGCGTCGAGAAAGCCAAGGACCCGGCGATTACAGCCGCCGCTGATGCGCTGACCAAGAAGCTGGCAGAGGTTGAAGAAGAAATCTACCAGGTGCGCAACCAAAGCAATCAGGATCCATTGAACTTTCCGATCAAGTTGAATAATCGAATCGGGGCCTTGCGGCGGAGCGTCGAGACAGGCGATGCCCGGCCGACGAATGCTTCGTATGTGGTTTTCAAAGAGTTGTCATCTGAACTGGAGGTGCAGCTTGTGAGATTGAAAGCCGTGGTGAACGTTGACCTTGGCGCCTTAAATAAGTTGCTGGCCGCAAAGAATCTTGAATCGATCCGGACTGAGGCGAAATGATCCGCAACCCAACCAAAGAAAACTCTTATCTCCCTCTCCCGCTGGGAGAGGGTTGGGGTGAGGGTTTAGGCCGCGTCGACCTCGCTTGATAGTTTTCGTCTTTGAATGCCACTCGCCCCCGCGGAGCACACGTATGAAAATAGATTCCGCTCGCTAAGCCCTCATCCCCGGCCCTTCTCCCAATGGGAGAAGGGAAAACAAAGGGTGAAAGAAACAACCTCGTCGTGAGACAATCCCGCACAGCGAAACGAGGAGCTAAGATCATGTCGACATTCGCAGACGAATTGATTTCACATATCAAGGATTTACCAGTCACGGAGAAACTCCGGCTGGTGGACGCAATTCTAACTGAATTGGACAACCCCGATCCTGAGATCGACCGCATTGGGCCGAAGAAGCGCGGCAGCGTTGGGTCGCGTACAAGGCCGGACGCATTCCCACGGTCTCGTACGAAGAGGTGATGCCAAATACCGGCGATGCTTTGAGTGTTACTCGCCCACCACAGAGCACAGGTAAGAAAATAGGTTTCGCTCGTAGACCCTCCTCCCCGGCCCTTCTCCCAAAGGGAGAAAGACTTTCAATCTGCAATCTCAGCAACGATCTCGTAGGACCTGATGCGGGCGGAGTGATCATAGATGCTGCAGACAACCATTAACTCATCCGCATTAGTTAAGGCGACAAAGCTTTCCAAACCTCTGCGCACAGTCGCGGGCGAACCGACGATCGAGTATTCCAGCATGCGCGAAGCCTGACGTTTTTCCGCCGGCGTCCAATACTCTTCGATGTTGTCAATGGGAGGTTGCAACTTGCCGGGACTGCCACGCACCAGGTTTGTGAATGACTGCTCCACCGTGGTGAATAGTCGTTTCGCCGCTTCGTCCGTATCGGCAGCAGCGACATTCACTCCGACCATTGCATACGGGTGGGCGAGTTGCTTCGACGGCTGGAATTCCTTTCGATAGATATCGAGCGCGTCGAACAGCGCGGCCGGCGCGAAGTGTGAAGCGAAGGCGTAAGGCAGTCCGAGGGCCGCGGCGAGTTCGGCGCCGAACGTGCTCGATCCCAGGATCCAGATAGGAACCTCAGTTCCATAACCTGGAACGGCGCGAACCGTCTGGCCGGGTTTGACTGGAGCTAGTAAAGACTGCAACTCCAAAACGTCCTGGGGAAAATCATCAGCTCGGCGAGGATCGCGGCGCAGCGCTAACAGTGTTCGTTGATCAGTGCCGGGCGCGCGGCCCAGGCCGAGGTCAATGCGGCCCGGATAGAGCGATTCGAGCGTGCCAAACTGCTCGGCGATTACGAGCGGCGAATGGTTAGGCAGCATGATGCCGCCGGAACCCACGCGGATAGTTGAGGTGCCGCCGGCGAGATAACCGATCACGACAGAGGTCGCCGCGCTGGCAATCGCCGTCATGTTGTGATGTTCGGCCACCCAGTACCGCGTGTAACCAAAACGCTCGGCATGCTGAGCCAGATCCAGACTCTTGCGCAGTGCCTCGCGCGGTGTTTCACCGAGGATGACCGGAACGAGATCGAGAATGGAGATAGGAACCATGATTGGTTAGTGTGGCAGAAAGCCAACCGGAAATCAGCCGGATGAACGCGGATAAAACGGATCCGAAAAACAGGAGTGGTCAGAGATCAGAGGTCAGAACGCAGAAAGCAGTAGTCAGAAAGCAGTAAGCGGCAATTAGACATGCCCGCGTGACGCGTGATGCTGAATCGCCTGGGCGGCAAGCTTGGTGGCCGCGTCTGTGAGGTACTCTTCTTCGCCGTTTGGCGTGCGCGGCTCGCGGTAATACATGGCAAACGAACCAAGCACTTTGCCTTTGCTCGACATTATCGGGGTGGACCAGCAAGCGGCCACACCGATGGCCCAGGCAAAGTTGCGATACTCGTCCCAGAGCGGGTCGGTAGAAATGTCGCTGACGATCACCGGCTTACCACGGTACATGGCTGTCCCGCACGAACCATGCTTCGGCCCAATCGGACTGCCATCAATCACCTTGACGTAATCCTGCGGAAGACTTGGCGCCACTGCATGTCTGACGTGGTTGCCGTCGTCGCTAAGCAGCAGTATCGAGCAGAGCATCTCAGGCGACTGCGCCTCAATCATCAACACTAGCTTCGAGAGGATTTCGCTCAGCGGCGCGTCAGCCGCGATCATCTCCTTGATGCGCTCCTGCTCCGCGCGAAATTGTCTGTCATCCGGAACAGGCGGAACGATGTCCGCCGGCGCGACATCAGGCCGCGCGACTCGCATCTCCTCAGTCTTCGCCGCCGCAAGTTCCGTTTGCTTCTGATCGGCCATCTCTGTTTTGTGCTCCTCGGCGGGTATCTTACGCCCGCTGCGTAACGAAAGCCATATTGAGAAGACAGGCCATGGGTGATACAGAAACCCGGGTTCCGCTGCCGGCAAGTCGGAGACTCGCCGCGCATCGGCGTGGCAGAGCCATTGGGTTAGGAGCTCTGGCCCCGTAAGCGAAACAATGGCGCAAGCCGAGCCGCCGATGCTAAGCTCTCTCCGAATCCCATGAGAACCTCCAGCACTTCACTTCATTATCGCGCCTGCAATCTTTGCGAAGCGATATGCGGCATCGAGATCGCGGTTCAAGCCGGCCAACGTCTGGACATCCGCGGTGACAAAGACGACCCTTTCAGCCGGGGCTACATCTGCCCGAAGGCCGCTGCCTTGGGAGATCTTCACTATGACAAGGACCGATTGAAATATCCCGTGCGCCGCACTCCTCACGGTTGGCACAGGCTAAGGTGGGACGAAGCTTTTGATGAAGTGACGCAAAACCTCAAGCGCATTCACGCGAAGTACGGAAGGAATTCCATCGGAACTTACCTTGGCAATCCCACCGTCCATAACTATGGCGCCATGCTATTCGCGCCAGGGTTTATCCGGAGCTTGCATACGCGGAACAGGTTTTCCGCAACCTCGGTTGACCAACTCGCGCATCATTTAGCGGCGTACCTCATGTTCGGTCACCAACTTCTTCTTCCCGTCCCCGATCTCGACCGCACAGACTTCTTTCTAATCCTGGGGGCAAATCCGGCGGCCTCAAATGGCAGCATGATGACTGCTCCTGATGTGAGTCGCAGGCTACAAGAGATTCGCGGGCGGGGAGGCAAAGTCTTCCTTATCGATCCGCGTTTCAACGAAACTGCCCGACTGGCCGATCGCCATCTGTTTATCCGTCCTGGGACAGACGTTCTCTTGCTGCTGGCGCTACTACACGTTGTTTTTGAAGAAGGGCTAACGCGGCTCGGGCCCCTCGCCGCATTTACTAAAGGTGTGAATATCATCGGCAACATTGTCGCCGAGTTTCCTCCTGAGAAAGTGGCATCGATTACCGGAATCGACTCCGATCAAATACGTCTCCTGGCGAGAGAATTTGCATCCGCCGACTCAGCCGTCTGCTACGGACGAATCGGTGTCAGTACTCAGGAGTTCGGGGGCGTTTGTCAGTGGTTGATTAACGTCTTGAATATTGTGACTGGCAATTTAGATCGGCCGGGCGGCGCCATGTTTACCCTTCCGGCGTTTGATCCGCTGTCAGCACCCGAAGGCTTTGCGCCGCGAGGCAGTTTTGCCCGCTGGCACAGCCGGGTGCGAAAGCTACCTGAATTTGCCGGAGAGCTCCCGGTAGTCACTCTCGCTGAAGAAATTTTGACCGAAGGTCCGGGACAGATTAAGGCTCTGGTAACGTCTGCCGGGAACCCCGTGCTCTCGACGCCGAACGGCCGTGAGTTGGATCGGGCGTTGGCCGGCCTTGAGTTCATGGTCGCTATTGATTTCTATATTAATGAGTCGACGAAACACGCGCACATCATCTTACCTCCGAGCTCGTCGCTTGAGCGTGCGCACTATGACGTAGCCTTTCATCTGCTGGCAGTCCGTAACACGACGAAATTCTCGCCGGCCTTATTTCAACCAGACGGAGAGACGCGACACGACTGGGAGATCCTGCTCGAGTTGCAAACGCGTATGGAGCACGAGGGTGTGTTCGGACAGGTGAAACGTAAGGTCATCAAAAAATTCTTCGGGCCTGAAAGAATTCTTGACCTGGGTTTGCGTTTTGGACCTTACGGCGCATTTGGTAGGTGGCACGGGCGTCCCGCCCGCGAAACCATGCGCAGGATGCGCGTGCCACATTTGACTTTGCGAAAACTCAAAGCAGCGCCCCACGGAATCGATCTCGGTCCTTTGTCTTCCTGCTTACCTGCGCGGCTGCGCACTTCCGACAAACGGATTGAGTTAGCGCCGGATGTGCTGGTGCAAGATATCGAACGTGTGAAAGCAAAACTGTTTGATACGGCGTCTCTGCACTCCAACGGGAATTTGTTATTGATTGGACGACGACAGCTTCGCAGTAACAACTCCTGGATGCATAACAGTCAAAGATTGGTCAAAGGCCAACCGGGGAAAGCTCGATGCACAATTCTCATGCACCCGACAGACGCGGCGCAGCGCAACCTGAGACCAGGTCAAAAGGTCTCGGTGCGATCAAGAGTCGGAAGCATAAAGGTGCCGATCGAGATATCCGACGAAATGATGCCCGGGGTGGTAAGCATTCCGCATGGGTGGGGCCATGATCGCCCTGGAATTCAATTAGCGATCGCTCAACAACACGCCGGCGAGAGCATCAACGATGTCACGGATAATCTAACCATCGACGCTCTTTGTGGAACCGCAGCCTTCAATGGGACTTGGGTAGCCGTTAGTGTCAGCACCGAGAGCGATAGCGACCGGGTAGAGAGGCCCAAAGGGCCGTCATGAGGCATCTGGTGAACTCTCACTTAAACTTGTGGCTGCTCAGCTTGAAGTTAAGTCAAAGCAAAGCGTTGTCGAGGCACTGATTCCCTCGGCGCATCTGTCGCCCGCTAAAGCGGGCCTGTAATCTTCAGGGGACGTGATTCCCGCGTTACGCTCGCTGCGCTCGATCACCCGGGCTAACTCTGCCGCTCCCTGAGCACAATAAGAAAAATAGATTGCTCTCGCTGAACCCTCGTCCCCGGCCCGCACTCCCAAAGCGAGAAGGGAGAAACTCATATTCATCTGCGAAGGCAAAACCGTCCTATGCTTCCACGTATTGACCCGTGCTATATTTCTTACGTTCCCCCCACAGTTTTTCCGTCCTGGTTTCCTGCGATTGGCCCTCGATCGATTGGAAAGAATAGTGTTCAACGGAGGTGTGAGTAATGGTTCATGAAATGATTGATGGAACGTATCGTCAAACTAATCTGCCGAACGAATCGCCGGAATACCTTTCAAAGCGCGAGGAGCTGCGGCTGGCAGAAATTGAATTACTAAACACGCGTGAAAAAGTCGCCGCGCTTCGGCGGGGACTTCCAAAGGGTGCGACCATTCAGGATTACGAATTTCTTGAAGGCCCAACGTCTCTCGACGACGACGAACCGGTACGAAAGGTTCGGCTGAGCGATCTCTTCACCAGCCCGGATCGTTCGCTTGTGATTTACCACTTCATGTACGGAAAGGCGCAGACCGTGCCGTGCCCAATGTGTACTGCCTGGATCGATGGCTACAATGGCGTTGCTCATCACATCGCGCAAAATGTTGACCTGGCGATTGTCGCGGCGGCTGATCCATCCACGTTGCGCGCGTACGCGCGAAACAGAGGTTGGGACAAGCTGCGTCTGGTGAGCGCCGGCGAGAGCACTTTCAAATACGATCTCGGCAGCGAAGATAAAGAGGGACATCAGGACTCGACGATTTCAGTTTTCACCCGAGACAGCGATGGCACGTTGCGCCATTTTTACAGTGGCCATCCATGGTTGGCCGAGGACGTCAAAGAGCGCGGCATTGATGAGTTGATTCCGGTTTGGAATATGTTGGACCTGACGCCGCAGGGACGCGGCAGTTTCTATGCATCACTCGAGTACGGGACGAAAGTGAAAGGGGCGCGGGGGTGAGGGCTTACCGGAGCGTCAATCCCGATTGATACTTTTTGTCTTTTGAATCTCACTCGCCCACGACGGAGCACAAATGAGAAAACAGGTTCCGCTCGTAAAACCCTCATCCCCGGCCCTTCTCCCAGCGGAAGAAGGGAGAAAAACTTTCCAAATCACGCGTCTGCCGTTGACAACTGCCGGTTCGGCGGCTTGACTCCCTTGATGATCAGCCACAGCGCGAACGCCACTTCGAACACGAGCATTGGCATCCACATAAAAAAGGACACGTTGACGACTCCGACGAGCCCCAGGGGAAGAGCTGCCAGGAGCAGCACCGAGGCGAGTAAGCCCAGCCAGGCCAGCACGACGGGGATGGTCCGGGCACGCAGAAAGAGGTACGAGTAAAGCGTGCTGGCCATGACGAAGCAGAGCGCGCCGATGTTCCCGGTCCATCCTCCCTGATTCAGCATCAAGCCACCGTACGCCTGCGCTGCCGCCGCATCCGAGGCAGCCACGGCGGTGCTCCCAGTAGCCATCGCCGCGATCGCCAACAGTTGCAGCGTCCCGCCGGCGCCCGCCACGGCGTTCACACCCTCAGTGACGCGACAGCACAAAGCGATCATCGCGAGGTCGCGGTCCTCTTCGCGGGTGAGCGCGTAAAGTGTCACGCCCAGCACCACGGCGCTGACGAACCCGCACATCGTGAGCAACACGCTCAGGCGCACAGTCGTCGCGTGCTGGGCCATGGCGGCAAGCTGCGCCGCGGTGCCGTTGCCGCTGGCTACCTGGTTTGACAGCGCCAGGCCGGTGATGCCGGTCGCGATGTAGAAGAGAAACATGAAGCCGGCAAGCCGTGCGTTTGTTTTGCGAGTCATGCGCTACCTCCCGAGACGAGTGTGTTTGTAACGATACAGTGGGCGACTCCATCATGCCTCACCGGCCTGCTCCTTCCATCGTTGTTCGTTCACGCCGAACACGAGGAGCCAAAGGATTTTCGCTCCTGCTCCGAGGAGGCCCAGGACCGCAATGATCGGGAACAGACGGTATCCGAGCGGCGGATATAGGAAGCTCAACCAACCTATGCCTCCAACTATCCCCAACACGCCCAGGATCCGAGGCAGGAAGGTAGACCTGATAACGAGGTAGCCCGTCAGGAGCGCATAGAATCCGAAAAATACCAGGGCGATCCCCGCGCCCTGGTCATTCACCTTGAGAAAGAGAAGTGCCAGCGCTTGCAACTGTTCTGCGCTGAAGACACTCAAGTAGGGTGAGGGTTCAAGGACAAACAAGGGGGCGATAAAGAAGACGCGGCTAAAAGTCTTGACGGCGCAACCGGCGAGGCTCAAGTAAGCAGCAACCAAAGAGATGCTTCTGCCCGCCGGCTTAAGCAAATCATAAAAGAGAGCTGTCATAGTGACTTGGCAGGACATTTCGATGAGATAGACTGCGAAACCCAATTGAAACAAGCCCCTGTGCGCCAGTATGTTGGTGGCCGTAGCCGCAGCGTCGCCGAACATAACAAGTCTGTTGCTCACGAAACCCTGGGCGAATATTCCCGTCAGTATGGTGAGGAGATAAAACCCACCGGTAATCCTGGCCAGGCGGCGCGGCGAAGTTTCTGTAATCCGTCCTATGCTCATATTCTTTCCTTACTTATGCGAATGGTTTGTTAAAGCGTGCTCGGCGCTAAGAGCGGTATTCCTCGGCAGCGCTCGCCTGTTCCTTCCAGCGTTGTACGTTCACGCCCATGATAAGGAGCCACAGCGTCAGCGCTCCCTCTCCGAGGAGTCCGGGTATGAAAATGTAGGGGGACAGAGAGTCTGCCAGCGGCGGTGACAGAAAGGTCAGCCAACCCAAACCGGCAAACACCATCAGCACACCCAGAATTCGAGGCAAAAAGGTGGACCTGAAAATGAGGTAGCCGATCAGCAGGCAATAGAATCCGAAAAATACCAGAGGGTTGATGTAGGAGACGGCGTGAACCAAAAGGCCCAATGATGATTCCCACGAGGCTGATGAACGCCGCCAGCAAAGAGAGGTTCCGGTTCACCAGCTTAAATATTCCATAGAAGAGCAGAGTCACAGCGATGTAGCACGCGCCCGCGATGAGGCCGGCCGCGGAGCCCAACCTGCCGCGAACGAAAAGGGCGAGTCCTCCGGTCATGAAGACGAGCAGATAAAAGACGCCGGCAAGTCTGGCCCTGAACATAGTCTTGCTTACGTCCGGCGGCTGGAAATGGTTCCTTTTTTGGAGAGGACGTTGAAAGTACCAACTGCGAATGAGTATGTTTGATTTCAGGTTGTTGGACGGTGCTGCGTTCAGCAATCGAATCGGATCGACGAATTGGTGAAGATTGGCGTCAACGAGCCGCGGAGCGGCAAAAGATCTGTAGCAAGCCCATGGCGTCCTCCATGGGCCAAGAACTTGGATCAGAGCTTCCTAATCAGCAAGAGCAATCCCCAGACTGTTTGAACTATTTCTTTCAAGTTCCACCTGGCAACCGATTAGCTGCCGAACGATCCATTAACTAGAGGATGTCCGATTCTGACGGATCGGTTCAGGATGCCCTTGTCTTTCGATTGAAAGTATATAGAATCGCCGAGGAAAAATCCTGTCCCCGGGAGAAAAACATGATGGCAGGCAGCGCGACAAACCTAAACCTTGCAACGGAGTATTCGGTGCCTGGAGAAGATGAATACGTTACGAAGATTGCGGAAAGCCTCAAGAGCACTTTAGAGAGAACGTACAAACCGGGTACCACCCTGCGTGATGTTCACCCAAAAAATATCAGCTGCGTGAAAGCTGAATTCAAAGTTGAGCCCAATCTGCCTGAAGAATTACGGGTGGGCGTGTTCAAAGAGCCACGAACCTACCCTGCTTACATTCGCTTCTCTAACGCCTCCGCGAGAATACAGGCCGATAGCAGCAAAGATATTCGTGGCATGGCAATAAAGCTGCTCGAAGTCGAAGGTGAAAAGTTATTGGAGAGTGAGAAGGATGAGACGACGCAGGACTTCCTGTTAATAAGCACGCCCAGGTTCATTAACCAAAATGTGGTTGATTTTTATGGGACGCTCCAGGCTATCGACGGAGGCCCATTGAAAATGATCGGATTCTTCTTCAACCCGTTCAATTCACACCTACGCGTTGTCTGGAACATTGCTACGTCGTTAAAGAAACATGCCAATCTCCTGGAGGTGCGTTTTTGGAGCACTACGCCTTACCAGTTCGGGTCAAAGGCGGTGAAATACTCGGCCAAACCCCATCAGGCTGAGGTTACCAGGATTCCGAAGAACCCTTCAGAGAACTACCTGCGCGAGGCGATGAAGCAGCACCTTGCCGGGCAGGATGCATATTTCGATTTCATGGTTCAGTTTCAAACTGAGCCTCGGCAAATGCCGATTGAAGATGCCGGCGTGACGTGGAATGAAGGAGCTTCACCATTCCGAAAAGTTGCCACGATCAGGATTCCGGCGCAGATCTTTGATACTGAGGAGCAGATGAAGATGGCTGAGAACTTTTCGTTTACTCCCTGGCACAGCTTGCCTGAGCACAGACCGCTGGGGAGCATTAACCGGGCACGCAGACTTGTCTATGAAACTATCTCAAAGTATCGGCACGAAAGAAACAATGCGCCGCGCAGCGAGCCAACTGTCGAGGAGTTTTATGGAAAGTCAGGAGAGACAGTCTAACGATCGAATTCACTCAGCGAGATCTAACTCCGAGCCTCCCTGGCGCGTTTCGACCATTGCCAAAGGCCCCCCGTGATCTCAACGGGCAAACGATAGCCCAATTGGCGGGCGAGCATGACAATCTGCCCGCGATGATGGCCTTCATGCGCGACGAAATACGTTAGGACATGCGCGACGTCGAGAGGGAGATTACGCCAGGCGTACGACGAGGAGATGGGGATCGTGCCGCCTCGGTCACAACCGAGCGTCAGCAAACTGATCATGCCGCGGCTACTGTGACCGAGTGCTGTACTCAGCTCCTTCGGTCCAACCTTGTGTCGATTGACGGCCCGCGGCACCGCGATGCCGTGTTCCTTTCCCAGCGTCTTGATCCACGTACACCGCGCATTGTGTATGTGGCCGGCGATCATCCGCACGGTTCGACGTGGAGCCCCGGGCACAGCGGCTCCCCATAGCTCGTGGGGTAAGTGCTCGATGAGGAAGACGGTGACGCGGTTGTTGGTTCTCCACGCGTCGAGCAGCATGTCCGTTTGATCAAGAGCAGGTTTCATTTCAAGCCTTCACCAAATGATCGAGCCGACGGGGAACGTTTGAGTTAATCGAGCGGCGATTCCATTCAACCTTCGATTCAATCAATCAAGTAGTTGCGAGAACGCGACGGGCGCTCCGGTCCGCGCGAAGCGGCAACGGATGGAGTCTCCGTCGCCGCTTCGCGTTGTCTGAAAAATGAAAGGTAACCCAGGGCCGCGATGCCTGGGCTACCATATGTCACGCCATTGGCGTGAACCTTCTACATCGCCATGTGCGAACTTGGATCGCTCCAGTCGGATTGACCCGTTGAGCCGCCCAGCGCGCGCACTTGTACCGTATAGATCGTGCCCGGCGTCAGTCCCTCAAAGACGATGCGCCGCGAGTCGCTCGCAAACACACTCGGCGCCCAATCGCCGCCAGGCCCCTTGATGCGGCCTTCGTACATGCGCGCGTTTCTTACCGGCTTAATGCCGGCCAACAGTTGACCGCTGACGCCGTGCCTGATGATCAGGCCTTGCGGTTGGGCGAGTGGTGAGGACGCGCGGTTCGGGTTCTGGGTCTGAAAACCGGAACTGAGTAGCACGGCCAGATCGTTGTTGCAGTGAATCTGCACATAGCCGGCCAGACGCCGCAGCATCTCGACGAGAACGACGCGCGCGTTGTTCTTCGCGGCCGTATCGGCTTGCCCACCCTTCACGGCCGCGGCGCTCTTGGTTACGTAATCATCGCTCGCCGCTTGCAGGTCGGCCATGGCCACCGGCGGTGAAGGGAACGCGGCATTACCGGTCATCTGCTCGATGACGGCTTGAGCAAAGTTATCGAGTTGAGTATCAGGAAGCTTGGCAAAGGCAAGCGAGACTCTAGGAGACATGGTCGTAATCCTCTCAAGCGCGGAATGCGGGAGCTAGCTTCCAGCCAATTTCGGGGAGTCTGCGTCCAGCAAAGCCGTTTTGTCAATCGATTTTGTTACATATCCTATAGGATGTATGATATATCCCAGAGGACACGTAACATATCCACTAAATACTATAATGCCGCTAATACGATGTGTCGATTATCCATGAGGATACACACTATAGCCTGGAGGATATAGTACTTATCCAATAGGCGCTCTACCATATCTACCAGGATATATAATATATCCTATGGGTAATTTAACATATCCAGTAAGATGTCTAACATATCTAATAGCATTGGCGGCATCGCCAATTAACAAAATGTCGTCTGCAGTTAGGAAAGCGATGAGGATTGATCGGAGCAGTAGCCCGACCGTTAGAGAGGGCGTTGTTCTTGGAGAGGGAGACTAATCCAGCTCGGCTAGTCTGGCCCGGACCAAATCCTTCACTAATTTTCTATCGATTTTCCAATCGACAGGGATCTGAAAGCAGTTCTTCCAGACTACAAACTTCCCCAACCTCACCTTAAAGTCTTCAATTACCCGAGGACTCCAGGCTGAAAATGTTAGATGATGCTTGTAGGCACAAATGCCAGCCACATACTTCCCATTCCGGTGGATGGTAGGAACGTTCCAGGAGATTTTGGTCTCTAGTTCCGGAAATTGGGTAAGGATCAAATCAATTACGGACCTGAGGGTCCTCTCTTTCGCAGGATCCTGTGAGGCTAAATATTCCGCAACTGAATTGAATCTTGGGGAACTCATTTCCTTCCGACTGCCTTTTGTGGGTCGCTTCTTCATAGAGCGTATTCAAGCGCCTAACGCCAGCGCTCACCTGCTCGCGTCAGCGCGTCGGGTGCAGCGCCTGGTTAGATTTGCTGTTACGTTGCCCGCAAATCTAACGATAAAGGTCAGCCACCGCTAACCGCGCCGCGGTTGGCTGCACTATGCACAGGCCCGATCACTTTGAACGTCGCGCACGAATGACCAACCAAATCTTCCGCGCGATGAATAGCGCGACCTGACTCAGGATAGCCGCCCCAACTCCAGACAGTTTGTATGCGCCCAGCCAGACGGCGACGCCAATGACGGCGAAGACTGCGCCTGCATACATCCAGTATCCGGCCAGGATAGTTAGCGGAACGAAGACAAACCGAGTAGCGAAGGCGTACTGTTGAGCTTCCGAAGGCGGACTATAAATATAACCGAGTATCGGAATAGCAAGGACAAGGTGAATCCAGCGAAGTATCGAACGTTGGGTTGCCTTACTAATCATTCAATCCCTTTCCATTGAGAATTTGCGGGATGAATTTTTCCACCCTGGCCTCACGAGTTTTGGATTGTTTGGGTTGAGAAAAATAAAGCAAATATGCTCTTTGCCGCCCTGGCGTCAGTACACTAAATGCTTTTTTCAAAGCAGGGTTCTTATTCAGCCTATTTTGAAACTCCTCAGGGATATCAAATTCTTTTGTCTTCTTAAGCGGCACCTTCAAACCGGCTTTCTCCACTTCAATGGCTTCATGAATATAGGCTTTCAAGATGGATTGCATCTTAACGATTTCCCGAACATTGGTGAACCGAATCTGGCGGGCCGCCTGCACGTTCTTCGTTTGTTGGATCAGAATACCCTTGGCATCATTTAACAAGGCGCCTTTGAAAAACAGAAGCGCACAGTATTCTTTAAATACATGTATTAGAACTATGTTGCTTTTCTGAAACGTGTAACAAGGAACACCCCACTTCAATTCTTCGGTCAGCCCACAGTCAAGAACGATCATTCTCAATCGCTCGATTTCTTCCTGCCACTTTTTGGCTTTATTAAAATAAAAATCAACCTTAGGGTTCATTCTATTCATTTATTGATACTCCGAAACAAAGTGGGCTTATATCTGCTTACAATTTCTTTTTCTTCTTTGGCTTTGGCTCGGATAACTCAACCAAAGATTCTCCGATAGCATTCAAATCTTCAATTGCAGAATCGGTCCAAACTGCCTTAACCATTTGCCAGGTTTTTGGTTGGGGGTAATTCTGTCGCTTTGGATTCCCTGTGGCAAGGAGAAAAGCTGGAGTTGCTGAAAGTCGCTCTTCTGACACCTAACGTCAGAGAGACATGTATGTTGAATGTCAGGTCGAGATAAATACCTGGGATTGAACTGAGACTTGAGCCTGATTCGTCATCGGGCGCGGCGTTTACATTCAAGCTTCGATTCAATCAATCAAGTTGAGAAACGCGCTCCCCGCGCTCCGGTCCAACGACGTGTTAGACGGCCAACACGTATTTTGCAAGGTGACCAATGCGACCGAGAGTCTCGGGCCGGATGCGGGCAGCCTGATTGACCCCCGGCGCGGCATCACGGCGGATATAAGCGCCCTGGATTTACTATTCATGAGTTACCCTTTACGATTCACGGCGTGGCGAAATCAATCATCATCGGCACTGCCGGACACATCGATCATGGCAAGACTGCGCTGGTGCGCGCGCTGACCGGTGTCGACGCCGACCGGCTGCCGGAAGAGAAGCGGCGCGGCATCACAATCGATATTGGCTTTGCCGATCTCGATTTGGGAGACGTGCGCATTGGCTTTGTTGATGTGCCCGGACATGAGCGGTTCGTCAAGAATATGCTGGCGGGCGCGCATGGCATCGACTTAGTCGCGCTGGTAATCGCCGCCGATGAAAGCGTGATGCCGCAGACGCGCGAACACTTTGATATCTGCCGTCTGCTCGGCGTGCGCAAAGGTCTGCTGGTGCTCACCAAGAAAGATTTGGTCGACGAAGAATTACTGCAACTGGTTCAGTCAGAGACCGAAGAGTTAGTTGCCGGATCATTTCTCGAGGGCGCGCCGATTATCGCAGTCAGCTCACGCACGGGTGAGGGAATTGAAGCACTGAAGGAGGCGCTGCGTGAATCAGGATTGGAAGTCGCGGCCCGCTCCGCGGACTTTGTGACGCGTTTGCCAATCGATCGCGCTTTCACCATGCGTGGATTTGGCGCGGTGGTGACGGGAACGCTGATCGCGGGCGAAATCACGGAGAGCGACGAGCTGGAATTACTACCCGCGGGCACACGCGTCCGCGTTCGGGGCGTGCAGGTGCATGGATCGGCGGTATCACAAGCAGTCGCCGGCCAGCGGACAGCTATCAACCTCGGCGGTGTGGATGCTGCCGCCATCGAGCGGGGCATGGTTCTCGCCCCAGTCGGGCGTCTGCGGTCAACTCAAGCCATCGATGCGCGGGTCAATCTGCTCGAGAATGCGCCGCGGGCGCTGCGGTCGCGGCAACGTGTGCGGATTCACATCGGCGCCGCGGAGGTTCTGGCGCGCGTACGTGTGCTGGCGGAAGGCGGCGAGATCAAACCCGGTCAGAGCGGCGTCGTTCAACTGAGGACTGAGGCGCCAATCGTGGGCGTGCTCGGCGATCGCTTCATTCTGCGTTCGTACTCGCCGCAAATTACGATTGGAGGCGGCGTGATACTTGACCCATTTCCGCCCAAGCATCGGGCGCGGGATATCTCAGTCGTGCGCGCACGTCTCGAAACACTCTCGCAAGGCGATCGGGCGATCGCGGTATTCGTCGCGAGCGCCGATCGGTCCGGTCTGCGGCGCGCGGATTTAGGAGCGCGGACGGCCTGGCGCGACGAAGTAATTGATGCCGCGACAAAGCAGGCTGTGGCCAGCGGGGAGATCGTCGATGCCGAGGGAGTCTTACTGGGTCGTGAACGATTTAATGAGCTGAAACAGTTGGTGCTCGACGAAGTCTCGGCGCATCACCAGCGCGAGCCGCTCTTGCGCGGGCTGGCCAAAGAAGTCCTGCGCGAGCGTTTCTTTGCCCACGCGCCAGTTGAAGTGTTTCGCGGCGTGCTCGGGATTTTGGAGCAGGAAGATTTACTGGTAACCGAAAAAGAGATTGTCCGCCTGCGCGAACATACGCGCGAGCTTTCCAGCGAAGCTTCGGGCCTGCGCGATCGTCTGGAAAAGATCTATCAAGACGCGGGCCTGGCTGCGCCGAGCTTGAACGAAGCGCTGGAACGTGCCGGCTCATCGGCGCAGCAGGGACGAAAGATTCTGCAATTGCTGATTGATTCCGGCCTGTTGGTTAAGGTTCATGGAGAGATGTTCTTTCATCGCGCGGCGTTGGACGATCTGATTAAGAAAGTGCGCGCGCACGGCGCGCAGCATCAGGCGATCGACGTCGCTGCTTTCAAGGATCTCGCCGGCATCTCGCGGAAGTACGCGATTCCCTTGCTTGAGTATCTCGACCGGCAGCGCGTGACGCGGCGGGAAGGTGATCGGCGAGTTGTGCTGTGAACGGCTTGCCGGCAATCAGGCCATCGCAGGAATGTCACACACCTGCTTGAATGAGTTGGTTTTTGGCGGCTTCGCCGCAGCACATGGCGGAAAGCCTTTGGCTTTCCGGCGGATACAATTCTCTATGTGGAGGCTCTGCCTCCACTTGGTAAAGAGGCGGAGCCTCATAAATTACTCTGGTCCGCCCTCCGGTAAGCCGGAGGCTTACCGCCATGTGCTGCGGCAAAGCCGCAACCTTCGAGCGCTTTTAATCTGCTTACCAAAGTTGTAAATTAGTCCTCGACTCAAGAAGGGAAATATTATATGCGATTCATAGCTTTGGCTTTTTTAGCATTCCTTGTCACCATCGGCGGGTTGGTAGCGTGTAATTCAAACGAGACCCTGCTCTCGCAGACTCCGAAGACCGCACCAACTCCACAACAGCCCGCTCCGCCACCGGCTGACAATGCACGCCGGATAAGCGCGACAGAGTTGCACGACCTCTACCAAAAAGGGGATGTGGTGATTATCGACACGCGCGCCGAGTCGGCCTACAAGGACGAGCACATCAAGGGCTCGATCTCAATGCCGACGGGAACTGTTCTGACGAGACTGGACGAGTTGCCGCGCGACAAGATGATCGTAGCCTACTGTACTTGACCAGCCGAACACACGAGTGCCGGGGCGGTGCTCGAACTCAAATCCAAAGGGATAGATAATGCGGCAGCGTTGTTGGGCGGTCTGGCAGCATGGAAGAGCGCGGGTTACCCGGTCGAAGGCGCGAGCGTCAAGTAAGAAGGCAAAAGTAAAGGCAAAAGTAGGGACCTGGCGGAAGTTCGGAGTTCCGACTTTAGTCGCTCTTCAGAAAGATTACGACTGAAGTCGGTACTCCAAACCCGAATACGCTGACGGTCTTACCAACTTATGCGCGGCGCCATTTCGCTCAGCCCAAGCGAAATGTGAAGAACAGCCGCGCTCAAATACTATTCACACATTCTGCTCCTAAAGGAGCTTGGGATTAGTCGGTTCGTCAGGCTCTATAAACATCTCACCCCTGGCGGGGTGACTCAAAAACTTTAACTTTTTCCTTTTTGCTTTTGCCTTGCCTACGTTTGCGGTACCGGCTGCACCCGCGCAAAGGCGGGCAGCGGCGTAACGACGCGGCCCGACGGAACGCACAACACAGGACAAGGCGCGTGACGCACAACCCGCTCAATTTCTGAGCCGAGCGACGGCGCCCCACCAAACAGAGAGGCGTGAATGCTGGTCCCGATCACGATCAAATCCGCATCGATTTGCGCGGCGAGCCTGACAATTTCCGCATACGGCCGGCCTTCCGCGATGTGGGTTAAGACGCGGCCATCGCCTTCGCCGGCAAACGTCTGCATGCGGTCCTTCACCTCCGCCCGCATGCGCGACAGCGCCGAATGCCCGCCCTCGGGAAACATCACCGAAATCTGTTCAAAGTAATCACCGATGACGTAAAGCGCATGCAGCTCGGCGTCGGTAGCGGCGGCCAACTCGCGCGCCAGATGAGTAGCAGCAATCGATGAGGGTCGAAAATTCGTCGCCAACAGAATTCGATTGAGCCGAATCTCCGTCTGGTGCCCGCGATGTTCGACAAAGTCGTGCTGGGGCGGTCTGATAGTGAGCACCGGGCACGGCGCTTCCGCAATGATCTCTTCGGCCGTCGAACCCCACAACGCGCGGGCCAGTCCGCGACGTCCATGGGTCACCACTGTGACCAGATCGATGTCATAGTCGCTCACCGCTGCGGCTATCTCATGCGCAGGTTCGCCCTCCACGATAACCGGTTCGACTTCCAATCCATCAAAGAGAGGATCGGTGAGCATCTCTTTGACCTGACCGCGAAGCTGGCGGAGCCACTGCGTCTCTTCATTTTCAAGGAGACGCTCAGGCATGGTCATTAAATTGGGCGGCACCTGCGCCGTCTGCACGCTAAGCAGGACGACGCGCCCGCGACTGTGACGCGCAAAGGCGGCGGCATACTTCAGCGCGGAACGCGCATGCGGCGTAAAGTCGGTCGGGAAAAGAATGTTGCGGAAAGAAGACATAAGGAGATTTCGGATTGCGAATTTCGAAATTCGAATTGCTATTTACCAAACAAGAAATCCGCAATTCGCAATCCGAAATTCGAAATCTTTAAAGAACTTTCGTGCCCGCGATACGATCAAGCTGTGGCAGGAAACCTGAGCGGGCCAGAATCTCGTTGCGCTTTCGCGTGACCGAAAACAACTCGAGCGCGACGCGTTCGCGGACCCGCCTGGCGCGATCCCCGGTAGCGACATTGTTGACCACGCGGCGCAGCGCTTCACTTAGTCCGATCACATATGGTCCGATTGGCAGCTCGCCGGTTAAGGTCACGATCGAATTCGCATAGGTAAACTCGCCGGACATCGGGTCAAGAAAGGTGTAATCGTCGGCCAGCTCTAAACGCGCGGCGTGAAAGAGCGCAGCGAAGTCCGCGCCGGCGCCTGTCAAAGCGCGTTCAACTCCGCCAATCAGTTCACCGCTCGCCTTCATCACCGCGCCCCACTCGATTTCGTCCATCGAATCGGTGGCCCCCTCCGCCGGCTCGAATACCTGATCTGAAGCAACCGCAAAGCTCTCTTCTGCGGCAGTCGCGTCTGTGAGAGGCTCCGATTCCGCGCGGCTTTCCAGCGGCGGAGTTTCAATCTGCGGCGTCAGAATCGGTTCATCTGAAACGGCAGTTACATGATTGGTTTCAGTTGGAGCATCTTGCGCGTGATCCACGCGAGGGTCGTCCTTCGAGACTGAATCCAAACCCTCGGTTTCAGTTTTCGGAACCGCGATGTTTTGCACGGCGACGGCTTCATCGGGTCCCTCAAAGACGCTAATCGTCCCCGGCGTTTCGCGCGCGCGCAAAACCAGGCGATGGAGGGCGGCTTCTTCGAGAGTGTCGGTGCCGGCCGCGCGATCTATCTCATGCACCAGCGGAGTATTCGAGCCGGTCATGAAAACATCCGCCGTGTAATCCTGCAGCTCGACGCGCACGCGGCCGATGAATCCGCGCTGGGACAAATTACGCAGCAACGCCCAGAGATTGACGAAGGTCGTGTCGAGATTCTCGTACAGGACGCGCGATTTCGATTCCGAGTTCATTGGCCGATCAGTTTAAGGATTGCAGCGGAGCATAACAAGGCAAGGCTGAAAAGGCAAAAGCGGAGTGGCATAGACTTCTGTCTGTGATTCGAGGCGGCCCAAACCTCAATCGCAGTATCAGAAGCCCGACCGTCAGAGAGGGCTCGCTCCGCAAGACGCCCTCCCTGACGGTCGGGCTTCTGACACTAAGCGACAACCAAAAAGCTTGAAAGTTCGGACCTGACACTTTACACTCCGCACGTTCTTTCGCGACCACTGCAAGATCGGCATCGAATTCAAACTTCGGGAGGCACACCTTGCTTCGCGGAATCTTTCGCACAAAAAACCTTGACGATCTCCTGGCGGCAACGCAGGAGGAAGGCCACAAACTCAAACGCTCGCTGGGCCCGATCAATATCACGTTGTTAGGCATCGGCGCGATTATCGGCGCGGGCATCTTTGCCACCGTCGGAACTGCTGCCGCGGGTGATGCTGCACGCCCCGGCGCCGGTCCGTCGTTGACGGTCTCGTTCATGATCACCGCCGTGGTGTGCGCGTTCACCGCGCTTTGCTATGCCGAGATGGCAGCCATGGTGCCGATCTCAGGGTCCGCTTACACCTACTCCTACGCCACCCTGGGAGAGTTGGTGGCCTGGATTATTGGCTGGGATTTGATTCTCGAGTACGCGATCGGCAACGTTGCCGTAGCGATTAGCTGGGCCAACTATTTTCGATCGTTCATGCAGGATGCCTTTGGGGTCAATATCCCCGACTGGTTGGCTACTGACTTTCGCACTGCCAGAAAAATTCCCGGACTACTGGAAAATGCGCCCCACCTCTTTGGCAAACCAATAGTCTTCAATTTGCTCGCCTTTGGCATCGTGATGCTGATCACGGTGGTTTTGGTTTGGGGCATAAAAGAGTCCGCCGGGTTCAATGCCGGCATGGTGATGATCAAGATTCTGGTGCTCTTGTTCTTTATCGGCGCTGCCTTCTACTTCGTATCGCCGTCGACGATGGCGAAGAACTGGCATCCTTTTCAGCCGAATGGATGGGGAGGGACATTGGCCGGCGCTGCGGTAGTGTTCTTTGCCTACATCGGGTTTGATGCCGTCTCGACGGTGGCAGAGGAAACGAAGAACCCTTCACGAGATCTTCCGATCGGCATTATCGCGTCGCTGGTCATCTGCACCATCTTTTATGTTCTCGTAGCTGCGGTCTTCACGGGCATGATCCCGTATGGCGAGTTGAAACTTCGCCTGGCGACTGAGCAAGCCGAACCACTAACAATGGCGCTTAATCACGTCGCTCCCAATGCGCGTTGGGCCAGCGCCGTGGTGGCTTTCGGATCGGTAATAGCGCACACCGCCGTTTTGCTGGTCTTCCAACTCGGACAGCCGCGCATTTTCTTTTCCATGGCGCGCGATGGATTGCTGCCGCCGGTGTTTGCGAAAGTCCACCCGAAATTCAAGACGCCGCACGTGACCACGATTCTAACGGGCGTGATCGTGGGCGGCTTTGCGGCGGTCATGAGCATCGACGAGATGGTTGACTTGACGAACATCGGGACGCTGTTCGCATTTGTTCTGGTGTGCATCGGAATCACGATACTGCGCTACAAAGATCCGAACCGGCATCGGCCATTCAGGGTCCCGCTCGGAGCGTGGTTCTTACCTATGCTCGGCGCTCTGTCATGCCTCTTCCTGATGTACTACCTGCCGCCTACGTCGTGGTGGCGCTTTATCGCGTGGCTAATGATCGGGCTTTCCGTCTACCTCTCGTACAGTTATTCACGTAGTCAGATTGGGCGCGGGTTGGGAAGACCAGAAAAGACTCCGGGATGGCTAATGCTTCTGGGACTGGGATCGCTTCTGATCGCGGTGGGGATCTTGATAGTTCCGCACGATGCCTCTCTGAATGAACTGTTGGGTAACGTCAATTCAGGCTTTGCTGCAGGTCAACGCACAATAATCGCCCTCGGTGCGATTGCGATCGGGTTGGTGTTATCAGCGTTGGCAGTGATCGTAGGTTTCTTGAAACGCGGGGCCGCTGAATAGTGTAGTTAAGTGGCACAGACTTCAGTCTGTGGTTTCCGGTGTTGTCGAATTGACTAATGAGAATCACAGACTGAAGTCTGTGCCACTTCTATCTCCGCTTGAGGTCTTTGATGATCTCCCGGCTCGCATTCGCGCCCGGCATTCCCGTCACGCCGCCGCCAGGATGTGTTCCCGCGCCGCACAAATACAATCCATCAATCGGCGTGCGATATCGCGCCCAACCGATCAGCGGTCGAAAAGCGAATAGTTGATCCACAGACATCTCACCGTGATGAATATGCCCGCCGCCTAGGCCGTATTTCTCCTCAAGGTCGAGCGGCGTGATTACCTGTCGCGCCACGATCGACTCCTTCACGTGAGGTGCATAGTCTGAAAGCGCGTTCACGACAATGTCGCCGAGTTCTTCCCGCCGCGAATTCCAGTCTCCATCCTTCAAATGATACGGAGCGAACTGTGCGTGAATCGACATCACCTGTGCTCCGGCCGGCGCCAGCGTCTGATCCGTTAGAGAAGGGATCGTGATATCGAGGTATGGTTGGGGCGACATGTCGCCGTACTTGGCCGCATCAAACGCGCGTTCGAGATAATCAATGTCCGGCCCGATATGAATGCGTCCGGAAAGCTTCTCGTTTGAATCCCCGTTACTAAGGGAAGAGAACTGCGGCAAGACTGAAAGAGCGAGGTGAACTTTCGCTATCGTGCCCTTCGCTCGATAGTTGCGAGCCTTATTGAGAAAACTTGGATCAAATTCGGCTGGATCGACGAGCTTTAGAAATGTAGTTCGCGGGTCGGCGTTTGAGATCACGGCCCGGGCCGGAATCGCCTCACCACCAGTCAGCACGACACCAATGGCTTTGCCGTCTTTGATACTAACACTCGCAACTTCCGCGTTTGTACGAATCTCCGCACCGGCGTCGATCCCTGCTTTGGCTAGCGCTTGCGATAGTGCGCCCATGCCGCCTTTGACGAATGTGGACGGCGCGATCGGGTGTTCGTCCATTGCCGCCTGCAGCAGCAAGGCCGCGCTCGTTCCGGCCGACCATGGCCCCGCAAACGCGCCGAAGATGCCGCGTGCAGCGACTATCGCTCGCAGCAGTTCCGTCTCGAACCATTCGGTGGCGAGATCGGCAACCGCCATCGGGCCATATCGCAGCAGGCGGTATTCGTCCTTCTTACCCAGACCACGAATCGCCAGACCAAGTTTGCCGAGGTCCCACAGCTCTCCCTTGGAAAGCCTGTCGATATCCGGCGGCGTCATCCGCAGCAGTGGCGCGAGCGCGCGACCGATGCGCGCAAACGTCCAGACAAAGTCGGGGTAACTCTGCGCGTCTTTTGCCGACACCTGGCTCAGTTCCTCAGCCGTGCGCTTCGCGTCTTCAAAAACACAAACTGAGTGACCGTCGGCGTGGGGTGCGAACACACGAACTGTGGGTTTGATGAACTCGAGACCATGACGTTCCAACTGAAGATCTTTGAGAATTTGAGGTGACAGCGGCCCGGTCGTTTGGGCAAGGGTCGAAGCCCGAAAGCCGGGATGGAATTCTTCGGTGACGCAGGCGCCGCCAACAACATCGCGCCGTTCGAGCACGAGAGGTTTCAATCCTGCTTTAGCGAGATAGCACGCCGTGACCAGACCGTTGTGGCCGGCGCCGATGATGATGATGATGTCTTTGTCTGCTTGTGCCAATTGATTTCCCGGGTCGAGGCCTCTAATCGCGTTAATGTGCGGCTCTGCCGCAGCACATTGCGGTAAGGCTCTGCCTTACCGGCAGACTGCTATTAAAGTCATCCGAGGCTTTGCCTCGTACGTCGAGGCAGAGCCTCGACGTAGGTTTTATGGAGCGAGTGACGGAAAGCCGGAGGCTTTCCGCAGTGTGCGGCGGCAAAGCCGCAAACGCTGCGCCTGTCGCCGCAATCAAAGAGTTCCCTACCTGTCTTTCAAAATCTCCATTGCCGCGTTGCGCCCGCTGGCGCCCATGATACCGCCGCCCGGATGCGTGGCTGAGCCGCACATGTAGAGATTGCGAATCGGCGAACGATACTGAGCCCAACCCGGCGCGGGCCTGAGAAAGAAAAGCTGCTCCAGCGTCAGCTCACCCTGAAAGATATTTCCTTCCGACAAACCAAACTCGCGTTCCAGATCGAGTGGCGTCAGGACCTGCCGGTGCAGAATGATGTCTTTGATATTCGGCGCGTGCTCGGCAATGGTATCGATCACTGTGTCGCCAAACTCTTCGCGCTGATCGTCCCACGTTCCTTCTTTCAGATTGTAGGGCGCGTACTGCACAAAACACGACATGACATGTTTGCCGGGCGGCGCGATTGAAGGATCGGTCAGACTCGGAATTACTATGTCGATATACGGACGGCGCGAATAACGCCCATACTTGGCGTCGTCGTAGGCGCGTTCCATATATTCGACGCTCGGCGAAATCGAAACCGCGCCGCGAAGGTGCGGCCCGGCGCCAGGCATGCATTTGAAATCGGGCAAAGCATCCAGCGCCAGGTTTACCTTGCCCGATGAACCGCGAAACTTGTAACGCTTGATGTCATCGACAAAATCATTTGGCAGATGCTCTTCGCCAACCATCTTCATGAACGTTAGCCGCGGATCGACGCTCGACGAAATAATATCAGCGTAGATTTCATCCCCGTTTACAAGGACGACGCCCTTCGCCTGGCCACTCTTCAAAATGATCTTGGCGATTGGGGCTTCGGTGCGAATCTCAGCGCCGGCTTCGCGGGCCGCGTCGCCAATCGCATTTGAGATCGCCCCCGTCCCGCCACGTGAAAGACCCCAGGATCGAAACGCGCCGTCAATCTCTCCCATGTAGTGATGCAGAAGGACGTAGGCCGTGCCCGGCGAACGCACACCCAGGAACGTGCCGATGATTCCCGACGCGGACATCGTCGCCTTGAGCACGTCGGTCTCGAACCATTGATCGAGAAAGTCGACGGCGCTCATGGTCATCAACTGCACCTGGTTGTATTTGTCGTCGGCAGAAAGCTTCTGGAAGCGGCGACCCATCGTGAGCAATTCCATCAAACCTTTGGGATTGAGCGAAGCCGGATCGGGTGGCGTCATGTTCATGATCGGTTTGACGAAGTGCGCCATCTCGATCATTGCCTTGCCATATTCATCGTAAGCTTCGGCATCAAGTTTAGAGTGCCGAGCGATCTCGCGCCGTGTCTTCGCATGATCGTTGACGCGCCAGAGATGATCTCCGTTCGGCATCGGCGTAAAGGTGCCGTCGAGTGGCAAAATCTCCAGCCCATGACGAGGCAGGTCGAGCTCACGAATGATCTCAGGACGCAGCAGCGACACGACGTACGAGCAAACTGAAAACTTGAATCCGGGAAAGACTTCTTCAGTCACTGCCGCTCCACCAAGCACGTGTCGTCGTTCGAGCACCAGCACGCGCTTGCCCGCGCGCGCGAGATACGCGGCGTTAACCAGACCGTTGTGACCACCGCCGATGACAATGACGTCGTATTTAGTCATCATGTAGCGCAAGTTGTTAACTTGCGTACGTAAAAGTAACAGAACTTGCTTGATGAAGATTGGCAAGCATACTTATAATCACTCGCCCTGACAATTCGTCGTGGTTGTCTGACTGCTGAAGTTAATGGAGGGAGTCATGCCGATTAGTCAAACGTTGTTGCCTGAATTCGATCATGAAATGACGAACACCCGCAAAACTCTGGAACGGGTTCCGGAAGAGAAGTTCGACTGGAAGCCGCATCCGAAATCGTCGTCGCTGGGAGGTTTGGCCACACATCTCGCCAACATTCCCAGTTGGACCGCGCAAACTTTCGATCGTGATGAGCTGGACATTGCTCCGGTGGGCGCCGAACCGTATCGTCTGGAAGAGGCGAAGTCTCGCGATGCCTTGCTCGAAGCCTTTGACAAGAATGTCACGTCAGCACGAGCGGCGCTGAAGGCCGCGAGCGATGAGAACTGGCAGGGGAAGTGGTCACTGCTAATGGGCGGAAATCCAATCTTCACTCTGCCGCGCACGGCGGTAATGCGCGGGTTCGTGATGAACCATCTGATCCATCATCGCGCTCAACTCGGCATCTATCTGCGCTTGCTCGACGTGCCGGTGCCCTCGATCTATGGGCCATCGGCAGACGAAGGCGGCTTCTAGCGCCTGGTCGGAATCGGGGGCGACCGGGTTCTTTTGAACCGGCGATCGGTTGCCCGCGTAATACCCGGCAGAGATTTTCTTTAGAGGACGCTATGCATTGCCCTCGGTGTGGAACCAACGCTACGATCGGCCAACAGTTCTGCCGATCATGTGGCCTGAGTTTGGAAAAAGTTGCCGAGCTGCTCGGCAACGAACCGCCGTTCGAAACCTCAACCCGACAGACCGAACTCGCCCGCTTGCGAGAGCGGCAACAGAAGTTCAAGGAATGGGGCGGCATCGCGGGCCTAATAACCTTTGGCCTCACCCTGCTCTTGTTCATCATTGTCGTAGTAAGTCAGATGATTCTGAAGGGCGGCGCTCTTATTGGCGTGGGAATGCTCCTAATTCTGCTGGCAATCGGCGCGGGGATTATGGGCGTGTTCCAGGCGTATTCGAAGTCTCTGAAAGAGAAGCTGGCAAATCCTCCTTTACCCAAACCCGACGAATCGCGCGAGGGGCGAAAGCTACAAGCTTATCGCGAGGCGGTGCCCTCCGTGACTGACCGCACCACCGAGCTGTTGACTCCAGCCAGGGGAGCCGACACAGGAAGGATGGATGATTAAGACGCACGGCCTCACGCGATCAGTCTGGCAGTAAAAGATCCTGAGTCTAGTCAGGAATCAAAGTTCTTTTACGGCTGCTGATCTTATCGCCTCCGCAACCGTGACGGCGTCGACCGCTGCCTTCACGTCATGAACGCGCACGATGTGCACTCCCTTCAATACTGCAGCGGCGATGCTCGCGATTGTTCCATGGAGGCGTTGGTCCGCCGGCGCGTCATCGAGCAACTTTCCAATGAAGGACTTTCGTGAAGTTCCAATCAAGATGGGAAAGTCAGCGAACTCGTGCGCCAGTTGATCAAGGTGCGCGATGATCTCGACGTTCTGGGCGGCGGTTTTGCCAAAGCCGATTCCGGGATCGATTGCAATGCTCTCTGCCGACACGCCGCGTTGTTCGGCGACGGCAATACTCTCGCGCAGACCGCGGATGACTTCGCTAATGATGTCATCTACCGGTGGTAACTGTTGCATCGTCTTCGGCGTTCCGCGCGAGTGCATCAAAACAAGTCCCGCCTTAACCTTTGCCACTTCATCGGCAATCGCGGGATCGAATCGCAATGCTGAGATGTCATTGACGATCTCTGCACCGGCTGCGAGGGCCGCGCGCGCGACGGAAGACTTGGTCGTATCAACTGAGATTGGCATCGACGTTTCGGTCGTCAGCCTCTTGATCACAGGAATTACACGTCGCAGCTCTTCCTCTTCAGACACGAATGCGGAACCGGGGCGGGTTGATTCTCCGCCGATGTCGATGATGTCCGCGCCTTCAGCGATCATTTCCAGGGCGTGTTCGACTGCGCTCTCGGGCGAAAAAAACTTTCCGCCATCGCTAAAGCTGTCAGGGGTGATATTGAGCACGCCCATCACGAGCGTGCGTTCGCCGTAAGGCAACGAACGGCGCGCGAATTTCCATTGGCGAATTGGCATTAAGGCAAAAGTAGAAAGGAAGTGGGCAAAAGTAAAGACGCTGGAGGGCGGGCGTCTCCTCCCTTGAACTCACAATGGTCCAAACTCGCGGGTCCTGCAAGATGCCGGCGAACCGCACGCAGGATGCGTGCGCTCCAAAGCTCGCCTTGACCACGCTTACAGCGGTTTGTTATAAAAACCGTTCGTGCTTAGCGCGAGATCGAGCGCTGAGCATCCGCAATTATTCCGCAGTAGCTCAATGGCAGAGCATTCGGCTGTTAACCGAAGGGTTGTAGGTTCGAGTCCTACCTGCGGAGCCAATTTCTAGTAATGTAGCTATGTAAAGACAGGCTTTAGCTTAATGAGTCGGTAAGGCCTGTCACAACTGAGTCACAAAGTCTTAGCTTTGGATGCCGATCTGGATCCAGGGCCTTTTCTTTTTTGGGTGTTTGATATTGCCCTTACCGATATTAGCGAGGGTACGGTGTCACGCGGTGTATGAGGCTTGAACCAGATATAACTATGGACTTATGGGTTCGGTTACCGATAATTCCGTGGACATCATGTCCCACAGCTCGCGTGGCGGTCATTCGTTGCACCGGTGAGCAAACCTTGCAGGAATAAGCACCGCGAGCGACGCTTGGGCTTACCGAAAGGCAAAGCTTCTAAACAGGCGCGACTTGATTGACGAAGAATTCTCTAAATCCTGATTCTCATAATGCCCGCATTGCTGATCTGACCCGCGCTTTTACTCTGACACGAAATTTTCAACCGAGACATGGAAGTAGATCGATGTCCCTCATCCAGTCTGAACCAGCACAACTAGTGTCGACATCGCAATAAGGCGATGGACCCAGCGGTTCCGAGACTTCGCTCATCCATCACAGATCAGGTCTCATTGACCAGGTGGACGATGAAACGCGGCTGGTTTGGCGTCGCCGTTACTATCAGCGCCCCGCTAAACTGACCCTCACTGCTGGGACTGAAGTTGGCCTTACAAACCTGCAGTTTTTTGCCGGGATCGATCCGCCCAGCTTTCGTCTTTAAAGGTAAAGACGCCCGGACGGAGTATCAATTCCTACTCCGCCCATCAATCACCACCGACGGCCGCGTATTCTGAACTGTGATGGGAAGCTCTTTAGTCGATCCCGTCGTGACTGGGGCCGAAGTCGACGAGTTGACAGAGCATCCCGCGTCTCGCATCGATCCTGGCGCATCGTTACCAGTAATCTATCAAGACAAATAAAGTCTTTTGCTGAGCGGAAGTTGAGTTTATAATGACCGTATGAACTTTACGAGAACTGAGGACCGTTTGGGGTCCGAAGAGGTTGGCGGAGCGCCCGTCGATCCCACGCCGCTGGCGGGCACCTGGTTGAATACCGACAAGAAGACTCGCGGAATTGCCAAGCTCGTTTTGACACAAGATAACGGCGCCTTAAAAGCCCATGCATTCGGTGCCTCTGATCCGGAAGCGTGCGACTGGGGAGAGGTCCCCGGGTTTGCGTTCAGCAGCGGAGTGAGTTCGCCGGAAGGAATGGCGTTTACCGCGCTTTTCGATTTTGGCTTCATGGAGACGCTGCTTGCGGTTTATCTCAAAGGCGGGATTCTGGTGCTGGATAGCTTTAACACTTTCAGAGACGACTCTGGCCGCTCGAATTATTTTTCCCGAGAATTCTTTCATAGTTAGAAGAAGCTGAGATCGACTCGAAGCGACGCGGAAGACATAACATGCGGCTCGAATTCACGAGACAAAATGACTTACCGGAAGCGGATGGCGCGGCGGGCCGAGGGACGATCAATCCCTCATCACTGGTGGGTATCTGGCATAGTTTTGATACGGAGACGCGAGGCATCATCAAGTTAGTTTTGTTGGAGCAGCGAGGGGCTTTGACTATGCAGGCTTTCGGAGCGGGTGAGTCGTCCGAAATTGACTGGGGAACGGTTCAAGGTCAAGCCTTCGCTGCAAGTGTCGACGGAGTAGAAGGCGTCGCCCTTAGAGCTTTCTATGATTTCGGTTTCCTGGAGACGCTAGTAGCCGCCTACCTCAACAAACGGATCCTGGTGGTTGACACCTATAACACTTTTAAGGATAAGCGCGCGCGCGCCAATTACTTTTCCAGAGATCATTTTTATCAGTAGGCCGCCCTATCCAAACCGAACCGGATCTTTGAGGATCGGAAGAGGCCCAATCAGACAGGCATGAGTTCTGACATTTACGGGTCAATCAGTAGTGAAGGGGACACAATGAACGGAGCGCGAGTTGCGCGAATTAGTCAGCAAAAAGCCGCTGGAAATATGGCCGGCTCCGCGGCTCAGGGAAGTGGGTCCGGGCTCAGCGAGTCAGCACTCAAGGAAGAGCAAACCCGACAGTTGCTTCGAAGTTTCGGAGACGGCGACATAGACGCCTTCTGGAGACTTTGGGATCTGCATCACGGACATCTATACCACCTTTGTCTATGGCAGATGGGAGGGGTACACGATGACGCGGAAGAAGCGCTCAGCCGGGCAATGCTCCGGGCCTTCGAGAAACTTCCGGGCAACAGTCACCAGATTCAAAACTTTAGGGCCTGGCTGAGCAAGCTCACCCTAAACCTGTGTGTGGATGTACACCGAGAACGCACCAGGCAGATCCGGAGGCTAAAAAGCATTGAAGATCTCTGGTTCGGCGCCAGTGAGCTATTGACCGCTGTTGCGAACTCGCCAGAGGAAGCGTTCCTGAGTCGGGAGATCTTCGGTCACCTTTGTGATGAGGTCGACGATCTTCCTTTGCCACTGCGCGAGCCGTTTGTGCTTCGCTTCTTCCAGGAGATGGCTTACCGAGACATTGCTACGCGCCTGATTCTATCGACCGAGAACGTTCGCAAACGGATACAACAAGCCAGAGGCATCTTGCGAGAGCGGTTGCAGCGGGTCAAACCGGCGCGTCGGCCGGCGACGCGGACGATCAACGGCACAAGAGCCTTCGTGGCAACCAACATCCCGCTTTCGTAGAAAACGGCAGACGTTCTCCAGCCGGTTAGTGCCCCAATTTGAGTTTCAGAGTTCAGCCGTCAGGCTGCGAGGAGGACCAAGCTGAAGCTTGAGATCTAGACCGGCTCACCCACCTTTCAGCGAAGAGTTGAACAAAATAAGCTACTGTTTTGTTCGTGCCTCCAGGATCAACTTTTGCGCATTATCGAACCTCAAGCCAACTGACGGAGACTCGAGATAGACGTAATAGAATCCCTCCTGCGGTGCCTCAAACAAAATTTCGTATATGCCCCGCTCGACTTCTTTGGCCATCTGACGGCTTTGCCATATTCCGGGCGCCAGGAAAATGAGGGAACCAACGTCAGTCAGGCTGGCTTTGAGTTCTTTTGTTTTTGGATCGGACAACCTGAACCGCAAGCGGGTGCTTTCGCCAACTCGAATCGTGCGACTGCTAACGAGCGGCTCAATCCGCACGCTGCCGAAGTCTCTAGTTGCCTCCAGGTCCGGATCGGTCTCCACCCGCACTGGAAAGCAGTGAACAATCCGCGGCGTGTCGAGCAGAAAGGCGAGATCAAAAAGGCCGGCACGAGTCAACCGCGCGGTGGTTTCGTATAGCCCAGGCGACTGTTCCTTCAAGCTGCGATCTACGACCAGGACCGCTCGTGGCTCGCGGGAATAGTTGCTGAAGGTTCCCATCGGGGCCGCCATGCCTTCTTTGTAATAATAGATAGATTTGTCAGCGGGGTTGGCGACCAGAACTGCATCTTCTCCCGGGGCCTGGACGATCGCATCGGCCGGACTGCTTTTGGATGTCTTACCCAGAGGCTGCTGTCCACCGGGAAAGTCAAATACCGCCACCTGCGCCGTGGTCACGTCACTCTTGGGCAGCTGCATCATCGTCACTATCTCACTTCGTTGAGAGCGGATATAAGCAAGGCTATTGGAGAAAGAAACCTGATCGGGGCTATTCCGAATATCGGCAGTTTGAATAATACGGTTGGAGGCCGTATCGAATATGTGTACAAGGTCTTTCGCTGGATTTGGGATAAAGCCGAATCGTCCTCCTGGGGCAAACTTGATGTGGCCAAGTCCGGGCTCGCCCTCGATCCTCGCAACGACCTTTTGTCGCAAGCCATCGATGGCGGCTATAGTGCCGTCAGTCTCATCCACCACGTAGGCCACGCCGGCCGCTTGAGAAAATGCGATCGAAGAAGGTCTTCGCCCTGTAATTATGTCGCTTATTTTTTTGAGACTTCTGACATCGATTACTGAAACTGTGCCGGCTTCACTGTTCGTCACGAAGGCGAAGCGATTATCGTTGCTGAGCGCTATTTCGTGGCGGCCCTTCCCGGTTGAGATCCGCGCTGCGATCGTTAATCGTTCTCCGTCAATCACGGCGACTCCGGAGTCTTCACCGCTTTCCGTCGATCCATATCCTATCCAAACATTCCGGCCGTCAGGTTGAACGACAATTCGACTCGGACGTGATCGCACGTCGATATTTGTTAGGACTTTCCAGGCGAGGCTATCAATGATTGCGACTTGATTTGAGTCCGGCATCGAAACAAACAGTAGCTTGTTGCCAGCAGTCAGGGCCCAGTCTTCACCGGGGCTTTTCAAACTGACCAGCGCCAGAAGCTTCGAACCGCCATAACCGAAATGCGGATCAATAACCGACACGGTCGCGTCGCCGTTTAGCGCCAGGACATAGTAACTGTTCAAGTCGAGTTGCGGGCGTGCCAGCACGCTGCCACCGATGAAACTCTTAATCTTTGTGGTACAGTCGGCGCTTTCGCCGGTTTGCTGAAGATCCATCCAGGCCGCCGGATGAGTTCCGGTCACCGGCGCGCCACTAGCTGCGTAGCTGATCTTGATTTGAACTGTGACGTAGTCCCCCTCGCGTAATGAGGTGCCTGTTTTGTTGGCCGCCGACAAGGGTCTAACGCTCATGTCGACCGCAATACCCTGGAAGATTGCTCTTTGCTCCGCAGGTTTCGATTGATCTGGTGCAGGGGATGGCTGCGCAACTGGCGTGGGCCGAGGCGTGGCCGTTGTTGTCGCCTGGACCGAAAGCTTACCTCGGCCTTCACTCTGGGCGGCAGTGCGCAACTCAAGACAAATCACGAAACAGCACATCAGCGCTAAAGTGCCCGTATTGAATTTATTCATAAGCTTGAGAAGAACCAGCGAAAATATTTGCGACACCTGGCCCTGCCTTCATCCGGGAGACTCCCGCGGATCGCGCTCAGTGCCGCTGTCATGTTTAGCAAAATCCGACTTTATTAACAAGATAGCTCTTGCTGAATCTCTGATCTGTCAACCAAGGCCGGCTCAAGTTGATCCGGGAACTTCACAGTTGTCTGATTCACGTCGTCTTAACAATGAATGTGTGTCTCGGTTGCGGTATGACAAAATCACAAACTATGGCTAGTCACCTCCAACGACCGCAACCTCCGTTTGAGATTTGCTGATCTGGAGCAGGGAGCGCAGGATGAGTGAATGTGAACGAGAGGATAGAAACAGCGAGCGTTCAGATTTGGATGGCGCTCGTAATTCCTGGTCCAAGGACACAGAAGCTGCTGATCTGAGCACCGGAATTCTTGCTTCGCTCCAAACTCTCGGGTACGCGCATGTCGCTCGGCCGCATACTGCCGGCGACTTTGAAATGACAGCGTGTCAACTAGGTTCGATCGTCCTGCGCACAGACCTGGCGATTACGCCGGAACGCAGTTCAATCGTCTACAAATCAGATGAAATCAGGCTTCATCAGGATAATCCGGAAGTTAACACGCTGGGTTGGTACTGCGTCCAGCAGGATGAGATTGACGGGTCAGCTCTCCTGCTTGATACGGGGGATATTGTCGCCCACTTCTCCCGCGGCGAGATTGTTACGATGACCACAATAAACGTGCGGTACCCGGATCCCGATCAGTCTCGGCATAACCCGGACAGAGGATTGACTGCCTATCTGCTCTGGCCGCTCGTGAATGAGAAATCCACCCGCACGGAAGTTTATTACGTTCCGTGGCTGTTGGCTGATTCTTACGACGAAAATCAGCGGCGCGTGCTGGCGAAGTTCACCGAATACCTCCGAGCAAAAGAGGAAACCCAATTGGTCCGAATCAGACTAAGAGCGGGAGAGAGCCTCTTCATTGACAACAACCGCATGTTGCATGGCCGTGGTTCGATTTCCCAAAACAGCAAGAGATTTCTGAAGCGAGTATGGATCAAGCGCTGAGATTTCACTGGAGCCTGTCGCGGGTGGGCGACAACCTGAGATCATCCAGACCGCTGGCCGAACAGGCCGGGGTATTGAGCTTTGATGAGCAGGTTGATTTCTGTCGCCGGGCCGAAGCGTGCGACATCGAATCCGTCCTGATGGCGTTCGGTTTTACCAGGCCAGATCCGGTCGTGCTGTCGATGGCGCTCGGTATGGAAACCTCAAAGATGAAATTCATGGTCGCGATTCGTTCCGGGGTGGTCACTCCCACCCTTTTCGTTCAACAAATCAACACCCTCTCCAGGCTGACTGACGGTCGCGTTACCGTGAACATGGTTACTGGCCACATACCTCGTGAGCTGGGATATTACGGCGACTTTCTATCGCATGACGAAAGATATGCGAGAACTGATGAATTCCTGACGATTTGCCGTGCTTTCTGGCGGAGTGAAGGTGAAGTCAACTTTAGCGGCAAATACTACAAGATCGAAAACGGCACGGTGAACATCCCCTTCATGTCCGATCGGACCGCGGGACCCGAAATTTTCCTCGGAGGCAATTCGCAACTTGCGGATGAGATGGCCGTCAAGCACGCGGACTGCTTGTGGCGATTTCCCGACGCCCCGGAGAAACTGCGAGCGCGGGTCCAACACCTGAAAAATAACAAGACAGAGGTCGGGCTGTTGGTCTCCGTAATCGCGAGGGCAACGCGGGAGGAAGCGATCAGAGCTGCACAGGCCTTGCTGCAAACGGTAGGCGCAAAATCCAGAGAGGTCCAGAGCGAGGTGTCGCGCAAATGCGACTCGGTAGGTGTCAAGACGAACTTCAAACTTGCCGAGAGCAGCGAATCGCAGTGGTTGACTCCATGTTTGTGGGTCGGCGCCATTCCTTATCTGGGTGCCCCGGCAATTGCCCTGGTAGGTTCATCGGAAGAGGTGGCAGGGGCCATCGTCGAGTACAAGCGAATCGGCATCTCTCAATTCTTATTCATGGGCTGGCCAGACCTTGAAGAGATGATCCATTTCAGCCAGGAAGTCTTGCCGCTGGTCAGGCAGAAAGAACGAGAGCACGAGTTGGAGAGCGAGGTTGGAGCCGGGCGCAAGATCTCTTAAATTGGCAATCAGCAGCGCTTTCATCGGACGTCGCCGGAATCAAGAAAGGAGAGCAGTAGTCATGCCTTTGAGATTTCATTGGAGGCTACTCATGGGTGGCGAGACAGCGGGGATAACCAGAGCGGCAATGTACAGCCGGGTTGAAACCAGCCTCCCTGATCTCGAGGCCCAGATTCATTTCTGTCGTTGTGCGGAGGAAAGCGGGATCGATTCTCTGTTGACTGACTTTGGGTTTTCCAAGCCCGATTCGATTTTGCTCGCGGCGGCCCTGGGCCTGGCCACCCAAAAGATCAAGTTCATCGTCGCATACCGTTCCGGACTGCTCGGCCCCACCATTTTCGTACAGCAGCTCAATACTCTTTCGGCCTTAATCGATGGCCGGTTTTCTCTTAACATAGTGGCCGGCCATTCGCCCGACGAGCAGCGTTTTTATGGAGACTTTTTGTCCCACGATGAACGATATGCTCGCACTGAAGAGTTCCTATCCGTTTGCAGGGCTTTGTGGAAGCGAAATGGAGACGTGACCTTTAACGGTAAATACTATCAGGTTGAGAACGCGAAACTGAACATACCCTTCGTATCCAGCGATCGACAGTATCCGGAGATATTCATTGGCGGCAGTTCACCTCCGGCGCAAAGACTGGCCATTAATCACGGAACTTGTTGGATGCGGATTGCAGACGCGCCGGAAAAAGTGCTCCCCGCAATCCGTCCCGCATTAGACGCAGGTGTAGAGGTCGGAATGCGCATGGGGATCATTGCCAGGCCTTCGCGCGAAGAAGCCGTGCGCGCTGCGTATTCGCTAATCGAGTCCCTGGCTGTAGAGGCAAAAGATGCTGAGAAAGAGAACGAGTTCGTGAAGAGGAGCGATTCGACGTCGATCAAAGCCGCCTACGGCCTCGAAAATGAATGGCTGACTTCTTACTTGTGGACGGGAGCTGTTCGTCAGATCGGAGGACCGGCAATTGCGCTGGTGGGTTCGCCGGAAGAGATTGCCTCGGCCATCATGGAATACCGAGACATAGGCGTCACGCAGTTTATCTTCTCCGGCTGGCCCAAGCTTGACGAAATGGTTTACTTCGGCAAAGAGATTTTGCCGCTTGTCAGAAAGAAAGAGAACGCGACTGCCCGCGCAAACTCAAATTAGAGCGAGGTCTACCCGAATGGGGTTCAACCATGATTCGTTTCGCGATTCGCAGCGAGAGTACATATTCAAGTGCATTGCCAGATTCTGCCATTTGAACGGCTTGCGCCGAGGATACTATCTGGAGTTCGGTTGCCATCGAGGGAGAACCTTACGCCTTGCCTGGGATCATTCAAAGGAAATGTTTGACTGGACCTATGTTGCCTTTGATTCATTTGAGGGCATGCCGGAGATTACCGAAATCGACCACAACCCGATGTGGAAGAAGGGCTCCTCTGCAACCAGTGAAGCGGAGCTGATCGCCATCCTCGAAAGTGGGGGAATGCCGAGGGACCGACTGATCACCGTCCCCGGATTTTATGATCAAAGTCTGACCAGCGAAACCGCGGAGAGGTTACTCCCACAGAAGGCGGCGGTGATTTACATCGACTGCGATTTGTACATTTCCACCGTGCCGGTTTTGACGTTTATCAGAGCTTTTCTCCAAACCGGCACAATTATCATCTTCGACGATTGGTTTTGTTTATATGGAGATCCGGAACGGGGACAACGTCGAGCCTGGGCTGAGTTCCGCCGGGACCATCCCCATTTGCGCTTCGTCGATTTCATAAGCACCGGCGAGGCTCAAGGATTTATTCACATTGGCGAGCAAGAACCAGCGGTGGGCAAGAATCGATAGGTCGCGTCAGCTATGTTGCCGGCAGCGTTCTGTCCTTTCGGGTCGTTCTCTCTGGTCTCAACAGCGATGGCCAAGATATTCATTAGAGGACTCTATCCCTATACCAGCGGTTCCTCGGTTCCTCCGTCTGGAATCAGGGTAATGAGTTCGTATGAGCAATGGGCCAGATTTGAGTGCTTACTTAAAACGTGTCTTTCTGAACTGGGCCATCAAGTAATCGAGCAGCGGGAGCATCCGGCCACGGCCGACGATCTTCGCGGGGCCAGCTTCAGAATATACGCACACAAAACCAGGCGTGACCTGATCGGCAATCTGTTTTATAAGCAGATGCACCTGTCAGAGTTGTTTACGATAGACAATCTGGGCTGGGGCGCGGACCATTCAAAGATGCAAGAGCCACCCGACTTTCTCGATATCGAACCGGCGCAGGCGGAACAATTCGTGGCCTCATTGCGGCTTGAATTCCTGCAAACGGGGGCATCGAAAATCGCCCAACCGAATCGCGGTGGATCAAGCTCGTTGCCGGATGACTACATCTTTGTTCCGATTCAGACGCCGAGAGATTACGTTCAAGTGCATCATGCTCCGATTCCAGTGTTGTCCTTCGTTCGTCTCATAGCCGAATGGGCAACTGAGAGTCAGCAGAACGTCGTGTTCAAATTGCACCCGGGTCTTTTCCATACGGTTGATTGCGACAACCAAATCATTAATGCAGTACACGAGTATGCCGAGAGAAGTCCTTATGCTTTCTGCCGGCAGGCTAACGTCCATGATTTAATCGCAAACGCGAAGGGGGTCTTCACAATTAATTCCGGGGTTGGGTTTGAGAGCTTGATACATGGTAAGCCCGTGGTCACGTTCGGCGCCTGTGATTACCAGTGGGTGACTTTCCGGGCCACGGCCGACTCTTTGGACGCCGCCAGAGAATTCGTCTTTGGGTACCCGGACGAACTGCGACAATCCGCTTGCCGGTTTGTCTACCATTACTTCTTTCGTCATGCTTTCAGTATCCAGGCTAGATACGTCGCCGACTCGCGGCGCCGACTAATCGAATATTTGGCGAGCGCACTTGGCAACTGACTGTTCGCGTTCGGCGCCACCCAACAAACGCTCGATTCGTTTCCGGTTATGCAACAGAAGTCGAAAATTCCGCTAATGAAAAATGATTTCGGGGAGTGGGCGCAGCACTACGCTTCCATCCCTTACGATCATTACAAACAGGAGGTCTATCACCTCTTCATCGAAATTCTCGTGCATCTGAAGTCTCACTCGCGCGTGCTGGACGTCGGGGCCGGGCCAGGCAATCTTTCGTATGAGTACTTCAAACGCTATCCCAACAGTGCGTGCCGATTCGTCTTGATGGACGCCAGCCGCGAGTTGTTGAAGGTTGCCGAAAACCGCTTTGAATCGAGCGGCGGCCGGGTCAACACGGTAGTTAGATCATACAACTCGGAAGACTGGCATAAGGGTTTAGGAAAATTCGATGCGATAGTGTCGAACAATTCTTTGTTTCATTTGCGTCCGCAAAATCTGCTCAGGTTCTATGACGCCTGCTATCACCGGCTTAAAAGGAATGGGGTGCTACTTAACCAACAGGCCTTCGGGTACGAATCCCGAAATCGACCCGCCGTCATCGACGGCTTCTCCAGATTTGTGCAGACGATCCCGCAATGCATACTGCCGCAATATCCAGTGTCTGGGACGAAGATTGACCTGCGCCGTTTGCAGATTCAAAAGACAGCCGCGGGCAAGAGACGCGTCCGAGCAATTGAGCACGCGAGAGCGGCGGGGATCGAAATTGCCGAGGCAGATGAGCATCAGTATCTGACGGCGGAGAAACATCTGAACTGTATGCGACGCGCCGGCTTTACGGCCGGGTCTATTTGGCAGAAACGTGATTTTGCGGTGCTCATGGGCGTAAAAGGAAAGCCGCTTGGTGGCGATAGTCTTTGTAGGTGACCCGAAAAGAGCCAACGATGAGTTTCATATCTCAAAGGCACGGACAGTTCAAGTATTTTGACTTGCAACTGGGCCACCCGACATGGAGAGGGAAGCGGGTCCTGGACTTCGGCGGAAATATCGGCAACCTGCTTCGAGATCCGAATTCAACTATCGAACATGAAAAGTACTGGAGTATGGATGTTTCGAAAGATGCCATCGAAAAGGGCAACAAGGATTTCCCGCAGGCCCATTGGGTCTTTTATGATCGATATAACTTTGCTTTCAATTCCACCGGCATAGAAGGCTTGAAACTGCCGCCGCTGGGCCAGGAATTCGACTATATACTTGCCTATTCCGTTTTCACGCACACCAAACGTTCTGAAATGATCGACTTAATATCGCAATTGGAAAACTGGCTGACGGCCGAAGGAGTCCTGGCCTTTACCTTCATTGATCCGCATTTCAATCCGTCCAAAAGCAATGGCAACATTCGTCCCGGTTACTATAACGGAACTTGTCTAAGACAGCGCCTGGAACGAATGAAGCAGCACGACCCCGCGGGCGACGTCTTATTCCTATTGGAAAAGGCCAGGGGCGCGCGCTGGTGTATCTTGCTGAATGACCACGACCTTTACATCGAGAGCGAAGACTTTAAGCATTACGACTCGAGTGATAAGCAGTCGCTGTGCGCCTTCTACACTGCTGACTATTTGCAGGCGACCTATCCGGATGCAAACGTGCTGGCCCCGCCGCCAGGCGCTTACGCCCCCAGCGAGGAATCGGTATTGCAGCATTGTTGTGTCATTAGAAAGGATCGCGGTCGATGAAAGTATCTGTTTCACCTGAACAGGTCGAGCAATACGAGCGCGACGGTTTGCTTTTTCCGCTGTTGGTATTGTCGCCGGATGAAGTCTCGAGATTCCGCGCGGCCTTCGAACACCTGGAAGTCCGCCTCGGCGGCCGGCCGCAGCACCGGCAATTGATCCAGCCGCAACTCTGCTACCGTTGGGCTTACGATCTCGCGACGCATCCGGCAATCCTGGACGTGGTCGAAATGATGATCGGGCCCGATATTCTGGTCCACTCGACCTCGATCTTTCCGAAGTATCCACGGGAACCTGAGCAGATTTTATGGCATCAGGACGCGTACTACTGGGGCTTGAGTGTGCCGCGCTTGATTTCCGCCTGGGTCGCCCTGACTGAGAGTAACGTCGCGAATGGTTGCCTGCGCGTGGTCACGGGCACGCATGGGCAAGCAGTGCTGCCGCATCAACAAAGCTCGAGCTCTAAGAAGACCCGGTTGAGTTTGGAGGTAGCGGTTAAGGTTGACGAGACCCGAGCTACCAATGTGGTACTTGGGGCCGGGGAGATGTCGCTGCATCATCCGTACATCGTTCACGGATCGCGTCCGAATCGGACTGATGAAAAGCGAATCGGGTTTGCTATTCGTTTTGTCGCGCCGCAAGTAAAGCAATCACTCCCGCATCATGCGGTGATTCTGGCCCGTGGGCGGGACACCTATAAACACTTTGAGCAATTGAAAGAGCCACCGTCCGACAACATCGACGAAGGCATCGCCGCCCAGATCAAAGTGGCCGAGTTCATAGACTCAATTCCGCGAAGGTTTCAGTAGAGCAAGCCCAACGGTTTCCAGGTGGAGTTCGTTCGGTGAAGCCGGTGTATTCGAATGATAAGCGAGTGGCATCAGAAACAAAGGCTGCTGCAAACGGTTTTGCCGGATGGCTCCTGGCAAAATGAGCGCTGTTACGTGTTGGGCGGCGGCCCGTCTCTTAAGAATTTTGACCTTTCAGCCGTGACCGGCAGCCGCGTGATTGCGGTGAACCGCGCCTATGAAATCTGTCCCCAGGCAGACATTGTCGCCAGTTGTGATGATTGCTTTTACAGTTGGCACAAAGACGATCTGCGCTTCCGCAACCATGCCGGACTGAAAGTGATGATGCTGGTGGATCCGAATCCACACCTCAGGTCTGATGTCTGGGTTGTGCCTGGCAGAGTCGAGCGCTGCATCGGGTCGATCAGAGAAGGCCTGGGCCACGGCTGGAACAGCGGCTACGGCGCGCTCATGTTGGCCGTTGCACTCGGCTGCGACCCGATATACCTCGTGGGTTTTGACATGCAAGGGAATGCCGGCGCCAATACACAGACTTGGTGGCACGATGGATATCCCCTCCAAAACGATGCGTCCTGCTACCAGCGATACGTTGAGGAATTCAAGTGGGCGGCGGCCAGCGGTCTAATCAAATCGCGGGTCTATTCGTTATGTCCAACCGGCGGACTGCGAGACGTATTTCCTCGGCCTGAGCCAGTCTTCGTCAATTTTTACACTGCCGGCTGCGGCTACGATGATCATGCCAGGCGTCTGGTCGTCAGCCTGAATCGCGTGGGCGCGCTAATCGATCAGGAGTCGCTCAACTATCCCGGCAGTTGGGCCAGGGCCCAGGCCCTTAAGCCGCCGTTTCTGCAACGTAAATTGGAGGAGAACTTCCCGCACCCAATCATCTGGGTTGATGCGGACGCGATTGTTCGGCAGCGGCCGACACTCTTTTATCAATGGGCTGACGATCAGAACGCGCCTGACATTGGTGTCCATTATAGGAATGGAGACGAATGCCTGAGTGGTACGGTGTGGCTGAAGCAAAGCGAACTGACGCGGGATTTGCTCACGCGATGGGTGAAACTGCAGGCCGCTAACCCCGAAGAGTGGGATCAAAGACTACTCGAACACCTCATTAGCGAAAACCACGACCTCACGGTCGGGCGGCTACCGGCAACCTACTGCCAGATCTTTGACAGCATGAAGGATGCCGGCGAGCCCGTAATTGAACACTTTCAACATAGCAGGCAGGCGAAGGATCCCGCGGAACCGGATGCCAGGCAGGAGGTCGCGTTATGGAACCGGCCGGCATGAGTGAGGCCATCAAGAAGTCCTATGACGCGCCCAGAGCGGTAGAGAGCTATGGCAGAAACACAACGCTGCTGAAAGCAGAGGATGTCATCCTTTCCTACCTTTCCGGCGAACTTAGGGACAAGGCAATTTTGGACGTTGGGGTGGGCGCGGGCAGAACCGTGCCGTACCTGACTAGTCTTAGCCAGGACTATACCGGCGTCGACTATTCGGACAGCATGTTGAAATACTGCGCGGAGAAATACAGGGATACGAAGCTGTTGCTTTGCGACGCAAGGAATATGGATATCTTTGAAGATGGAGCTTTCGATGCCGTGTTTTGCTGTTGGAATATGCTCGACGATGCCAACCACGCAGATCGATGTCGCATGCTCAGAGAAATTCATCGCGTGCTCAGGCAGCAGGGGCGCCTTATTTTTTCCGCTCACAATCTGGATTTCAAGAGGAGATCCGCCTATAAGTTTCGCGGCTTTGTCCTTGCTCCAGGCCCGTTCGAATTGATCAAGCAGAACGCTGTGCGCCTTAAGAGATACTTCCAGGGGATTCTGAATCATCTTTATCACTCGAGACATGAGGAACACACGCCTGAGTATTCGATCGTCAACGATCCTTCGCACAGTTTTAGCCTGTTGACCTACTACATAAGGAAAGAAAATCAAGTAAAACAACTCGAAGCTTTGGGCTTCTCAGAGATCCAAATGGTCGATGAGCACGGTGACTTTATCAGCCTCGATTATGATTGCCGGGACGGTTGGATTTATTACATCGCCCGCAAAGCAGAGGGCCAGGTTTAGTTTCTTTCCGACCGAGATCTGGAAACGAATGAAAACTGTCTATCTGCATCTGGGCATGCCTAAAACCGGCACAACCTTCCTGCAAACCAGATGCTTCCCGCATCTCGAAGGCGTTAGCTACCAGGACAACGATATTGTTGAGTTACTAAATCGCGTAATTTATTCGAATCCCGTTATGCTTGATTTGAACAGTGTCCGGGATGAAGCCGATGGCTTGCTCAACCGAGTGAATAAAGACCGCCTATTGATTAGTCAGGAGCGTCTGTTTGGCGACATGCTGAGGAACTATCAGGACAACGTCTATCTAACCGGGTGCTTGAAAGTTATCTTTCCGAGAGCAAAACTCATCGTCGTTGTTAGAAGGCAGGATGATCTCGTCGAATCAATCTATAAACAGTCGCTGCAGTCATACTGCTACCAAAGGCTCAATAGCTTTCTCAACTATAGACACAAGACGTTTGCAGATGCGCTGGACCAGCACGGGCTACCCAACATCGACGTCAAACAAATCAACTTGTACGGCTATGTTAGAAACTACGTCGAGCATTTTGGCAAAGATAACGTGACCGTGCTTCCTTACGAGCTGCTGCGACGTGACCAGTCTGCATTCCTGAACAGACTGGCCGCCGCAATCAGCGTCGAACCCTTCCAACCGGCGGTACACCATGAAGAGAATAGCAGCTATTCGTGGCTTTCGTGCCGGATTGCATTAGTGTTGAATAGATTTGTCCGGGTTGAAGGAGATGGATCCAGAGTGCTCCAGTTCATTCCCAACAAACCCCTTTCGCGATTGCTTCCCAAAAAACCCGCGGAGGGAGGACTCGATAAAATCCTACGCGCCATCAACCGCCGCCTGACACTCAGGCACGCGCTGCAAAACGGAGTGGATAGAGTTATCTATGTCAGGCGCAATTTGATCAGCAAGAAGAAGCGCGAAAGGATAATGGAATTTCACCGGGAATCGAACGCGAGATTGGATCGGGAGTTCAATCTGGACCTTAAACTCTATGGTTACTACTAGTGGACCGCCGCTGACGCGCTAATGACCTGACGCCAGCGACGCGGCCAGCTCGAGCACTGCCAGGAGCCAGCCATCGAGACTCCACCGCTTTACCAGGCCGGCAATCTCGAATCGGCTGGCGAACATTTCTTCTCTTTCAGCTCGCAACTGTTTGAGTTTGACCACGATCTCGTGAGAATCGCCAGCGAGACGAACATATCGAGGAGCCTGTCCAGAAAAAAAAGGCGCCCAACCTACCGGCGTTGAGACGACGGGTAAGCCGGTAGCCAATGCTTCAAACAAAGGCAGAGGTCCGGCCTCAGTTGTGCTGGTAATCACGACGCAATCCAGATTTTGATAGAGCTGCGGGTAAGTTGAGATCGGATGTGAGCCTCTGTCATAGAGGCGGCAATCGACTCCGTTCGCGCGCAAGCCGGCGGCCGCGTCGCCGAGTCCGGATCCAATCAGCTCCACCTTCACTTGTTCAGGCCCGAGATCGAATTCCAACATGGCCTGAACAAACCAGCCCAACCTTTTCCTTGGATGTTCTCGCCCGATCCATCCGACGCTGAACCGGGCGGGTAATTGCCGGCGTGGAGTAAAGATCTTCAGCGCGCCCAACGGTCGCTCAAGAATCGGGATTCCCTCTAACGAAATTCCTTCATGAGTAAGGATCGCGCGCTGGTCAGGGTGAGAAAGCACCAAAGCTCCAGCATCGCGGACAGCTCCCCGAGAACCGTTTTGCCGATACATCTCATCGTCGAAGAGAACGTCGTGGATACAGACCACAGTTCGCCGGAGGTCGGGTGATTTAACCGCTTCCATGGTCCGCAGGGCCACCCATGTGTCAGCGGTCATCAGAGGCTGCTCCGAGATCGTTACTTCAAAGTCATGAATGTGGTTGAGACGCTGAAAGTGGTCTTTAAGATCTTCGAACAGCCAGCCGCGGTCTTCGGCATAGACGTTGATCTTGAGCATCGCTTTTTCCTTCGAAGGCTGAATCAACCGGTTTGCTAATTTACTGCGGGGCTAAAGCGGCCATCAACGCAGGCGATCCATTTCCCATCAGGGTTCAGCTGCGGATCAATATGGTGCATCCCCTGTCCATTCCAATCGCTCCCGGGCCCCAGGACGGGACTGCCTTCGCTTTCTCGCTCTTGATAACTCGTCGGCGTCAATTCGGAAATCTCAAACGCGCGGACCTGGGTGCCATACCTCGGGTAACAATCCTGGGCGTATCGAATCACCCGATCATTGAATACGACAACTCTGCCGGCGGGTCTGGCTATGCGGGGGTTGTCCCGGATCAGTGGACTGTGCGGATGTTCAGACCATGGGCCCGGCAAACTATCGGCGAAGAATAGACGAAGGACATCATGCGCAAACGGGTTCGAGCACGCAAACATCCACCACCTGTTGTCGAAGCGGAAGACAGATGAGTCGGCGAAGGTCCCGTCGATCAAATCGGCGCAATGGATCCATTCGAAGGGAAAGCTGGCCGCCCTATATAATCTGATGTGATTGGCCTGAAGGGTCTCCGGAATCATGTAGTAATCGCCCGCGTATTCAAATACATAGGGGTAAGAAAGATGGAACGGCTCGGCCAGTACGATTTGGCGGTAACTCCAGTCGAACCCATTCTGGCTCATGGCCATCCCAATCTCTCCTTTTCGCGTGAGCGCGTTCTTCGCTTCAAAGAACATGTACCAGGCATCGTCCGCTCGAATCATGAAGGGATCAGCGACAAAGGAAACGGGAGCATCGGAAACATCTGACTGCGTGAGCACCGGATTTTCGATTCCTGGCGCCGGCAGAAGCCGCAAAGGGGATTCGCCGACATATATGCCGATGGACCACGTCTTCAATAGCCCGCTCAGCAGCGATTGATGATCCGGGCTTAAAGTAAGTGGCGCCTCGACGACACTGATGGCTTGTGATGCGCTCCGTGCCGGGATGACTTTATTCCCTCTCCGGGTGCAATCTAAGATTAACTCTTCCCACATCCCCATTACTTTTTCCAGGCTGAAACGCTCGAGCACGTCAGGCGCATTTGCGGCGAGTCGGTTCCGCTCGGATTCGTCTCCCATCGCTCGATCCAGGGCCTCCGCCAGCGCCTGAGCGTCACCCGGCGGTACCAGCACGCCGTCAACACCGCTACGCACGATGTGGCGTGGCCCGCTCGGACAATCGAAGCTTATGACTGCAACCCCGCAGGCCATCGCTTCGAGAAGGACGTTCGGGAACCCTTCGTCGAGTGACGAAAGCACAAACAGATCGGCGCGCCTGAGGGCATCAAAAGGCTGGCTCGTAAACCCTGGCAGCAGTGCTCGTTCCGCCAGACCATGCTTCTGAATTCCTGATTCAAGGTAAGCGCGAGTCGGTCCTTCTCCCCAAATCTCCAGCGTCCAGTCAGCATGTTTTTTCGCGACCAGAGCGAACGCGTGAAGCAGAACATCGAATCCCTTCTCATGAGCGAGCCGGCCCATGGCCATCAGCGTCTTGCGATCCCGCCGCGGCATTTCATCCGGGTTGGAAAATACCGGAGCCGTCACGGCATTAGGTATGATCCGGGCCCGGATGCCGGGAACCGATGAAAAGTAGTCGAGCGACTCTTCGGTTAATACTGCAACGTAGCTGGCTTGCGCGTAGAGGCGGCGACGCAGCTGTTCCCACTGCTCGCCTATGAAATTTTGGTTTGGGTCGCAGTGCTCACTTACCAGCACTGGCAAACCCAGCCCGCGAGTGGCTAAAAGCGTGCAGATGTTGGTGAGATCCAAGTACGAGACCACCACTTCGGGCCGTGAGCTTGAAATCGCTTCGCGCAGCTTCAGGATACCGATTGCTTCCGGCTGCAAAACAGCTCGCTCAGACTCAGAGCAATCGTTGAGCAAGTCGATAACGGGTGAGTCTGTACTGCTGTCGCTCAGGTTGCCCAGGTCGAGATGCGCGACCTGAGGATGTAGGTCGTAACAAGGAGTTTGAGCGCTAGTGTCTGTCGTCAATATCGTAACTTCCCAACCGCTCGCCGCCCAGTAGTTAGCCATATTAGTAGCGACGCGTTCGGCGCCGCCGCCACTGATCGTCGCGATTACCAAAGTTACTCTCATGCGACTGCTCGCGGAGCAGGCTTAGCTAGCCCAGTTCTCTCCCGTACTCCTTCACATAATCGTCCGCCATTCTTAGGTAATGAAAGTCTTTCAATGCCTTTTCCCGGCACGCCTTTGGAGAAATTTCTGAAATCCGCCCAATGGCTCTTTCATATTCATTCAAATCGGCGCATACAAAACCTACTTCTTCGGTCATCAGTTCCCGGCACGCTCCCCGATCGCTGCAAATGACCGGCGTGCCGGAGATCAAAGCTTCCGCGATGACCAATCCAAATGGCTCGTCCTGCATCGTGGGAAAAAGCAAACCTTTGGCGCCGGCAATTAGATCAGCTTTTCTGGCGCCGGAAACTTCGCCAACGAATTCTATTCCTTTCGACCTGCACATTTGGGCAAACTCGCCCTGCAGAATCTTATTCTCGCTCGATCCGGCAATGGTGAGCTTAAAGCCAAGCTTTTCTGCCAGCACGATCGCGAGCGGCAGGCCTTTTAGCTCTGCTCTTTCCAGCATTTTCACCATGAACAGGAAATAGTCGTCCTTGGTTTCGGAAAAGACATAGTCTGAAGGGACAATGCCATTAAGCACAAATCGATCACTTGCAAATGACCGGGCCTGCGATCGAGATACGAAAATAAAATTGTTTCCGATGCGGCTGAGGATTTCTTTGTCTCCCGTGTTCGGCGCATGATAGGTCCTGACCCATGGCTTACCGCCCGTATCAACTGACTCGTTTATGAAATGACTCAAATGCCAGATGTCTACGTCCCGTCGACGCCGCGCGGTAGGCCTCACTCCTTCCGGCAGGGGCTGCGTCACCTCTCCCAATTGGTAGTAGACTACATGACCGAGTTCGGCGAGTCCCTGAGCCAGATCGTCATAGACCCGATGCGAGGCGATGCCGCCAAGCTTTGCCGGATATCGGTGTCGGGAGGATATAAGAATTCGCATCAGCGTGAAATGCGATCAGTCTTTACTGATAATCAGATTTAGTGCCGGCTGGCAAAAACCCTCCTGGAGTGCGGGAACTATTTCCCTTAGGAACGACATGTAACGATCTTCAATTGATTCTTCGGTGGCCGGCTTGCCAGGCGGGCCCGGCTTTCGCTGAAATGCAGAAAGGCTGCTTACGACACTCAATTGGCCTACCGGTTTCATGGTAAGTTCGAACTCGTGAAAACTAACTCCTCGTCCTCGTCGGCGAAAATGAAGCATCGATTCCTCGCTCCCGTCCTCATAGAGCTCGCGAAAATTGTCTCGCGCACTGAAGCGAGCATACTGATAAGCCAAATCATCGGGAAGCCAAAAGAAGAAGGGCAACAGCGACGTGTGCCCGTCATGGTACCAGAGCCGGTTGGGTGTCTCGATTACACACCAGAGATCGCCGGGAGCCAGCATCTCCCAGGTGCTCGTCATCGCGCTCAATCTTTCCGCGAGAGTCATATGCTCAAGCGACGCATAAAAAATTATGAAATCGAAATGCTGATCCGAAAATAATTGATGTACTTCGGTGGCGTTCGCCTGAAAATACCGGGCCTCTAACCCGTAAAGGCTGCAGCGTGCTTCCGCCACTGTCAGAGAGTTTTTGTCGACGTCTACCGCAGTGACCCGGGCTCCCTGCTCAGCCAACGCGAAGGTCGAGCAACCGGTGCCGCAACCTATCTCGAGGAGACTTGAATCTTTCAGGGGCCGGACACTGTCCAACCAGGGGATGACCGAGCGCCGATCCATTTCCAAACGATTGAACACGTGGTTCGCCAGATCTCTTTGCCCCAACTCTGTTGCCAGATAGGGCTCGGAAAACCTGTTGAAGTAATTCTGCCGGAGCAAGGTTCTGATTGCTTCTGTTTTGGCCGTCTCGGCCGGTATGAAGCGCGCGGAAAGATGAATCGGAACTTCCGAATGGGGGAGCGGCGGTGGTCCTGAGGTCTCGTCCATTTGGTTTGGTTCACGTCAAGCTCTGACGTCGAGTTCGAGCCGGCCGAGACCGCGAATACCGTTGGCCCATCTTGTTTTGTACGACTCGTTGCCGCGCAACAAATCATATTCTTCAAGCTTCGCGGCGCAAGCCGCCTTGATCCCCGCCGCCATCAGCAGATTTCCGGGCGACCACTTTTCAGCCTCAGCCAAAAAGCCGCCGTTCCAGGTGCAGAGACTGTTTCGGCCAACCATGCAGAGATCCACCCCCAGCAATCTTTCGTCTTTCATCAGCGCGAATGCTCGCATTCTTCCTTCAGCAAAAAGTTGCGGCAGCAGCTTCCGCACAAAAGATCGAGGAAACGGCAACTCGTAATAACTCTCCGGGCCCCAACGATCGAAGTTGAGCGAGAGGAATGCCTCCGGCAGACGGCTCGGAGGAAAGCTCTCCGGTTTAAGTTCGTGGATGGCCAGGCAGTCCTTTTCGGCATTTCGTCGCGCGCGCCCGAGGCTTTTGCGAAGGTTGCTGCTCCTCGTGCGCAAAAACTCCTCATAGTTTGAGGGGAGCTGAATGTGCCGGCTGTGTCCTTCGCAGACGTGATCAAAGTCGTCAGCCAGATGGACAGCTCGCGCTGCGCGCCAGCAATTGGAATCAGCACGAACCCGAGCGAGAATGACTCGACGGCGACCGGCCGCAGACGAGAGCGCGTATTCTATTAGGCCCGCCGGCACCGAATGATCATCTTCACGCGCGACAATGTCGTTGTAGTCACTTAGCTCGCTGGCAAACACAGCAATTGAACCCTCATTGATCAGCACGAGCGGCAAGACACCGGCAACTTCCTCGGCCCGGCGGGCGATAATGACATAGGGCGTGAGCGCGTTGTTAAGCTTGCACGAAACGAGAAACCAACTTGCGCAACTGAAGGCCCTATTGCAAGGAGATTGGTCCAACAGTGCGTCCCAAGCCGCAGCGATGGCCTCGACCTCAGCGAGGGTGCCGAGGATCTCGTAGCTTAGGCTGCGGCGATTATGCGCCCCCGTGGTTTGGTCATCATTCTTCACCTCGTTCAAGCTCGGTTTCTCCTCGCTGGGAGATTAACGATGGGCCCATGGATTTCTGAGTCGCTCACAGAGTCAAATTGTAGCTGAGCGAAAAGAGGGAATGCTACCCGGATGCTTTTCTAAAAGGCGCAGGAGAGGACAGAGCCTCTCCTGCGCCTTTGCTTCAATTTGACTGATGGTTACGGTTTCTTGGGCGTACCCAATGGTTTCTGCTCAAACCGATCCGTACTGTTGTTCTTGTTTTCAGGAGACACTGGAGCCGCCGTTCCAGTTGGCACTACCGGCGCCTCGAAGGTGATGGTGTATTTGCCTCCGAATTGTGAAATTGCGGTCACCAGGGCCGGCGCATTTTGCGTGCTGTTGAATTCCCAGGTTCCATTGAGGGCGTCAACGGGTTGGGTATGAAGAAAACCTGCGTCCCCGGAACTGCACGTATTAACCTGGCCGGAGCAGATATTGACCGTGCCCGCAAAGAGGCCGGTGCTCGGCCGCACGGTGTCGGTCCCCCGCACCTTGAAGCTCGTGGCGGTCTTCGTATAGGAGGTGATTGTCACGGTGTCAGGACACTGCGAACCACCACAGGCATCAGCCACCCTGAAGATACCCCAGATTCCCTTTACGATTTGACCGCCGATAAACGTGCGGTAGAGATAGTCGCCGGGGACGGCGCCCTCGCCGCCGGCCTTGGGGACGACAATGTCGTAGTGGCTTGCCGCTCCATAACTATCGCGCGAGCCAATCCACTGCGAGAGCGGGTTGTCACCGATCTCGGTTGAGTTGTTGTTGTAAGGCTCTTCCTGCCAAACGTGGCCGTGCAGCGTAAAGACTTGACCGTTGGTGCCGCCGCCCGGCTGCACGAGGCGGAACCGGACCGGTTGTCCCGCGTTCGCGGTGAAGACGGGAGTTTGCGGATCGGCCTGAACCAACTTGTCGGCAAAAGATTTCCACACACCGGGGCAGCTGTTCATATCGATCTTGACGTTGGTTAGATTCGGACACTGTGTTTGTGAAACAAGTCCGGGTGGATTCGTATACCTGAAGGACATTGGCTCACTCTTATAGTTGATTGCGGCCGCGCCGCCGGGCGTGATATTCGCGTCGTCCTGAGTAACGACGACGAACTCGCGGAAGGTCGTGGCGTCAGCCTTAGTCACGGTTGCCGACGCGTAAGAGATGGGAATCGTTGGGCCATTCGGTGTCCCATCGCATTTCACGCCGCCATCACAGATCCAACTCGAGCCTTTAGGTTCGATTACCAGTGCGCCCAACAGGCCGGTCGGGTGCTGTAGCAGCGGATCTGAGGGAAACAACCCAATCGCCCCGAACTCAATCGGCGTTGCATTTGGATTGTCCGTCGTCGGCGGGTTCCCCGCGTACCAGCGATAAGTTACCGTCGCCGGAGTACCGCTCGTGGTTGCCGGAGCAGTTTGCACCGGGTTTGACCCCACGTTCATCCCGTCGCTGCTGGTGACGTTGTATGACATTAGCTGGGCGTGCAGCCCCACAGCTCTGGATGGCAGTAAGGGCCAGGCCGTAAAGTTGGGCGGAGAATTCGCCAAGTCGGTTGGATAGGTTGGGTTTAGTTGCGGTCCAAAAGGAGCACCCGGATTTGTCGGCGTGGTAAACACAGGCGCAGTCGGAGTGACCTTGTTCGTAAGTTTTACCTCGACGCACTCTCCCGCCGCAGCGCGCAAGACGAGAGGTTCGATTTTCATTTGGCTGAGTTTGCCGCTGTTTAGATCATCGGTCATGACATAGATGATCGCATCCGGATTATTCAGCGTGGTTGAGCTGGCGCCGGTTGCCCGGCTGTTATATACGAGCTGCGTATTGATTGCCGTGACATCGTAAGTTCTCGTTTTCGTGGCATAAGCCGGACAGCCGGCGCTGACTATCGGCTTGCCGCCGCCGCCCGGCTGATCCGCCGGCGCATTATTCGGAAGCGGCATGAGATTATTTTGCAGATTCTTGTATGCACGCAGAAGTCCCCACATGCCATTCTGTAAACCGACAGCTAGAGCGTTTCCGGTATAGAGGTAATCAGAAGACGTGCAGGGAACTTGTGATTTACCATCGGCCCCCGTGCAGGGCGAGGTTGCTGCGGCCGTTGCGGACGGCGTGGTGAATAGCATCTCCCAGTGCTCTGAAATGCCCATGGGCTGTGTGGCGCGATAGCCGGAGTTGTTCTTTGCGGTCGGGTCAGTGGGAGTACCGGGCTCAAAGAGCCAATTCACACCGTTGACCGTGAAGTAAAGCGGTGACATATGCGCGCCCGGAAGCACGCGGATCTGCACCTTGTCGCCTTCGTAAGTGCGGGCCAGCGGCGTAAACGGATCGAACGCACTCATGCCGCCGGTGATCGGCTTGGGAAAAGTAAAGCAGGGCCACTTGGCGTCCCACGGTTGGCCGGTGTTCACGCAAGTTGGATTGATATTTGTGCCACCTAGCGGCTGAACGTTGACGACCGGACTCTCCGGTCGATCAATCGACCTGAAAACATGAGACAGATTGCCCGGCGCGCCATTGGCAGTCTGATTCGCATTCGGCCCAGTGGTGGCGATGACCCGATTGGGAAGGGGCTCGTTGCGATAGTTCAACAACTGCGATCCCATGATGTTGCCGGAAATACTCGACACCGGGAAAAATTTTGGAGGGGTATTACTGGGAAAGAGTGGGTTGATGGCATTGGTATAGTCGGCCCATCCCCACGGTGATGGTGTCGTGCCGTTCTGCACTGCCGTCGCGACTTGCTGCTCGATGGGCGGGATAATATTGTTAGTACAGTCGGCTGTTGTCTTCCCTAAACAAGGATATTTTACGAACTGACTCTGGTCCTTGCTCTTCGGGCCATAAGCCAACGCCATGTCTTGTATCTCGAAGAGAAACTCCCGATAGCTGTCGTTGACGTTCGCAGCTCTAATAATCGCCTGCCAGCTGGTGGGACCACCATCCGAGCGCGTGCCCATTAAGGTCCCGTCCTGAGAGTCCCTCCAGGTTGAGCCGGTCGGCTCAACCACCAAAGCAGCGTACAGGCCTACTTGTTGATGAGTTGAAGGACCGAAATGATCGTGCGTGAACACTGTCCTGATCGTCCGGTCCTTTCCGGCCAGGTTCAACAGCGGGTCGGCGTACCATCGTTGCACGGTTGTCTGAGCGCCACACCAGATACCTTTGGTTGGATCGTTTGGATTTGAACAGTCAGCGTAGTGAGAAGGATCGCTCAAACCATTAGTGATCTCTGTTGGCGGGGCTGTGGCTTGAAGTTGGGTCTGCACAGTCTTGTTGGCCCATTGCGTTGTCGGATCGAATGCGAATAAACCCTGACCGCCGGTGATCTGGTTTGGGTTGTTAATCCACTTAATAAGATCGCGAACCTCGTCGGGGCTGAAGGTGCCGTCCTCATAGTTGAAGCCGTTGCCTGACCCGTCCGAAGAGGTCACGTCAAATTTCACGAGGTGGATGTGCTGGCCCAGAATGTCGGTCGGTGTGCGGACCTGGAAATCATCCAACTCGTAATAGTTCGGCACCAGATTGGTATGCCAATACTCGATGACGTCACCCGAGTTCGCGCGGAAGAAGAAAGGCTCAGGCGGCCGGTCTCCTTTTATCAAGGGCGTTACATCCTGCCACAGGGTCAGCATCCGCGATTGCGGGAAGTGCCACCCCTCTTTGTTGAAGACCGTATTCATTTGTACGACTGCCGCCTTGTAACGGCGGAAGGTTGACGCATTGAAAATAGACGGGCAGGTGTGCGTCACTGGGTCGTATCCGTTAGTGGCAGGATCCGCAAAAGGAGCGCCCGGCTGTGGTGGCAATCCATTGGTTATGAACTTCTTTGCCACGCCCAGTGGCGTAAAGCTGGGATGCTCGCATACCGAATGAAAATTCATTGCCACAATCTCAGTCGGAGTTCCGGCCTCAGGAAGTCTAAAGGCGGCCAGCCGCTTGAGATCTTTAGTGAAGTCCCATTGAGTGTGCTGCTCGTTTTCTACCTCACCACTACCGGTCTTCTGGCTGCTCACAACTAAATGCCGCGGCAAGCCGCCATCGAGCGTGGCGCCACTACTAGTAGCGAAGTCGAGCGGTGGATGAGGGGCGCGCCCGCCTCCGACGCCCGGAATGAAGAATGGGTAACCGGGATTTTTGTTAGCTTCAAGCACAGCTGCCCGGTAAGCAATTACCTTCTTGCGATCTCCCGAATTCGAGGTAGCGCAGTCCGCATCCGACACTCCGATGTCGCACACCGGGACGATCTTGGTCTTGGCGGGCATGGGCGCCATGGCGTTTGTAGGGATTGGCACAAGGCCCGGAATAGGAGTACCGCGTTGAATCTCACCGTCAGGCAACGCCCGCGCGGTATCCAGTGGTCGACCCTGACCACCAAGCTCAGTGCCTGCTTCGAAGACATCATGACTGCGCCAGAGCGCCCACATGCCGGCTGCAAAATGCGGGTAGAAATGGCAATGAAAGATAGAATCGCCAACGGTCTTGTTGCGATTGCCACTGCCGTTGTAATCAATTTCAAGGGTGTACGCGGCGCCAGGATTCAACATCTGGCTGTCCATGTAAGTGCTGTTGTCGTCGTTTGGTGAATGAAGCCATTGATGAGCGTGCAGATGGTGTACGTGCGTGATGCCGGTCCCGCCGTGAAGTATCCGGAACTTCACCCGATCTCCCATGTAACTGTGATAGACGTTCGAAGGGTCGTCCGGGTAGAACGCCTTAGTGGCTTTCGGTCTGGGATCAGGAGCGCCCACTGGCTGCGGCGGATTTGAATACTCGTTTTGGATCAATGCATCAGTCGTGGTGGAAATAGTTCTTGGATCGGTGGCACTCGCAGGGGCGGGCACGTCGGCTGGTACATCGACCACCATCGCCGGATCGCCAACCGCCCATGAACTGAGGAAGAACTCTTCAAACTTGCAATCAGCACAGTCGGCCATGGGCCCAACCATCAAGCGATTTGCGAGAATCTCCGCGCCTATGCCGCCTATGCCGTAGTTAATGGCAAACATGTCCCGGGATTCCAGTAGCGTATCTTCGAGTTTCTTATCGTAGAACTGAGAGAACGCCTGCACTGCCGCCGTTGATTCGTGATAGATAATCGTGAACTCCCGGTAAGGCTCAGTTCGATTTGGTTCGGCGGGGTTTGGCCGGAGAACCGGCTCGCCGTTATTGACGAACATGTAGCCGTTGGACTTCGGACCTGTAATAAGGGCCGTGAGATCGGTGTGACGAATATTATTTTGCGAATCCAGCATGTTCAAGACAGGCAAAGGCGGCAGGCCTGTGCTGGGGTCCGTGCATTGGGTTTTGAAGCCGTGAGGATCGCTAGCCGGACAATTGGGATAGGTCTTGTCATAATTGATCTTGGGCTGGCCGTCAGGCGTCGTTCCGTTCGAAGCGACTTGCATGTCCTTAGCGGTCACCTGACTGCGGTACCACTCGGCGCCTTTTGGCTGGACATTGACCGCGCCGAATAGACCGGCCGTGATCTGGCCCGTTCTCATCGGTGCACCCATGCTGTAGATCAGAAATGTTCCTTCGGCGGGCGCAGAAAGTTTGTAGGTCATCGACTGGCCGGGCGTGACGAGGCTGCTGGCGTTGCCGCCTACAAACGAACCGTCGCTGGCGATGCTGTCGGCCATCTGCATTCCGTTGAAGTGAATCCCAGCGGTCACCGTCGCCGGAGAGAGATCGGGATTTACAGCCGCACCCGCCGGCGGCGGAGTCGTCGTGGGGGGTAAATACAGATTTCCATCGTTAGGCAGCTTCAAATAATTGGTGAATTGGACCTGAAGGCAGTCTCCGACGTTCGCACGCAGTACTATCGGCCGCGCCCGCTTATAATCTCTGAGCTGAACATTGCCGGGGCTGAGCGTCGCTCCAGTGATTGGCCGCACATCTCCGCGCAAGGCATAAATCATTCCGCCCGGCCGTGCCGCACCCAAGCGATTGAACATGTACGGTTGATCAAAGGCCACGACATCCGCCTTGATGATCCGGCTACAGGGAACCGGAGGCGGCGCCGGCGCATTTGTTTTGGCAGGCAAGGTGGCAGTGCCAGCATCAGCAGCCTTTTCCGGCGGTGCGTCTGCCACCGCCTCGACCTTCTGAGCCTCCTTAACAATGACGGGCAATGCCCCGCGAGAGAGCGCTGTTGAATCCGGCTCCTGAGGACCCACCGGGCTGGGCGACTGAACTGTCGCTGGACTTTGGGTGGTTGTTGGGCCGGGCGTTTGGGCATTGCCCAGCAGTGGCAGGGAAATCACAATCAACATTCCCGTCATGGCAGAAATACCGTGTCCAATAATACGATGACTCCTCATCGCGCCACCTCCAGTTTGTCCTTCGATTTCCAGTAGGAGATCTTCTCTAACAAGGTTTACTCCAAAAGGCCGTTGACCATTTGAGTCAATTTCAAAAGCGCTTGATTCATACTTTAGCTGGCGTTCACCACGAGGGCTCTAACCCGCCGGTCGAACAAGATGCCGGACACACTCAATCAGCGTTTAAGATCGCCGGCGGATCGAACGTGAGTCGCTGAATCATATCCGGCTTGTTCTTGCACTCTTACGCCTCCGGAGCAGAATTCCTGTGTACAAGAGTAAGACGAGCACAGACAGCATCTTGTGAATTCCACGAATCATTGTCAAAACCCTTGATATCGTCTCTTCGGCTGCGTGATAATCCGGGCGATCGAACCAAGGAGACCAGGATCGTGAGAATAACGTTTGTCATTTCGTCACTTGGAGGCGGAGGTGCTGAGCGCGTGGTGTCGAACATGGCAAACTACTGGGTTAACAAGGATTGGGAGGTGACAATCCTGACCCTGTTTCACGGTCGCCAGCCCTTTGCTTACAATCTTCATCCGCGGGTGACGCATCGCGATTTATTGACGGTACTTTCGACGAATCCGCGACCCGATGTCGAAGCCTTGCTGGCGCTTAGGGATCTGCTCAGGACTCTGACCCCGAGTGAGCGAACCGTGTTTCTCAGGGATCTTGTCCTCATCGTGGCGCTGCGACATGCAATCCTGAAGACTGATCCGCAAATAGTAATCTCGTTTATCGATGTAACTAATATCCGGGTGCTGCTGGCGCTATATCGACTCAATGTGCCGGTGATCGTGTCTGAGAGGTGCGACCCGAGACAAGTTTCTACGGGTGACGAAGGTTGGGATGCCCTGCGCCATCGGCTCTACCCAAACGCACAACGGATTGTTGTACTGGACAAGGAATCATCAACGTATTTTTGCGATGAAGTGAGGCGGAGGTGCAGCGTCATTCCTAATGCAGTATTACCTCCTGGGAGTTACGCTTCTGAGACTGGTGAACCCGGAAAGCAAGGGAAAATACTTTTGGCGATGGGCCGACTGGAGCGTGAAAAGGGGTTTGATTTTCTGCTTCAGGCGTTTTCGAGGGTTGCGCCGCAGCAGCCTCTCTGGTCATTGCATATTTGGGGGCAGGGAGATCTGCGGGAATCGCTGGTAGCTCTCGCGGATGACCTTGGTCTGGGTGAGAAAGTGCAGTTCCATGGATTTACCCCAAAGCCTTATCACGTCATGCGCCAGTCTGATTTGTTTGTACTGTCATCGCGCTTTGAAGGATTCCCGAATGTTTTGCTCGAGGCCATGGCCTGCGGGCTCCCGGTGGTAAGCTTTGATTGTCCTACCGGCCCGAGCCAAATAGTTCGACACGGGATTGATGGAGTGCTGGTACCCGGCTCAGATGTCGGAGCGCTGATTAGCACTCTGAACCGCTTAATGGAAGATGAATCCGAGCGGCAAAATTTGGCGCGTCGAGCTCCGGAAGTTCTCGAGCGCTTCAGCATGCAAAGAGTCATGGGTCTGTGGGAAGATCTCCTTCGCGAGGCTCTCGAAGCCGACCAATAGAATCGATAGAGCCGGCTTTCGCGGTCCTGATAATTCAATGGGAAGGCGTGAACGCGCCGCTCGCACGATGAGCACCATAGTGCAAGGTTTATGGATTGGGTCCGATCTCTCGACGATGGAGTACCTCTCCATCTCATCGTTCTTGAAGAACGGCCATGAGTATCATCTATATGTTTATGATCGCGTAGGAAATATTCCGGAGGGAACGATAGTTAAGGACGCTGCCGAGATTTTACCCGCTTCAATGATCTTTCAGTATCAGGAACACAAGAGCTATTCAGCTTTCTCAAACTTCTTTCGCTATAAATTGTTGTTGGAGAAAGGCGGCTGGTGGATTGATTCTGATCTGGTTTGCCTGAGGCCCTTTGATTTTCCCGATCAATACGTTTTTTCCTCCGAAAGAGCAGTAGGCAATGAGTTCATTAACTGCGGCGCAATCAAAGCACCGGCGGGCAGCGAGCTTCTGGCTTACGCCTGGGACATTTGTCAGCGGAAAAACCCGGCAGACTTGGTTTGGGGAGAGGTTGGACCGAAGTTGATTGCGGAAGCGATAAGAAAATTTTCACTGGAAGAATACGTCAAGCGTTATTACGTGTTTTGTCCAATCGGTTACAGTGAGTGGCAGAACATTCTGGATGGCAACGCGACCTGGGAAATCGACGAGGCCACCTATGCTATCCACCTATGGAATGAATTCTGGCGGCGCGGCGGTCAGGACAAAAATGGCCGGTACCATCCGGATTGCCTGTACGAACAATTAAACAGAAAGTACTCGAGTCAATCTCTTGTCAGTAAAGGAAGGAATACTTGACGAGAAAACTATCGAACGAGTCTACCGCGCACAGATAATCGTTGATCATCCACGCCGGATAACCTTTGCCGCTAAGGAATTCGGTTGTATTCGCTTTCCATGCCTCAAGCGCCGAGCGGTCAAGCCGGGCCGCCAGATATTTCGCCACAATCTTATCGCAATCACAGACCCGTTCGAGAAATGATTCGTGAAAATAAGCCCGCAGCTCTGCGTTTTCGATGAGTGCTCTTTGGGTTAGCTTGTAAGCGTCCGCCATCGCCTGATGTATTGTACTCGTTCCCGCGGCGGCAGTCTCCTCTCGGACGCGGAAAATCTGGCGCAGATACTCTACCGCGCCGACTATCCGCTCGCCACAGTAAATTCCTCCGAAGATAAGTAACTCGTCGTCCTCGATGGCTGGGAAAACCGCCCGGGGATAGAACTCTCGGGCATTCTTGCCGGCGATATCCAAATCATCATGGTCCATGAAAATGATTTTCACAATCCACTGCCCGTTCTCCCAGACGCTTTTCAGTCCGACATTTCTTGCCACGAAGGACTCGCCGCGGCTAAATCCCTTGAGGGCCAACAGCGTACCCCAGAAATTGCCGATTTCGCGCATTGTCGATAGATAGTTGATATTAGCTCGTTGACGGTTTTCGGGAACGCGAAACGCTTCGTACACATACTCTTTCGGACCACTGTAAGCCACGGCTGGCGGAACATAAACGCCCATTACTTCGTCCAGGATTTCATCGAGAAACCGTTGCGCATCCGCGTCGTCATGTTCAACTCTTAATCCGTCGGTGAAGTATTCCCGCACACCATCGGGAGACAGGTACCGCGCCAAACGATCCAACCGGAATGAGGTTGTGCCGACTAGCAATGCCTGGCCCGGCGCAACGAAACTAAGAAACTGTGCAGTTAGCCCCAACTCACCATCTGCTTTGGGGGGCCTCCAGTCTTTTTCTAGTTGGAATGCGGTGATTGACTCTTCCATGGCCGCGCGCATTCTCTCGAATCCGTTGCCAAACACCTTGCGATCGGTGAAGTAGCGCAGAATGTGTTCATCGCGATCGCGGCCCGGAATGCTATAAATGGTCTTCACTGAAACTGCATTTGAAATAGGCGCTTCCCGTCCGTGTATGAGGCGATAGAGACGGGCGCAAAAGGCCGAAGCGCTGGCTTCCCATCTGAGATATTCTCCCATGCTTCCGGCATGAAGCCGATGAGTGACCGGCACCGGCTCTCCTTCGCGCGCGTAGATAACATTCAGCGGATGCTCTTCTCTGGCTCCGGCCCGCTTAATCTCAAACTCCCAATCGCTGCCAGGCGGCTTGATAACGAGGACGACGGTCGTCAGAGGATACTCAACCAGAGAATTCAACTCGGAAGAAGTTGAGTCCATGACCCAAAAAATCTCGGTCCGGCGCCTTAGTCTTCTGAGGATGTCGGCTTCGAAATCCGGAAGCAGGGACAGCGTTCGTTCCGTTTCGCTTTCGGTATACGGATGAAGCATTCGTCTGCCGTCCTTCATCCCTCTCGAGAGCCGGGTTCGCCTGAGAATCAACTCGGTCACTTCCTCAGGAGTCCACAGGTAACGGGCCAGAGAGAGCTTGCATTCGCGACGAGACAGATGAATGAAGTCGCGCAAAGCGCGGGCGGAAGTTTCAGCGCCACGGACTCGACTGTGGACTCGAGTATGCCGTTCGAGCTTGCGCCGAAACTCGACAATGAAATCTCGGAGCTCGATCGTGGAATAGCCTTCCTTCGAGAGGCGGCTGTCGACCTGCGACGAAGCTCCTTCAGCGGACTTGATTCCCAGTTTCACGAACACAAAATCGAACTCCAGTGTGCTATCGAGGGAAAGGTTGAGGAGTTGATGCTCCAGCATCAGAGTTGCCAGCCTTCGGATGGTCCACGAACAATCGTTTCCCCCTCTAGCTCGTTCAAGTAGCGTCAAGGCGTAGGCCCTGTCGTAAGAACCCCACTGGAAGAATTCATCGAACAGATCGTAAACTTCGGTCGCCTGGTTGAATTCAGTCTTGAGGACTGAGAAGAGCGAGTCCGGGATGTGGGGGTAAGACATTTTGATGTCCGGTGCCATTTTCACTTTGCCAGCATGCCTTGTTGCTTTGGTATTCTCGCGAGATGCGAGGTTGGCCGGCCCGAGGCAGTTTAATCAGACTAGCAGCGAAACGGAAGACCAGCCGGGCAAATTCGTTTCTAATTGCTCGAGGCGGTTAGAGCGGAGTTACGGCGGTGCTTGAAGCGGCCAGCCGACTTGTCAGGCCGGTTTGATTCGAAGAGGATTCACAAATTGTTGCGGCGGGGCGTCCTAACTGAGCACGGACTTTGGCGAATTTTGAATAGGAGACTGGTATGGCTGATGAAAAAGATAGCGGTTACGGGTACGATGACAAGATCACAATTCGAATCGATCGGCGGCTGGCAGAGGACCTTTATTACGACCTCCTGCTAGGGCTCGGTGGCCGCGATTACCGTGAAGGGGGCGAGACCGGCAAGAGTGGCGGTAAGAGTTACGTTGCTCCGAAATACGATCCGCAATGAGTGGTCGCGACAAGGTTTAATTCGTGCCCTGAATCGCCGGGTAGGTTTGTTTGGGTCTCAGACCGGCGTTCAATTCACGGCGATCTATCACACCCGGGAATGAGGTAGTCCTCCAAGAATATTCACAACTCGACCTGCGGCGCCTCACACTCCGGCCAACCTGCTCGGGTCTGCACCGACCTGCTTGAGAGGGTTTCGAATGACCGCGGCACCACGAACCAATCTGAAAGTCATCGTTAACTGCGGTCCCTGCCAGGCGTATATCGGAAAGTCTCTCGCTTCACTAAGAACCCAAACCTATGCCCGATGGGAAGCCTACGTCACGGTGGATCCATGTGGCGACAAAACTCTCGAGGAGGCCGTCCGGGGAAAGGAAAAGGACGACAGGATCAGAATTACCCAAAATGAAAGCCGACTTTACTCAACGGCTAATCTGGTCCGCGCGATTGAACGAAGTCGCGCCGGGCCGGAAGACATCATCGTGATCCTTGACGGTGACGATTGGTTTCACACCGACGATGCGTTGCAAATCATTGCCGACACCTATACCGAGCACGACTGCTGGATGACCTATGGGAGCTGGGTTTCAAATGTCGCACACATAGTTGGCAGGCTCCCGGCTTACCCGGAAGGCGCCACGGATTTTCGTCAGATGGAATGGCTGGCGACGGCCGTGCGTACCTGGAAAAAGTGGTTATGGGATCTTGTTGACGACAGAGATTTGAGAGACGAAAAGGGGCAGTATTTTTCTGTGGTCGAGGACCTGGCCGTCATGTTTCCCATGCTGGAAATGAGCGGCACACGCAAAGCGAGGCACATCTCCGAAGTTCTAATGTTGTATAACCGCGCAAACCCGGCTTGTGTCGGGAACATCAAGCGGAGCGAGATGGAGCAGGCAGCCCAAAACATCCGAGGCAAGCGGCCGTATCAGCCATTAAGAACGAAAACAATTTAACGAGCAAGCTAAAGCTTGAACTCTGAACGAGGTCATTACCGTTTCTTTCAGAGGTTTGTCCCTCGTGAGACCGCCGTGTACCATATGTTCTTCCAGTGTTCCGCCTGAGGGAGAGAATAACTATGCGTAAGGTGATCGCTCATTACACCAACCGAGTAGTTTTGAACAGGCTCGCTAACTGGACCGTCGCAATAGTAGTTCTCGTTTTCGGATCTGCTTCGATTTCCGCGCAAGCGACCGGCAGTCAGGTGAAGTCCGCGGGCGCTGCAGAGCAATCTGCTGCTCACAAGTATTTCACGGACGTAATCCTGGTTAACCAAGACGGCGAGAAGCTGCGTTTCTACACCGATCTTTTGGAAGGAAAAGTCGTCATCATCAACTCCTTTTTCGGGACCTGCCAGGGAAGTTGTTTGCCGATGAATCGTAATCTCGAAAAGGTGCAAGAGGCGCTCGGCGATCGCGTCGGCAAAGATGTTCGCATTCTTTCGCTCAGTGTGGATCCCACCGTTGATACGCCGCCGGTTTTGAAAGAATACGCGAAACGGCTCCATGCCAGACCGGGCTGGTACTTTCTCACTGGCGACAGGGCGAACGTGGAGTTCGCGCTGAAGAAGCTGGGCCAGTTTGTGAGCGACAAACAGGACCACCTTAACATCTTCATCATCGGCAACGAGCGCACCGGGCTTTGGAAGAAAGCCTTCGGATTGGCTAGCAGCGTTGAGTTAGTCAAAGTTGTCGAGAGCGTCCTTAATGATCAGGCGCCGGTCGCCCCGTAAACCGCGTCTCCATCGAAATGAAGAAACGAGCATGTTCAAAGACACTGGTCTGGCTGATCGGTCTGGCCATTCCTTCGACCTTCATATTTGGCGGATGGGCCACCGCGACTGCACAAGATCCCCTGACGCCCCAGGAGAGTCGCGGCAAACAGATCTACTTGCGGGGCACCAGTGCCTCGGGCAAGAACATTCTCGCTTACGTTGGCCAGGGCTCGGTCGAAGTACCTGGTAGTGTGATGGCCTGCGCGAATTGTCACGGGCTCGATGGCCTGGGTAAGCCAGAGGGTGGTGTCAGTCCGTCCAACGTGACTTGGGCCTCGTTGACCAGCCCATTAGGTGCGACGGGTTCCGGCGGACGCCGGCGTCCAGGCTACACCGAGCGTGGACTCGCGTTCGCAATAACCCTGGGGCTCGATCCTGCCGGCAACAGATTATTGAACATTATGCCTCGCTATCAGATGCCAAGAGAGGATCTGGAAGACCTCCTTGTATACTTGAAGCGATTGGGGAACGATAAAGATCCAGGAATCAGCGATGACGAAATTGTGATTGGGACCGCGATTCCGCTGTCCGGATCGCTGGCTGAGCTGGGACAAGCAGTGAAGGCTGTAACTGCGGCTTTCTTTGCTGAAGTCAACAGCCAGGGTGGAATCTACAACCGGCGGCTGAAACTAAAATCGATCGAAACGGCTGAGACTCCGGCAGCGACGCGCGCCAACATTGAGCGGTTGCTCAAGGACGAGCACGTTTTTGCGATGACCGCTGCTTTCATCGCCGGAGCGGAGAAGGAGATCGTGGCAATGCTGGCCGAGCGGGAAGTGCCTCTCGTGGGGCCGCTCACGCTCGATCCCCAGACCGGTGTTCCGCTAAATCGGCAAGTTTTTTATTTACTGGCCGGCGCCGATGGGCAGGCGCAAGCACTCATAAATTTCATCGCCGCGAAGCCGGATCTCAAAAGCTCGACCGTCGCGGTGGTTTATCCGCGCAACCAAATGAATGACAATGTTCTCGCGGCCATCAAACTACAGAGTAAGAAAGACGCACTGAACGCTCCCCATGTTTACGACTATGTGGGCGGGCGCTTTGATGCCGGTCAGATAGTCAAACAACTGAGACAGACTAGGGTGGACGTGATATTTTTCATCGGAAGCACCGAGGAGTTACTGGCGCTCATGGGCGAGTCTGAGAAGCTCGGTTGGTTTCCGACGATCTTTTTGCCTGGCACAGGAGTAGGCGCCGGGATCTTCGGTGCGCCCATCGGCTTCGACGGAAAGGTTTTTATCTCTTTCCCCAACACTCCGGCTGATCAGACCGCCGAAGGAATCAAAGAGTTCCGGGCGCTTGCCGAAAAGTACCAGCTAACTACCAAGCATTTGACAGCCCAGATTTCCGCTTACATGGCCGCTAAAATATTGGTCGAGGCTTTGAAACGGGCTGGTAAGGACTTAAGTCGGGAGCGACTTGTCCGGGTTCTCGAGGGGCTATACGAGTATTCTACCGGACTGATGCCGGAAATAACTTACGGACCCAATCGCCGCATCGGCGCCATGGGGGCATATGTGGTGACGATCGATCTAAAAAGGAAGCAGTTCGTGCCTGCGAGCGGATGGGTCAATATCAATTAGAGCCCAGGACTCTCGCCGGGAGTAAGGCTGGCAAATGAAGAACAAGCCAATGTTCATCAGGTTGTTTGTATTAACTCTGATCGCCGGTGTCACATGGGGCGCAGGGTTAGCGACGGATGCCGATCTGGTCAGAGCTCAATCCTTGAAAAAAGCGCGGCAGAGTCCGAAGCCGAAGGCGGTGCGTTACGCCTGTCCGATGCATCCCGAAGTTACTTCCATAAAACCCGGGCGAAGATGTCCCAAGTGCGGAATGGCCTTGAGACTGATTGAGGATAAAGTTGACGCAACCTCAACACCCACAAACAACCTCCCCGTAGTTGAAACCGGGTCTGATTCCTTCTCGTCTTCCCGAATTCCGGATGTTCGCGTCTATGATCAAAATGGCGCCCGGATCAATTTCTACGCTGACCTGGTCAAGGGCAAGACTGTCGCGATCAATTTCATCTTTACAACTTGCACGACGATCTGTCCGCCCATGACCGCGACCTTTCGTCGCGTGCAGCGTGAGTTGAAGGCAAGTGCAGTCGAGGCGCAATTGATTTCCGTCAGCGTCGACCCGGCGACGGACACTCCGGAAAGACTGCGTGATTTCGCGGCAAAATTTGGCGCGGAACCCGGGTGGACGTTTGTGACCGGCGACAAGCGCGAAATTGATTCTTTACTCAAGGCGTTTGGCGTTGCGGTTGCCGACAAGAATAACCACACTCCGATGATCCTAATCGGCAACGATGCGGCCAACATTTGGACGAGAGCTTATGGCCTGTCATCGCCTGCCTCGCTGATGGAAATCATTGCTGCGGCCGCGGGCCGTAAATGATCAGTGCTCACCCGGCGCCCTAGCCTTGCACGCCGTACCCCAAGTCGAGTTCATCGAAGCGCGCGCGCACCAGAGTGTGAATGTTCCGCGCGCATTGCAGATAAGCGTCCAGCCCGCTGCCGACGGGATCCTGAACGTCTATATCGGGATCCAGACATTGAGTTTTCTCGGCTGCCGACGGGAGCATGGCGAGGACGGCACTTCGATGTGCCTGTGTCATGCAGTAGATTCTCTCGACCTGATGGGCCAGGTCAGCGGTCAGATTCCGCGCGCGGTGTGGCACAACCGGAAAACCCAAATACTGCAAAGCCCGCTGAGCTTCAGGCGTCATGGGCGCATCGACGCTGGCTGAGATGCCGGCGCTGATGGCGTGTATGCCATTCTTGTTTACTGCCGCAAACGAAATCTGCAGCCGCGCCGAAAGCTCCGCATTAGCAATAACCTCGGCCATGGGCGAGCGGCAAGTATTAGCGCTACACACAAACAAGAGCAGACGCACCGGCTTTCCGGAAGAATTTCCAGCGGGCCCACGTCCTGGTAAGCCGGCGGCCGCCGATCGCGCTACTGGCACTCGCCGTCCCGGCAGAGAACTCTTCGCCCCCACGACTAAGGCGGGGGACTTCAGGCCGAGTTGCGCAAACACATTCTTCAGTTTGGCCAGCGAGCGGTCGAAGTGGTGCAACGGTGATAAAAAACCGAGCGCGAGCACTACCATGACGGCACTGGTGATCTGAGCAGAGCTCGGCGAATTCTGATCAAACAAATAAGCCAATATGTAAGTGGCGGTAAAGCCAGACAGTAAGCTGGACCCGCAATGCATGGGCATGCAAAAAGTATTTTCGCGGCGGTCAAGAAAAATAAATGTGGTGCAAATACACAGAGCGGCATAGAAGAAACCCGCGAGCGCGGCGAAGATAGCATCGGGGCGGGCAAGAAATGTTGTCAGTCCAAATCGAAATTCCATCATCACGTCTCCGGTCCCAACGATCGCCATCGCGATTACGACGAGTACCAGGAGCGGAGCAGCAACCATTTGCTCTTCTACAAAGTAGCGCAAGGTTGCGCCTTTCTCGTCCGACTTTGCCAGCCGGCTCATAAACTGCAGTTTGAAGAAATAGGCGGTCAGATAGGCGGCAACATCGATTACCGCGGCGATGGTTACTTGGTAATGTTGAGCATCGCTAAGGACCAGCGCAACGGCCGTCAGGCTCATGAACATGGCTGCCCATGAGAACCAACGGACTCGCCGCCCGACTATGCGGTCAACGACCGGAGCAATGATCAGGGTGCCGCCGCGAAGTAAGACCAGCACCAGCACTATGGAAAGTCCGCCAAAGCTGAAGGCGAGCGTTGTCGTCCCCATGATTGTCGCCATGCAGACCCCGGACAAGAAGGTCAGACGGCGAGGGAAAGGAACGCTGATTCCGAAGAACTCACGATGCCCTGCATACTTCCACCAGCCCATGACGGTGATGAAACTCAGCATGCCGGCAACGGTAGCGATCGCCGAGATCGGCAAGAGCACTGTGCCCTTGACCGGTCCGTGCAGACCTGGCAGCAGTCCGTTCGATAAGGCTTTGGTCAAGCCACTGTAGGGGGTGTAGAAGAGATAGAATCCCAGGCCCAGCGCCCAGATTCCAAGACCATATCGGCGGTGCGTATTTGACCTTGAGTCTTCCGTCTGGTGCTGACCGTCACGCGAGTGTGGTCGGATGAATTCTCGAAATTGAGACACTACCTCATGATCTCCTTTTTACAACCATGCTGCTACGGTTTGTAGAAAGACGGATCGTGGCCAAGACCCAGGACCGATTTCCCGATCATCGCCAAAATGTGGTCGTCGTTGTCATGCCGCACATAAAAGGAAAGATCTCGGTAAATGCGTTCCAGGACGCTGGGCCGGATCAGAGAACGCGCGCCGCAGGCGCGAATGCAATGTTTGACGGTGTCTTCCGCCAAATGTTCGACCACGTGCCGGGCACGGCTGCCGGCGATCTGGGCCTCGGCATATCTCCGCGTTTCCCATAGTCGCGCGACATGTCTTAACCAAAGGTGGCCCGTCTCGACATTCACCGACATTTGACCGATGTGATGCTGCACGTAAGGGTCGGCAATCTTGTTCTGGGTGGTCAGATACTCGCAGCCGTAGTCGTAGGCGGCCTCGGCCGCGCCCAGAAAGGTTGCGGCGTAATGCGGAATGAAGCATGTCTGCCAGCCCTCCTTGAGATATTGGCCGGGATATCCAATGAGATCGGAATCGGGAATAAACGTATTATGAAAGCGAACCAGATGACTGGCCGTCGCGCGCATTCCCATCGGGTCCCACCATGCCGTATCTATCTCCACGGTAGGGTCCGAGAGATTGCAGGCCATCATTAGCTGCGTATCCGAAGCGGCCGACTCTGCCGCATGACGAACGCCCCCGGGTCCGGCGCTATTCACGAGGAGAATAGCCCACTGCGCGCCGCCCGCACTCGTCGCAAACACTTTGTTTCCATTGATGACGTTACCGCCGTCAACTCTTTCCAGACTGGTCCCAAAACGAACGAGTTCTCCCGGTTTGCGCGCCTGAGGCTCTCCACTCCAGGCTACCCATTTTTCTCCCAGCTCGACCACGCCCCTAAACCAACGGGTCTTTTGCTCTTCACTTGTCATTCCATCAAGCAGTACCAGCGAATTAACGTGGCCCTCCCAGCAACGAGCCAACGAAAGATCGACCTTGGCGATCTCTCTGGTCATCATCCAGAGAGTGAAGACGTCGTCGCGGTATGGTCCCAACCCGAGACCGCCGTACTTCTTCGGAACTGCCGGAGCGTGCAGGCCAGCGCGGAAAAGATCCTCAAAGTCCTCGGCTGGGAATGTGGCCGTGCGGTCATACTCAGCCGCACGAGGCGCAAACTTCTCGCGGGCCAGCGTGCTGACGCGACCTATAAGTTCCCGCTGAGCGATTTCAAGATCGAATTGGCGGAGGGTGTCTCTTGAATCAGTAGCTACCATACTCAATTTGCCGGAATCGTCTGACGTCCAGACGTTCAACTCAAGATTTTGTTAGCCTTCATTCTGGGCAAAGCCGGCTGCAGGGATTGACGGGCGCGACGGGCGTGCGACTGCCCATCAGGTCGAGTGCTGGACTTGTCGGCATCTCTTTGCCGGTCATCATCCGGAACTGACGACGCACCTGAGTCACAAGAACATCGCGGCCATCGATTACTACGTGCTCGCGAGCGAGACTGCTGTCGACCAAAGTCGTTGGCTTGGAACCATAGACAAGATCGATAACCACAGCTTCATCACTCAGCCGCGCGACGTTGAATGGTACGTCGTCGCTGTCTCGACCGACCGGAGTAGCGTTAACTACGATGTCAAAACCATCGGCGACAAAATCTGCCAAGGGTACGTAAGGCAGTCCCAGAAGATCAGCCGCGTGATTGCCACGCTCTGCCCCGCGATTGACCAGGGTCACGCCTGCGCCTGCCTGAATCAGCGCTGCGGCGATGGCCCGACCAGCGCCGCCGCAACCAATCACCGCGGCCCGCTTGTGCCTAACCTGGATATCTCGCTCATGACTTCCCGAAAAAATTACGTGCGGATCCGTTGTATCCGCCTCCCACCAGCCATTTTTCTTAACCAGTATGTTCGTGGACTCGGCCTGCCGCGACATTGGACTAATCGTCTTCGCTTTCAGCAGCGCCGCCTCTTTGTGTGGAGACGCCACGGTCATGCCGGCAATCTGCAGCCCGAGAGAGGCGAGCGCATTCGAAGCCACGATCTCGCGCCAGAACTCATCGAACGACTCAACCCGCAAGGGCACGAAGAGGGCCGGGTAATTCATCGCCCGGTAAGAAGCGTTGTGCAAACGCGGCGAGAGCGAGTGAAACACTGGGTTTCCGATAATCGCAAAGAGCACCTTTGCTGGGGTCAGCTCGGGAAGGCCGTAGTCTACAATTAACTTATTGATCGTCGGTTCGGTCTCAACGATGGAACCCTGAGGGACCAAGCCGAAGATGGCAGGCGCTCCCAAATGTAACGCCAATAAACGGGTCCAGAATCCCAGCGGGCCAGTTGAATAAGCGATCGTATCGGTGCGCCCGAGTGATTTCAACAATAACAAGGGCGTCAGCTCGTCGCTGATCCTCGCAGCGGTGTTGACCATTCTATACTGGCTTGCCGGTACGGATGATAATTGACTGAATCGACGCTTAAGTTCTGAGATATGGTTAGTTTTTCCGTGCCAGGAGACAAGACGCTTTTCGACCGGAACTTTGCTTAACACTTCGGGAAGGAAATCTCCGCCGGACTCGACCTCGATCCGATCGTAGTGTCGTGCCGCCATTGCCATTCGGCCGTGGCGCGCAGACATCGAGTCCGCACATTCGCCGCCTTCAGCACGACTTCGCAAGGAGTATTGGAGGCGACCCCTGAAGTGATTCCGCAACCAATCAGGATTAAGGTCGCCCACGAGATCCGATCGTACTTCCAGCCACTCAACGCACCTTGGCAGGGCTGCAAGCTCAGCGCCGCTGGGATCGGGAAGCTTCGTCAACGTGGCAACTAGAGAGGTCTGGATCATCCTGAATCATCCGTTGTGGCAACAGATTGAAAACTGCAAGACTCAACTAACAGTCTGCCCTAATCGAGTATGCAAAGAGGCAACCTCCTGAGAACTTCAGCCGTGTTGATGGCGAGTAACTATACTTGTGTGGCCGCAAGAGTTCAATTGGTTTGCTGAGATTTTGGCTGCAGCCTCTGGTCCGAGGCGGCATACATCTGAGGTAGTTTTCAGATAGGCCATCCGATCCAGCAGACTCTGACATGTCCCGGGGGCTTTACACAAGATTATCCAAATTCCTGCACCCAGCGAGGCTCAGGCGACTTTTTGTGCAAGCCCCGGGTCAGCTTTTTTGACATCAAGAAAGACTACAAACATTACGGTCGCGGCAAAAACCCTCTGTCCATCAAAAATCGCACCACAATCTCGGAATTCGCCTCGGCAGATGTAGACACCGTTTCCAGGTGAATGTCGGGAGTTACCGGAGGCTCATAAGGATCGCTGATGCCGGTGAAGTTCTGAATCGTTCCGCGTCGAGCCTGAGCATAAATTCCCTTCTCGTCTCGTGCTTCGCAGACTTCAAGAGGCGTGTCGACAAAAACTTCGATGAAGTTGTCCGAGCCCACCATCAAACGGCATTCGCTGCGTGTGTCACTGTAAGGACTAACAGCCGCGCACAGAACGGCGCCGCCATGCCGCACTATCTCAGATGCCACAAACGCGATTCGACGCACGTTGGCATCTCGACCGGCTCGTGTAAAATCCAAACCTTTTTACAAGTGTGTCCGCACCACGTCACCATCCAGCAAGGTCACTCTTCTGCCGGATTCGAGCAACCGGACGGCGACGATTTCGGCAGTCGTTGACTTTCCTGCGCCGGACAGGCCCGTAAACCAAACGCAAAAACCTTGGTGGCTTCGTGATGGGTGAGCAGCTGCGAGAATCGCCGAGACATCGGGTCGCATGAACCAACTGGGTACGGATTCGTTCCGATATATGAAGCCCTTGAGCTCGGATCCTGAAACTGTGATCATCGCCGTGCCCGGCCTGAGCCGGACACGTTCTTCGTAACGCTGTTCGGAGGGAAGATAAACTAACTCGTCGAACGAAACAGCATGTACGCCCGTTTCCGCGGCATACAATTCAACCAATTGTTGCGCGGCCTTAGGTGAATAGAACGGGTGTCCGTTTGAATCGACGCCAGGGCTTGCGTGGTCACGACCGACTATTAAGTGATTGGAGCCTCCGGAAGAGGTCTAGCAACGCAATTTATTGATCAGTCCTTAACGTCAGGAGTATTTCTAGAGTTTGACCTTAGCCTTAATGCACACAGAATTGGCTCATTCCACAATGCCCTGCTTTTATTGAAGAGAAACATCGACAGACTCAAAGGCTTTGGCGAAGGGTATCTTAACCAGCGGCTGTTGGATTTTGTGGCTAAATACGCGCCAGTAGATAATCCAATTGTACGGTCAGATAGAGTTATTAATATCAGTAATATGGAATTGATGCCCGTATTTGCGTGCTTCGACTGTGAAGAAAATATTGGGAGTCTATGTATCGCTCTGCTCAAGTCTCTCGATGGCGATAACTCCCGGTTGTCTGACCTCAAACTTAATCGTTCAAACCCTTTGGATGAAGAGGCCAGTAAGATCGAAGCGGAGACTACAACCGTGGAAGAAATTGAAGAATGGATTAAGAATCGGTGATTTGTAACCGCGAAAAGGCTACACAAGACCCCCGGATGCTGAAAGTCTACTGTCGCTATTGAGCGTGAATAGCGTTTGCGTCTTGAAAGCGCTATTACAGCCTTCTGCATCTTCAGGTAAATGAGACAGTCCCGTTAACAATGCCATACTCGCCTAACCCTTGAGGCCCCTCGTTGCGCAATTGGAGAAAGATCATGGCCGCAAATCTGGAAGACCAACTGATTGATAAAGTGCGAGCGCTGAACCTAACGGAACAGGTGTGGATCGCAGATCCATTTGGGAGGTAGTAAACGAGATCAATGCTTCGTTACCGGCAGACACTTGGGAGAACGTACCTACCGATGGCTCGATCAATCTTGATCATTACCTCTACGGAGCACCTAAGCAGCAGTGTGAGAGTCGATGAGGGCCAACCTACCAGCGACACATCGTTATTCGTCATAGCGACTCAGATACAGCTTGCCTTCGTAATCGACTAGTCCAAGAGTCATCTGCTCAATAAAGCCACGTCGGCCTAATACATTGCGCCGAAATCCGATCTTCAGCGAAGCCGACCAAGCCGCTAAACTCAAAAGAGGCTAGCGAAAGATTTACTTCGTGCAGATAAGCCACGAAGTTGCCGGTTACCGTACCTACGAGCAGACGCAGACCGCTCTCGATATCGAGTCCCAATTCTTCCCCGACGCCGCGGGCGAAGATGCAATTGGAAGAACCAGTGTCTACTTTTGCGTCGCAGTTGACTCGTGTCTGGCTGACGCTGAGAGTAACGGGAATGGTGATGCTTGGCTGGCCGGCGTCATAGTTAACCAACTCCGTGAAGGCGAGTTGATGCCTCAAGTCCAACCTCCCATCTCCGCTACCTCGTCGGGCTTGGACAAGTAAGTGACGAATGCATTCGGTTTGCCGGCCGCGAGCGCTTTCTCTCTTGCGATACGGTAGTTTGAACCAACGGCGAGAAGTTGATCACCGTCTAGTGCGACGTATTGACCGCCGTGCTCTTCGCGATGCGATTTCAACCACTCCATGCGCAGTTGCCGAATTTCATCGTCACCATTGTTGATGTGCAGGGATTGTGGTTTCTGGGGCGATAGCTCTTGGTTGGCCGGCTTCACTTCGCCGTTCGAGTCAAGTGATTCGAGGGCGGCGCGTAACCGGCGCCGTTCTTCAACCGGGAGTCTCCTTGCCTCTTCGATTATTTGCTCTAGCGTTGCCATGAACCACCTCTAATCTTACGTAAAACGTGATAACACAGAAGATTAGTTTACCATCTCAGTACAGGGCATTTCTATCTTGCCGCAGAAGTTCAAAGATTATTTTCATCTCCACAGGAGGGGCGTAGAACAGGTTGCGAAGAGTGTCCAGTCTGGGGAGCCAATATCCTGGTAAAGGTCGCTGGACGTTGGCTCCGGCGACCTTTGACTTTGCCAAGCACTTTGCCAAGCAGTAGAGCTGCGGCTTTCTTTCACATACCCTGGTGACAATTCTCTTTGTCCCCGATCAATTCCTCCTCATCCCAGATTTAGCAAAGACTGAGATGTTCTTTACAGATGGGGCAGGTTTGTTGCTGGACAAAAATATCCATCTAGCTTGAGTGCTACGAAACTCGGGAAAACTCGGCTAGTCAAAGCACTTATCCGGAGAATTAGACAGCTTGCGTTCATCCCTGGCCACCGATCCAAAGGCCCAAACTGGAAAAAAAACTCCATCCTCACAGTCTCGCCTGGCGCGCAACTTAGAGAATTTCCTCGCATTATGCGATCGACCGTGGAGTTCGGAAACGGCATGCAAAATGCAGCGGACCGTCCAGGCGTTGCCAGTACAGATGTCGACATTGATTTTGCAGTCATTGGTGAAGCGCTGCGCCTAAGAGGAGGGTCGTTGTGTGGCCGACTTCACTGTTATCTCGGCGGTTTCAGATACTCTCAAAGCAATACTTGACACCGCCATCAAGGCGAAGGGAGCCGGCGAGGCGGACTTCCTCAAGCTTGAGACGCTGCCTACGTCTCCCACATTAACGATCTTTTTATTTGAGGTTGGGGAAGATCCCAGCGCGCGCAATCATGCTCGGGTTCGCGAAACAACGCCACCCAACCTGAGTGTCAAGAAGCCGCCCATCGCTTTGTTATTGCGATACTTGCTGACTCCCTGGGGCGGCGATACTGCCACCGAGCAAAAGATTCTGGGTATCACACTCCAGACTCTTTACAACAACGCGATTCTCAGCGGAGCCGACCTAAAGGGCGCGCTGAATCCAACGGACGCGGCGCTGAAAGTGACTTTGTCTCCGCTCAGCCTGGAAGAAAGAACCAAAGTGTGGCAAGCCGTGCAGAAACCGTACCGCCTTTCACTCTCTTATGAAGTGCGAGTTGTCAATCTCGATGTCGACGGAGATGAGAGCTTCAAGCCTGTAACGCGACGGTCTGTCGAAGAGGGGGGACCGACCAGTTGATGACGAGGTGGCGTGATTTGCCAGGCGAACGCCTGGAAACATACAGCCCGGTCGGTCTGATACCCACGGATGCCTTTACTACGAGGGAACCCTTCGGCCGGATCAAGGTGATGTTGGATATTCGCGAGGCCAACGGCGTGTGGCGACAGACCGATGTCAAAGAAATAAGGACGGCCAGCGGCGTCATTGCTTATCCGGGGTTGGGACGCAGCGCCACGGTTTTTTGTCAGCCGGCACGTCGTTACCGTCTCAGAGTCGAGGCAGAATTTTACTTGCCTCTATACACAAAGACCGCCGAAGGCACGCTCGAGGGAATTGAGTTTGATGGCTTTCCCTACAACGATACATATCCGCCGAAGAACTACCCGGCGCAAGCCGCCGATTTTCCGGACTATCTCAAATCGGTGCTGCGGAAGCTCTGGCTGGTACCGGCGCCAAACTACCCTTTTCCGAATCACGTGCGCGTGTTGCGTGGAGTGGTGGTTGAGTCGAACACAGAGCGCTCAGTCGCCGGAGCTGAAGTAAGTTGGGGGAACAAGGAAATAGCATTGACCGACAAGAGGGGGGCTTTCGGCCTGCCGTTGCGCGTCAAGGGAATAGAGCACTTGACCGAAGAACAAAAGATTGATGCCAACGACAGGCAAGTACCACTGCGGCAGGGGACGATAAAGATCATTATCCCCAAAGCCCTGGGGACGAACCAAAGGATACCAATATCTTGAGAGGATGAAACCATGCCTGAATATCTAAGTCCTGGTGTTTACGTTGAAGAGATCGACGCGGGGCCAAAGCCGATTGAAGGCGTCAGCACGAGCACGGCCGGCGCCGTCGGGGTTACGGCCTTTGGACCAACCTCGGGCAAACCTGAGTTAGTTACCAGCTTTGCCGAATTCCAGCGAAAGTTCGGAAGCTTTCTGGCTGAGCCTGACAATGCCACTGTAGTCAAATGGGCGTTGAACGCGAGCGATGGTGGTCGCTGGTGGCAGTTCCCGCTGGCGGTGAAAGGCTTCTTTGACAATGGCGGACAACGCCTCTATGTCAAACGGGCCTTCAGCAGCGGATCCAAAGCCTCGAGCGCCAACATGGGCTTCGGGGTGATCAGCGAGCTGGAAAAAGACACAATCGCCAACGCGACGAAATTGAAGTTGCGGCACCTCATTGGTATTGCCGTCAACCGCCAGCTGAGGATCATTCGTGGCGACACAGGCGTCGCAGTCGGTGGTCTCTGCACCGTGACTGGATACGATTCTCAGACAGGCGAAGTGACAGTTACTCCTGTGGTTCCGCCGTTGTCAGTCAAACGGGGCGACTTCGTGGCGGTCGTGCCGAATACTGCCCCGACCGGAGGCGCAGTAACAGATGCAAACGCCACTTTGAAATTCGAAGCCAAATCGAAAGGCGATTGGGGAAACGATCTGAGCGTTCGTGTTCGCCCGATGGTCGGATCGTCCTACCGCATTTTGGCTAGTCCAACCGCCGGCGGCGCTCCAGCAAAAACGACGTTGAGCGCAGAGGCTAACACAGGCAACACCACCATCGAGGTGGCCAGCGTCACCGGGCTAAATATCAACGACCGAGTGCTGATCGACGGAAGCGAATACACCGTCACCGCCGTAGTTGCCGATCCAACCACCACAATAACTGCGGCCACGCCTGGGCTCGCTCCGATCACACTTGGCAGCGTTGCCGGGTTTATCGTGGCTGATAAGGTATTGATCGAAGGTACCGAGTACGAAGTCGCCGCGGTAGGCGCAACTACAATAAACATAAATCCCGTCGTGCCGGCCAGCGGATTCGCGAATGGAACTGAGCTGAGAAAGCTACCGCGGACCTTTGATATCAACCCGGCGGCTCCGGCCAAGTGGCCGGTTGGAACTGCAGTTCAGCGTCTTAGACCGGCGAACGAAACCAGTACGCCGGGACCCACGCTGAACGTTTGGGGGGCATCCAGTCTTTACACCGGAGCGATCGTCGAACTTGATAACGGCCACGACAAAGAAGTTTTCACGGTCGAAGAGAAATCAGGCGACACAGTCAGACTCTCTGGCAATATTATTCAAGCGTATTACGAAGGACACAGCTTGCGGGTGATCGAAGCGGAGGTCTCCGCGCGATACGCGCCGAAGGATGGAACTCCCACTGTCGAAACCTATAGCAACCTGAGATTGGTCAAGGACGGCAGTCTGAGCAATCTGGTTAACAACCTTAAGGCTCAGTCGACCATGGTCGGCGTGTCTGAAGGCCTCGCTTATTCGGCGAACAACCTGACTGGATTTCCGATGACTTCCAGCGGCGGTTGGGCATTTCTGGCCGGCGGTGACGATAAGCCGGATGCTCTGACCTCGGACGATTTTGTCGGGGTTGATGGGGGCAGCGGTAATCGCACGGGGATTCAATCGTTTGAGGACGTTGATGAAATCTCGATCTGTCTGGCCCCTGGTATCTGGGCATCGACTGTTCATTCCGCGCTCACTCAACACTGCGAGATTCTGAAAGATCGATTCGCTATTCTCGATCCGCAGGATGGTCTAAGCATCGAAGGCATTCGTACTTTCCGCGAACCGCTCGACACAAAGTATGCCGCGCTCTACTACCCGTGGATCGAGGTACGCGACCCGTCCGTGAAGCGCAACGTGGTTGTTGCGCCTTCGGGTCATATGGCTGGAATTTACGCCCGGGTTGACGTGGAACGCGGCGTTCACAAAGCGCCGGCCAACGAGGTGGTGCGGGGCATCACAAAGATCTCGCAAGAGGTCACCAAGCGCGAGCACGACATGCTCAATCCGAAGAACATCAACGTCCTGCGATTCTTCCCCGGCCGCGGCAATCGCGTGTGGGGAGCGCGGTGCGTCACCTCTGATGCCGCGTGGAAATACATCAACGTGCGCCGGCTCTTCATTTTTGTGGAAGAGTCGATCGACGAGGGCACGCAGTGGGTAGTTTTTGAACCTAACGACGAACCGCTCTGGGCGCGGGTGCGAGCAACCATTACCAACTTTCTTACCAGTGTCTGGCGCAGCGGCGCACTGCAAGGCGCGAAGCCTGACGAAGCATTTTTCGTCAAGTGTGACCACAGCACGATGACCCAGGACGATATCGATAACGGCAGGCTGATCTGCATTGTCGGCATCGCTCCGGTCAAACCCGCGGAATTCGTGATCTTCCGCATCCAGCAGAAGACGCTGGAGAACAAGGTCTAAACAGTGTTTGCCGGCAGACAGACCACCATAACCAAAGAGGAGAACTATGCCTGTATATCGAGACGACCCTTACGCTGGTTATAACTTCGAGGTCGTCGTCACTGGCATCAGCGACGACGGCAAAGCGGTCAAGGGTTCATTCGCCGAATGCTCGGGACTTGAGGCGGCGATGGATCCGATCGAATACCGCAACGGCAGTGAAGACATTACCGTGCGCAAGCTGCCGGGCTTGAAGAAATTTACGAACATCACGCTCAAACGCGGAGTGACTGGAGATCTCGCCTTCTGGAACTGGATCCTTCAGGGCATGAACGGAACGATTGTGCGCACTGAAGGTTCAGTCCTCCTGCTCAATGAAGCCAAGCAAGAGGTCATGCGCTGGAATTTCAAGCGGGCCTGGCCAGTCAAATGTACGCAGCCGAGCATGAACGCAAAGAACAACGAGGTTGCCATGGAGTCGGTGGAAATCTGCCATGAAGGCCTCTCAGTTGATGGACAGGCAGGATGAGATCGGCGGCGACAGTTCCGGGCCTCTCCTTTTCGGTTTCGCCTCCCGCGGCGGAGCGCTCCCCCTTGCGCTCGGATGTGGCGGGCTTTATCGGACGCACCAGGCGTGGTCCGGTCGGCGTGCCAATTCGGGTCGAAGGCTGGCGCGGCTATCAACGTGAGTTTGGCGGCCTGGCCGGCGATGCCGACATGACTTATGCCATTCGTGGCTATTTCGAAAACGAAGGTGAGGTCGCTCACGTGATCAGGCTTTGTCACCCGTCGGCAAAGTCAGCGTCCGCCGAATGGAAGATCGGCGCACTCGACAAAGATGGGAACTGGGTCGACGGTTCGCCCGCCGGGTTCGAACATACGGGTTACCGAATTACGGCCAGCAGCCTGGGTGCCTGGGCCAATAACACCAGGATCGCAATTAGTTATCGACGGCGAGGAGCTTCGGGCAGACCTGAGTTGGACATAACAATTGCTGTACCTGATGAGCCGACGCAGTATTTCACCGGTCTCTCGCTGAGTTCCGATCTCGCGTCCGAAACCGCTGAGACACTCAACACCTTCGAGGAATTCATCGCTTCGGGCTCGCGGTTCGTTCGCCTGGAACCGCTGGATCCCACCGAGCCGAAAGTCGTCGTCTGCCCTCAGCAGGCGCCCCACTCCGTGGATTGGGAACTAAAACTGGAAGGCGGTCAGGACTCTGAGGGTAAGGAAACGCCTGGAAAGTTGGCGTACCTCGACGCGCTCACAAAACTTGGGGACATAAACGAGGTGGCGCTGGTCGCGGTACCGGGCCTATTCAACGACATTCAAGATGACTCGGACGCGTTAGAGCAGCAGAACGAAGTGCTGGTTGCGTTGGTTGAGCAGGCCGAAGAACTTCGTGACCGTCTCGTCCTCATTGACGTGAAAACCGAGAGTGATCATCAGGGAAAGCGAGATCAGGCAATCAGAGAGGTGAAGAAAACTCTGGACTGGGTGGATGTTTTGCGCACCAGCTTCGGCGATAAAGCCGCGAGAGCGGCAGTTGTCTATCACCCACGCCTGACGATTCAGGATCCGCTCGGTGGGGTGAGAAGCCCTTTGCGGAGTATTCCTCCGTCCGGACACGTGGCGGGCGTGATCAGCCGGCTGGACCGCGAGCGAGGCGCGCATCACACACCCGCCAATGCTGAGATCTTTGGCGCGGTGGACGTAACCCAGAACTTCGATCCGGTCGAGCAGGCGCGTCTGAACATGTCGGGCGTGAATCTGCTGCGATGTTACCCGGGCCGGGGACTGTTGGTCTGGGGCGGACGAACTCTTCATCTCGATCGAGAGCGACGCTTTCTCGTATACCGCAGATTGATTCATCGTCTGGTGCGCGCGATTCGCCGGGTGGCTGAGCCGCTCGTCTTTGACAATAACGGGCCTGAGCTATGGCTCGCGCTGGTCCGGTCAATCACCACAGTACTGCTGGAGGCCTGGCGCGCCGGAGCCTTGAAGGGGGCGCGTCAGGAAGAAGCTTTTCGGGTCCGCTGTGACGAAAAACTGAATCCTCCCGACGAGCAGGATCTCGGTCGCGTTTTCTGCGAGATCGAAGTAGCGCCCGCGGCTCCCATGGAATTTATTCAGTTGCGGCTCTCTTTCAGTGGCGACGGCAGGTTGGAGGTGTTTGAATCGTGAATCCGAATCCGTTGGATCTATTAACGGATCCGCTGACCTCCTTCCGTTTCATTGTGACACTCAATCCTGGCGACGCGTATCTGCCGGCGGCGCAGGCCGCGCTGGTCAAGCTATATGCGACTGCCGGATTCCAGGAGGTCAAGGGATTGGGTGCAGACCTTGAAGTGACTGCTTATTCAGAGGGGGGCGTTAACGACCACGTGCATCAACTTCCGGTTCGTCATTCCTGGACGCGAATCTCGATGCGACGCGGGCTGACACTCGGAAAGGGTTTGTGGGAATGGTACGAAGCGGGATTGACGCAATCGCTTGGGGCGCGGCGCGATGGCAGCGTGATTCTGATGTCACCGGCCGGAATTCCCGTGGCGGCGTGGGAGTTTTTCGGCGGCATCGCCGTCAAGTGGACCGGACCGGAGTTCAATGCCACGCAGAATGCCGTGGCTGTAGAGAGTGTCGAGATTGCGCATAACGGCGTGCGTCAGGTCACGGTCTTTTAGGGTGAAATGGGCCGGCGAACTACCGGTTGTGAGCTATGGACATGGTTTCAATCAACAACCTGGAAGTGAGATTCGATGTCGAGGGCGACGGCGATGACGCGACTTTCGCCAGGCTGTTTGAGAAGTACGTTCGCCAGTGGAGCGGTCGACAGGACGAAGCAAAAGAGCGCGATCGGTTAACGGCGCGCGAAGGTTCGTTGGGGGACCAGCGCGAGGAGCCTGAATAATGAACACTCCCATAAGCAGCGCAGCCCAGAGCCTGCAACGAGCAAGTCTGGTGATCGAATCACCCTCCGTCCCGGAGAGCGAGCGCATCATCAACTTCCGCTTTAACCCGACTGAGTATCAGCTCCAAAAGGCAAACAATTTCGCCGAAATCGCGATACCCGGCCTGGAGTCTCCGCCCATTCAATTTGTCCGAGGCAACTGTGAAAAGCTGAGCGTCGAACTATTGGCCGATACCTCTGACACACTCAAGGATGTCCGCACAGAATACGTAAACAAGTTACGCGATCTGCTCAAGATAAGGAGCGAATCGCACGCGCCGCCAATAGTCAATTTTGTGTGGAGCACGAAAGTATTCAAAGGGGTGGTTGAGAGTCTCAACATCACTTACACACTTTTCTCTCCCGAAGGCGTCCCCCTAAGAGCCAAGCTTAGCCTGACGCTGAAGGAATACCGGCCGGTCAAGATTCAGATTAAGGAATCGCCGAAGACTTCTCCCGATCTGGAAAAGAATTGGGTCGTTAGACGTGGTGACCGGCTTAGCAGCATTGCGGCCGCTGTTTACCGCGACGCGAGTGCCTGGCGCGCCATCGCCAGGGCCAACGAGATTCGGGACCCGCGCACGCTGGCGCCGGGAGTTGTGCTTAGGCTGCCGAGAATAACTTGAACGAGGTCGCGAGAATGCCGACTGAGCTAATTGAGAATCCGGCGCCGACCGACTACTACGCGCCAAATTTCAAAGTCATGGTCGAAGGCCGCGAACTTGATGCGTCGACTCACGGCGATATCCTGGATTTGAGTGTGGTGATGGACATCGAAAACCTCACCACCTTCAACTTGACGGTCAACAATTGGGACGACGCAAGCTTCGATTTCAAATATAGCGACCGGGAAACGTTTGACGTGGGCAATCGGGTGAACATTCAAATGGGCTATGCCGACGAGCTCAAGTTTATGACAAACGGCATCATCACCACATTGACGCCGCGTTTTCCCGACTCAGGGTCGCCCACTATGGGCGTGACGGGATCTGACCCTCGGGTCAAACTTTGTGAACGCAAGCCTCAGCCTGGCGACCTCAGGAAATTTGTAAACAAGGCGGATTGGGAAATCGCGCAGATCATTGCCCAGCGCAACCAGATTCCTTTCGAAGTTTCAAAAAAAGGCGCAAAACGACCGGAGGTAATCCAGCGCAATCAGGACGATGCCATCTTTCTGATGGAGCGCGCTAAAAGCATTGATTTTGATTTCTTTATCCGGGCAGACGAGAAAACAGGAGTTGATAAGCTTTATTTCGTCGAGCCCACAGATAATCGCGATGCGCGGCGCACGCGTATCTTTACGTTCGAATGGGGAAAGAATCTCATCAACTTCAATCCGCAGTTGAAGCTCAAACGGCAGGTCGGAAGCGTGACGGTGAGTGGCTGGGATCCGGCTACGAAGAGTCGCATTAGTTACACCGCCGGGCCAAGTGATCTACCAAACAGCGGTGGGGCCGGTAGCAATGGTGCGGACGTGGCAAGAAAAAGGCTTGGAAACAGGCAGGACGTAGTGGTTGATCGCCCGGTGACAAGCGTCCAGGAAGCGCGCGACTATGCGATGAGTTTGCTGCGGGAGCGCGCCTACGATTACCTCACGGGCAGCGGTCAAGTAATCGGATTGCCCGATATGCGGCCGGGTGATCTGATCGAACTCGTTGGCCTCGGCCAACGCTTCAGCGGCACCAGTGCCAAACCAATTCAATACTACGTCAAGAAGGTCACTCACACTTTGGGCAACTCTGGCTATCGGACCCAGTTTGAAGTTCGTTCAGTAAGCGACGGCGGAACAAAGAGCGGCGGCGGGGGAGGTCGGTGATGCCTGAGTCACGCTCCCGCACAACCGATAAGCGTTTCTTTGGCGTTTACGAGGCCATTGTTACGGAAGTCAACGATCCCTCCAGCCAGGGACGGGCCCAGGTGAAGTTCCCCTGGTTTGATGAGGAAATGGTGAGCGAGTGGTGTCGGGTGCGTCAGTTCTATGCGGGGAATAACTACGGCGCTTTTTTCGTGCCCGAAGTTGGCGATGAAGTCCTGGTAGCCTTTATCCAGGGCGACATGCGTTTACCCGTAATTCTGGGCGGCCTCTATAACGGCCAGGACAAACCGCCGAGTGCCCGCACCGCGGATAAAGATCAGAAGATGATCCGGACCAAGGGTCAACACGAAATTCTGATGGACGACTCAAAAAACCAGGAGCGTATCCGAATCAAGACAAAAGGCGGCCACCAGATCACGCTCGACGACATCAACGGAGCGGAAAAGATCAGCATCATTGACTCGAAAGAGAAGAATCGAGTCGAGATCGATTCCGTAGCAAACTCGATCAAGATTGAATCAAGCGGCGGCAAGCTCGTGCTGAAAGCCAAAGAGATCGAAATCAAAGCCGACACGACGCTCAAGGTTGAAGCAGGCGGTGAGATGACGATCAAAGGTGCGACCGTAAACATTAACTGAGTGGAACTGTGGAGCTATGGGAGTACCGGCAGCGAAAAAGGGCGATCAAGTCATGGCCACCGACACCCACATTGTGCTGGTGCCGTCAGGAACGGGCACCGTGCCAACGCCACTTCCGCATCCTTTCAGCGGAATCATCAAGGGGAACTTAAGCAGCGATGTGAACATCATGGGGCTACCGGCGGCCACGGTTGACAGCACTGCTGATAACACGCCCACTCACATTCCGACGCCTCCGGGCACTGCTTTCCAGAACCCCCCAAGCAACAAGGCCACAATCAAAACCGGCAGCGCCACGGTTAAGTTCAACGGCAAAGCGGCTGCGCGCAATGGAGACACAGCCGAGACTTGCAATGATCCGGCGAACCTACCCATCGGCAAAGTGATCGCCGTAGGCACGGTCTTGATTGGATGAAACAAGAAGGAGTGCGAGACGACGATGAATTCTCCGATTGTTGGCACAGGGTGGCGTTTTCCGATTCTACCCGATCTGACGGGGGGGCTTGGCTACACTTCGGGCGATGAAAATGTTGAGCAGTCGCTGAAAATTTTATTGCTGACCAGTCTGGGACAACGGGTCATGCGGACCGACTTCGGCAGCAAGGCCTCGCCTCTCGTATTCGCGCCGGGAAGTTTGCAAAACCTTGGTCTCTTGGAGGGGACCGTGCGTGATGCAGTACGTGATTGGGAACCACGCATTGATCTGGAGGAGGTGCGGGTTGAACCTGACCTCGACGACGAATCACGCGTTACGGTTCACATAGGCTACCGCGTCCGGCAGACCAATACGCGCAGCAATTTGGTGTTTCCATTTTATCTGACCGCTCCAGAGAAAAGTTGATGGCCCTCGATCCAATCAAACTCGACGATCTCACCTGGAACGAAATGGTCGTGGCCATCAGGCAGCGCATTGCCACCGCGTCGGCCGGAAATTGGACGCTGCACGCGCCAGTCGATCCCGGCGTTACGTTACTCGAACTTTTCGCGTATCTCCTCGAGCAGCGACTTTACTGGATGGACCAGGTCCCTGACTCGCGCACCTGCGGCGCCCTGGCGCTGCTTGGCGCGCAGCCCCGTCCAACCCGGGCGGCTGCAACCGTAATGTACTTTCCAGAAATCGATCAAGCGACAGTGTTGGCCAAGGGCACAGGGTTGACTCTCGAACTATCGGAGCCGCCACTGATCTTTTCAGCTGAAAGGGAAATCGCCCTGCTGCCTCTACCTCAGACCGGCGAGCTGATCAGCCTCTTTATTGATGGAGAAGATCGAACGCCGGATTTGTTACATGGAATCGTCCTGCGACTCTTTCCATCCGGCGGCTCTGGGGATGTCAAGATCGTTGTCCGGGTGGCTGGGCTCCTGCCGCCCAAAATCAACGGCAAATATCTCTCGCTGTTGTTCGATTTGCGCGATCCGGGTGGCATAGCTCCTGAGTGGGCGCCGCAGTGGAATTCCGATTTTCAACGCGATCGCGGCGACGACCCGAATGTGGCGACGCAGGCCGAAGGAAATCCTGCCCAGGGTGAACCTAACACTGAGGCGTCCATACCTCCACCGGCTGAGATCTCATGGTCTTACAGCGGCGCCGGCGGCAAAAGGATCCCATTCGCTCCAGGTGAAGTCGTGGACGGCACCGGCGGTCTGCGCCGGTCGGGCGTGGTACTGCTGCCAATCAGAGTCGGGACCGACAACAATATCGATTGGCAGCCCGAACCTTCAGACGATGAGAGCGAAACTCATGCATACGCGCTCTGGATGCGAGTTGACGAAGCTACTTTCAGCGCTCCTCCGCGTTTGGAGCGATTGATACCCAACGTCGTAATTGCTTCTCACCAGCGAGAAACAAGGGAACACCAGTTGACGCGCGAGTTCCCACCCTTATCCGGCAACGTAATCAGTCTGGCCGATCTATCGGAGGAAGATCTGGTCGACGCCCATCCGCCGATTGAGGACACGATCAAGCTCAGTATTCGAGAAGCTGACGATAAGTGGCATTCCTGGAGGACAACGTCAGATTTGAGTTTTCACGGACCATCGGACCGTGTGTTCATCGCTAACCGGGTGTTAGGGGAAATATCTTTTGGTGATGGTCTCACCGGACGCTTGCCGATCGTGAAGAATGACAGCCAGCCCCAGTTCAAAGTGAAATACTGCTTCGGCGGCGGAACCGCAGGCAATCTCGGGTTAGGTAATTGGAAGACTTCCAGGTTGCCAGAGCTGAACGACGTTCGCCTGGCAGCCGTGAACGTTGTCCAAACCGCGGGGGGAGAAGAACCGGAAACGATGGAAGCGGCTCGGGAACGCGCCGCCACGGAACTCAAGCAGCGAACTCGGGCGGTAATTCGCGAAGACTACGAAGAGATTGCTCGCACAATTCCGGGGATTGCGATCAAACGAGCGCACGCGGCGATTGGGCTTCATCCGAATTATCCCTGGGCGTTGATTCCGGGCGCCGTTACTGTTTTTGTCGTTCCGGACGTCTCACGTCCGGATGTCCTCAGCGAAGATTCTCCGGAGTTTGAGGGCGCCATCGTCGAGAGCGCTTTTGTAGCCGCGCCCGTTCCCGATCCCGGAGCTTTGGCAACGGTTCGCGCGAAACTCGAGGTCGCGCGGCTGGCTGGAAATGAGGTTTTCGTTTCCGCTCCGCTCTACCGGCCGGTCGATTTGACCCTCGAAATTGAATCCAATTCAACTGAAGCAACCGAACTCAGTCAGAAGATCAGACGGCGGTTGCGATCGTTCCTCGATCCTCTCATCGGTGGAGATGCCGGTGACGGTTGGCCCTTCGGAGAGCCGCTACGTCCTTCCGCCATCTTGCGCGAAGCTCAAGCCGCGCTCGGTACCCAGGGGCGACTCCTACAAATCTTCATTGATCTGGCGCCCACAACCACGCCGCCCAAAGGAACTGACTTTCCAGATCAGAAGAAACCTGATTGCTCGCCTTGGCCACAAGCGGAGAAGGAAAACGGTTCTCAGCAAAACGATCCAACCTGTGCGGATGTCGCCATCGGCGCTCATGACCTCGTTGAGCTACGCCGGCTCACGATTAATTTCCATCGCGCCCAGGAGAGTGGGGGAGGTTTGCGATGAGTGAAGTCTGGTGGGGAAAGGAGTCTTTGAGTAACCGCCGGGTACGTTTGAAGCCCGTAATTCCGCCTTTGCCGCCCGTCCCCGAGCTTTCGGCGCCATCGCGCCAGGACGTGAAGAATGAATTACGAAGCCGGATTAGGTCATTTACTCCGGAGTGGACCAATTTGCGGACCACAGATGCCGGCATGGCGCTGGTTCAACTCTTCAGTGAGCAGTTGGAACCTGTGCTGGAACGCCTAAATCGGTTGCCCGAAAAGACGTTCGTTGAATTTCTGAATGTTGCCGGAATAAAACCTCTGCAGGCGTCTCCGGCGGCGGCGTTGCTCGAGTTCGAAGTTTCTGACACTGCGCCGCAATCCGTTTTTGTCGGCAAGGGTTTTCAAGCCAGCGCTCAGTCGGCTGAGGGTCCGGACGATCTCGTGGTCTTCGAGACCGAGCGCGATCTGGTTGCCGCTCCGGCAAAGATCGTTGAGATGCATGTGCAGGAGGATAATCTCTTTCAGTCGATAGATCCGCAGGCCGAGAATGTTGAGGGATTTCTTCCCTTCGGCAGTCGGCCAGAACCCGGTCGAGCACTCTTCATCGGCTTCGCGAGCAACATTACGCCTGGACCGACAATCTCGCTCGGCATTCGTGTCGCTGCTCCACCGGGCGCGCCGCCGCCGTCGGCGGCTGGCGGTGTCGCGCCGCTGCCGGTGTCTTACGCACCACAATTGGAATGGAGCGTTCTTGATGGAACAAAGTTCTTGCCGGCCGAAATCGTTCTCGATGAAACCGGCGGCTTTATACACAGCGGGGTGGTCGAGTTGCGACTGCCGCGCGAATGGCGAGTGGGAAGGCCGACGGGGTTAAGCGGCAAACCACCGCTGCGGTGGCTGCGCCTGGAAGTTGTTTCAGGTACGTTTGCGGAAAGTCCGGTACTAGCATCAATCAAGCCCAATATGGTGCCTGCAAGTGCCGCGCGCACCATTTTCAACGAGGCGCTTGAGCCGTTGCCGCAGAGCCGGAACCGGCAGATGAGCTTGAGCCAGAAACCAATTCTTCCGGACTCTCTAATAATCGAAGTCGACGAAGGTGGCTTCGATGTTTCCAGCGGACCGGAAGCAAACGTCCCGGTGTCCGATGGAAACGCGAAGGCAGACCCGCGAAAGAAGTCCAAGACCAGACGGTGGAAGCAGGTTGACGATCTTGGGCCTTACGGGCCTGACGACGAAGTCTACGTACTGGATCCCCTCGAGGGCGTGGTTACTTTCGGCGAGGGCGTTCATGGGGCGCCGATTCCCCAGGGCTTCCGCAATGTGCGCGCACAAAGTTATCGGGTGGGCGGTGGCGGCGCCGGCGCGGTAAAGGCGGGCGCGATTAGCACTCTGCTTTCGTCCGCTCCCTTTATTTCCAAGGTCGTCAATCCCTGGCCGGCTACGGGCGGTCTTAATCGCGAGACCACCGAGCAAGCCATGCGGCGGGGGCCACAGGAGATTCGAGCGCGCTCGAGAGCCGTCACGGTCGCGGACTATGCCCTGCTCGCACGGCAAGCACAGGGAGCGCTTGTCGCCCGCGCCCATGCGGTGGCCGGACTGCATCCCTCTTTTCCAGGACGATCGATTCCGGGGGTTGTCGGTGTCTTCGTCGTGCCGCCGGATCGTAATGAAGGCCCGCCAACTGCCGATGAAGACACGTTGCGAGCGGTTGCCACTCACTTGAGCAAGAATGCCGCGCCCGCGGGCGTTGAGGTTGTGGCAGCGGCCGCGCGTTTTCACAAAGTGAAGGTCGAGGCCGCAATCACAATTCGCACCGGCGCCGACTCTGGCAAAACGGTGCGCGACGCGCTGAAAGTCCTGGATGAATATCTGCACCCACTGACCGGCGGCGAAGACGGCTCTGGCTGGCCGTTTGGAGGCACGTTGCGTTACCAGAGTTTAGTCCTGCGTTTGACCAATATCGATGAGGTGAGCGCGGTGCCTACGCTCAACATTATTGCGGACGGCACACGATTTCTCGCGTGCCAGGACTTTGTACCGGAAGCGCACGCACTACTTTGGGGCGAGATCCACCAAGTCATAGTTCAGCAGCGAAAGGAGACCGGATGAGCTGCGGCGGGGCATCCCAGAACTTCAGATTGCTTGACGGCTTTGTCGGCTGGGATGTGGCGGACTGTGGGGGCTTGACCGGTCTAGCGCTTGACGAAGCGGCAGGCCTGAGACTGGCGCAGGAGAAGGCTGATAAGAATCCATCGGATTGTCTTGCGGCCGACGCCTTTACGCCACTTAGTATCGTGCTCGCATACATGCTGCCACCGCGACTGGCACGCGGATGTGGAAGATGCGACTGGTTTCTCGTCCATAAGACCCGCCTCATGCGCCATGATTGTTGCACGCCAGGTTTTTTGCCGGCGTGGAGTGATCGTTGCGATCAGCGTCTCTTGTCCGATGCTGTCGCCGTCGCCGCGCGAGGTCATCGCGTGGCGGTATCTGACGCGCAAGCAAAGCGCATCTGGATCTGGGAGGGCGACGGTCAACGACTGATTGGATCAATAAATACTGAACGACTAACCGCAGATCTGGAATGCGATCGATACGATTCAGATCGGCGACTGGTTCGTCCTCGTCCGATGGCTTTCACAACCTGGGGCGAGTTGTTGGTCGCCGACCTTGATACAAACTCTATTTGGCGCTTCGGTTCGATCGGCGAAGTTCGAGGAAAGCTGAAACTCGCACTGCCGAGCGCAGCCGATCGGGGAAGTATCAAGTACCTCGCCGTTAGCGATGATTGCTCAATCTGGGTCGTTACCGGTTACGACAACCGTTCGTTGGAGCTTTGGCAGGCAAGCCGCGAAGACAGTCAATTCAAACAGGCTTCGATCAAAAAACTTCAGGAATCTTTCAAACCTACGGGACTGAAAGCCGCTGACGACGAGATTGGGTTCTGCATCGACCAGTGCGGTCCTGAAGGGTTGCCGGTCACTCGATGCTTCGGCTGGGATGGAGAACCTACAGAAAAACCGATTGCGCCTCCCGGACTGCCCAGACTTAACCAACAAGGGCAATTGCTAACCCGCGCGCTTGATAGCGGTATTCCGCGCTGCCGCTGGCATCGTGTACGACTGGATGCTGAGGTACCGTCGGGAACCAATTTGGAGATCGCCTTGGCTACCAGTGAGCCGGATAGCAGCGGGGCCGAGCCGCCGCCGCAGGGTAACAGTCAGCACGAGTCGGGCTGGGAGGATTTCAAGCCGGGCGTGCCCCATCATCTCGATTGGCAAGTGGCGCCCTTTGGGGTCCTCGATTTCCTGATCGATCAGCCGCCCGGTCGTCTCCTTTATGTCCGCCTAAGACTGAAGGGTAATGGCAACGCCTCACCGGTTGTGCGACGCGTGCGACTCGATTTTCCTCGCGTCAGCAGTTTGGAAAACTTGCCGTCGGTATATCGAGACAATCCTGAAGCCGAGGATTTTACCGAAAGATTTCTAACGCTCTTTGATGCGTCATTGAGTGATTTGGACCGCGCCATCGAACGTGCCCCGGCCCTGCTTGATCCCGAAGGCGTCCCGGCCGAAGTCCTGCCGTGGCTCGGCAGTTTTCTCGATCTCGTTTTCGATCCGGCCTGGAAACCGGAGCTTCGTCGTCGGATTCTGCGCGCGCTGCCCGATCTCTATCGTCGTCGCGGCACCATCAGCGGGCTCTCTGACACAATCAAAATTATCTTCGACGTTACGCCGGCGATTCAGGAACTGGCTACTGAACGGGCTTGGGGCAGTGTCGCGCGACGCGAAGGACCGGCACACCCAAATACCGCGCGCCTGGGATCGGTGCGTTTATTCGGTAAGTCGCGCGCGCGCTTCCGGCTCAACACTTCAGCGCTGGGCCGGGCGCCGCTAAAGAGTTACGGCAATCCCGATCTCGATCCTTTATTGGCGCAGGCGTTTCGTCTGCGTGTGCTGGTTCCGCCGCTGGCGGTTACCTCTGCCAACGCGCGACGCAGCCTCGAGCAACTGGTGGTCAGCCAGAAACCGGCCCACACAACCGCCACCGTTCGCTTTGGCGGCGATGGTTTCCTACTGGGTGACAAATCTGCTGTGGGGGTGGACACAATTTTCGGCGCGCTGCCCCCACCCGTGGTGGGGAAATCCGGCAACGTACGTTTGGGGCACATGAGCGTGCTCCGCCGGGGAAGACGCGGCCCGGCCAGCGGTATACGGCTGGGAGAGACAAGCGTCGTGGGCGTACAAACAATTGCCGCCTGAGGTCGGCAAAGAAAACTCACGCCTCGGTTGGAAGGCGCTCAAACGAGAGCGGTACGACCTCTTGGTTGTCGCCGATACTGGCGCCGTCAGTTCACGGCAAAGCAAGGCAAACTTACATTCAACAGTCTGATCTTTCAGGAGCAAATATGATTACCGAAAACAGAATGCAACCGCCGCGCGAGGACGTCATTGATCAAAACAGGAGCGCCTGTGATTCCATGCCCGACTTCACTCGGTTGAGATATTTCCATGGGCAAATGCTCGGGGCTAACGACTTTCAAAACGAACAAGACTACTTTCGGGAGAAGCTCAAACTCCTCAATCGATGTCTCCAGGGCTATGGAACAGTCTGTGGTTTGAAGGTCATCGCCATTACGGACGATCCCGACTGTAAGCCCCTTAAATATGACGCTGAGGTCCAGGATACGCAGGAAGCTCGCGAGGGGGATCAGCAGGCGGCCGAATCGAGGCCATTCAACGTCGAATCGGGGTCCATCGTCGAATCGGGGTCCATCGCGGATTCGCGATATCGTCGCCAGCCACTGTGCGTGGAAATCGAATGCGGGCTCGCCCTCGACTGTGAAGGAAACGAGCTCGTCGTGCGGTACCCGTTGCGCGTTGATCTGAGGCGCGAACTTAGCGATGGCGAAAATTTGGAGATTGACAAATGGTTGCAGAACGCAGTTGAAGAAGTGGCCGGTCCCAGGTTGTATCTGAGTATCTGCTTTTGCGTGCAGCCGATCGATCCAGTGCGCCCGGTGCTGCCGGATGCCTGTAGCGCGGTCTCGGAATGCGTCTATAGCAAGCTCCGCGACTCAGTAAAGGTAAAGGTCACGACACAGGAGCCAAACCGGAATCATTGCCGTGATAATTGTTGTGACAAGTGTGGAGACCGGTGCCTTTTGCTGGCGGCCATCGAGGTTAAGAGAGAGCATCTGGTTATCCACAACGACGTCCGCCGTTGGATCACCGTCTACGAGCCGGTAACGATCACCGGGATCAACTGGTATCACGGCGCCGGCTACACCATCAATGAAGCCAAGGGCCTTCTGCGACAGGACGGGCTGCTGATCGAATTCTCACGTCCGGTTCTTACTGAGACTATCACCGACGGCGTGGTTGACGCCTGGGTTATGGAAGGAGGCAGTGGCCGCTCCGGAAATATCTACAACATGGCATTGAAGATCATCCTTCCGGCCGATAGCACTGGAACGATCGCTCCAACGACAACGTCTCTCAGGGTCAAACGGACATCGGCCGAGACTTTGCAGGACGGGGACCGCGTGCTGCTGATCGTGCGCACCGATTTCATTCTTGATGAATGCTGTCGCCCAGTGGATGGCAATCACGTCGGGGGCCGAGTGCCTTATGTCGGCGCGTCCGTTAACTATGGCGGCAATGGTGGTAGCGCGAAAAATAGACTGCGCAACGGCAACGAAATCGAGCAGCACAGTTGTCTGACGCCTCCGCGCCGGTACGGCCCCTGGGTGTCAGGGAATAATTCAGCCGGCGGCACTTTTGAAAGCTGGTTCTACATCAGGGATCCAGATTCCGACGACGAGAGACCTAAGGCAGAGTGATCATGTACTCGTTCTGGATTTGGAAATTGAAACTTTTCAAGAATGTGCGCGCCGGCGCCGCGCGAAAGTTTCGTGTGACAGTCAGTTCTGTAATAAAGGAGATCATATGATTGCCAACCCCAGTTATAAGGCTACCGGTTGTGGCTGCGGCGGTAGCGGAACGCCCTCTGCCGGACCATGCGGTTGCGGCGGCACAGACTGTCCCGCTTGTCAGGGTCAGGGGATTGTCCGTCCGCGATTCTTCGCAGGACAGCTCTTGACTGAAGACGACCTGCAACTGTTAACCGACTACGTCGGTCACAAGAATCGCTTGCACAATCGCCGCTTGTTCGGCGCCGGAGTTGTTTGCGGCCTCGAAGTCAGTTGCCATCCGTGCGGCAAGGGCCAGGTGATCGTGCATCCGGGCTATGCCCTCGACTGTTGCGGCAATGATCTAATGCTTGCCTGCGCCCAAGCTCTCGACATCCCTGCGATGATCCGCAATCTGCGACGGGATCAGTTGGGCGGCTACGACTGCGGCGATCCGTGTCCGGATCCTGAGGAGCTTGCCGCGACTAATCCGCAAGTTGGCGAACGGACGAACGGTCAACAGGACGCGGTCCTGCAGCCCGCCAAACCTAACATGCGCTATTGCCTTTACCTCCGTTATTGCGAGCAGTCATCCGATCCGGTGATGCCCTATTCCACCGGCGACGAATGCGGCAGCGTTGCCTGCGAACCAACACGCGTGCGCGAGGGTGTAAAGTTTGAGTTGCGCTGCCGGCCCGCTGACGCCGCCGCCAACCCGTTGATTCAGCGTCTCTGCGCCTGTGTGGGAGATGTCCGTCGCTTTCTTAACGTTCTCAATGCTTTGGGAACACTGGGCAGCCATACCGCAGTGGCCCAGGCCGCCCTGGCAAAGGATCCGGCGGCCTTTCAGTTCGAAACGGTCTCGTTCATGGAACAGGCAGACCGTGAGTTGGAACAACAGATCAAAAACTTCCGCGAGAACCCCTCGAAATCAATTCCGACTGAACTAATCCTGGCCGTCCGCGACACAGCATTTTTGGTGAATCGTTTCGAGGTTCTGGCTCCAGCGGATAAGGCAAAGTTCCTCCAGACAAACCGAGAGTTGGGTGGGATTCTGGAGCGCACAAAAGCTGCTATCAACCAAGCCATCGAAGTAACGAGCAAGGAAGCCGTTCCTAATTTCAACGCGATTCGCGATTGGCTCATTGAACGACTTAGCCAGTCGCCTTTTCTGAGCGATTGCACCTTGCGCGAAAGAGTTTACGCAGTGCCTCTGCCCATGGTGACTCAAGCGAGCGAGGACAGGGCGCGGATAGTCGTTGCCGAGAACCGCCCGTTGATCGAAGCTTTCATTAACTACTTGCGCGACTGTGTCTGCCGCGTGGTGAATCCGGCCTGTGTGCCTTGCGACGATGCGGGTGTGGTCCTGGCGTGCCTGGAAGTCGGGGATTGCGAGGTAGTGAAAGTCTGCAATCTGGAGCGCACCTTCGTAATCTCGCCCGCCGCGGTGCGTTACTGGCTGCCGCCGCTGCAATTACTGGGCAATTTGTTCGAACGATTCTGCTGTGATTCGCTCGATCCGCTTTTTACCGAGGACCCAAACAGGTTGCTCGGCAATCTGCTAAATGAAGAGATCAAACGAATGCTGTTTGATTCGCGTTGCACCGGCGAAGGAAATTTGATCGGAACACTCATTGACCAACTGTTTCAGCGCAAAGAGTCACCGCGACCAAGGGTCATGGGGACGGTCGATGCAAGCCCAGTCAATGAGCAGACAGCGACAACTGATGAAAAGGAGAAGGCCGCGGAGCCAATCGAAGCCGCGGCGCAAGTGACAACCACGGCGGCTCCGGCGCCGGCCAAGGCGGAAACGGAACCGGCTGAAACCAACGGGAATGACCAACTCAAGAACGGGGAAAAACCGGCATCCAAAAAGAGCGGCCTTCCCAAGACCAAGACGAAGCAGCCTGCGAAGAATTCAGCAGGAGGTGAAAAGTGAGCACCGCAATTGAGCGACCGCTCTTCTTCGAGAACCAGATTCTTGGCGCGGCGGATCTGACGGCGACCGTCGAACATAGTCGCGGTCTACAGGCGCGCCACGAACGCTACTTGCACCTCTGGGGAATCGCTTACGGGCTTGAACTAAGCGGAGAAGACGATGAAGAGGACGGCGAGAAGTTCAAACGGATCACGCTCTCAGCAGGCGTGGCGATCGACGGAAACGGCCGCGAGATCGTCGTGCCGCAGTCTGAGCCGTTGAGCGAAAACAAATTTTCGCAGTTGCAACTGACTGCCGGTCTCAAGCTGGAGGAGGTCTGGTTTCCGGTCTTTCTGGTCGGACGAGATCAAGCGGCTCAACAACAGCCAATGAGCACGGGCGCCTGCGAAAGTTCCGCGGTGGTGCGCAAGGTCGAAGGATATGAAGTGACATTTGATAGACCGGGCAAAGCGCGCAAGCTTGGGGAACAGCCCGCCGGCGGAGTTTCGGACGGGCCCGGCAACGATGGCTGGAAGATTCTATTGGGTTTCGTGCAGTCGAATACCGCCGGGGATAAGTTTACCGCCTTTAAGTATGAGGTTGACGGGATTGGCCGCAAGTATGCCGGCGTGCAGGCAGACGAGATCGCGGCCCGCAGCGGATCTTTGCAACTACGCACTCGGACTGCGCCGCAAACAAAGAAGCCGGCCGTGGTCGTGGATGAGACCGGTGACGGGCGCCTGCAATTCGGATCACTCGACGCAACCGGAAAGCTGGTTCCGGTTTTTACGGTGGACGCGCAGGGTAACGTCACGGCTGAAGGTAAGATCAAGGGCGCGCTAACTACCGGAACGGTCCAGGTAGAGTCCGGTATTGCCACCCATGGAATGATCCTGCCTTTGCCGCCGGGCATTACCGAGAAACAGGTCAGCGACGGTGAGGCGATTGTGCAAACGCAGGTGTCGCTGTGGACCACCGGCGAAACAATTCCTCCGGGAAGTTTCAGCACTGACGAGTGGAGCGCTTTTCCGTTGGAAGTGTCCGTCGACTCCGAACGACGGGTGCGTTGTCAACTGCGTTGGGTTCAACTTCGTCCGGCGATAATTGGCGTCATCGAAGATCACCCCGCCGTTTGTAACTATCTCGTTCTCGCTTCGGTGAAGGAGAAAACGGCATGAGCGCTAAGATGCAAGTCCTTTTCGTAAAACAGACCGGTCACGTACTGGCCGCGTTTACGCGTACCTCTGATCCGGAGGGAAAGCCCAAGGTCAACGATCTAGTCGGCAGCGGATTGCTGGTCCGCAATCCGAAAATTCTTGCGACAACCGGCACGACTGGCGGCGAGGAAATAACGGTTGACCCTGACTCGTTGGATGTATCTGTGATTGATTTCAATCCGGACGTATTTCGGTCTCCCTCGGGCTTCGCGGTCAGTGGTGGAACCGCGGAGTTGCTGGGGCCGGTTACTCCTGAAGTCCCCGTCCTTGCTGAAGACAAATTGACCGTTAGTCTTGGGCCAGCTTCGGCCCCAGTCAATGCCCCCGACGATCTGAAAGTTTGGGCCATGATCGAGAAAATTCTGACCCCGACAGACACTGAGCCGCTGCGCAGAATAATGGAAGGCAAGATTAAGAAGACAGAAACCCATACCGATCTGAGTCCCACGATCAAACCAGGCGGTGCTGGAGCAACGATTCCACTGACCTCCAAGTACTATGCTCTGACTTTGGTTGAGGGCCGGCAGCCCGTCTTCGCCGTGCTTCCTCCATGAGATCTATCTGCGCATGAATCGATCGAATTATGGCGGACATCAACATTCATCGCTGCACCTTGCGCATCGTGCGACACGGCGGCTGGAGTTGGGGACCAGAGCCGGGCAAGCTGCTACAGTCTGCAATCAAAGCGTTACCGGATTTACTTTCCAATGAACTCAGCAAGCTTTGGGAAGATGATGTCGAGCTGGAATTTACCGCTCCGATCTCCTTCCGCATTCCGCTCCGCATAGCCGAACTGGCAGCCGTAACTGATGCCGGCCGGCATCTTGTTTCAACGCAAACATCAACGCTGCAAGCGCTGGGCGAGCGTGTCGGCCAGGCCGCGCGCAAAGCCCTGGTCGGCGAGCGGCCCGTTACCGGAGCTGCGCCCGAACCCGAAGCGCAGTCCACCATCGATCAAGCGATCTACCTTGAACGCGAGGACAGCAACGAAAGTGCCGTCTTCGGGGTACTGCGTTCCTGGCGCCGCGCGGGCGTGCTTTCGCGCCGACTGGCGGCGTTCTCGCAGACGGATCTCGAGGCCTGGCTCAACCGGTTAATACAAAATGCGCGCGGTCCGGACAGCCGAGATCGGGCTCGGCCGGTTAATCGAGAATCGATTCGCCGTGACCTGACCGATCAGTTCATGGATGAAAACGTTTCCTCTGTCACTTCGGAAATGAGCGAACGCTCTGTTGGCGGTGCCAGGCCGTCTGCTGCTTCGGAAATGGTCGAAAGCCTTGTCGATGAGAGCGCGCGGCGGCTGCAAAACATGCCGGGCGATCGCGCAGCGATTCTGCGTCGGCGTCTGATTGTCTTGATCGAAGTAATGACTGAGGCCAGTTTAGGTCAGTGCACTCCGGCGTTGTTGTCCGCATTGGATCGCGTGTTACCGCTTGATGGAAGTCGACGACCTGGGTCCATTGATTCAGAAAATAGTTCTGAACACAGCCGGGAGCACAAAACTGCGTCAGGAGCCGCGGTGGGACGGTTGGCCGGGTCGTCAACTCTTTCGCCAGCCGTTTCGATGTCGGATTTTGAGAGCAAAGCCACATCCAATGATGAGAGCGAAGCCAGATCCGCGAAATTAGATTTCGCGATCGCGACCGGCGACCGGAAACCAGTCTTGGCGTCGCGTCATGCGCCAACGGCGCGCGAAACCCGCTTAATAGATCAAGTCAGGGCGGCGAAAGAAACAGAATTTTCGGCCGCCGAGTTTTCTGGTCGACCGGCCAAGTCAGAATTCTCGCCGTCCATCGCACAGACGCTGCAGACGGAGCATCCGCGGCGCTCGCCACAACCAGTAACGCTTCCATCGCCTCGACCTTCTCGTCACGGGAAGAGCCGTCAAATCGCGTCGGCACTGCCCTTCTTGTTACTTGGCCCACTGTCGAGAATTGGTTACTTAAAAACGCTGGCAGCGACGATGGAAGCTGCAGACTCTCTTCCGGCCCTGCCGTGTTTCGCCGCGGCACTGGCGTACAAGGTGCTGGCGCCGCCGGCGCGAGGGTGGAGGCGTAAGGCGGAGTCTATCGCTGCCGCGACGGCTTTTGCCGGACTGGACCAACCCGCGGCCGAACCCGCTCTGGTAGAGTTGGCCCAGCAATTGTCGCATCGCCTTTCGCCGCTCGACGTTGCACTCTCCGGCCCCTTGATTAGCGGACATTACCCACAGAAACCTCTCTTGCTGTTGAGGACGGGCGCAACGGAGGAGACTGGGTTCCTTTTGGTGAAAGTTGAGGGTCTGTATCCGATCCAATACGCCGCAAGTGTTTCCGGCCTACGTCAGGTTTTGATTGAACTCGACTCGATCATTCTGATTCCTGAGAGTTCGGCGGAACCAGGCCTGTTACGTTGGCTTGACCAGGAAGGATTTCGTTTCGTCACTGATGCAATGCCGACACGCGGCGAGCGTTGGCGGACTCTGCCCCGCTCGCCGCAACAGCGTTGGTGGACCAACGAGGCGATCATGTCCGATTCAGCCCTCGTCAAGGTAGCCCGCACGCTTCGCGATGCTGCGGAAGAAGTCGCGACGCTCTGGCGCGTCCTGGCCGATCAGCGACCTGCTATTCCGCTGGCTGATGACAAAACGCTCGACCACCATCTTACTCTGGCGGCCTCGGTTGCCATGGGAACTATCGCCTGGGAGTTGTGGCGTGACCGTGAACCAACCGCGCCGCATCTGGTCCTGCAGCGGTTCGGCGATCTCGAAGCGCGCGTTACGCGAAAGCGAGACGTCGTGCACGTAAGTTTGCCCCTCGGAAAGCGTTTCCAGGATCTGCGTGATCATGGCTTGCTCGACGATGTGGCCGACGTGCCCTGGCTCAACGGGCGAATGTTGAAGTTCTGAATCAATTAGTTTTGTTGAGGAGCGGTTTGAATAATTCGATTGCGATAGAACATCTCCTGCTTCGCTTGCGTCCCCTCAATCGGGCCTTGCGCGCCGCCGTTGCATTTCAGGGACAAGCCGCGGCGCGACTGTTTCATCCAGATGTTACCCCGCTTTGTGTTACGGAAGAGCAGGTCCGGGCATTGCTCAGCGACATCGATCAATTGTCTAGTGGCCTGCGCCAGACTCGGCGAGCAACGCTTACAACTGAAGAGGCGTCCGCTGAAGTAAAACTGCGCAAACTTTCTCAGGCCTCTCAAGACCAATTGCCGCTTGATCGACTGACAACCGCGCTGGGACTTTCCGAATTCGAACAAGAGGCGGTGCTCTTATGCTCGGCGGTTGAGTTGGACCGTTCGTATGAGCGCATCTACGCTTTCATTCTCGACGATCTTAATCGTCGTTATCCTTGCGTGGAGTTACTCTGCTCACTGACCGCAGAGACGCTGGTCGAGCGCTGTGGACGCCGCCATGGGCTAAGTCCGTATGGAAAACTCCGTCGTTATGCAGTGCTGCAACCCCATTTGGAACCGCCGACTGAGTCGCGTCAGGAGCTACGGCTGGCGCCGGGTTTGTTTGCCTTTCTCACAGGCGCGAGCAGGGACCTTTCATTCTGCGACCGGGCAGAGGTTGCCTTGCCGGGAAGCTGGGATCACGCGCTCCTGCCAGCCGACCTCGATCCAAGCGTCATCAAACGATCTGGACAATCAATTCGAGACGGCCGGATTGGAGTGTTGGGCATATGGGGCCCGCGAAACAGCGAACGAAAAGAGGCTGCGAAGGCCGTCGCCGTCGCCGCCGGTTTGCCTTTGCGCCGTTGGTTGTTTACCGAGACGTCGTCACCGGGCCGATGGGAGCAGAACCTGGCCGAATCGATTCTTACGGCATCGGCATTGGGAGCAATTCTTTGGGTTGACACGGATTTTTTGAGCGACTCGGCCGGCGAGAGTTTGCGGGCGACAAGCGCCGTCCTGGCCGGCCATCTGGCAGTTTCAAGAAGTCCGGTCATTCTCACCGGCGCGTATCCCTGGCGACCCACCGAATTGCTGGGAGCTCGACCATACGCTCAGCTTGAGATCGGCACTCCCGGATATGACGCGCGCCAAACAATGTGGGAGCGCGCGCTGCCAGAGGTAAGCAAAACGCAGCGTGATGATTTGGCTGCGCGCTTTCGAATGAACAGCGAAGAAATACGTGCGGCGGCCCGGATGGCGGGAACGCAGGCGACCTTGTTCAACAACGGGAGGATCGTCCCAATCAGCGAACAGCTCGACCAGGCATGCGACGCAATTACGCGTAAGCAAATTTATCGCTTCGCGACCGTAATCAAACCTCGGCGGGGCCGCGATGATTTGATTCTTCCTGCTGGACTCCATCAACAGATACTCGAGATCGCGCAATTTCATCGGGCCTGGCCGCGGGTGTCCGAGGGTTGGGGCTTTGGCCGCATAGTCACGGGAGAAGGCGGGATCAAGGTGCTGTTCACCGGACAGTCGGGCACGGGAAAGACTCTGGCCGCCGAAGTAATTGCAGGCGAGCTGCGCATGACGTTGCTCAAGATAGATTTGTCTCGGGTCGTCTCCAAGTGGGTGGGTGAGACCGAACGCAATTTGGAACAGGCCTTCAGCGAAGCTGAAGATAGCAATGCGCTGTTGTTTTTCGACGAAGCTGATGCGCTTTTTGGTAAGCGCGGCGACGTGCGTCACGGCGTCGACCGCTATGCGAATCTCGAAGTCAGTTACCTGCTGCAACGCCTCGAAACATACTTTGGCCTCGTAATTCTCGCCAGCAACCTCCGCGACAACATCGACGCGGCTTTTACGCGTCGCTTCCAGATTGTATTGAATTTTCCGCGTCCCGAAACTGTCGAGCGGCGGCGCATTTGGGAACTCGCCTTTCCACGCGCGGCGCCGTTGGAAAAGGATATCGATTTCGACTTGCTGGCACGACTCGACATGACCGGCGCCAGCATCGTGAATGCGGCGCAAACTGCCGCCTTGTTAGCGATCGAGTCGACGAACAAAGGATCCCAGGAGGGCGCGCCGGTGGCTGTGATCACGCCCGCCCACGTGATTCAGGCAATCGCTCGCCAGTTCAAGCGTGAAGCACGACTGCTGACCGCTTCGGAGTTGGGATCTTACGCTTCGCTGTTGCAGGAGGGAATTTAAATGCAATCGCCTTCAAACTTTCAGCCGTGTAGAGTCCAATGTTAACGAGTAACGCAGGGAAATTAAGGAGAGGTGGAACATGAAGACGTTTGCGCAGAAAGAGAAGCGGCCATCATCGAGCCTTGATTCACCTAACACGGCAGCACCCGCGCCGGTCCATCGGGCGCCCTCCCGGCTCGACTTGCAGCGGGCCTTTGGTAATCAAGCGGTGCAACGAGTGTTGCAGGCTCACCCTGAATTCAAAGCGGGATCGGCCGATAAGACTTCGCCGCGGATCGAGCACGATTCCAACAGAATTTCCTTGCACGTTCCGGTTGTCGGGGTCAATCAGCCAAAACTTGCTATTAGCAAACCGGGAGACGAATCTGAGCGAGCTGCCGACTCTGTTTCCGAGCAAGTGATGCGTATGCCCGATCAACAGTTGCAGCCCGATTGCGACTCCGGTGGCGGATGCAGTAAGTGTCAGGTGGAAGAATCGGGAGTGGAACATAAGCGGTTGCAAACAAAGCAGGTCGGATCGAGCGACTTGGCGCAGGCCGGGACACCGCCCATCGTCCAGGAAGTATCACGCTCATCGGGACAGCCTCTCGACGAGGGAACACGTGGATTTATGGAATCACGCTTTGGACACGACTTCAGCCAGGTACGAGTGCGCGCGGATGTTCAGGCGGCAGAGGCGGCGCGGATGCTAAACGCGCGCGCCTACACAGTCGGTTCGAATATCGTTTTCGGCGCCGGTGAGTATGCGCCCGGGATGGACGAGGGGAAGCGGTTGTTGGCGCACGAACTGACGCACGTCGTGCAGCAGTCAAGCTCGACTGGTGCAACGGTTGGGCTTGCGCCCGTTACTTCACCCATCATTCAACGGGTGCTTATCGCAACCGGAGACACTGCGGGGTTTGCGTCGTTGGTCAACTCGATCATCACCACCCAGCTGCAATTGAACGTGGACAGTACGGGTCGGGTAACGTTGGATGCGACCCATGTTCAAGGTCCACCCACTCGAGAGGCAAGCGCGCTCACGGACGTCCTTCGTCAAATCATTTCCGACACCGTTCCGACGACGATAGCATTCGTTCATGGCGCGACATCGACGGATCCGGGCGATCAAGCGGTAATGATCGGTTCGTATGACTTGGCCCGAATCGACCTGGATGACGTAGGAGCAATCGGGTCAGGTGAAGGCATCAGCAGCGGTTCGGCTCTGGCTCACGAACTGGTTGAGCAACGTAGACGGCAGGTGTTTGCGGAACCCTATCCGGTTGCGCATGCCGCCGGGATGGCCGAGGAAGAGGTCGTCACCGGCGGTCAACGCGGAACCTCGACCCGCCGTCAAATCGACGCTACCACCTATGAGATCGAGATTCCGTTCACATATCCCGATCATACTGTGTGGGTAACTCGCGTGGTGCAGAACAACAACATACTTTCCGTCAGGCGTCGGGTTACTCGGCCGTGAACGCATCGTGCGAGAGTAATTTCTTTGGTCGTTTCGGGTGCGCTGAGTATTTGCCTCACGTACACCTCGCGGCCTCAGACACCGAACGTCACTCTTAAAGCGTTATCCGGTTCAGGAGGTATCATGCTCGATTTATTAAACGCAGACGTCACGTGGGATGCCAATTACGATGGCTTTGTTCCGCGCATCAGTGAGCGAGCTACCGCAGCCTTCCGCGACGACGAAGAAACTATCTCGACGTTGCTGGCATGGCTCTCGGACCCCGACAGGTTTGTGGTTGCCCACGTTGGGCTGACTCAGATCGCCGGACTCGAGTACTCCCCCTTCCCAACCTGGAACGGTTTGAGTATCCAGAAGGAATCCGACGGACGTGTGAACATCAACTCTGAACAGCGTCACACTCTCGCCAAGCGCTGGCAGTCCTGGCACGCGGCGTCTCCGCGACCGCGTGTGCTTTCTTTGTCTGAAGACGAGTGATGTGTGTTGACGTTGCCAGGGGATCAAATAATTCTTTCCGCGATCGGAAGTGTGCTTTTCAAAGAGCGCGATGGCGGCGCGAGCGCCGACATCGATCCGCAGTCAGTTCAAAGTCAGTTGGGCGGCGGGCAGTCACTCGACGCAGGTGTGCGAGCCCGCATGGAATCGGCCTTTGGCGAAAGTTTCGGTGACGTCCAAGTACACGCGGACGCGAAGGGCGCAGGAGTTTCTGAGAGCTTGAATGCGCGCGCGCTTACTGTTGGCCAGCATATCGCCTTCGGCGCGGGCGATTACAAACCCGGCACTTTGATTGGAGACGCGTTGATTGCGCACGAGTTGGCGCATGTGCTGCAGCAACGCGGCGGCGCGGCAACCGCTGGACCGGCACAGAAGGGAACTGGCGAGTATGGCGCGCTGGAAGAAAACGCTGACGAGGCCGCCGTCGGTGCGGTTGTTTCCAGTTGGGGCGGCGCGAGCAGAGGCTTGGCTAAGATAAGCGCACGCGCTTTGCCGAGTTTGAAGTCTGGATTGCGTCAGCCTGGAGCCTAAAAATATGCGCGCACCCAAGCGGCCTAATCAGAATTCCCAGGAGACCAACAGCTCAGTAGTCACCTCGCTAAAGATTCGCTTACACGGGCGGAGCTATCACGCGTTCAAGTTCTGGGGATGTGCCGCGCTTGGTTTGGCTGTCCTGCTTGGCATTACCGTGGGAGCTCATCGAGGTCTTTCGTTCTGGGTATTGATTGTATATGCCATCGTGGCATTGTCCACGTTTTTCGCCGTGGCCTTTGTGACGAAAGTCCTAACCGGTGAAGAGGGTCTTACTTTCTATCACCAATTAATGGGAGTGACGACGGTCATGGCAGGCGCTGCATGGTTGCTTCGTCAACCGATCCTGCCAGCTGCTGACCTAACAGTGATTGCGGTCGGCGCAACACTCACCTTTGGTCGCATTGGTTGCCTCATGGTGGGTTGCTGTCATGGCCGGCCTTGCCGGTTCGGCGTGCGTTATAGTGCGGAGCATGCCGCGGCCGGTTTCACGCCATTGCTGGTGGGCGTGCGGTTGTTTCCAACTCAAGTTGTGGAATTCGTCTTTGCCGTGGTCCTCACGATCATCGGCTGCTTAATGATCCGGAATGGTTCTCTTCCGGGCGCGGCGACAGCCTGGTTTATTGCGACCTACTGCCCGGCGCGTTTTTGCTTCGAGTTCGCGCGCTGGCCTCCAAACTTCTTCTTCAAGTCGGGGCTGTCCCAATACCAATGGATTTCCGTGGCACTGCTTCTGTTCGCTGTCAGTCTTGAGTTCATCGGCGTTCTTCCTTTTCGTCTCTGGCATGTGCTGGCGCTTGGCGCTGTCCTGTTCACGACTGCGGCACTGGTCCTTGAACGCCGCTTACGCAGCACCGCGAGACTGCTCAGTCACCCGCAGCACGTAAGAGAGATCGCGACTGTGATCGATTTGGCGGTGCGGGCCACGTCAGGTGGGAGAGACAGCGAAAAGGAATTTGACTCAATGACGATTCCAGTCGGCTGTACTTCTCTCGGCATACGAGTGTCCGCAGACAAGCTAATCTGGCGGACACGCAATGTTTACCATTATGCGTTCTCGTCAAAGAGCAGAATACTGACACGCGAGCTCGTCAGCTCGATGTTTATGAAGATTCCCAATCTGAATCACCACGGTCGGACCGAGGTCGTCAAAGGAAGTCACGGTGTGATTCACTTGCTGATCCATCTGGATGAGGCCTTATGACTCCACATCAGATCGAGGCCGAAGTCGATCCCAACCGCGGGTTGACTGCGAAACCCCCCGTCCCGGAGATTCCATCCGCAGGAGTTGGCCCGGGGCGTGACGTCTCCCGCCCGGATTTGCAGTCAATCTTTGGTAATTCGCTGTTGGCGGCAGCCGCGACGAGCGACGCGCCACCGAATGATCCAAGCCACACGCTTTCATTTCAGCCTGGCTTCGGAAATGGGGCCGTGTCGCAACATCTGATCCAGCGCAAAGCTGACGGTGCTCACCCCGAACCATCGAATGGCGCCCCAGCTTCGAATGCTGTTTCACCTTTAGCCGCGACCCCGACTGAAACTCCGGGAGCTGCCGCGCCGACAAACGCGCCGACAACCGAGCCGACTCGTCCGCTGATTGTCGAAGACAAAATGGAAGCCAAGCCCGGGCAAATGAAGAAGACGGAGTTTCTTTCTCAGTTGCGCACGGCCGTGTGTAGCACAGCCGCCGAAGCCCTGGCAGAGACACCCTGGTCCGCCCCGGGTTGTCCTCTAATAGATCGCTGGTTTGCTTTTTATGAAACGCAGGACAGCCAGCACCTTGAACGTGCGATTCGCAAATACGCGCCTGAAACAGGTGCGGTCACCAGCGCGAGTGCTTTCGTCCCCATCATCACCGGTCGCGTGCGTCGGTCATTGAGGACCTTTGTAACGACCGGCGAGGTCACCGGTATGCCGGAAGGCGTGCCGACGGTCTTGCCTGGCGCCGGCATGTTGGGAGCTATCGGCGGCGCAGTTGCTGGCGCGGCGTCGGGCGTCGCCAAGGCAGCCTCCACATTGGTGTCCGGAGTCGGTAGCGCGGTTTCCGCCATCGGTGGTCTTCTTTTCAAAGCGCGCAACGGCGGTGCCAGGGAAGCCGGTGATCCGGAAGTGATTCAAACTCAACTGGGCGATGGGCATTCACTCGATGGTGGCGTGCGGTCGCGCATGGAATCAGCCTTTGGTGAAAGCTTTGGTGATGTGCAAGTTCACGCGGACGCTAATGGCGCGGGACTCTCACAGAATCTGAATGCGCGAGCCTTTACCGTCGGCCAGCACATTGCTTTTGGCGCGGGAGAATATCAACCGGGCACATTGATAGGCGATGCCCTGATTGCACATGAGCTGGCGCACGTGATGCAGCAGCGTGGCGCCGATTCTGCGGCCGGAGTGATGCCGAAAGGAGAGACCGACTACGGCGCGTTGGAAGATGATGCTGATCAGGCCGCGGTGGGCGCGGTCGTTTCCACTCGGGGCGGCGCGAGAAAGCGGTCGGCGGACATTGCCCGAAATGTCCTGCCCAATATGAAGTCTGGGTTGAGGTTGCAGCGGTGCGCTCCCGACCTTGATCTCTCGAAGTTCGCCGCTGCGCCGAATTATGAAACGACGGTGGAAGAGCTGCGGGTCCTCTATCAACGCAAGGACGCGATCGTCAGGGGCGACGAGGCATTGGATAAGC